>Ga0181520_10008679_pt1 | contig 14321 bp, 11 predicted proteins | sample PEATcosm2014_Bin_29_FD_132451 | JGI IMG/M metagenome (GOLD analysis project Ga0181520, IMG submission 132451) | Peatland microbial communities from MTU Mesocosm Facility, Houghton, MI, USA - PEATcosm2014_Bin02_30_metaG | ecosystem: Environmental > Terrestrial > Soil > Wetlands > Peat | place... | reverse complement strand
TTATCAAACGGAGTTTGTTAAATCTGCTATCGAATTAACCAAAAAGCTCAACCAAAGCGGCCTTAACGATATAGCTATAGCGTCACGCTGCCGCTGCTTGCAAGCAGCTGTTGATAAAACGCCGTGCTTTTGGCAATGCCAAAAACATAAACACATACGACAAGCCAATTAATACGGGATTGTAAAAGTAGAACGAGTACTGAGGATCAAGCATCTTGTGTTGGTGGCCATTCACATAGCGGATTCTTGCTTTACCGTAGGCATTTCTCATCCGTAGATCGCGCGACAGCGGGTAGCGAAATACTTCTTGGCCACTAGCCGCATTAGTCATAACAAGCAATCCCGGATACAACGAAACAACACCTTTTCTGGCACCAAAAACTGTTATACCTTTTAGATAGTAGCAAGGATATTGCGCAATCGGAACGGCTGTCGCCGATGTTGGTGGTTGTGGTGGTTGAGTTGTCGAAACGGGTTGCGACGAATCGAGCTGCACAGGGTTATCGGGCTGAGTTGCTATGGGCTGGGTTGGATTCATTCGGTTTTATCCTTTGGTTTTATGCTTAAGTTGTTATCTGGATTATTGGCCAAACGCAACCCAATGTCAAGATTGCTAGTCTACAGTGTCGCCTTACCATTAAGCAACAATTCCATGCAATTGCGCAATTGCAAAACCGGTAAATTGGTGCAAGTTAGCTGATATGTTCCGAAAAGATTGCTACCAGGTAATAGTTGATTTAGCCAGAGAAGTAAGCATTGCTAAACAATATCTAGGGGGTGATATTTCGTGTAAACCATTCCAGGCCTATTGATGGTTTGCACTTGCGCTAGGCATAACCAGAGAAGTAGTCAACTTTAACCTGATGCCTCGGTACACCAAGATTGGCCAATATATCCCGCATAGCTTTCACCATGGACTGTGTCCCAGATATATAAAATACCCTCTCTCGGTAGTCGGGCACTTCCTTTTTTATCATTTCTGCATTAATTCGACCTGACCGTATACGCTCGTCGGAGATAACCTTAGTTTTATCGGTTGCACAGTAGACGGTATTTATGCCCAATTCCTTACGTGCTGGCTCAAAAACATCTTTGTAGGCAAAATCGTAAGTCGTTTTTGCGGAATAAAGTAATGTAATGTCCCTTTTTTCTTTAGTGTCTAATAGGTATTTAATCATGCTTCTGTAGGGTGTTACTCCAATGCCACCAGCAATAAAGACCAGCTTCTGTTTAGCGTCTTTGGGCAACACAAAGTCTCCAGAAACATGGGAAGCGACGATTGGTGTTTCGCGGTCGATTGCCAACAATGCCTCTTTATAGCTACTGCTCTTGTCATAGAACTTAACGCCAATACGGACATCTGGTTCGGTGGGCGATGAGGCTAAGGTAAAGTAGCGGCGGTTGCCTCGGCTATCAGTAGCTTCATGTGGCAGTGTCCATTCCATGTATTGCCCTGGCTCATAAGCAAATCTCTTTTTATTTAGGTTAAAAACAAAATCGGCGGAGTCTGGTGTGATGCGGAGTTTTTGCTTGAGAGTTGGGAATACCTTAGCCTTAGGACTGGTGATGTACGAGAATACATTACCAGCAATTAAGGCGAGTTCAGGTGTTGAATATAGGCTTAGTATGTGAAATTGGGGCGGGAACAAAATCCCCGTTAATATTGCATACCAGGTTTGCTTTTTAGCAGTTGGCGGGGTAGTTAGCGGTTCGGTCAGCATTACAAAGCCTAAGAAAAACATAGCCGAAGTAGTTAGAGTTTCTTGCAGAGCCGTTATCACACTATTTTTAGCAAGTAACGCATAAACTATCGTCGCTAGCAGCACAGAGACAAAGAACGTAAATACCATACGGCCACGGCGCATCTTACGGACCAACAAAACACCACCTATTAAAACGTACGGTAGCATGACTGATGTACCAATCCACCAGTTAGCACTCTGGCGTGGGCCCAATGCCGTCAGTACAACGGCTATAGCAGCTGGGTTGAAGATGTGCTTCTTATTGATGGTCAGTATGTATTTGGACGCCATTGCTAGGCCCGAAGCAGCTAACAGAAATGTAACGTGTAACGACAAAGAACCGTCCGTCATCGGCGAAATAATAAGGGCCAGTATAAGAGCGGTTATGTAGACTGACTCAACGTTGGTCGGGGCATGAAAAATCTCTGCCAAAGCTTTATTTATAACCCAACAAACTGCCACCAGGATGATGGTTGAGGTAGCAAGTGAGGCTGCCCCAAAGTGCAGTACCCCCACAATATTTAAACCAAAAGCTATAACCAGTAAAGCTATTAAGTAGTCCAGCAGGAGCCTGTACATAGTAATGCGGTTCAGCAGTTTATCGACTAAACTAAACATCGACTAGGTACCTTTCAAAGCCACTGGTATAGGTAGCCATCTTATTATCAGTTACCATGTAACCCTCTAAGCCCGGAACAGTCTTAATAAAACTTATGCCGTCTACACCCATCGCGAAGGCGGCTGTTGCAAAGCGGTCGGCTTCATAAATATCGGGACCGATGACCGTTAAACTTCTGACCTGGCTTAGGGTCGTATCGGGCTTGAAGGGGTCATAAATATGCTGACCCCGGATGTAGGTTCCTGATGTTGCAACACCTTCCGAAGTAACGGTGATTGTTTTAATAATTTCATCTATGTTAAACGGGTTTCGGATGCCTAATGTCCAAGGTTCATGGTTGGCGTCTTGGCCGCAAACCTGAATATCTCCGCCCGCTTCAATACAGAAATTCATGACTTTCTTCTTGCGTAACAAATTAGCCGCGTTGTTTATAGCCCAGCCCTTTACTAAACCAGAGGGGTCTCGTTTACCGTTATACATAATATCGAAATAGCCACCCGTGCATTTGCGGGTTTGTTCGCATAAACCTAAGACGGATTTCATCTCAGCGCTCCATTTTGATTTCGGCAAACCATCATTGATTTGAGATATCTCGCTATCCTTCTTGTAGGTGCTATACTGACTGTCAATCTTTCTAAAGTAGCCAAAAACATCCGAGAAGTATTTTTTGGCACCTTGGTCAACAATCTCTACCGTGATAGGCATACCCATAATAAGTTCAGTCTTTTTCATTAATTCTGTGTAGCCTGACTTAATGCGTTTGCTAACGACTGCATAAATGCTTGGCTGGTAAACGTGGCGCCAGTAATGGCGCTGACTTTAGAGCTTTGGGCCTGAATTGCTTCCTGCACTAGATACGGCATCGCCTGTTGATTTACATAAATCGAATTTGGATTTTCGTTTGGAGATTGCAGGAAGTTGACGGTAGTAATTTGTCCGTTTTTGATAACGGCTTGAACTTGTACATTACCGTAGTAAGCATTTGCAACGCTACCGGCGTAAGTACCGTCCTTGTACTGAGAGCTTGCAGTCGGACTGGTCATAGAAGTCGAGCTAAGGGTACTTGAGCCTGACGAGCTATTATTGCTTAGCGAAGCTGGAGCAACTACGGGTTCTGAGTGCTGATTGCGTAGGACGGTGCTATAGGCCAGAAAAATAGCGGCTACAACAACACCTAGAAAGTATTTTCTCACCGGGTTAGTATATCAACTCGCCCCTGAACATCTACTGAAAGTATTTTCACAATACTCTCATGCAAAGGCCAACAACCCTAACGTGACTCTAATAAACTTTGAAGAGTTATTTTTTATCAAACAAAAGGAGGTCATTTCTGACCCCTGTATCTGAAAGCTTGGTGCAAGTTAGCTGATATGTTCCGAAAAGATTGCTATCAGGCAATAGTTGATACTGCCAAGGAGATTAGCATAGCTCAACAATATTTGAAGTTTCTAGTTAGTTAAGTACGCTTGGAACGATGAAAGAGGCGATAAAAATTATAGTCATAACCCCAACCCCATGCTCTTGGAGTAACAAATTTCGGCTCATTCGGGTTCCATAATCTTGAACGATAGCGAGCTTTAGTAGGCCTCCTCCAATCGTATGGAACACCCAAAAACTTACCTGTTTTACCTCTATATTTTTTAGTTGGAATCATAAATCAATAATAGAACTAAATTAAAAACCAAGTGGGATTCGAATATTTCTAAAGTGTTAGTTTCTACGTATTATAAAGAGGCTAATTTTAACCTCTGTATCTAGTCAACCATGGTGCGGGTCACGGGACTCTAACCCGTGGCCTCGTCCTTGGCAAGGACGCGCTCTAAACAACTGAGCTAGACCCGCAAATCAATGACGATTTTACCCGAAGATCAGGTAAAAATCAATTTGGTGGCGACTCCCAGACTCGAACTGGGGACACAAGGCTCTTCAGGCCTCTGCTCTACCAACTGAGCTAAATCGCCACGTAAATACCAAGGTTATGATAACTTCTTAAGAGGCTTTTTTCAATCTAATCTCGAACTCAGACAAGCTGTCGTCACTTTAGGTATCAATGCACAATACCACCAAACAGACGACCAATAGTGTAAGTTATCGCCATCGCTAAAGCACCGCCCACGATAATCCTGGTCATGACCTTGAGCCGTGAAGAATTACTAACTACAGCACTAAGATAACCCGTGATACATAAGGCTACCAATACTGCGATTACGGTAGCAGCTATGTAAACTCTATGACTAGCCAGCACAATTGTTACAAGAGGTATGAGACCGCCGATAGTGAAGGCCAGCAGTGACGCAATCGCCGCCTGCCAGGGATTGGCTAGATTATCAACGCTGGTTCCCATCTCAAGATCAATATGAGCACCAAGAACATCGTGATTTGTTAATTCATGAGCTACTTGTCGAGCTGTGGCGGATGATAAACCTTTTTCTTCATACATGGCAATCAGTTCGGCAAACTCTTCCTTGGGATGAATTTTTAGATGGTCTTTCTCTTCAGCTATGAAGGCCCGTTGAGTGTCCCGCTGACTACTGACTGAGACATATTCGCCGGCGGCCATGGATAAAGCGCCGGCTGCTAACCCAGCCATGCCAGCCGTGAAGATAGTGCCTATATTACTGGTGGCCCCAGCTACACCTAAGATAATGCTAGAGACGGAAATTATGCCGTCATCGGCACCAAGTACTGCCGCTCGCAGCCAATTAAGTTTATTTAACGTCACGTTGTCGTGATCAAAGTCTTTTTCAGGTAGTGCCACCGCTTACTCTTCTTTGCTTAGAAATTCCCTAACGCTTTTAGCAGTATCCAAGAATTGGGCCGGGAATACAATTGTGCTATTCTTTTCAACTGCAATATCACTTAGAACCTGCAAATTACGCAATTGCAAGGCTATTGGGTGAGACGCAATGATGTCGGCTGCTTGGCCAAGCTTTGTGGCGCTGAGTTGTTCTCCCTCAGCGGCAATAATTTTAGCCCGTTTCTCGCGTTCAGCTTCAGCTTGTTTAGCCATCGCTCGTTGCATCGACTCGGGTAGCTGGATGTCCTTGACCTCAACTGAGCTGACAAAGATGCCCCATTTTTCTGTCACATTTTCCAATATCTCTCGAACTTTCTCGTTAACTCCCCTAGTCTCACTGAGAACTTCATCCAGGTTGCTTTGGCCGATAACATTACGGATGGTTGTCTGAGCATTCTGATAAGTAGCAGCAACCACATTCTCAATTTCCACTATCGATTTGGTTGGATCTTTGATTTGGTAGTAAGCCACGGCCGCTACATCTACCGAAACATTGTCTTTGGTAATTATCTTTTGTGACTCGATAGGCAAAGTTATGACCCGAAGACTAACTTTTCTCATTTGGTCGACAATAGGGATAATAAAACGAAGGCCAGGTTGTTTAATAATCTTCTGGACCCTGCCTAGTCGGAAGACTACGCCTCGTTCATATTGATTGATGATTCTAACACCGTTAGCCACCAATATTAACAAAACAACCAGTACGACAATAACCACTACGATTGCTGTAGACATAATATATCCTCATTATAAAGGTTTTGGTGGAGCATATCGGGCTCGAACCGATGACCTCATCTATGCCATAGATGCACTCTAGCCAACTGAGCTAATGCCCCGCATAACGATTTAGATTCAACCCAAACCCGTCTCGGGCAACTTGTATTGTAGACCTAGTGTGTCCCATTGATCAAGAATTCGTCAATGTCTGAGACACTTCAAAAACAAACCGGACCGACTTGGTCCGGCTGTCAGTCGTGCGCGCCCACCCGGCGCGGGTGCAAATGTTTGTTTTTGATATTTGTTTCACGCGCCATTTGCGCACGAATCATATTAAGCATAACATGTTTGCGCCGACCGTCAAGCAGTACGACACAGTCATTGGGCTTGGCTTAATAGTTTAATCAATTCCTGCTCATTAATTTGATTTGTGCCTAAGGCAATTGCCTTTTGGAGTTTACTGGCACCAACGCCTTTACCAACCACCAGGTATGACGTGTCCTTTCCAATACCGGTCTGGAAAGTTCCGCCAAGTGTGCGGATTTGATCCGCCGCCATATCACGGCTCATCGATTCTAGTGTGCCAGTAATTACAAAATTTTTACCGTGCAGCGGACCACGCGCTCTGGACACGTAGTGTGGTTTAACACCCAGACTAGCGAATTTCTCTAGCATTTTATGATTATTGGGATCGGCCATCCAGGCCAGGATCGATTCAGCTACAACATCACCGATGCCTTCAATTTGTAGCAACCCATCAAGTGTTGCAATTTGGAGTTTTTCGAGTGAGCCGAAATGTTCGGCCAAATCAATGGCTGTCTGCGAGCCAACGTGACGGATACCCAAACCATAGATAAAGCGCGGCAGTTCTGGTGATTTCACGGCCTGAATGGCCTCCACCAGTTTCTGGGCGGAGATATCAGCAAACCGATCCAGCCGTATAACCTGGGCCTTCGTCAAGCTATAGATATCGGCTAGGTCGCGTACCAGTTTAGCTTCAACCAGGGCGATAACATTTTTTTCACCGAGCGTGTCTATATCGAGTGCCGCTTTTGAAGCAAAGTGTTCCAAGGCTTGCTTTAGCAACAATTTACCAGTAGCACCCTTGACACGGTAGACAGCTTCACCAGTTGGTCGAACGAAGTCAAGTTCAGGATACTGTCGTTTAAGTTCCTTAACCATGTCAAATTTTTTGGATGATTTGGGCCGCAGCTCAGTCAACACTCGTGAGACCTGTGGGATAATGTCGCCTGCCTTAAAAATAACTACGGTATCGCCAACTCGAATGTCCTTACGATCAATTTCATCGGCATTATGTAAACTGGCGTGCTGAACGGTGGTACCGGCTACCTGAATTGGAGCAAAGACAGCCACCGGAGTGGCTGCCCCGGTTCGGCCGATACTGAGCACAATATCACGGACAATTGTAGTGGCTTCTTCGGCAGCATACTTATAGGCCACGGCTGCTCGAGGAGCTTTACCGACAACGCCAAGTTGGGCAAATGCTTCACGGTCGTTCAGCTTAATCACTAAACCATCGGTGTTATAGGGTAGTCCGTGCCGCCTTTTCTCCCATTCGTCAACGTAGCCCATGATAGCATCAATATCCTTTATCACAGTCGCCTGTTTGCCGCTAGCAACACCTAGCGCCTGGATAACTTTATAGGCGAAAGCATTGGTTGGTATTTCTCTAGGGTCATCACGCAAGATGTCCCAGGCTCGAAATCGGAGTGGCCTAGCGGCGGCTAATTTCGGATCAAGTTGGCGAATACTGCCAGCCGCTAAGTTGCGTGGATTAGCAAAAACCGGTTTGCCCTCCGCTTCACGTTGCCTGTTTAACGACTCAAAATCCAGCTTATAAATAATGACTTCGCCCCTTATCTCGGTTCGTCCTTTCAAGAACAGCTCATAGTGCTTGTCGGGTCGAAGCTCAAACGGAACACTCTCCATGGTTCGGACATTCATGGTGACATCTTCACCAACGAAACCGTCGCCGCGAGTTACGGCTTGGATAAACTTACCATCTTGATAAATCAAAGCGCAGGCTAGACCGTCGAGCTTAAGATCAATAAAAAAATCGGGCTTGGATTCCGGTGCTAACTTCTGGGTTCGCTTAATCCAGGCTTCAACCTCATTCCGGTTAAAGACGTCGTTCAAACTTAACATTCGCGCAGAATGTCTGACTTGGGTAAAGCCCGGCAGCGGTTGGCCGGCGACGCGCTGGGTCGGACTATCGGCAGTCACTAACTCCGGAAATTGCATCTCCAGCTCAGCCAGTTCGTGCTTTAGAGAATCAGCGGCAGCTTCACTCATGATTGATTCGTCTAACACGTGATAGTGATAACGATAGTTGTTGATTAAGTCCCGTAACTTGTTGACACGTTGTCTGGCTTCTGCTAAATTGCTCTGTTTCATCGCAGCAATTCCCTATACAAAGTGTACATATAAGCATGAAGGGCGATCAACCCTGCCATGGCTAAAACAAACAGCGCCCAAGGGGCAACCGGGGCAGCCAAAACAATTATTGGCACCATGATGGCGGCGGCAATAACCAGCAAGGCCACCGGCAAAAAGAGCAGTTTACGAAAGACCGATAAACGGCGATAGCGCACCAGTTGACGAGCGCTCCTCAAGGCTTTCATGGGGGTCATGTCCGGCAAGGTTACAATATAGAGCGCAAACAGTGACGAACAGAGCATGTAAGCTGAGATAACCGCCAAAACAAAAAATAGTAATCCCCATAGTAATTTTTCAGTGGCATAGACGGCAATACCATTAGTCACAACCAGATTATAAAGCCCGCCGCCAATTAAGAACGGCACGGTTTGCACTAAGACTACAAGTAACACCAGGATAAACGGTATTAAAGGATACATGCCTTTATAAAAAGCGTCCCTTAACCGGATCCGCTCGCCAGCCATAACCTGCCGCAAAACCCAGATAGTCGCTAGACTAATAATCAGACCTAAAAATATCTGGTAAGCACCAGCAGTGGCACTTGAGCTATTGCCGGAAGAAGCCAGCAATGATACAAAAACCGAAAAGCCAACGGCTAATTGTCCGATGTTACCGCTAGCCGCTTGCGATATTTGATGCTTTAGACTGCTGACATTAGTACCACTGCTAAAGCCGCGCACCAGCAGAATATTTAACACTCCATAAGTCAGTGCTAGACCCAGGAACAACCACCGGTGTCGCCACAGCAAAACTGAGGTTTGTCTAGTTAGCCGCCAAACGCTCGGCAGACTAACCGGATGCTTAATCCGCTTCAGTCGAAAAGGCTTATAGCCAGGCAGGTGTAAACGGCGCGGTTTTAATTGAACTTCGGCGACTTGCTTGACCGACTTTGATGCAGGAGACTTTTTCCGGTGAGAGGCTGTTTTGGCTGATTTTGCAGAGGTAGGCATGTCACATCCATTGTAGCAGAGTAAAGCTGCACCATTTTAAACTATCAACCGAAAGATCGCTCGCTAATTTCAAGCGTGTGTTTCCATACTGCGCAGCCGGGCAATCCGCTTGTCAATCGGCGGATGGGTACTAAACAGATTAGTTAAGCTGTGAGCGCGTAGCGGATTGGCAAAAAATAAGTGCGCCGTGGCGGTGTTTTGCCGCTTAAGCGTACTGCCCGTTCGGCCAATCTTTTCTAAGGCACTTATCAAACCTTCGGGATAGCGTGTCGTTAGAGCACTAGTGGCATCGGCTAAGTATTCCCTCTGGCGAGTAACAGCCAGCTGAATCATGGTAGCGACTAGCGGCGCCAAAACGGCGGCGACAATCCCAAGTAGCAAAAAGAGTTGATTGTTTTGCCCTTCGCGTTCATTACGAAAGCTGCGAAACCAGGTCAGCTGAAGAATAACATCTGCTATTAACGAGATGACGGCCGTTAGGGCAAAAGCCACCATCGAAACCCGGATATCATAATTCTTGATATGACCGAGCTCGTGGGCGAAGACACCCTGCAGTTCATCGTCATCCATAATGTCTAGTAACCCCGATGTAGTACAAACGATTGCTCCGGTCGGTTTACGACCAGTAGCAAAAGCGTTTGGGGCTGGATCATCAATGATGAAAACCCGCGGCATTGGTAGACCATCGGTAATACTCAAGTTTTCAATAATTTGCCACAACCTCGGATTGTCTTGCTTGTGAATCTCGCGCGCCCCGTTGACGGCTAAGGCCATTCGGCTGCCAGCAAAATAGGTGATGGTGACATAAACAAAAATACCAACTAGCACACCGTAAAATATGACGGGCTGTCCACCCAAAAAGCTGTTGAACACCCAGGCAACTAAGGCAACGAACAATATAAACACGGCCATAATAATGACCGTTCGTCGTTTATTGGCGGTAATATCGCTATACATGATCTAATTAATCTCTTGGCAAAGACCTTCAGCTAAAACTTAACAGCTACTGGTTCAGCGGCTTGGCTGTAGGCAGAGTCGTCTAGTTCGAAGAATTCACGATCGGTTTTAAAGCCCAGCATGTTGGCAAAAACATTAGTCGGAAAGACTTTACGCTTGGTGTTAAAGTCACGCACTACACCGTTGTAAAACCGTCTAGAAGCCATGATTTTATCTTCGGTATCAGTTAATTGACCTTGAAGTTGCTGGAAATTTTCGGTGGCTCGCAGCTGTGGGTAATTTTCGGCTACCGCAAAAAGGCTTTTGAGGGTTTGCTGAAATTGGTTCTCGGCTTGGGCAGTCTCTTTAACACCTTGGGCATTGAGAGCATTGGCCCGGGCTTTGGTGACGTCTTCAAAAACAGTTTTTTCGTGAGCCGCATAACCCTGGACCGTATTAACAAGGTTAGGGATCAGGTCATATCGCCGCTTCAACTGAACGGTGATGTCGCTCCAAGCCTCATCAGACTGGACGTTTAAACGCACCAACCCGTTGTACATACTCATGGCAGCAATGACCAAGAGGGCAACGACGACTATTACAATAATAAGTGCTAGCATGATCAGAATATCTCCTCTTTATATCATTCTAATTATACAGCATCTGGACTGTTCCGGGGTGTATCATTGAGTATAAATGTCTACTAAGCATAATCATCCCAAGCGCTGGCTGATTATCGGCCTGGCCGTTGTGCTCCTGGTTAGTTATGTGGCCTATATCCTGACTGAGCCATTGGATGTGGCTCAGCCAACCATTACATTCACATTTTCACGCCCAGCTAAGGCCGTCGCATTAACCTGGCCGTCATATGGTGAGTCAGCCGTCGGCGCCGTTGGTTATGGTGTTTTGGCCAGCCAAGGCAGCAATACACCACAAGCGACTGCTAGTGTAGCTAAAATTTTAACCGCCCTCGCCGTCTTAAAACAGCACCCGTTAGCCGTTAATGAAATCGGCCCAATGATAACACTCACACAGGCCGATGTCGATTCTTACAACACCTATGTGGCTGAAGGCGGTTCGGTTGTCCGAGTAATGGTCGGCGAACAACTTAGTGAGTACCAGGCCCTGCAAGCACTTTTAATTCCTTCGGCCAATAATATTGCTGAGACGCTAGCGCGGTGGGCCTTTGGTTCGATTGATGCTTATAACGCCTACGCCAACAGCTATGCCAAGGATTTGGGTATGACCGACACTACTATTACAGACCCGAGCGGATTTTTAGGCACAACTGTTAGTACACCTCACGATCTGGTGATTCTGGGCGAGACAGCCTTAGCTAACCCGGTCGTGGCTCAGATTGTTGACGAGACTACCGCCACTATTCCAGTGCAAGGTGTCATTTATAATGTCAATAATTTACTGGGGTATGACGGTATCGTCGGCATTAAAACTGGTAATAACGACCAAGACCAGGGCTGCTATTTGTTTGCTGCTAAGACTAATATAGGCAACCAAGTGGTCACTGTGGTAGGAGCTATAATGGGTGGCCCAAACCTGGGTACTACAATGAAAGATGCTCTACCACTGATTGGTAGCACGGTTGGTGGTTTTAGTGATATTTCAATAATCAATAGCGGGACATCAGTGGCTAGCCTTAAAACTGCTTGGGGCAGTCAAGTTTCAGTCGACGCACAGGATAACTTATCGGCTGTAGTTTGGAATAATTCGGCAACTATTGCCTCGGTTGACCTGTCCACGATACAGCCCCCGTTGAAGATCAATAGCCAGGTTGGTTTATTAAAGATCAATAATCTAACAACCCACGTAGTTGACAGTGTCCCCCTGGTTTTAAAACGAGCCATTGATGGGCCAAGTCTTATCTGGCGGCTAATCCACGGCCTATAAATATTCGTAAATTCTGCGATGATTTAAGTGGTGGGCGCTGAGGGATTCGAACCCCCGACCTTCTGAATGTAAGTCAGACACTCTAGCCAACTGAGCTAAGCGCCCCTGGTGCGGACGAGAGGATTTGAACCTCCAAGCCTTGCGGCATATGCACCTCAAGCATACGCGTATACCGGATTCCGCCACGTCCGCATGAAGCCAAAACACTCTACCGGCAATCTCAAAAACTACCCTATCTTATCTGTTTTTTGCCAAAAACTCAAGCGTTACGAGCTATGAGCGAGGTAGATGTTCGTAAAGATGACTGATTGAATACTCGTGACGCAACAATGCCTTAAGATCATCAGACGAAGTACCCATCTTTACGCCTGGGTTTAGTGTACCGTACGGATCGAAGATTTTTTTAACTTTCTGGAAGAGCTCGTAAACTTCTTTGCCATACATTTTTTCTAGATACGGGGCTCGCAATCGGCCATCGCCGTGTTCACCACTAACCGTCCCGCCAAGTTCAATGATCAAAGCATAATAGTCATCCATTATCTTGAAGGCTTTCTGCCGATCACCGAGCTGGCTGAGATCTAAATACGGCCGCATATGTAGATTGCCGCTACCGATATGACCCCAAATTGCCGGTTGTAAATGCGTCCTCTCAAAAATTTTATACATACCAGTTATGTATTCCTGAAGCTTATCGACAGGAACAACACCGTCTTCGACAATGGGCAGTGCCTTGACACTACCAGTGGCATGAGCCGCCGCTGTAGCTGAGGCTTGGCGAATTTTCCAGAGTACTTCTTGTTTTTCAAAATCTGTTTCAACTTGAACGTTCGAAGCATATTTGTTGAGGATTTTTGCGGCTTTTTTGGTGGCTTTCTTTTGCAATCTACCACCACTGTCGTATTCCACCAAGACGACAAACTTCGGATAAGGCTGATCGATAATACCCTTCAGCTGGTTGGGGCTAATCGCAGAAACCAGTGTCAGCAAATTACCATCGACTAGTTCAATAGCGCTTGGCATATCAGCTGCATCTCGCAGCTCAAGAACGGCCGACTGCAGATGTTGTAATTCATCAAAGGCAGCTACCAGGAGTGTTGTCTCTGGATTATGCAACTCAGTTTCTAGTGTTATTTCGGTGACAATCCCGAGCGTACCCTGGGAACCAACCATCAGCGGCGTTAAGTCAAAAGAGCCGTCACTATGTTGAACATCCATTAGGTTATAGCCTGCTGAATTTTTTGTGACATTACGCCCCATCTGTTCTACGGCAGATTTGTGTTCTTCCAATAACGTATCAAGGGAACGGTAGATCTCCCCTTCAAAACTAGTCAAACCGAGTTTTCTGTTGAGTTCTCGCTTGCTGAGCTTCAGCGTTTCAATAATTTCACCATTAGCCAAAACCACTCTTAGGCTCTGCACATAATCGCGCATTGTGCCGTATTTGACACTCTTCTCACCGCTTGAGTTATTAGCTACTGCACCGCCAATCGTCGAGTATTCAAACGAAGCCGGAAATGGCGGTAAGAACCGTCCGTGAGTTTGTAACGTTTGCTGAAGCTTACCATAATTAGTGCCTGGCTCAACCGTCACGACACCACTCTTAGTGTCGAGTTCCAGAATCCGGTGCATGTGGGCCGGAAAGACCATGATAATACCACTTCCGATAGCGGCTCCGCTCTGATCACTACCAGCACCACGAGCCGTAATCGGGATGATTCGATTGCGTTCCGCTAGCTGCCAAGTAAAACGAGCCGTTTTTCTGACATCGTTTTCGTTTCTTGGATAAAGAATAAGCGCCGGGTTAAGCGTGAAGATACTGTTGTCTGTGGAAAAATAGTGACGAGCGTCGGCCGAAGTTACGACCTCGCCAACAACGTGTTCCTGTAAATAATATCCAATCTTATTCATGAGATATCTGTTTCTTGCCTCATCTAGCCATATGTCTACTTGCTGTTATGATAGCACATTCAGCTTGTGTTTAGTCAGGCCTTTAACACCCAGAGGTATGGTAATTTATGATACTAAACCGAAACTATCTTTATAAGAAATGGGTTAATTCGGAACAACGGATCTCTACAATATTATTGATTCTGCCTGGCAAGCTATGTGTACATTAGAAGCACCATACAACAAACAAATAAGTTCAAACTTGGTGCGCGGGAGAGGACTCGAACCTCCATGAGATTGCTCTCACTAAC
>Ga0181520_10008677_pt1 | contig 14322 bp, 11 predicted proteins | sample PEATcosm2014_Bin_29_FD_132451 | JGI IMG/M metagenome (GOLD analysis project Ga0181520, IMG submission 132451) | Peatland microbial communities from MTU Mesocosm Facility, Houghton, MI, USA - PEATcosm2014_Bin02_30_metaG | ecosystem: Environmental > Terrestrial > Soil > Wetlands > Peat | place... | reverse complement strand
AGTCGCAGCGGTCGGTGGAGGTTCTGCCGGTGAAGAAAAAATCGCTGGCCGCAGAGTCACCGCAGGATTTCTTGCGCGAGGATTCCTCGGTATTTCTTGAGGAGCGCGGCTCGGGCGGGGGCCAGGCGGACCTGGCGCTGCGCGGCGGTAGCTTTGAGCAGACGCTGGTGCTGCTGAATGGGTTTCGCATCAACGACGCACAGACCTCACACCACAATCTCGATTTGCCCGTTCCGCTGGAGGCGATGGACTCGATCCAGGTGCTGGAAGGCGCAGGATCGACCCTACACGGCGTCGACGCACTGAGTGGCGTGGTGGATTTTCTGACTGCGGCGCCGGATCACGCTTCGGTTTTTCTACGCGGCGGCGAAGGAAGCTTTGAGTCAAATGAGGAGACGCTGCTGGCGGGGGCCACGCACGGGCGATGGAGCGGTCGCGTGACCGCGGAGCGCAACATCTCGACGGGATTCATGGCGGATCGAGATTACCGCAACGAGGATTCATCCGGAGAAAGCTGGTGCGCTCCGCGCTTTGGCCTTTTGGATTTGCTTTTCGCTGCAAGTGACAGGTCGTTTGGGGCGAACCAGTTTTATGGCGACTACCCTTCGTGGGAGAGAACGAAGGGTTGGTTTGGCTCGGCGCGGCAGGAACTGGGCAGTCAGACGCAGGCGGCGTTCGCCTACCGGCGGCACACGGATGAATTTGTGCTGTTCCACGACGATCCGGCGATTTACGAGAACAACCATATTGATGGGTCGTGGCAGGGATCGCTACGGCGGACGGAGAATCTGCCGGCGGGAACGCTGCTGCTGATGGGACTGGAGGCGGACGGCGATAGCATTCGCAGCAATAATCTGGGCCTGCATGCGCGGAATCGGGGCGCGGGGTACGTGGATGTGGACCTGCGACCTGCGAAGAAACGCTGGAGCTTGTCGGTAGGAGCGCGCGAAGAGATTTTTTCAGGCGGGGCGCAGGCGGTGTTTTCTCCAGAACTGGCGGGGAGCCTGCGCTTGGCGAGCAGTCTGAAGTTGCGGGCGACTGGAGGGTATGGATTCAGGATTCCGACGTATACGGATCTCTACTACTCCGATCCGTCGACGCTGGGAAACGCGAATTTAAAACCGGAGTCGGCCTGGACGGGGGATGGAGGTGCGGATTGGACCCCGTCGAGCAAATTTGTGCTGTCGGCGACGGGATTCTATTCGCAGCAGCATGACACCATCGACTATGTGAAGAGCGCGACGCCGAATCCGTATCTTCCTGTGGGGTGTCCTGAGAATATTTGGTGCGCGGACAACTTGAACGGGCTGCATTTTGCAGGGGTCGAGGCGAGTTTCACTTGGATTCCGAACAAGTCGCAGACGGTGCGGGTCGAGTGGACGGCTTTGCATGGAGCGCAGACCGCGCTGCACGGGTTTGAGTCGGAGTATGTGTTCAATTACCCGGTCGAAAACATTCACGCGTCGTGGACCTGGGCGATGGGACACGACATCGTTTTGACGAATGTGGTGCAGCTTGCCGAGCGGTATCAGCAAACGGTGTATCCGGTGTGGAACGCGACATTGACGCGCGATGCGTGGAAGGTTCGGCCGTATTTGCGGCTCATGAATGCGAGTAACACGGGATACCAGGAGATTGGCGGCGTGAATATGCCACCACGGACGATTATGGGCGGGGTGGCCGTGCAGGTGGGTAAATAGCAGCGGCGAGCTGAGGAATTCTCTTGCTCGGGGCGCGATTCTTTCTGGTAGATTGAAGGCGTACCTCGGCAGCCCGCATTGCGAGCCAAATTAGCGGGCTCTACCTGCTATTTCCAGCTCTTGAGAGATTGCGGATGGAGGCGTTCAGGAGCACACCGGGGAGGTGTGCCCGCGCTTCGTATTCGCGGCGCCTTCCCTCGCCCCCATGCAGTTCAACACAGAGGAGACGAGTTATGAGCCAAGCAGAAAATCACCACAAGATCAACTACGTTGAGTTCGCGGCGACGAATGTTGCGCGCGCGAAGCAGTTTTATGCGGCCGTGTTCGGCTGGAGCTTCCAGGATTGGGGGCCGGATTACATCAGCTTTGAAGCGGCGAACTCCGGCGTTCACGGCGGGTTTCGCACGGCCAAGCCGGAAGAGACTCGGGGCGATGCGGCCCCTCTGGTCGTGCTTTACTCCGCGGATTTGAAGGCGACGGAGAAGGCGATTGTGGCCGCAGGCGGGACTGTTGTAGTGCCGACGTTCGAATACCCCGGCGGTCGGCGATTCCATTTTTCGGACGGGGCGGGGAACGTGCTGGCAGTTTGGTCGGAGTGAAAAGACCGGGATCAGGTTTCAGGGGTCAGCGCGGGCTCGTCGGTTGGCGTGCGCTGATCCCAAAGGATTCCGGGAACCTGAACTCTGAAAGGCCTTGGTGCCCTCAGGCCAGGTGCTTCCGGAGAAATTCGTGGGAGCGCTGGCGAGCTTCTTTGGCGGCCGCGGCGTTGTAGCTTGGGCGCGGTTCGCAGTTGAAGGCGTGGCCGGCGTCGTACCAGAAGATTTCGACTTCAGGGTGAGCGGAGTGGACCTTCTCAACCTCTGCGGCCGGAATGTGCGTGTCCTGGCGGCCGAAGTGAAGCATGACTGGGCAGGTGGGTTCCTCTCCTGCGTAGTTACCGATGCGGCCGCCGTAGTAGCCAACAGCCGCAGCCGGTTGGAGGCGCGTGGCGGAGAGCCAGGCGATGGTGCCACCGAGGCAATAGCCGATGACGCCGACCTTCTTTCGCGTCGCGCCGGCGGCAAAATCGACAGCCGCGGCAACGTCGACGATCGCCTTGTCGATATCGAATTTTGGGAAGAGGCTCATCGCGGTTTGCATGCCGGCGGGATCGTAGCCGAGCTCGATGCCCGGCTGGATGCGATCGAAGAGCGCGGGGGCGACGGCAAGGAAGCCGTCGCGCGCCCAGCCGTCGGCGACGGAGCGGATGTGGGCATTGACGCCGAAGATCTCCTGCACAACGATCAACCCGGCAGTTGGCTGTGTGGCAGGACGAGCGACATAGGCGCTGAAGGAGTGACCGTCGGCGGCACGGAGAGTTACAGATTCACTCATGGAAAGAAGTCCTCAATGGCAAAACCGAAGTTTGGTTTTGCGGTGGCGATTCCAGTATCCACGCGACGAGGACAGGGATCAAGCGGGGCGGAAGGCTGCACCGAGGTCCGGCGAGGGAAATCTCTCAGTTGACGCGCGGCGGTAGCTGGAGCGGCTTGCGGGGACCGAGGTCCTCGCGCACCAACGTGAGTCCGAGGAGCAGGCGCTCAAAGCTATTGGAAAGGCGCGCGAAGAGCGGCGCCTCCTGCTCGTACTCGAAGAGATTGAACTGGCTGACGATGAAGTAGCTCTGTTTGCCGGTGCGAATGAGCTCCTCAATGCTGGGATAGCGGCTGGGATTGCGGCGGCGGTGGCGACGGCTGGAACCGGCGGCCTCAGGATACATACCGGCCACGAATAGCGAATAGTCGCCGATGTACTTGCGCAGCGCGCGCTCGGCATCGAAGGACGAGGCGGTGCCGAGGACGGGGTCGGCTGCACGCTCCATTTCGTCAAGCTCCTGAATGGGGCGGCCCGCTTCATCGCGGATGCTGTAGAGCTTATCGGACTGGGAGAACTCGCAGAGGATTCGCGCGACGTAAGCGGTGAGATCGGGATCGTGCAGACCTAGTTTGCCTTCATAGCTATTGCGTACGACCTGCTGGAAGAAGGGTTCGAGCGGATGAGGCTGGGCCTGCATACACACCTCCCAAAAGGAGCCGTAAACAATCGACCCCGTAAGTCGAAGCGGCTGTGCGCGAGCAGCCGGGTTCGCCGCTTGTAGCCGCTGCTGTTACCCTTCGTGCTGCGCGGGGAAAGTGCCAGCGGCGGCCCGATTTACATCGTTGTAACACTGAGCTTATCGGAAGAGTTGCGTTTGGCAAGAGGGGGAACCAAGTTTGTTGGCAGTGGCGTGGGCCGATTGCGAACAGCCGGGTAAAAGGAGGGGCAGCCGCGACGGGCCATTCTTGCGGGTAGGTGAAACTGGGTTGCGGGCCGGGTTGGGTTCGCGGTTTCCCACCCTTCGCCAGAAATAAGGCGAAGGATGAGGCACCCATCTTCTCTGAAATTGCAATCAGACCGTGGCTGGCGTGCGCGATTCGAGTTCGGCGAGGCGTTTGGCGAGGAGGGTTTCGAGCTTGACCAGAGCGGCCGAGAAGCCTTCAATGCCTTCCTTGAGCTTGTCGTTGGCCATGCGGTCGGACGCGTGCATGCGGTCAAAGGTGGCCTTGTCGACGACGATTCTTTCGATCTGCAAGGTCTTCGCGTTCGCGGGATCGAGCTTGCGCGGCAGATCGCCTTCAGTGGCCGCGAGCTCAGCGAGCAGTTGCGGCGAGATAGTGAGCAGATCGCAGCCGGCGAGCTCGGTGATTTCGCCGATGTTGCGGAAGCTGGCGCCCATGACGACGGTTTTGTAGCCGAATTTCTTGAAGTAGTTGTAGATGTGGGTGACCGACTGCACGCCGGGATCGTCAGCGCCCTGGTAGTCCTTGCCCGTGTCCTTCTTGTACCAGTCGAGGATGCGTCCGACGAAGGGCGAGATGAGGGTGACGCCGGCATCGGCAGCGGCGATGGCCTGATGGATACCGAAGAGCAGCGTGAGGTTGCAGTGGATGCCGTCTTTCTGGAGGACTTCGGCGGCGCGAATGCCCTCCCACGTGGAGGCGATCTTAATGAGCACGCGATTGCGGCCGATGCCGGCGGCGTCGTATTGCGCGATGATGGTGCGCGCCTGCTTGATGGTGGCTTCGGTGTCGTAAGAGAGGCGCGCGTCCACTTCAGTGGAGACACGGCCGGGGACGATGGCGAGAATCTTTTTACCGAAGGCAATGGCGAGGCGCTGGAAGGCGAGATTGGCGACGGCCTGATCGGTAGCGCCTTCGCCCAACTCTTTGCGCGCGTCCATAATCACGCCGTCCACGATGGGCTGATACTGCGGCAACTGCGCAGCGGCGGTGATCAATGAGGGGTTGGTGGTGGCGTCCTGGGGATGGAACTTCTCCATGGCCTCCATGTCGCCGGTGTCGGCCACGACCACGGTGTATTTGCGCAATTGTTCCAGAAGATTCTGCGGCATGATTCCTCCTCAAGGGGAACGCGGGGATTGCGAGGCGTCCTACGGCACCAGTGTACCGCTTCTCCTTTAAGATGCGCTGAAAGCGGGTCGGGTGCACTGTGTGCCGCTGGCGTTTAGGCGGCTTCTACGGTATTTGCGAGCACGCCGAGGCCGGGAATCGAAACTTCGACGCGGTCGCCGGGTGAGAGCGGAGCGATGCCGGAGGGTGTTCCGGTGAGCAACAGGTCGCCGGGCTCGAGCGTGAAGACCGAAGTGATGAAGACGAGAAGCTCGGGGAGCGAAAAGATGAAGTCCAGCGTGGAGGCGTGCTGGCGGATTTCGCCGTTGAGACGGGTCTCGAGGTTGAGGCCGGCGTCGAGGTCGAGCTCATCGCTGATGAAGGGACCGATGGGGCAAAAGGTGTCAAAACCCTTGGCGCGCGTCCATTGATCGTCCTTACTTTGCAGGTCGCGAGCGGTGACGTCGTTGGCGAGCGTGAAACCGCGGACGACGTCGCGCCAGTTGGCTCCGGGCTTGAGGTTGCGCGCGCGGCGGCCGATGACGACGGCGAGCTCGCCTTCGAAGTCGACGCGCCCGGAGACGGCAGGCATGTGGATTACGCCACCGGGTGCGAGCAGCGACGATGGCGGCTTGAGAAAGATCAGGGGTTCCGTGGGGATCTCGCTGCCCATCTCGCGGACATGGGCGCGATAATTGCGGCCGACGCAGACGATTTTGGATGGTGTGACGGGCGGAAGCAGATTGGCGGCGCTCAAGAGCATGGGCGCGAAGTCGAAGTTTCCTGTATCGCTTTCTTCAAGCGCCAGGCGGTAGGCCAGGTCCTCTGCCGGCGCGGGCGCCAACGCTGAAATCCATAGTTCGCCACTGCGGTCCTCTACCGATCCGTAGTGAGTTTGGTTGTTGATTGAGAAGCGGCAATATTTCATGGAGTGACTCCTTGGAGTTGCGAGAATTCGAGATGCGAGACCTACAGGTTCGAAATGCAAAGACTAGGGGCCAGGGACGGTGTCGGAGGCTTCGACTGAGCGAGCGCTCTCACGGCCGTCCTGGTCGATGGCAGTGACGGAATAATCGTAAGTGTGGCCGGGCTGCACATTGGGGTCATGATAGCCGGGCCCGACGACGGGTTGCGCGGGAGAGATGCGCTGCCAGTTGGAGCCGGTTGCGGCAGAATCTCGGCGATAGACGATGTAGCCGGAGAGGTTGGGCTCGGCACCGGGCAGCCAACTGAGGTCGATGGCGGGGCCGGAGCCGTTTTCACCCGCGGTGGCCACTGCGGCGAGGCCGCGGGGCGCGCTGGGAGGAAACACGTTGATGGCGTCGATGCGCAGGGGAAGCGAAAGCGGCCCGGCCAGCTCGAGTGTTGAGCTGCCGATGGTGGCGCGGGTGACACGCTGGGCGCGATATTCGTATGTTTCTCCCAAACGGATGCTGGTGTCGAGAGCGCGATCGCTGTGATCGGCGGGCTCGACCAAGAGGGTTTGCTCGAGCGGCTCAGCGGGTTGTGGCAACGGGCCCTGATCCGATTTTTTCACAGGTGGTGTAAGGAGCCTGCGCACGAGACGGATGGCGACGGGCGAAGATTCGGCCGGAGCGGCCGCCCAGCGCAACAGAACGCCTTCTTTGCTCATCTCCGCAGTGAGGTTTTCGATTGCGGGGGGCGCCTCGCCGGCCAGAATTTCCGCGGGATTCGAGAGTCCGGCAGAGCGCGACTTGCGATTAACGAGTTCGACAAAGTAGGCGAGTGCGCGCGGGGAACCTGCAGCGAGTGGCGCGGGTACAGTGTCAGTGAAGGAGGCGTCGACGCCGGGAGCGAGTTGCAACGTGGCGGCAACGGAGCAGGGCGCGGCGCTTGTCTCATTTCGGCAGACGCGGACGGCGATGTTGCCCTTGAGCAAAACTTTATCGGTGGTTTTTGTGGGCATGGTCCAACTGAGGGCCACCTGGCCGCCCGTGCGCACGGCAGAGAGATCGTTGACAGGAACGGGAAGGCTTAACGAGGGCGGCAATGGCGCACCCGGCATGCCGCAGCCGGCGAGGGCTGACGCGGCGACCAACAAGGCGATGAGTTCGCCAAAAAGCGACGAGCGCCGCCGATGAGCGCGCGGATTTCCGACAGGTTGCATTGCGCTTTCAGTTTACTGGAGCGGCGGAGGACGGGGCCACGCGTGGAATGAGCGCGGGCACGATCCGATTGGGTCACTGGGTTGGTGCGCGGCGCCGAGTAGAATGAGCTTGCGAACAGCGAGAGAGGGAAGTCGATGTCATTTTTTCGTGACTACCTGAAAGAGAACAAAGTTATGCACGACCTCAGATTCGATGAGACCGACGAGGATTTCCTGGTGCAGGCCCTGTTGCAGGCGCGGATGAACCGGTCGAAGTCGAACATCGTGATCAAAGCCGGGTTTTTCGGCAAAAGAGATTTGGAGCGTGAGCTGAAGACGCCGAAAGCCCAAGAAGCTTTGCACTTTGTGGCGGCGTTTCTTTGTTACATGGTCAAGACGCCGATCACGTATGGGCGAGAGATGGAAGGATTCAAGATGTACTTCACGCCTGGGTTCGCCAGCAACAATTCGAAACACGAGCAACTGCGGCGGGGCTTGCGCGAGAGCTACTTTGACGCAACTCTCGAGAGCCTGGAGACGACGGAGACGCTGGACACACTGTTCGATATTGCCGAAGTGAACATCGACATCGCGCGGGGTTAGAACCGGTCTCAAAGACCAACTTTGTTAGTCCGTGCGCGTTGTATTCGATTGGTAACCGCCGCGCCAATCAGATCCGGCGCAGATTGGCGAACTTTTCCATCAGCTTCTTCATGCCGTGATGGACGAAAAGAACGGTGAGCTTGGCGTCTTCGCCGTCGCCTTCACGCTGGAGCACGGTGCCCTCACCATATTTTGAGTGCATTACTCGCTGGCCTTTTCTGAGGCCGGATGCGCCGTTGGTGGCGGGAATGTCCATGGTAGGACGGACAAAGGAGCCGGCGCGAGGTGCGCCAGGTTTTCCGCCAAAGAAGCGAGCGATGTTGTCGATGCTGCGCTCCGGCGGCGGCGCTCCCGCGCTTTGACCTTTTGGAGCAGATCTTTGGCGAGATGAGAGTGATGGCGCGGCGGCGTGAGGAATTTCCTGGCTCTCATCCTCGTAGTTGAAGTGCGAGCCGTAGGAGCCCGAGGTGCTGCCATGACGGCGGCCCGCGCTGGAGGCGGGCGTCGACCAAGCCGGGGTCCGGCTACCCAGATTCTCAATGAGCTGTGGGGGAACTTCTTCAAGGAAGCGCGAAGGGACGCTGGCCTCGGGCACATCTGCGCCGTAACGGCGGCGGTAGTGAGCGCGAGTGAGGATGAGCGTGTTCATAGCGCGCGTCATGCCGACGTAGCAGAGGCGGCGCTCTTCTTCGAGTTCTTCGGGGCTGGACAGCGTGCGCGAATGCGGGAAGAGGCCCTCTTCAAGGCCAGCGAGAAAAACGAGCGGGAACTCAAGGCCCTTGGCGGCGTGGAGAGTCATGAGTGTGACGCGGGAGTTGGGGTCGAACTGATCGGTGTCAGAGGCGAGTGCGGCGTGGTCGAGGAAGTCGGCGAGGGTTTCGCCACGCTCCTCGGCGTCGTGCGCGGCGTTGGCAAGTTCCTTCAGGTTCTCAATCCGGCTGAACGCCTCGGGCGTTCCTTCGGTTTCCAATGCTTTGATGTAGCCGGTGCGATCGATGATAAAGCGGATGAGCTCGGGAAGCGTGGCGGAGTCGCCGGGGGGGCGGAAGCCGGAGTTGTCGTCCGACCGTGGTTCGGCGTCGACCGGAGCTTCGTTCCCCGGTCCCAGATTCGGGACCGGGGGCACCCGTCCGGTTGAGGTTTCATTCCCGGATCTCAAAGAGGAGACTTGGGGCGCGCGAGCGTTCGCGGTTTCCTGCGGAGCAGCTTCACCGAAATCGAAGCCGGTGTTGGTGGGCTCCTTCGCCGGTTCTACGGGCGCAGCCTCGCCGAATGCGAAGCCGGTGTCGGCGGCGGCACCGGATTCGGCAACGTCCGCAGCGAGTTTGCCGGCAAAGTCGGGGTCCATCATGGCTTGCGCGTCGAGGATGAGCTGGCGAAAAGATTCGAGAGCCGCGAGCGCGCGCGAGGGGACGAGGCGATTGGCGATGGCCGCGGCGACCGCGTCCCAGGTGGACTGGCCGGTTTCGAGAGCCAAACGCTCCAGAGTTTCAAGAGTAGTCTTGCCGATGCCGCGGGCAGGCGTGTTGATGACGCGCTGCAGGGCCATCGAGTCATGAGGATTGCGGATGAGGCGCAGGTAGCCGAGCAGGTCCTTGATCTCGGCGCGCTCGTAAAAGCTGAAGCCGCCGACCATGGTGTAGCTGATGTTGTAGCGGCGCAGGGCTTCCTCAACGAGACGCGATTGCGAGTTGGTGCGATAAAGGACCGCGCAGTGCGCAACCGCGGCCGCTCCGCGGTTTTGAGTTTCAGCCGAGTCTTGTGCCTGGCGCAGGAACGCCTGAATTTTGTCAGCGATGAAGAGGGCCTCGTTTTCGCCGTCTGGGGCTTCGTAGTAGCCGATGAGCGATCCGCCCTGGCGCTCGGTCCAGAGCTTCTTGCCCTTGCGGCGAATATTGTTGGCGACGACCGCGCCGGCGGCTTCAAGAATGATCTGAGTGGAGCGATAGTTCTGCTCGAGGCGGACGATGCGGGCGTTGGGAAAATCTTTCTCGAATTCGAGGATGTTGCGGATGTCGGCGCCGCGCCAGGAATAGATGCTCTGATCCTCGTCGCCCACCGCGCAGACGTTTTTGTGCTCGCCGGCCAGAAGCTTCATGAGCTCGTACTGAGGGCGGTTGGTGTCCTGGTACTCGTCGACCAATACATATTGATAGCGACGCTGGTAGCGCTCGCGGACCTCGGCTGAGGATTTGAGCAGACGGACTGCTTCGAGGAGCAAGTCGTCGAAGTCCATGGCGTTGTTCTTGCGCAGTTCGTCCTGGTAAGCCTTGAAGATGTGGGCGATGCGCTCGCTGGTGGGGTCTTTGGAGCCGAGGAAGTAATCCTGCGGATCGACCATGTGGTTTTTGGCCCAGGAAATGCGGCTCAGGACGGTGCGCGGGGTGAGCTGCTTGGTGTCAAGGCCCATGCGCTTCATGATCTGCTTGACGAGGCCGGACTGATCGTTCTCATCGAAGATGGTGAAGGCGCGGGTGAGGCCCTTGTCACCGACTTTCAAGGCTTCGACGTCGCGGCGGAGGATGCGCACGCAAAAGGAGTGGAAAGTGGAGATCAAGGGCTTGGCGAGCGTGGTGTGGCCGAGCAACTCGTTGACACGCTCGGCCATTTCGCCGGAGGCCTTGTTCGTGAAGGTGACGGCGAGGATGGAGTCGGGCGCGATGTTCTTCTCCTGGATGAGCCAGGCGATGCGGTGGGTAATGACGCGTGTTTTGCCGGAGCCAGCGCCGGCGAGGATGAGCAGTGGGCCCTCAGGGGCCTCGACGGCAGCGCGTTGTTCGGGATTGAGATGGGCGAGAAAGGGGTGCAAGGCGTCGATTCCGGCGAGAAGGTTCCTGAGTCTAGTGTATCGTTCGGGCGACGTGCCGTTAGCGAGGCGAAATTCGGACGCCGAAGAGATTAAGCCGGTCGCGACTTGGAGCACGGCAGGAACAAGGCTACAGCGCGCCGGCGGGGAAAAGCGGCCACAGCAACCGGAAGAAACAAAGGACATAGGAGGGATGTTTGGGGGGCCATTACCAGAGGTGCTGAATATTGGTGACCAAAGCCCGAGTGACGGACACCGCTGGGGGAGCGAGCGTTGCAACGCGGGTTGTATTTATCTCCTTGAGGCCGCATGACAAGATGCGGCTTATGAAATCGATTCGGCTTCCCAAAGCCCTTTTTGCCTTGGTTCTCTCCGTTCTGGCGATTGGATTTTCACCGATCGCAATCGCTGCGCCGGAATGCAGCCTGAAAGTGAAAGCGCCGACGAAAGCCCGAACGTTTGTCAAGACCAGCGATCAGAGTGACTGGCAGGAGTATCAGAGCCTCGGCACGATTCCCGAACTGAGCCCCGCGAGCGGAATGTCCGCGCAATTCTGGCAACACAAGCACGGAACGCCTTCCGTGATTATCGAGGAGCCTGGACAAGATTTTCAGATCGACACAAGGTATTGCTTCGATGAAGAGGGCCAGCTGGAATCTGTCAGCTTCCAGATCCGGACTGCACTGGGGTGGGGGCACCGCGAGGAAGGAATTGTGATGGGCGGAGTGTTCAACGAGAGCTCGTCGGAGTTCTTTCGGCTGAAGGACGGCAAGACGACCCCGCAGCCCGATTTTGTGGGCGGCGTTCCGCGGTCGCTGCAGCCAAAGCTGTATTGGAGCGTGAGCGAGCTGCCGTTTGCGGGGCTGCTGGAGACGTCGATGGCTTCGAATCGACGATTGAAGTGAAGATCTTTGTAGTAAAGTTGGGCGCTTAGAATAGTAGGGAAGCGCCTAGGGGATCGCCGACCTGGGGGAGGTTGGCGGTCCCAAGTCCTTTGGGCCGTTTGGAACTCTTATGCGCTGCGCTTTTCAGCATCGACGTAGGCGCAAAGAACGGCGTTCATGTGGTTGAGGTGGCCTTTGCCCCGCAGATTTCTTCTTCACTTTTGCTCGCGCTCTGGACACTGATGATGCGGACAAGGTTTTCGGCACGCCAAGCGAGAAATGATGGGCCGAATACTCAGAATTTGCTATACTTATCATGTCCCGAGAGGGGTGGGAACTTATCCCGGAAGGGATAGGATCCTCCCGGGAGTTTGGCTACCTCATCAGTAGCGCCAGGACGAGGATCACGAGGGCAAGCACGAACCGCCAGTCAACGGCGATTGAGATTGCCACCCGGGTCCAGGACGACTTCTCATCCAATCGCCCTCACCTCCTTTGCGTTGGCACGGCCCGCAGGTCGCCCTCAGCGGCTTGCGGACCGACGGCTCAATCTTCCGAGCCGATCTTCTGCCGCCGCTTCCTACACACGCAAAAGAAGCGCGATCAGTTTATAGCCATTTGTTGGCTCCGAGTGTGTGCGGGATCACGCAGTGGCATGTCCCGACTATGGCTCTTTTAGCCCGATTTTGATAGACACTCGGAATAACGCTAATCGCGTGGTGGAGAGTTAGGTCGCCCGGAGCGCAGTGAAGTTATCGATAAGTGGTCGGAGCCCATTGTTGCAATTCCGCGGCCAATTCGCTACGATAAATGGATACGCGCAGAGGGTTCCCTGCGCAGTCAATAGCACCACGGCTTTTGGCTCCGGCTTGGAGTCCCGCCACGGGCGGGCTGGCAAAGGCGGTGGGAGACGAGGGAAGCATGTCCGCTGGAAAGAATATTGCGAAGGCGCGCGCCGCGGTGAACAAGCCGGCGTATCCGCTGCCCGAAGCAGTCAGTCTCCTGAAGCAAGTGAAGTACGCGAAGTTCGACGAGACCGTCGATCTGACGATGCGTCTGGGCGTGGATACGCGCCATGCGGACCAGATGGTTCGCGGCACGGTTGTGCTGCCGCACGGATTGGGCAAGACCAAGACCGTAGCCGTGATCGCGACCGGCGACCGGCAGAAGGAAGCCACCGAGGCCGGGGCGGATTTTGTGGGCGGCGAGGAGATGGTGGAGAAGATCCAGAAAGAGAATTGGACCGCCTTCGACGCGCTGATTGCGACACCGGACATGATGAAGGTTGTGGGGCGGCTCGGCAAGGTGCTGGGCCCGAAGGGGCTGATGCCGAATCCCAAGACCGGGACCGTGACCATGGATGTGGCCGCGGCGGTGAAAGAGATCAAGGCAGGCAAGGTGGAGTTTCGCGCCGACAAGACCAGCCTGGTGCATGTGCCCGTGGGCAAGCTGAGTTTCGAGCCGCAAAAGCTGATCGACAACGCGACCACGGTGATTACGTCGATTGTGCGGGCGAAGCCATCGGCGGCGAAGGGCAGATATATCAAGAGCGTGACGCTGAGCTCGACCATGGGACCGGGCGTTCCGCTGGATTCGGCTGTGGCGGATGCGGCGGTGAAGAAGTAGAGGCAGGGACTGAGGGACTCGGGACTTCGGGACTAGGAGTTCGTTGTGAGCCCGGTTCCGAGCCTTGCAGTTAGAGGTTCGGAAAACGAGATTCGATAGAGCGCCGATTGAATGGCGCTGACCCGATGATGGGAGCAGCAACATGGCGATTTCGAAAGCGAAAAAGGCGGAGAAGGTGAAGGTGCTGGCAACGGAGCTGGCTTCGTCGACTACCGCAATTGTGGGAACGTTCAGCAAGCTGACCGTGGCCAAGGATTACGAACTGCGCAAGGTGATTCGCGAAGCGGGCGGCAGGTATCGCGTGGTGAAGAACAAGCTGGCCGCGATTTCCGGCTCGGGGACGCAGGTTGAAGAGGCGCTGAAGGGCCTGAAGGGCGTGAACTCGGTGGCGTTTACGGCGGGCGATCCCGTGGCGCTGGCCAAGGTGTTTGCCAAGTGGGCTGGCGAGAACGCAGCGGAGTTTCATTTCAAGCTGGGCATCGTGGACGGCAAGCTGCTGAGCGTGGACGATGTGAAGGCGCTGGCAACCATGCCGGGTAAGGAAGAGATCTTCTCGAAGCTGCTCTTCCTGATCAATTCGCCGGCACAGCGGCTGGCGACGGTCATCAATGCTACCGGCCGCGATTTGGCGGTGGTGATTGGCCAGGGAGTGGAGAAAGAGAAGTTTGCGGGCGCGGCTGAAGCTGCGGCCTAAGTTTTGGTCTTCCACCCTTTCCGCGGGAAAGAGCGGAAAGGATGGGGCACCCAGGGTTCCAGAGGTTTTGGCTGGGAGCAGGCAGGAAAGTGCGCGGGTCTGGCGCATCGGAAACTTTCCCACTGCGCGGGGCAGCCTTTTGGACGAGAGTTCTTGGCTCGGCCGCAAATTCAACGATTGAATGGAGAGAGACATGGCGGACATTGCGCAGTTGGAAGAACAAATCGTTAGCCTGAGCTTGCTGGAAGCGGCAGCTTTGGTGAAGAAGCTGGAAGAGAGGCTTGGCGTTTCGGCGGCGGCAGCAGCTCCGGTGGCGGTTGCCGGCGGCGCGGCGGCAGGCGGAGCAGCCCCGGCGGTCGAGGAGAAGACCGAATTTCAGGTCATCCTGAAGGATGCGGGCGCCAATAAGATCAACACCATCAAGGCGGTACGCGAGGTCACGTCACTGGGTCTGAAGGAAGCCAAGGACCTGGT
>Ga0181520_10008676_pt1 | contig 14324 bp, 15 predicted proteins | sample PEATcosm2014_Bin_29_FD_132451 | JGI IMG/M metagenome (GOLD analysis project Ga0181520, IMG submission 132451) | Peatland microbial communities from MTU Mesocosm Facility, Houghton, MI, USA - PEATcosm2014_Bin02_30_metaG | ecosystem: Environmental > Terrestrial > Soil > Wetlands > Peat | place... | reverse complement strand
CACGCCGCTCGATGAAATCCTGGAGCGGCAGGTCGGCAACAACCTTAAACGCGAGGGCAAATCGCAAACAGAGATGGATGAGGAGATTGGCAAGCTGAAATCTCAATTTGCCAACCTCCGCGCCGGCAAGGCAAAGCCGACGGATACGATCGTTGGGGTTCCTGCGTCGTACTGGCAAGATCTGTTGCGGCGCGATCCGTCGGCCGAGTTCGCCCGGCTTCAGCTTCCTGTGCTGTTGCTGCAGGGCGAACGCGATGTGCAGGCGAGTCGCTCCGACTTCGACGGCTTGGTGAGAGTACTTTCGCAGCGCAGTCATGCGCCGCTCTCAACCAAGCTCTTCCCTGCTCTCAATCATCTCTTTATGCCTGTACCCGAGGGCGCAACCGGCAAGGAATATTTCGAGACGAACACGCTCTCTCCGGAAGTAATCGCAACGATTGCCGGCTGGATCGCATCATTCAATTCGACCAGCAACGCAGCTTCGCGCTAGAGTGAGAACATGCCTAGAATTGCAAAAAACAAAAAGAAGACCGCGGCAACAAAAAAAGCGGCGAAAAAGACATCCACCAAAGCAGCTACAACCGCAACCAAGAAAGCCGCTTCCACTGCAACCGCAACCTCAAAAGCCACGAGCAACGGCTTCCATCCCGGAACCTACATTGTTCCGCGCGGACATGTGAGCATCGCGGTGCCGACATTCTGGAGCTTGCGCCAGACCAACGACGATATTCAGGTGGAATCCGAAGCCAGCGAGACCACCGTCATCGTGACCGCCTACCAGAAGAACGAGGACGTGAAATCGCTGGACGCCCGCGACTACCTCAAACATTTTCTGGACACGGCTCCCGTGGCCGGACGCCTGCAAACTGGCGACAGCAGCAAGCAGAAGGCGAGCGCGCGCTTCCGCGACGAGGAAGGCGACAACTGGTTCGTCCGCTTTATCTCCAATGGACAGACTCTGTTGCTGGCCACCTGCCACTCGAACCGGCCACTGACCTCGCGTGAAGGCAAAACCGGAGTCGCGGTGCTGGACTCCATCAAGCTAAAGGCGCGGGGGTGAGCTTGCAGCACGGCAGCATTGAATCGTTCTTTCTGGAAGGTGAAGCTGGAAGGCTGGAAGCACTGCTGAACCTCGGCACTCCGGAGGCTCGGTATGCGTGCGTGGTCTGCCATCCGCATCCGCTCTATGGCGGCACCATGCACAACAAGGTTGTCTTTCATGCCATGAAGGAGTTGAACGGCTTCGGATTTCCGGTGCTGCGCTTTAACTTCCGTGGCGTGGGCAGCAGCGCGGGAAGACATGATTACGGACACGGAGAGATCACGGACGCCAAAGTCGCACTTGACTACCTCGCGCAGCGGTTTCCGCTGCCCATCATCTTCGCGGGCTTCTCCTTCGGTTCGGCCATAGGACTGCGCGCCGCAGTGCCGCATCCACGGGTGGAAGCGCTGATCGCAATGGGCGTTCCGGTAAATGCCGATGGGCGCGAATATACTTACGCTCTGCTGGGGGAAACCGAACAGCCCAAACTGCTGCTGAGCGGTGCCAACGACGAGTTTGCCACGCCCTCGCAACTGGCTCAGGTGTTCGCCAGCGCGGCCGAACCGAAGCGCCTGGTCGTGATTCCCGGAGCCGACCATTTCTTTGCCGGACACCTGAAAGAGATGCGTGCAGCGCTTGGCGGATGGGTGCGCGAAATAACTGTGCCAAAGATAGTTCCTGCCGTATAATCGCGCGCATGAACGCTCCCAATAAGGCAACCAGCACTGAGTGCGCGCCACCGGAAATGTGCGCCATCGCGCGCGATGTGTTTCAGCACGCGTTGGAGGAGAGCAGCATTGAGCGCGGATTCAGCCGCAACATTCGCTATGAACGCGGCATTCTGCAAGTCAACGAGGATCTCTACGACCTCAGCGCCTACTCACGGGTTTTCGTGGTCTCGATTGGCAAGGCGGCCAACAGCAGTTTGGAGGCCCTGATTTCGCGCCTCGGGGCCGGAGTTGGAGCGACTGGGATCGTTTGCGCGCCGGCGCTGCCCGCCTCCCAGATTTTCGGCTTCCGCTACTTCGAGGGTGGCCATCCCTCGCCGAATCACGAATCCATGCGTGCGGCCGGTGCAATTTTGCGGGCGCTGGAGTCGCTATCCGGACGCGCACTGGTGATTTACCTACTTAGCGGCGGCGGCTCCGCCCTGGTCGAAAAGCCGATCAGCGATGAGATATCCTTCGACGACCTGGTGCAGACCTACCGGGTGCTCGTGCACTCGGGCGCACCCATTGCGCAAATCAACGCGGTGCGCAAACATCTCTCGGCCGTAAAAGGCGGACGCATGGCGGTAGCCGCCGCGCCAGCTCATCAGCTCTCCATCATGATCTCCGATGTTCCGGACAACTCGATCGATTCCCTGGCAAGCGGACCGACGATGCCCGACACCAGCACCATCGACCAGTGCTACGAAATCGTGGAACAATACAACCTGCTGCCGCAGTTGCCGGAAAGTGTGCGCAATCTTTTCCAGACGCGCGGTTTGGAGGAGACGCCCAAAGCGGGCGATCCGCTCTTCGAGCGGGCGCGATGGTGGCCAGTGCTCTCCAATGTTTCTGCGCAAAAAGCCGCAGTGGAGCGCGCCGCGATGAATCGCTTCGCCGTCCAGATCGACAACAGTTGCGACGACTGGGACTATCGCAAAGCCGCCGATTACCTGCTGGACCGGGTACGCGAATTACGCAAGGGAGTGTCACGAGTGTGCTTGATTTCAGGAGGCGAAGTCACGGTCGCGGTGGATGCAAAACCGGGAGCCGGCGGACGCAATCAGCAATTCGCGCTCTACTGCGCCGAGCGCATCCAAGGTGAAAACATCGCGGTGCTCAGTGCTGGAACCGACGGCATTGACGGCAATAGTCCGGCAGCCGGAGCGGTGGTGGACGGAACCACCATCGCGCGCGCGACGGAAAAGGGCCTGAACGCCGGAGCCGCACTGAAGGACTTCGATGCGTATCCGTTCTTCGATGCGCTGGGCGACACCATTATGACCGGATACACCGGAACTAACGTGCGTGACGTGCGCTTACTGTTGGCTTGGTAGGCGGCGGCGCTCAGAAAAATTCCGCCACGCCTTCTTCAAGCACCTGCACGCGATCTTCGATGCCCAGCCGTCGCGCACCTGCGAGCAGCCTGCGCACCGGTTCGTCTACCGGTTCCTGTGAGAGTTTGAAGGTTCCAAAATGCATGGGGATCATGTGTTGGGCGCCCATTTCAACAAAGCCGCGTAGTGCGTCTTCCGGGCTGGTGTGTACGTTGCGAAAGCTCTCCGGGTAGTAGGCCCCGATGGGGAGCAGCGCGACTTCCGGATGAAGGCGGTGGCCTATTTCGGTGAAGCCGTCAAAGTAGGCAGTGTCTCCGGAATGGTAAACGGAATGGCCGCCGCCGTTAAAGCTGTAGCCGCCATAGCCGCGGTGCATATCACGAATGACGCGCGCGCCCCAGTGTTTGGCGGGCGTCGCGGTGATGCGTGTACCCCGTAGTTGGAGTTCCTCCCACCAGTTCAGCTCCACAACCCGGCGAAAACCGAGATCGAAGACGAGATCGCTGACATTGCCGGGCACAACGAGCAGAGGCGCGCGGCCACTCTTCATCTGGCTGGCCCGGGCCAGGGCACGCAGCGAAGGCCGATGCAAATGGTCGAAGTGGGCGTGAGTCACCAGCACCGCATCCAGCGGCGGGAGATCCTGAATGCGAAGGCCCGGCCGGCGCAATCGTTTGAGCACGAACAGCCATGGAGCAAAGATAGGATCGATGACAACACTGGCGCCCCCGACCTGCAGGAAAAACGAAGAGTGTCCAATAAACGTGACACCCATCTGCCCCGGCGCCACAAGCACAGGACGATGCGTCCGGCCGGTACGCTTTGCCATGGCAGAGTGTTGTACCAGCCTGCCAAGCTGCCCAGCCTTTTTGCTAATACTGATGTTGAGCATCCTACTCCATTGGACGCGTTAACCGCCGCCTATGATTCCATATCGTACGCTTCGCCGAAACTTGCATCATCGGCGCGGCTGGCTTTTAATCAAGTTTCCGCTCTAGGAGGAAGTCTGGTGAAGATCGCGTACTTGGGATTGGGAATTATGGGTCGTCCGATGGCCACGAACCTGGTAAAGGCCGGGCACGATGTGACGGTGTGGAATCGTACACCGAAGAGCGTGGATGGCGCGCGCACGGCAGCAACACCGGCCGCAGCGGCGAAAGATGCCGAGGTCATCTGGATGTGCGTCGCCGACACAAAAGCGGTGGAGCGCGTGCTGTTTGGTCCGGACGGAGTGGAAACCGTGCTGCGGCCCGGAGTCACGGTGGTGGATTCGAGCACGATTGCGCCACTGGCAACGCGCGATTTTGCGGCGCGGGTGCGCGCCAAGGGAGCGGAGTTCGTGGATGCTCCGATGACGGGCTCAAAGATCGGTGCGGAGAACGCGCAGCTTTTGTTCATCGTGGGCGGACCGGAAAAGACGGTTGCCGCACTGGATCCACTGTTTGCGGTATTGGGCAAGAAGGTGATTCGCGTCGGCGAGACCGGCGCGGGCGGAAGCGCGAAGATTGGCATGAATCTGATGATTGCTGCCATCTTCGAAGGCTTTGCCGAAGCGCTAGCCCTGACTGGAAAACTGGGTGTGCCGCCGGAGAAGCTGATCGACTTAATTAATAACTCGATGATCCGCAGCGGCGTGACCGACTACAAGGCGAGCTTCGTTTTGAAGAACGACTGGTCTGCAAATTTTCCGCTGCGACTGATGCTGAAAGACATTCACCTGATGCTCGATGCAGCGAAGCAGGAGAAGGTTCAACTGCCCGCGCTGAAGGAAATCGAGAAGGTGTATCAGAAGGCCGTGGAAGCCGGTCACGCCGACGACGACTACGCGGTCACCGTGGAGACGGTGAAAAATCTGTAGGTGAGTTTCAAGCTGGAAACATGCGCCCCGGAGCGATGCTCCGGGGCTTTTGCATGGTTTCCTGGAAATTCAGTTTTCAAGGACAGACTCGCCCGCAATGAGTATTCATGCAGGGGAGATGTTTGGTGCGGCCGCATCCCTCTATCTTCAGAATAGCAGTTTGCAAGGGCGATCCCCTCACCTGAGGTAGAACTAGAACTGCAATGAAATGTGCAGGTTACGTGGAATCTGGAAGTTTCTGGGGTTGACAAGTCTTGCGGGCAGCGAAGTTGTGGGGACGGAAATCCAGAATTTGCACTGTTGCGGGTGCAAATTCGGGGCGAAGATTGTCAGGAAGGTCAATCGTTTGAAAACGAGAAGTTACTAGTTGGGCAATCATCGAGGAAGATTGAAGAGGATTGGTGAACTCGTCAACTTCCGGGAGCCGAGGGTTGGCAGAACAGGTAATCGCTGTCGCGCAGGGTGGACCGGAGTGGGAAATTCACAGAAATATTTGGGGGACGGTGAGGGGATCTTGCTTCCAACCGGGGGCGGTGGATTCTGCTCAGGGTGTGCCCCACAATCCCGACACGGCAGGGATGGTGGGGCACACAAATCATTCTGATCCGGAATAAAAATTACGCACCAAAATACTGCACGTGAACGTAGGTGCCAAGGCGGACATTGTAGGCGAGATACCAGCCTGGGTGATCGGGGTCGTCATAGAGCACGACCTGATCGGCATTCCAATCCCAGTCACCGCAATATCCGACGTCGTAGGGAGCTACGCCGAAGTAGAATCCGCCAAACCAGAAGCGGTTCGGACCGCCTCCACCGATGCGCCAGATATGGCCACGGCCGACTTCGCCGGGAAAGTGTCCGTGCTCCCAAGGATGGTCGAGGTGGTAGTGCGGGTCGTTACGGCCCGTGTTATGGCCGACCCACTGATCGTTGGGGTGGACGTGCGGTGCTTCGGGATGGGTGGGCTGGTCTCGGAATGATGCACGGTTTTCGCCCGGGCCGCCACCGCGATTCGTAGCGGCTGGAGCGGGATGCCTGACTGGCGCGGGGCCATGCGCGGGGATGTGGCCACCACCGACTTCATGACCACCGGCTTCATGTCCACCGGCCGGGGCTCCTTCATGGCCGCGCTCCTGAGCGAAGGCGGCGACGGAACAGATCAATAAAGCTGCTAACAGTCCAGCAAACTTTTTCATCTTCTTCCTTCTTTCTTACAAACCTTATGCTGCTTTGTTAGATGCTGCGTTGCTGCTGCAGGAAAATTTACAGTTCCACTGCCGCAAACCAACCGCCGGTTGAAACACAGCGGGGGCCTGAGAAGTTGCGGCGGCGGGTTAGAGCAGTTCCAGAGAAACTATATCCATTTCGAACTCGTGCTCTGCCGTTGTTCCCTGAAGGTCTCTAGCGGTGCTTGAGTTCGCGAAGTTCGCGCTTCATGCGCTTGCCGCGGCTTAAAAGACTGAACGCGTAACCGAGGTGGACGACCCAGACAACGATGTAGGCGGCGTAAAGATAAGCGTTGTTGTTGACTGCACCGTTCATTGAGCGTCCTCCGTTTCCAGGTCGAGCGATGCCTGCGCGTGCGCCTCTTCCAGGGCGTGGAGGGCAAGCGCCTGGCGGTAACGTATGCAGACGAAGATGAACGCGAGCATGGCGAAGGCCGCAAGGTTCCAGAGAACGGCGACCCACATGCGGTGGTCGAGTCCCGAACCCTGGCCGCCGCCGATGACCGGCTGCGGATGCTGGGTGCGAAACCAGCGGATGGCCATGTAGACGATCGGTACATCGACAAATCCGAATATACCGAGCGCAGCGGCCAACACCGGGACTTGACCGCCCGTGGCATAGTGACGCAGCACCAGATAGCTGACGTAGATGAGCCAGAGCACCAGCGTGCTGGTAAGCCGCGCATCCCAGGTCCACCAGATGCCCCAGATGGGGCGCGCCCAGATGGGACCGGTGATGAGCACGATGGTGCAGAACGATACACCGACTGCGGCCGAGGCAAGGGCCAAGGCATCAGCACCTGCGGTGCGGCGGACGAGATACCAGCAGGAGGCCAGGAAGTTGACGAAGAACAGCAGGAAGGCTACCCAGGCCGACGGCAGGTGGTAGTAGAAGATTCGCTGCACGTCGCCCATGGTGGCTTCTGTGGGGGCGATGTACATGGCCTGGCAAAAGCCATAGCCAAGCAGCAAGGCGGTACACACTGCGAGAGCATTGAATAGAGTTTTCATTCCGCGTTCAGCACCGGTTCAAACAAAAGCAGGCTGACGGTGGTGAAGACGAGATCATACACCGCCAGCAGGCGCATCCAGAAAACGGGCGAGTTGTCGCCCGTAAGAATTGACGTGGTTGCATCCACCATGGCGAGCAGCGCCGGGATCGAGATAGGAAACAGAATGAGCGGCAGCATGATTTCGCGGCTGCGGGTGCGGATGGAGAGCGCCGCAAAGAAAGTTCCGTTGACTACCAGGGCCCAGGTGGCGAGCAGGGCAACGACCAGCAACTGCCAGACCGGTCCAACCGAACGCAGGTTGTAGAAGACAACAAAGAGCGGAACCATGAGCACTTCGAGGATGGAAACGAAGATAAAATTGCCGACGGTTTTGGCGAGGAAGAGGGCCTGTGGCGGCGCAGGCGAGAGGCGATAGGCATCCAGTACCTGATTGCGCAGCTCGCGCGTCCACGTCTGGTTGAGGGCCACGACGGTGGCAAACAAAATGGCTACCCAGAGCAGTCCGCCGGCGATTCTGCGCGACTCCTCGGCCGTAGGGTCGAAGCCGAAGCTGAAGATCACCACGACCAGGAGGGCAAAGAACAACATGCTGTTGATGGCGTCCTTGGAGCGCCATTCCAGACGAAGGTCCTTGATGAGGGAACGCCGCGTAATCGTCCACAGACCGGGAGCGGAGGTCACAGCTTGGCCTCCACGGGACGCTGCAAAGCCGCGCGCTCCTCGGCGAGATAGGGGGTAAGCAGGCGGGGTGGGATTCCGTTCTCGCGGGCGACCAGGCGTCCGGCATCGAGCACGAGGCACTGGTCGGCAACCGGCTCCATGAGCGCGGCCTGGTGGGTGACGACAAAGATGGTGGTGCCCTGGTCGCGCATGGTGGCCAGCAAGCGGGTCATCTGCTTGGCTGAGCGCACGTCCACGTTGGAGAAAGGCTCATCGAGAAACAGCAGTTCGGGACCGTGCACGATGGCCCGGGCCAGCGAAATACGCTGGCGCATCCCCTGCGAATACTGGCCTACGCGACGCTGCAGAATGGGATCGAGACCGACAGTGCGGATGGCATTCTCGCAACGGGCGCGGTCGTTGATTCCGTAGAGGGCAGCGAAATATTGCAGGTTTTCAAGCGCCGACATCTCGTCGTAAAGCAGGGGCGCGTGTCCCATGTATCCGAAGCGCGTAGCTACCTGGCGGATGCTGGCGGAGCCGAGGACACGGACGGTTCCGCGTGAGGGCGCAAGCAGGCCGACGATGACACGCAGCAAGGTGCTTTTGCCAGCTCCGTTTTCGCCCAGCAAAACATAGAGCTGGCCGGGAGCGAAGTCCGCGGTGATGCCACGAAGGGCAGCAAAGCGCCCGAAGTGACGCACGACATCGCGCACGGAGACGGCAGGCTGGTCCTGAGCTTCGCCCACGGCGGGCGGATACGGAGCATCCTGGGGATGTGGGGCGCCGCCGGGAACAGCAGGTTTCTGTTGAGTGGTATCAGTCACACGTAGTGGAAGTGTAACGCGTCCTTTCCGGATTGGCGCGGCCGGGCAACGAGCCGAGCTGAAACTATGGATGCTACTTCGCCGCTAAAGGCGCGCGCATGGTAGGCGCGGAGGCTTCGGCTTTTTCCGGCGGCACAGCCTGCGGAGCGCCGGATGGACCGGGCTGGCCGTTTTGCCCGGGCTGCGCTGGACCGTACTTGGAGGCGCACTTGGCCTGGAGCTGCTTGGCGTGGAATACACCATCGCGGCCAAAGCTGCCTTCGGCGAGAGCCTGGGCGTTGTCTTTGAACGTATCGGGCGGAGCTTCGGTGCCGGAATATACGACGTTGAGAGTGCGTCCCTGTTCGGCAAGGGTGAACTCGACGTGGGTTCCCTGGCGATGAATCGAGCCGGGCTGCACGTTTCCGGCGACCCGGAGGCGTTTGCTGAACACGCCGTCGCCCATTTCGCTCATCTCTTTGATGGTTACGTAATAGCTCTTACTTTCTTGCACGCCACTGACGGCAAGATAAGCGAGCCCGCAGACGATCAGCAGAATGGGCACGCCAAACTTTAGATACCGATTCATGTTCCACCCGAAAGGAAAACAGCTGGCCAAAGCTGCCATCCCTTACCCCATGCAATGAGGGTACTTCGGAGAAGCCGTGGGGTCAAGGCATGGCGGGGCTTCTTTTTTGCAGAGCGGGTTTTTTGCAGAGCAGGGATTGAGAGACTCGGACGGAATTCCGCGCCTTTGTAGCCGCGGCTCGCAGGGTATAATGGGAGTTTAGCATGAGTGAGAAGGGGCCAGCAGGAATGAGTGGAATCAACGGATCAAACGGCAACGGTAGCACAAGCGTATCGCCACACGGAATTCCCGCGGACGGTATCCCAAAACTGCGCCAGGAGTGGATTGCGCGGAGACGGGAAGAGTCCGCTCGGACTGGTGACGGAAACGCCACGCAGATGCATTATGCGCGGAAGGGCCTCATCACAGAAGAGATGCTGTACGTGGCCGAGCGCGAGAAGATTGCACCGGAGCTGGTGCGCTCAAAGATCGCAGAAGGAAAATTGATTATTCCTGCCAACATCCACCATCCCGAGCTGGAGCCGATGTGCATCGGCGTGGATTCGCTGTGCAAGATCAACGCCAACATCGGTAACTCGGCAGTGACCTCAAACGTGCAGGAGGAACTGAAGAAGCTGCACACTTCGGTACACTACGGCGCGGACACGATGATGGACCTGTCCACGGGCGGTGACATCCACGGCATCCGGGAGACCCTACTGCGGCATTGTCCGGTGCCGATGGGTACAGTGCCAATCTACGAAGCAGTGGCGCGGGTCAAGCGCATCGAAGACCTTTCGGCGGCGCTGATGTTGGAAGTGATCGAAGAACAGGCAGCGCAGGGCGTGGACTACATGACGATCCACGCAGGCGTGCTGGTGCAGTATCTGCCATTGGTAGCCACGCGCATTACCGGCATTGTGAGCCGCGGCGGCGCGATCCTGGCACAGTGGATGGCGCACCATCACAAGCAGAACTTTCTCTATGAGTGCTTCGACGATATCTGCAAGATCATGGCGAAATACGATGTGAGCTTCTCGCTGGGCGATGGGCTTCGTCCCGGGTCGATTGCCGATGCCAGCGATGAGGCACAGTTCGCGGAGTTGAAGACGCTCGGCGAGCTGACGCGCATCGCATGGAAGCACGATGTGCAGGTGATGATTGAAGGTCCGGGACACGTGCCGATCGACAAGATCAAAGAGCAGGTGGATAAGGAAGTAGAGTGGTGCGACGGCGCGCCCTTCTACACCCTGGGACCGCTGGTCACCGATATCGCTCCGGGATACGACCACATTACCTCGGCAATTGGCGCGGCCATGATTGGCTGGTATGGCGCGGCAATGCTTTGCTATGTAACTCCCAAGGAGCACCTTGGACTGCCGAACGAGAAGGACGTGAAGGACGGAATCATCGCCTACAAGATTGCGGCCCATGCCGCCGACCTGGCACGGCATCGCCCGGGCGTGCAAGACCGCGACAACGCGCTGAGCCATGCGCGTTACACCTTCGACTGGGAAAAGCAGTTTGAGCTGTCACTGGATCCGGAGACGGCACGCGCGATGCACGACGAGACGTTGCCCGACAAGTTCTACAAGGACGCCTCGTTCTGCTCGATGTGCGGTCCGAAGTTCTGCTCGATGAATTACTCCTCCAAGGTGGACGAGTATAACAAGCAGGTTCATGGGCTGGAAAAGAAGGATTATTCGCAGCTGGTGAAGCTGGTATCGCAGAAGTAAATACCGCGGCGGAAATCCGCGGTGAGGAGATTACGAAGGCCGCCTAGCGCGGCCTTTAGTTTTGTTCCACGTGGTCATTGCCATCGGCAAACTGCAGGCCGGCAATGCGGCGGGCGCGGTATTGCACTTCCAGGTAGGCTTCAAGAATTTGAATATGCATGAACTCACGCTGCGCAGGACTGGTGCAATCCGTGCGAGCAAGGTCGAGCGCCAGATAACGGTCATGGGCCAGGACGAAGCGGTTCATCTCAATCAGCATCACGGGATCACCCCATTGGTAGTTTCAATTCCAGCGGAGGCAAAGAAAATCAGCTTAAGGCCTTAAGAACCGGTTCCTCGTAGCCGGAGGAAATACTCAGGACCGAAGGTGTTATCCATGCTCGCGCTCGCGCTTTGGACGGAAACTCATCTGCTCCAGTTGAGCCTCGGCAATGCTCGTGCCTCCGCTGGAGCCGCTCTCAGCGCCAATGATGTGAATCAGAAAAAGGTGATCTCCGGCAATCCCGGACATGCACCAGACGTTTCGGCAGCCTTCGATGGGGACGGCAGACTGATAGCACAGCGCATCCAACAGTTCCACCCGATGCATGGCCCATTCGAAATCCTCTTCGCTGGCCTGACGCAACCATGCGCACAGTGCCAGCTCAGGAGATTCGCCGGAAGCCTGGCGGACATAGGTACCGCCCAGGAATTCGATGACAAAGGTGTAACGGGCGCTCTTGCCTCTCATTCGTTGCTCTCTATGGGCGCTGCCGTAACGGTGGGCTGAGGCGCCACGGCAGCCGGTTGCTCCCACGGATACAGTGTCGGCAAATTGCGGCTAAACCACAAGCGTTTCGGGCTCTTCAACTTCGGCGGGGACTCCGTATAGTAAATATCTCCGCAGTTTTGCCTCGTCGAGGTTCTTGCACCAGTGGCCGACGACGATGGTCGCCACGCCGTTGCCGATGAGGTTGGTGAGGGCGCGAGCCTCCGACATAAAGCGGTCAATGCCCAGAATCAGCGCGACACCGGCAACCGGTACCGAGCCAATGGCAGAAAGCGTGGCGGCCAGCACAATGAAGCCACTGCCGGTGACGCCGGCCGCGCCCTTGGAAGTTAGCATCAGGATTGCCAGCAGATACAACTGGCTGCCCAGCGTGAGATGGGTGTTGGTAGCCTGCGCGATGAAAAGCGCCGCCATGGTGAGGTAAATCGAAGTCCCATCCAGGTTGAACGAGTAGCCTGCCGGAATGACGAGCCCGACCACGGACTTGTGCACGCCGATGTTTTCCATCTTGGCCATCATGCGGGGCAAAGCCGCCTCAGACGACGAGGTGCCCAGCACGATGAACAGCTCTTCCTTAATGTACTTCAGGTACTTCCAGATGCTGAATCCGTGAAGCCTTGCCACCGCGCCCAGGACGAGGAAGATGAAGATGAGGCAAGTGGAATAGAAGCACGCCATCAGTTTACCAAGTTGGAAGAGCGTACCCAGCCCATACTTGCCGATGGTAAAGGCCATGGCGCCGAACGCGCCAATGGGCGCAACGCGCATGATGATGGCAACGACGCGGAACAGCACGTTGGAAATCTGCTCAACCACGGTACGAAGAACCTTGCCCTTGTCGCCGATGAGGTGGAGGGCGAAACCGAACAGGATCGCGATGAACAGAACGCACAGGATGTCGCCTTTTGCAAAGGCCCCGACAATCGTGTCTGGGATGATGTCCAGCAGGAACCCTGTGGTGGTCTGCAGCTTGCCCGGTCCGGTGTAGGCGGCCACGGCCCTGGAATCGAGGGTCAAGGGGTTGACGTTCATACCTGCGCCGGGGCGGACGACATTGACAATGATCAGCCCGATCACCAGCGAGATGGTGCTGAGAACTTCAAAGTACAGAATTGCCATTGCACCGGTCTTGCCGACCGACTTCATGTCCTCCATGCCGGAGATGCCAAGCGCGACGGTACAGAAGATGATGGGTGCAATCATCATCTTGATGAGCTTGATGAAGCCGTCCCCGAATGGCTTCATGGCGGCACCAGCTCCTGGATTCACATAGCCGAGGATGATGCCAATCCCAATTGCAACCAGTACTTGAAAGTACAGGTTCTTGTAGAAAGCTTTTCCGCTCATCTGCTTGACGCTCCTGGATGGACTCAGCAAAAGTTTCAGGAGTTCTACCACCGCCGGCGGTGAAATGTACGCGATTTCTGTCACAGATGCCTGTGACATTCTGGAGGCAACCGCGCCAAACCGCAAGGGATAGTAGCGGTAGCGGCGAAAGCGCACAAGAACTGGGCACCGCGATCACAAAATAATGTGATAACGACGATGGGAGGTTTTTTGAAGCTAGAGGGCGGACTCCAGCACGGCCGCTGCCCGCTCCAGTGCCGCAGTCACCTCATCGAGTGCCGCGGTGGCTCCGGCGGCGTCGTTCCGGTCCATGGATTCATTGACCCCCGGGATGACCACGACAGCATAGCCGGTGTACTCACCCGGAGCATAAATGGTGTGGCGAAACCACGGACGATGCGGCAGTCCCTTACCGAGCATGGCATGCTCGGCCCCGAGCAGCGCCGCATTCACGCGCGCGAGTTGTGCTCCGCTGGCGTGGGATGCAGCCTGGTGCATGGACAAACCGGCGGCGGCCAAGTGGTCGGCGGCTTTCAGCGCGGCGGTAAAATCCGGCTTCTCTTTCCACCCCAACTCCTGCGCACGGCGCTGGGCGTTCTCCAGATGCTTGCGCACCTCGGTTCCGTAGGTTTCGTAATCGAATGGCAAGCTGTCGGCCTGGGACATGCGGAGAACCTCCAGACCAAACACGCGCGCCATCTGCTGCTCATAAACAAACGTGGGATCGGCGAACTTTGTAAACCAGGCGTAGTTGTCAAACACCGAGTGGTAGACGCCATAGGGACCGTTGGAGCCGATATCGGTGGAAGGTACGCCGAGATGCTGCAGAAAAGCCGAGTAGTCGGAGCCGCTACCCAGATCGCCAACATGCACCTCGCCGTGGTCGGCCTCGGCACGGCGCTCGGCAAATGAGCCTTCTTCGGCAATTTCGCGACGGTGGCGAGCGGCTTCGCTTTGAGTTTTCCATGCTTCATAGACGCTGCCACCCTTCGGGCTGGGCACGCTATGGGCTACGTCACGCAAGAACTGCTTGAGGCTGGGAACACCGGAGGCTCCAAAATCCGGACCCGCCACGCCTACGTCCATGTTGAAATACGCGACGGCGTGCTGCAGCACTTTGGCATATTGCTCGGCGAACTCGGTCGAGCCGATGAGTCCCTGTTCCTCGGCGTCCCAACTACCAAATACGATGGTCCGCTGCGGACGCCAGCCACTCTTGAGCAGCTCACCGAGGCCGTGCACCGCTTCCAGCATT
>Ga0181520_10008673_pt1 | contig 14327 bp, 10 predicted proteins | sample PEATcosm2014_Bin_29_FD_132451 | JGI IMG/M metagenome (GOLD analysis project Ga0181520, IMG submission 132451) | Peatland microbial communities from MTU Mesocosm Facility, Houghton, MI, USA - PEATcosm2014_Bin02_30_metaG | ecosystem: Environmental > Terrestrial > Soil > Wetlands > Peat | place... | reverse complement strand
GGGGCGAAGAATCATCTGGTGGTGATGCCGGATGCTGATTTGCCGCAGACCGTGGATGCGATTATGGGGTCGGCGTTTGGCGCGGCGGGGCAGCGGTGTTTGGCGGGCAGCGTGCTGGTTGCTGTCGGCGAGGTTGCAGAGCCGTTGCTGGATTTGCTGGTGAAGAAGGCGAAGGCGCTGAGGGTGGGCGACGGGATGGAGGATGGCGTGTCCGTTGGACCGCTGGTGGGTCAGGATCAGAAGAAGCGGGTGGTGGGGTATATCGAGAAGGGCGTGGCGGAAGGCGCGACTGCGATCTGCGATGGGCGCGGGGTCGAGGCTGACCCGTCGGGGGCGTTTGTTGGGCCTACGGTTTTGGATCACGTGAATCCGACTGCAACTGTTGCGCGCGAGGAAATTTTTGGGCCGGTGCTTTCGGTGTTACGCGCGGAGACGCTGGACGATGCGATTCGGCTGGTGAACTCTTCGGACTTTGGGAACACGACCACGATCTACACGCAGAGCGGGAAGGCGGCGCGGGAGTATCAGAGCCGGGTGGAGGTGGGGATGGTTGGAGTGAACATGGCGGTCGCTGCGCCGATGGCGTTTTTCCCGTTTGCGGGGTGGAAGAATTCTTTCTTTGGGGATCTGCACGCGCATGGGAAGGATGCGGTGGCGTTTTACACGGAGCAGAAGGTCTTGATGACTCGGTGGTTCTAAAGAGCAGCCGATCGCCTGTAGCCGGTGGCCGGTAGCGAAACCAGGGCGCGCTCACATTGCACGGCCTGCGGCGGCTCCGGAGGCCCAGGCCCACTGGAAGTTGAATCCGCCGAGGTGGCCGGTGACGTCGACGACTTCGCCGATGAAGTAGAGGCCTGGGACAGCGCGACATTCCATGGTTTGGGCGGAGAGGGCGTCCGTCGAGACTCCGCCGGCCGTGACTTCTGCCTTGTCGAAGCCTTCGGTGGCGGTGGGGTGGAAGGACCAGGCGTGAAGGCGGCGCTCGAGTTGGTCGAGGGCGTGGTTGGTCCAGTTCGCGGGCGGGGCTATTTCGAGGAGGCGTTCGGCGAGGCGGGCTGGGAGTTTGGCTCGGAGCGCGGCTTTGGCGGCGTTGAGGTCGCGGTGGGCGTTGGGTGCGCGGAGGGGGGCGAGGATCTCCTGTGCTGGAGACCAATCGACGAGCACGGGATTGGTGCCATTCCAATACGACGAGATTTGCAGGATGGCTGGGCCGCTGAGTCCGCGATGGGTAAAGAGCAGTTTTTCACGGAAGTGGTGTTTGCCGAGGGAGGCGATGACTTCGGCGGAGACTCCGGTTAGGTCGGCGAAGGGGTTGAGTTCTGCACCGCCGAGTGCGTGACTGCCGAGAAGCAGGGGGACGAGGGCTGGGCGGGGTTCGCGGAGGGGGATGTTGAACTGGGGGGCGATGTCGTAGCCGAAGCTGGTGGCGCCCATTTTGGGGATGGAGAGGCCGCCGGTAGCGATGACCAGGTTGGCGGTGGCGTAGGTGGCGGTGTTGGTCTGGACGTGGAAGCGGCGTTGGTCTGGACCGGAGTTGGCGGCGGGGTCGGGGCTGCGGCGGATTTCCTGGACTTTGGCTTCGAGGACGATTTTGACGTTGGCCTGGGCGGCTTCGGTGAGGAGCATGGCGACGATTTGTTTTGCGGAGTCGTCGCAGAAGAGCTGGCCCAAGGTTTTCTCGTGGTAGGGGATGCCGTGGCGCTCGACGAGGGCGATGAAGTCGGCCGGAGTGTAGCGGGCGAGCGCGGATTTGGCGAAGTGAGGGTTGGCGGAGAGGAAGTTGTCGGGGCGGGTGTGGAGGTTGGTGAAGTTGCAGCGGCCTCCGCCGGAGATGAGGATTTTTTTGCCGACGCGGTCGGCGTGTTCGAGGAGGGTGACGCGGCGGCCGCGCTTGCCGGCTTCGATGGCACACAAGAGGCCGGCTGCGCCGGCTCCGAGGATGACGACATCGGTGGTTGGGACGGAGGTCACGGGCTTGTTTATTAGAGCATTGGAGGGCGGGAGACGCATTTCGGGAGAATATAGAACATGGTCGAATAATTATTCGACTATGTTCTGCAAACGCTGTCACTCCAAATTGGGGGAGTGCTTTTGGTTTCCCGGCGGGCCGAGCATCAGGAAGTCTTCCCAGTTGACGCTCTGGATTCCGTGCCGCTGTGCGATGTCCTCGTTGCCGCGCGCACAGATGACCAGCGGAGTGAAGGCGGGATGGCGGCGAGAGAACTCCAGAAGGCCGCGGAGGGCGTAGATGTCGAAGCGTCCGGTTTTGACTTCGATGGCCCACTTCCCCCAGCTCCCGTCGAGGACGGCGTCGACCTCGATCGGCTCCTCGCGCCAGTAGGTGACCTGCTGGCCCTGATTGAAGGCGAAGGCCAGGCAGGCGTTCTCGACCCAGAATCCGTAGCGCTCCGGGTCGCGCGTGGGGTCGGGAGCGCCGTCGGGATGCAGGGCGGTGAGCAGCGCGTTGTTGAGGGTCACGAGCTTCGGCGGGGAGGCGCGGCGACGATGGGCCTGCGTCGAGTATTTCTCAAGGGGAGCAATGAGGTAGGCATCCTGCAGCAGGTCCAGATAATGGGCCAGGGTTTCGAGGGCGCCGCTGTCCTGGAGTTGCCCCTGCAATTTCTGGAGCGAGAGGATTTGCGCAGGCGAGCCGGCGGCGATGGCGAAAACCTGACGCAGGAGCGCGGGGCGACGCACCGCACCCAGCGCCAGGACGTCGCGTCCAATGGCGGGCTCGATGATGGCATCGCGCAGGTAGGCGCGCCAGCGGGGAAAATCTTTTTGGTACTGGACGGCGCCGGGATAGGAGCCGAAGCGGACGAGGTTGTGGGCGGCTTTCTGTGGCGAGAGGTGAAAGGCCTCGGTGAGCGAAACCGCAGGCCAGTGGCCAAGGGTGAGGCGCTCGAAACGGCCGGCCAGGCTTTCGCGCGAACCGGTGGCGATGCGCAGTGCGGAAGATCCGGTGGCGACAACATGAATGGGGATGCGACGGCGGCGAGCGCGATCCCAATAGCCTTTCAGCCGCGCGGCCCAGCCGGAGAGCTGATGTACTTCATCCAGTAAGAGGACCGCTTTGCCGCGTTGCGCCCGCGTTTCGGCCTGCACCCAGAGACGCTCCCAGAAGCCGGGAAGGGCAGCGTCCGGGTCGTCGCCGGCGGCGTAGACGGCTCGGTCGCCGAATCGGTCGGCGATTTCGAGGAGCAGGGTGGTTTTGCCGACCTGGCGCGGTCCGGTGAGGAGCTGGATGCGCGCAGGCGCGGATTCCTTCAGCCTTTCGAGCAGCACCTGGCGGCAATGGGTGAAGGTGTTGTAGATTTCAGACATAGTCGAATAATTATTCGACTATGCTTGAATAATTGTCAATTGCCCGGATTTTCCGATATCGAGGGATGCGATGCGAACGAGAGATTCTTCTGCTGCTAGTCGGCGGGGGCTAGCTGGACGGCGCTGGCGTAGGCCGGGCGGCGGTGGAGGATCAACGTCAGTCCTAAGGAGACGGCGGCCATGAGCGCGGCGAAGAGGAAGATGGGCGAGTAGCCCAGTCCGGCGACGATTAATCCGACCACCGGGCCGGTGAGGCCGAGGGATAGGTCAGCGAAGGCGGTATAGACGCCTAAGGCGGAGCCTCGATTTTCTGGGGTAACGCAGCGGACGGCTTCGACACCGAGGGCGGGGAAGACGAGGGAGAATCCGAAGCCGGTGAGGGCGGCTCCGGAGAAGGCAAGGACGGGAGCTGAGGCGAGCCAGAGGAAGAGGAGTCCGGCGATTTCGACGGAGAGGCAGACGAGGGCGACGGGGAATCCGCCCCAACGGTCGATAGCGTGGGCGAAGAGGAGGCGGGCGAGGATGAAGGAGGCGCCGAAGCTGGTGAGGGCGAAGGCGGCGTCGGGCCAGTGGCGGTGGGCGTAGAAGAGGACCATGAAGGAGGCGATGGTGCCGAAGCCGGTGCTCGCCAGGGCGAGGCTCATACCGTGGGGGAAGACGCGGCGAAGGACGTGACGGAAGGCGAGGGGCTCTCCTTCGGGAGTGGCGACTTCCCCGATGGGCCAGGCGGTGAGCAGGCCCAGGCAGGAGATGGCGACGCTGATGAGGCCAACGCCGGGGAGGCCCCAGGCGCGGTCGATCCAGACGCCGAGGGGCGCGCCGATGGCGATGCCGCCGTAGGAACAGATGCCGCTCCATGAGATGACGCGGGCGGTGTGCTCCTGGCCGACGCGGCCGATGCCCCAGAGGCAGGAGCCGGTGGCGAGCCAGCTTTCGCCGAAGCCGAGGATCAGGCGGCTGACGAAGATAAGGCTGAGGCAGGCGAGGGGCAGGAGGTGCAGGAATCCGGAGAAGAAGAGGACAAGGCCGGCGGCGGCGGAGGCGACAAGACCGGATAGGACGGTGCGGCGGCCACCGACGGAGTCTGCCATGCGGCCGGCCTGGGGGCGGCTGAGGACGGTGGCGACGTACTGGGCGGAGATGGCGAGACCGGCGAGGACGGTATTGAAGTGGAGTTGGAGGTGGACGACGCTGGGCAGTATGGCCATGGGCAGGCCGATGGCGAGGTAGCAGAGGAAAATTTGCAGCGAGGTAGGAAGGATCCGAAGCGTGACGGAGCCGAAGGAGGAAGGAGCGAAAGGGGTTGTGGTGCCTGCGGCCATCGCCTTGATTGATGGTAGCAGCGGCGAGTGTCCGCAATCAGTCCAAATCACCCATAGGTGGCAGGGGCGGGGTATGGCCGTCGTGGAAGCTCGGAGTACAATGATTGGATACCCGCATGGCGGGCTCAGGGTGAGCGCGGTTTGTTTTTCATAATTTGTCCTGCGGGTTTTGACTCCACGAAGGGCTTTGCGGCGTCTATAGAGTGGTGAATTCTGGCCAGAGCCTCGAGTGAATTCCGCCGACTCGGCTGGCCGGGATAGCGTGTGCGAAGAGAGAGGGTTTCCCCAAGGTGAACTCTACCGTTAAGCAGATCCTGTTTTGGGTGCTGATTATTGCCTGCCTTCTGGTGCTCTGGCAGTTGTTCCAGAAGAACGGGGCAATGGGGGGGCACGAGCAGGACATCGCGTTCTCCCAGTTCCTGGGAGATGTGGAATCGAACCAGGTTGGCGACGTAACGATTACGGGCCAGGAAGTTCGCGGCCATTTTCGCGCCGACAAGGGGGCCTTTCATGTGGTCGTTCCCCCGAACTACCCGCATCTGTACGACGTTCTGGATCAGAACAAGGTCAGCGTGACGGTGAAGAACGCGGATGGCAACAGCTGGTGGGGCTGGCTGCTGCAGTTCTCGCCGCTGATTCTGATCGCGCTGCTGTGGTTCTTCATGATCCGGCAGATGCAGAGTGGCGGGAACAAGGCGCTGTCGTTCGGCAAGAGCCGGGCGCGGTTGCTCTCGATGCAGCAGAAGAAGGTCACGTTTAAGGATGTGGCCGGCGTCGATGAGGCGAAGGAAGAGCTGAAGGAGATTATCGAATTTCTGCGCGAGGCGCAGAAGTTCCAGAAGCTGGGCGGGCGGATTCCGAAGGGCGTGCTGCTCGTTGGGCCTCCGGGAACGGGCAAGACGCTGCTGGCGCGGGCTGTGGCTGGCGAGGCGAATGTGCCGTTCTTCTCGATTTCGGGCTCGGACTTTGTGGAGATGTTTGTGGGCGTGGGCGCGAGCCGCGTGCGCGATTTGTTTGAGCAGGGCAAGAAGAACGCGCCGTGCATCATCTTTATCGATGAGATTGACGCGGTTGGAAGGCATCGCGGTGCTGGTTTGGGCGGCGGGCACGACGAGCGCGAGCAGACGCTGAATCAGTTGCTGGTGGAGATGGATGGGTTCGAGTCCAACGACGGCGTGATTCTGGTGGCGGCGACGAACCGGCCCGATGTTCTGGATCCGGCGCTGCTGCGGCCTGGACGCTTCGACCGGCGCGTGGTGGTTGGCCGGCCGGATGTACGCGGACGCGAAGAGGTACTGCGGGTTCACGCGCGCAAGGTGCCGATTGCGGACGATGTCGATCTGCGGGTTCTCGCGCGTGGAACGCCGGGATTCTCGGGCGCCGACTTGGCCAACATGGTGAACGAGGCGGCTCTCAATGCGGCGCGGTACAACCGGAAGCAGGTCCTGATGCTCGATTTCGAGCAGGCCAAGGACAAGGTGCTGATGGGCGCGGAGCGCAAGTCAATGCTGCTGACCGATGAGGAGAAGCGGGTAACGGCGTATCACGAAGCCGGGCACGCGCTGGTGGCGGCGACGCGGCTGCATGCCGATCCGCTGCACAAGGTCACGATTATCCCGCGCGGCATGGCGCTGGGCGTGACGATGCAGTTGCCGGAAGACGATAAGCACACCGTGACCAAGGACTACCTCGAGACGCAGCTGGCGATTCTGATGGGCGGCCGCATCGCGGAGGAAATTTTCCTGAAGCAGATGACGACGGGCGCTGGGAACGACATCGAGCGCGCGACGGATTTGGCGCGGAAGATGGTCTGCGAGTACGGCATGAGCCGGCTGGGACCGCTGACATTCGGCAAGAAGGAAGAGCAGATTTTCCTGGGGCGCGAGATTGCACAGCATCGCGACTTCTCGGAAGAGACGGCGCGGCAGATCGACGCCGAGGTGAGGAGTCTGGTCGACGAGGCGTACAAGGCTTCGTGGGTGATCCTCGACACGAATCAGCCGGTGATGCATCGGTTGGCTCTGGCGCTGTTGGAGCGGGAGACGCTGGACGCCAACGAGATTCGGGCGATCATCGACAACAAGGAACTACCGCCGATGCGGCCTTCGGGCGGAAACACGACTGGGGACGTGCAGCAGGTGCTGAAGCCGGAGCCGGGACGCACGGGCGGATTGCCGGAGGGCAGCCCTTCGCCGGCTTAATCGGGAGTAAGACTGGAATGGAAAGGCAGCTCTTCGGAGCTGCCTTTCTTGTTTCTGCGAGAATGTTGGCAGTCATGCGATTGCGCTTTTCTGCGGTTGTATTGGGGGCGCTGCTCGTCCCTGGTTTTGTCCTGAGCGGATGCGGGTATCACACCGTAAACTCCGCGGTGCATTTGCCGGGGACGGTGCACACGCTGGCGATTCCGGCGTTCAAAAACAACACGCAGTCGTATCAGACGCAGGCGGTGTTCACCCAGGCGGTGATCCACGAATTCACGAGCCGCAGCTCGCTGCGGGTGGTTTCAGGCGAGGATCCGGATGCGGACGCGACGCTGCGGGGAACGATCCTGACGTTCACGGTCGGGCCGCTGACCTACGACAATACGACGGGGCAGACGTCGAGCTACCTGGTGACGATCACGACGAAGCTGGAGCTGGTCGATCGGCAGGGGAAGGTAATCTGGCAGAATCCGTCCTACCTGTTCCGCCAGCAATACGAGCAGAACCAGGATTTGGCGAGCTTCATCCAGGAAGACTCAGCGGCGACGCGGCGGCTGGCGAAGGAATTTGCTTCGGCGGCAGTCGCGGACATTCTGGAGTCTTTTTGAAGGGCCATTGTAACCAAGCCCCCGCCAACCCGGGGCGGTTCGCAGCAGCAATCAGCTTCGCGGTTGCAGTTCCTCGAAGCTCCCGCGCCTCTTCGCGACTGTCCCGTCAGAGTCAATCGCCCGCTCGCGTGACCGCGTGATGGCGAAGGCGCCTCCGTCCACAATCAGCAGAAACATGAGCCCCAGCACCATGCTGAAGTCGGTTCGCGCGTCGTGCAGCATAAACCAGAGTCCCTGGCCTGCGGTATGCAACTCCGGAATCTTGGTTGTAACAATGGCCGTTACAATTATCGCCAGCAGCGGGATCGCCGCGAGCCGCGTCCACAATCCCAGAATCACCGCGGCTCCGCACGCAATCTCCACCGCGCCCACCACCGGCGCCACGATCCCCGGATGCGGGATCCCAATCTTCGCGAAGCGCCCGACGCCGAGCGCCGCGGGAAACAGAAACTTCTGAATCCCTTCCGACACGAACACCCAGCCCACCAGGATTCGAATCAGAATCACCGCTCTCACCGGCCTACCTCCGCAACCGCCATCTCAGCTGTTGCTGGGCCCTGTGCTCTGTGCTCCGAGCTCTGTGGATCACTTCGTCTCTTCCTCCACCGTGTCCCCTTCGCCCGGGGCGAGAAACAGATTCTCCTCCAGCCCATGCTGGCGGGTGTAGAGGTCGTAGTAGCGTCCGCCCAGCGCGTACAAGCTGGCGTGCGTCCCGCGCTCCACGATGAGGCCGCCTTCTACTACCAGGATTTGCTCCGCCCGCCGGATGGTCGACAGCCGGTGCGCGATCACAAAGGTCGTCCGCCCCTGCATTAAGTAACTGAGACCGTGCTGAATCATGGCCTCCGACTCGGAATCGAGCGACGAGGTCGCCTCATCGAGAATCAGAATGCGCGGACTCGCCAGAATAGCGCGCGCAATCGACAGCCGCTGCCGCTGTCCGCCCGACAACTTTACCCCGCGCTCACCCACGACAGTGTCGTATCCGTCCGGAAACCGCTCCGCAAACTCATCTACACGCGCAATCTGGCAGGCATTCAGGAATTCTTCCTCGGTCGCGTCCGGATGGGAGAACATCACGTTCTCGCGAATCGTTCCGTCGAATAAGAACGACTCTTGCAGCACCACGCCCAGCTGACTGCGATAACTGTCCAGCCGGACAGTAGACAAATCAACTCCATCTACCAGGACCTGGCCGGAGTCCGGCTTGTGAAATGCACACACCAGGCTAATGATCGTCGACTTGCCAGAACCCGACGACCCCACCAGCGCCGTCACCGTGCCCGGCAGCGACTCGAACGAGATCCCGTGCAGCACTGGCTTGTCCTTCTCGTAAGCGAACCGCACGTCCTCGAACGTCACCTCGCCTACGATGTTGTCGAGTGTCCGGACGCGCGCAGGATCGGCAAATTCATCCTTCTCGCCCAGGATTTCCATCGTGCGATCCAGCCCCGCGACGGCTTCGGTCAGCTGCGTCCCGATATTCACGATCTGGAAAATCGGCGCGATCATGTACGCCAGCAGCATCGTGTACTGAAAGTACCCGCCCGTCGACATCCGCCCCGCGATCACCTGGTGCCCGCCGATCAGCATCACCAGGCCGCCCACCACACCCAGCACCGTCGTCGCCGCCAGGCTCAGCAGGCTCGTCGCCGTGAGGGACTTCATCACGTTTTCAAGCAGCCGCATCACGCCGCCGGTGAACACGTCGGCCTCGCGCTTCTCCGCGTGATACCCCTTCACCACGCGCACGCCGCCCAGGCTCTCGGTTAGCCGCCCCGTCACCTCGCCGGTGATTTTCGCGCGCTCGCGGAAAATCGGCCGGATCGTTTTGAAGGCTCTCTGGAGGACAACGACGAACACGCCCACCACACCAAACACAATCAGCGTCATCCTGGGGTTCGTGGTCACCAGATAGGCGAAGACCATGCTCGCGGTCAGCATGCCGCCGACAAATTCCACCAGGCCTGTGCCGATGAGGTTCCGCACGCCTTCGACGTCGTTCATGATGCGCGATACCAGCAGGCCCGTGCGGTTCGCGTCGTAAAAAGCCACGGACAGGCGCCCCACGTGCTGCTGCACCTGCTGCCGCAGCTCCGTGATCATGCGCTGCGCCGCCTTCGACAGCAACTGCGTAAGGGAAAACGAAGTCACCGCCTGGAGCGCCGTCGTCGTGAACACGATGCCCACCAGCGGCAGCAGGAGCTTTGCATTCCCGTGCGTCCCGAGAACCTTGTCGATCAGATACTTCGTCGAGAACGGCAGCACCAGGCCCGCGACGCGGTTCACGATCATCAGCAGAAAGCCGAACGCCAGCAGCCAGCGCCGCGGCCGGATCAGGTTCCAGATCTCCGGCATCACCTTTTTCAGGTCGGGCTTCTTCTTCGGCAAGTCCGCGCCGCCGGCCCGTGCCCGCGCACCCCCGCCACGGCTCCGATCTCCATGCATCACCGGCATCGATCCCATTCGCACGCTACCCCGCTACTCATTACAGACCGCTAGCTACTGGCTACGGGCTGTCTTCTGGCCTTGATGAACGACCGCACACAAAGGAGCACATAAATCAGCGCCATCATCGACATCACGGCCTGGTCCTCAACCGCAATCGGCCGCGCCATCGGGTACCCGCGCTCCATCTGGATGAATTTCCAGATACCGATCGCAGTACCGAGGAAGCTCAAGAGCCCCAGGGTCACCGCGATGTGCATCACGACCTTCCGGCGTTTTGGGGTAGCTCTGCGCGCAAAAACACCCAGGCATGCGAACACTACCCCAACGTACAGCGGGATCAGCGCTGTCGGTGCGTGCCATCCCGTTCCGACATATCCTGCCACGCCGAGCACGATCAGCAACAGCCCGAACAGAATCGTGACTTTGTCCATGCTTCCTCCGGTCCCAGTCTACCGGAGGCGCGGCACCCTGTTGCTATCGCTGGATTCTCGCCGACCCGCCTTTGGCAAACGCTTTCACCTGATCGAGGGTGGCCATGGTCGTGTCGCCCGGGAACGTGGTCAGCAGTGCGCCGTGCGCCCATCCCAGCTTCACCGCCTCCTCTGGGCTGACGCCCGTCAGCAATCCGTAAAAGAAGCCGGCCGCAAACCCATCACCGCCGCCCACGCGATCGTAAACGTCCAGCTCGGCCGTTGGCGCCATGTACGTCTTCCCGTCCATCCACGCCACCGCACTCCAGCTGTGCCGGTTCGTCGAGTGCACTTCGCGCAGGGTTGTAGCCACCACCTTTACCTGCGGATGCTTCTTCACCACTTTGTCGATCATGCCGAAGAACACGGCGGGATCGAGCTTCGACTTCGCCTTCTCCTCGAGCTTTGGCCCTTCGATGCCCAGCCCCTTCTGCAAATCCTCTTCGTTGCCCACCAGGACGTCCACATGCTCCACGATCCGCGCGATCACCTCGACAGCGCGATCCGCGCCGCCGGAGATCTTCCACAGCTTCTCGCGAAAATTCAGATCGAAGGATGTGACGGCGCCCGCGTTCTTCGCGGCCGTCATCATCTCCACCGCCAGTTGCCCCGTCGTAGGCGACAACGCCGCGAAGATTCCGCCGCAATGCGCCCATCGCACCCCGCCTGCAAAAATCGACTTCCAGTCAAAATCCCCAGGCTTCAGCTGCGCCGCCGCCTCATTACAGCGGTTGTAGAAAACCACCGGCGCGCGCACGCCAAAACCGCGATCGCTGTACACCGTCGCCATGTTCGGCCCGGTCACGCCGTCGTGCTTGAAGTGCCGGTAAAACGGCCGTACTCCCATCGCCCGCACGCGCTCCGCAATCAGGTCACCGATCGGATAATCCACCATCGCCGACGCGATCCCCGTTTTCATCTGAAAACAATCCGACAAATTCGCGGCCACGTTGAACTCGCCGCCGCTCACGTGGATCGCGCACTCCGTCGCCTTGCGAAACGGAATGATCCCGGGATCGAGCCTGTGTACCAGCGCCCCCAGCGACAAGAAATCCAGCTCGCCCTCGTTGCGAATCGTCAGCCCACTACCCATTTCGCTCACCCTTCAAGAACCAACCGGCCGTGGTCAGACCGCGCCCCATCATATCGAATTTACTTCCCCGCCAGCTTCTTCAAGTCGGCCAGCACCTGCTCCGGCGTCCACTCATTGCCCCAGTACACGCGGTTGACCCTGCCGTCCTGTGCGATCATAGCCGTCGTCAGCGTGTGCGTGATCGTCCTGTCCTTCTCCGGCGTCGCGCCCACATCGAAGAACTCCAGCACCTTGTGCAGCTCCGTCTCCGTCGGCACCGCAAAATCCCAGTGCGCAAATGTCTCCTTCGTGAACTTCCCGGTGTAGGCTCCGCCATAACTGCGCAGCACCGCCGGCGTGTCGTACTTTGGATCGAAACTCACGCTCAGCAAATGGGTCTTCGAATACAACTCAGGATCCTTCGCCAGCGCCTGGTCAATCTCCGCAAAATTCCGGCTCATGCGCACACAGAAATTCGGCAGCGGGCACCGCGTGTAGATGAACGTCAGCAGCACCACCTTTCCGCGCCACTGCTCGAGCCGCACCATCCGTCCATCCTGATTGCGAAACGCAAAATCCGGCACCGCGTCGCCCGGCTCAAGATCGTGGTACGTGACTGCAGGTTTGTAATCCGGCTTCGCCTGCGCAACCACCACAATCTCGTCCAGCACATCTGCGTCCGCCGTTACGGTCAGCGTCGCCGCAATGGTGTCGCCCGGATGCAGCTCGCTCGCGATGTTCGGCTGCGCCAGAGTGTAGGGCATCGTCATCGCTTCCATGTAGCCGGGAATCGCGTCCGTATCCAGTGTCACCGCGCCCGTCTTCGGGTCTGCCGACACCACGACCCCACGGACGTGATACGTCTTCGCCCCCGCAGTCTGAGCCGCACCGCGATCACGCCGGGCCTCGCCGTGACATCCCCCAAAAAACACAACCACCGCCAGAACTCCAGCGGTGGAAATAGCAGCAAGAAGTCGACTCACCCGCCAGTTTACACTTGAGAGTCGTTCCCCCTCATGCTCGCCCGCCCCATCGCCGACGCGCTCCGGCGCGGCGCCACCATCGTCGCCGCCAGTCCCCGCGCTGCCCGCGCCCTCCAGCTCCGCTTCGCTGAAGACCAGCGCGCCACCGGCCACACCATCTGGCCGACGCCAGCGATCCACGACTGGGACTCCTGGCTCCGCATGCTCTGGAGCGATCACGCCTTCGCCGCGCCCTTCGCACCCATGCTCCTCACCGCGCTTCAGGAGCGGGTGCTCTGGAAGCGCGCCCTCCGCGACGATGCAAAGCTCGTCCTCTCCGCCGACTCTATGGCCGCACTCGCCATGGATGCCTGGGCTCTGCTCTCCGCGTACAACGCCCACCCCGCGCGCCGCTCCGCCTGGGATCACGCCGACGCGGAGCACTTCCGGCACTGGGCCGCCGGCTTCGAGCAGACCTGTTCCAGCCATGGTTGGCTCAGCGCCGGCCAGCTTGAATCCACGCTCGCCCCGCTCCTCGCCACCAGCACCGGCCTCACTTTGCCCGCGGGGATTGTGCTCGTAGGCTTCGACCGCACCACGCCCGCGCAGCGCGACTTCCTCGCCGTGCTCGCATCCCGCGGCGTCACCGTCTCCGAATTCCGCCCGGAGGCCACCTGCTCGCCCGGCCAGAGCCGCCGTGCCTGGATTCGCGCCAACGACCTTCGCGACGAAATTTCCGCCTGCGCGGTGTGGACGCGCGATCTCCTCACCGAGAACCCCGCCGCCCGCATCGGCATCCTCGCTCCCGCCATCTCCGCCGCGAAGGGCGAAATCGACCGCGCCTTCCGCCGCACGCTCCTGCCGTCGAACGAAGACATCCGCCAACCCTCATCGTTTCTACCCTGGGAATTTTCTCTCGGCGAGTCCCTCGCAGGAGTGCCCGTCATCCGCGCCGCGCTGCTTCTTCTGCGCTGGATCGCCGAGCCCCTTCCCGAAGAACATATCTCCTGGCTTATGCTTTCGGGATTTGTCGCTGAGACAGTTACAACTTCGCTCGACGTCGCCGCGCACGACGCGCGCCAGCGCCGCCTCAGCGTCCTCTCCACCGAGCGCTCGCTCTCTTCCTACCGCGATTCGCTTGCCCCCAACCCCCGCCTCCGCGATCTGCACTTCCATCTCACCGCCCTCCAGCGGCTCGCGGACTCCAGCCGCCATCTCACCGCCACGCGCCAGCCTTCCGCCTTCGCCGGCCTGGTCCCGCGCCTCCTCAATGAGGCTGGATGGCCCGGCCAGCGCCAGGCCGATTCCGTCCAGTTCCAGGCCCTCCAGCGCTGGCAGCGCCTCCTCGACGAAATTTCTCTCCTCGACTTCGACGGCGAGCGCACTGCCTGGACAGACTTCCTCGACCTCCTCGCGCGCCAGGCCCAGGAAACCATCTTCGCGCCCGAATCGCACGATGCCCCCATTCAGATCATGGGCCCCTTCGAATCCTCCGGCCAGCAATTCGACGGCGTCTGGTTCCTCGGCGCCGACGACACTGCGTGGCCACAGCGCGGGCGCTTTCATCCTCTCCTGCCAGCCGCCATCCAGGTCCAGTTCGCCATGCCCAGCGCCACACCCGACGACTGGAACCTTGCCCACATCGCCACCGCGCGCCTGCTCACCTCCGCTCCGCGCATCGTCTTCAGCTTCGCCGAGCGCGACAAGAACGCTGAGCTCCGCCCCTCGCCCCTCATTGCCAGCCTTTTCTCCGCAGGTTTGGAGCCGCAATCCGCCAGCGCCATCGCTCCCACGCCGCCGCCGCTTCCCGAGCCGCAACTCGACGAGATCCCCGACGACTCCGGCGCTCTTCCCTGGCCACAGCTACAAACTGCCGGCGGCGCCGACGTCTTGAAGCGCCAGGCCGCCTGTCCCTTC
>Ga0181520_10008670_pt1 | contig 14332 bp, 11 predicted proteins | sample PEATcosm2014_Bin_29_FD_132451 | JGI IMG/M metagenome (GOLD analysis project Ga0181520, IMG submission 132451) | Peatland microbial communities from MTU Mesocosm Facility, Houghton, MI, USA - PEATcosm2014_Bin02_30_metaG | ecosystem: Environmental > Terrestrial > Soil > Wetlands > Peat | place... | reverse complement strand
TGACGTTTTACCGCCATACCGCCTCGTCGCAGTGTCGGACATGCCCCCGGTTCAATCTGTCAGGTATGTCCCCGGTCCGTACCTCCCTATTCCCTAGTCCCTACCCATCTACAGGTACCCCCCCCCGGTATACCCCTGGGGGGTATAAATTTCCCCATAAACCTTGCAGATTATTTATAACCCGTTTGAAATCAACGCCTATTGAAAACTTATCGACCCCAAATTCTCCCGCATCATGAGATTTGGCCTCTGAAAATCACCGGAAAAATCCGGTTTTTGCCGACCTGCCGGCTCGCTGACTTGCTTACCAGTCCGCTCGCTGCCATCTTCGACCGAATCCAATAGAATGAAGCAACGGAGAAGTTCATAAATGGAACGGATGCTTGCAACCCCGGCGGATGCCGAAATTATTCTCAGGCTCTATGAATTGCGCACGGAAGCGGTGATGCGCCAGGCGCGCGCGTGGATGACGGGCGAGTTCTGGCCGGCCACTGCCGAGGAGTTTTTTGCCGTGGCGGAAAACCCCGCCGACCCGCACAATGCATGGCTGCGCCAGGTGCTCACTTATTGGGAGATGGCGGCGGCGATGGTGCTGCATGGCGCGGTTTCGGCGGAGCTGTTTGTGGATTGCAACGCCGAGGGATTTTTCATGCTGGCCAAATTTGCGCCCATTCTGGAGGGCATCCGGGAGAAGAATCCGGGGTTCCTGATGAAAACGGCGGAACTGGTGAACCGATTTTCAGCCGCGGCCCAGCGCTATGAGGCAGTGCTCAAGAACGTGGAAGCCAGGCGCAAAAGCCTGCCCGCACGGCAAGAGGCGCACGGCCAGTATTCTTACCCGCCGAAGCCCTGATAGAAGGCACTTGCCGAATTCCGGCGTGCGGGAGCAAGATAATAATTGTTCGAGGACTCCACTTCCCCTGGAGGGTTCTATGAATCGTGTTGTCCCCCTGCTGGTAGTTTTTTTCGGCCTGACCGCGGTTGCGGTCGGCGCTGGCCACTCCATGAAGATCAACGGCTGGGTCTCAGACTCGATGTGCGGCGCCAAGCACACCGGGACGGGAAAAGAGTGCGTGAAGAAATGCATCGATGGCGGCGCAGCCCCGGTGTTTGTGGACGAGGCCAAGAAGGCGGTCTGGACCATCGACAACCCCGATGCGGTGAAGGCGTTCTATGGTGACCACGTGACCGTCACGGCCACGACGGATGCGGCCAAGAAGAGCGTCCACATCGATACGATCGCCGAGGCCAAATAGGCCTTACGGGTTTTCCGAACACTAGAGCCTGTTATGAACTCTGGCGCGTGCGGCGCTGGGAGCCGGTTTTTCCCAGTTCGCGAAGCGAGGAGCGACGCATACCGGGTGTCTGCGAGAGACGAGCGACAAGGAAATGGGGAAAATCGGCCCCAGCCCAGCGGGTTGCGGCGCAAATCGCGCCATACTTTGTTGTCGTCCTCGCCTTGGAATCGCCAAAGCCTTCGTCCTCCGCCTCGTCTGGCGCGATTTTCGCTCGCAACGCCGCGCACGCCAAAGTTCATAACAGGCTCTGGGGACTCGCCATAGCGGGGAATCTCTGCTATTGTCGTATCCGTTACTCTCGCGGAGCCGCTTTTGAGGCCGATAGAGGGTAGAAACGGATGTGACCGGAACAACCTATGGCACGAGCAATCTGGAATGGAAAAGTCGTTGCCGAGAGTGAGAAGACGGTGACCGTCGATGGCAACGTGTACTTTCCTGAGCCAAGCCTTAAGCGGGAGTATTGTCGCCCCAGCACGACAACCTCACTCGACCCCGCGAAGGGGCAAGCACGCTACATGACGCTGGTGGTTGACGGGGAAGAAAACCTGGACGCGGCCTGGTACTACCCCGACCCCAAGCCGACCGCACGCAAGGTCAAGGGATACGTGGCCTTCTGGCGGGGCGTGGATGTGTTGCCATAGCGGATGCGGGGAAGCTTGCGAGGGCAGCCGGACGCAGAAATTTCAGAGGGGCATGTGATACATTTGCCCCATGAACCTCAAGGGCTTGGCGATCACAGCGGTGCTGCTGACACTGATGCATGCGCCTACAATGGCAGATGCTCAGGCAAATAACCGCGCCGGGGCGCAAGGGCAGACTCCGCCTGTTGCGGCCCCCACTACCACCCAGCCAGCGACCTCCAGCCCAGCGCCAAACATCGAAACCGAGAGCGGCGCACGCAGTGAGCCAGTGCCGCACATCACGGTTGCCAATCCTCCACCCACCCCGCTGGAGTGGGCCTTACACGACAAAATTGCATGGGCGGCGACCGTGGTTCTGGCCGTTCTGGGGTGGGGCGGCATTTTGCTGGCGCTTTCTCTGTTGAAGAAGATTGACCGCCAGACGGGCTATGCGGAAACCGCTGCCGAGGCCGCTGCGGCAAGCGCCCAGGCCGCTCTATTGAATGCTCAGGCTCTCATCCATTCAGAAAGACCCTGGGTTCTGATGACCGTGGAGCCATCCAGGACTGCTGAAAACAGTTTTACCGTGATGGCGACCAACCGTGGACGCACTCCCGCCAGAATCGTCGCAACCACCAATGGCAACAAGATTGTCATTGACGAGAAACGCCTTCCTAAAATCCCCGAGTATAAAGAACAGAAAACGGATACGCCGGTCACCCCAATCATTTTGCTTCCTGGTGAATCCACGGCTATTGAGCCTTTCTCCCGGGCTGATGTGAGAGGTCTTTGCGACTCGGAGGAGAGGTTCAGGCGCATCGAGACCTGGGAAGAGAGAGTGTTTCTCTACGGGAAGGTCACGTACAGAGATTTGATTGCGCCGGCCGACAGTCAGATGCATGAAACAAACTGGTGCTGCTGGTATATTCACGGACGGCAGAACAGTGGACTAGTGATTGCCGGGCCGCCCGAATATAACTCTCACACTTAGAGTGGCGGAAGTATCCAATGAGCCCCTTGAATCCCAAAGCGAGAACTACTGCATCAGACGCGGGCGCCGAGCGGGCAGAGCCTTCTGGTGTGAAAGGCTACCGCTATAGTGAGTCATTCTTTCGATATATAGAAGCGGGATCTCTTCGCTCGGCTCACGCCGTAGTTCCGCTCGTGCTCCGGGAACTGTCGCCATCCAGCGTTCTGGACGTGGGATGCGGCGCTGGGGCCTGGCTGGCGGAATATCGAAATCACGGTATTACCGACTATGTGGGAGTGGATGGCGCGTATGTTCGGCGGAATTCGCTCCTGATCTCTCAAGAGCATTTCCAGAGTCTGGACGTAACGCAGCCATTCGAACTAGGACGTCGATTCGACATTGTTCAATGCCTGGAAGTGGGAGAACACCTGCCCGAGACCTCTTCCGATACTTTGATTGGAAATCTAACCAGGCACGGGGACAAAGTTCTGTTTTCCGCAGCTACCCCAGGACAAGGAGGCGAAAACCACATCAATGAGCAGACACATGAATTCTGGCGTCTGCTGTTTGCCAGGCATGGTTATAAACCCTTTGATCTGTTTCGTCCGATGATCAAGGGGGTTGCGGAAGTGGAATCCTGGTACCGCTACAACATAGTTCTCTTTATTGCGGAGACGTCCCTTCCAGCGCTATCTCCTGGCCTATTGCGCTCCGCTTTGCGTGATGACCAGGCAATACCGGCGATGACATCCCTGATTTTCAGGATTAGATCGTACGTAATCTCGTTGCTGCCGGTGTGGTGTGTGTCAAAGATCGCGCTCGCGAAGCACGGGGTCATCATCGCATATCGTTCGTTGAGAGGTAATTAAATGACTTCCAAATTGGCGGCCGGGGACGTTCAGCATGATGTTGCGCCTGTGAATCAAGCTTATCCGCGAGTTTCCCGCCCCAAGCTTACCCTTGTGATTCCTTGTCACAACGAAGAGCAGGCGTTGCCGGAGACTTGTATTCGCCTGAGCGTCTTGATCGATGAACTTAACAGGGAGGCGTTAATTGCCGAGCCGTCCATTTATTTCATCGATGATGGCTCGACGGATAATACCTGGGGCGTCATCGAGCGCCTCTCAATCGAAGACACTCGCATTCACGGATTAAAGCTGTCGCGGAACTTCGGTCAACAGGGTGCAATCCTCGCGGGTTTGCTTACAGTTCCCGGCGAAGTACTGATCAGCCTTGACGCCGATCTCCAGGACGATCCGGCGGCGATAGGGGAAATGATGCGCGCTTACGCCGGCGGCGCCGAGATTGTGTACGGCATTCGGCGCAACCGCCAACAGGACAGCTTCTTCAAGCGCACCACAGCCGAGGGATACTACCGGCTGCTTCAGACAATGGGTGTGCAATTGGTGTTCAACCATGCTGATTTTCGTCTTTTGAGCCGGCGGGTGGTGGAAGAACTGCGCAACTGCAAGGAGACGAACCTGTTACTAAGAGGATTGATTCCGCAACTCGGCTTTAATTCCGCTTTCATCTATTACGACCGGAATGCCCGTTGCGCCGGTGAATCCAAGTACCCGCTCTCGAAGATGATTGCGATGGCAGTGAATGGCGTTACCTCTTTTACCGAAATTCCATTGAAGGCAATCACGGTCCTCGGTATGCTGGTTTCATTTTTGAGCTTTGGCATGGCGGCGTGGGCATTGGTTACCAAGTTTTTCAATCCGGCAGCCGTTCCCGGATGGGCTTCTATCGTTATCCCTCTGTATATGCTGGGGGGCATTCAATTACTCTGCCTTGGAGTCATCGGACAATACCTCGCGAAGATATACTCTGAGGCGAAAGCCAGGCCAAGGTTCATCATTGAAAAGAGCGTGTAGAGGTCAAAAGCCATTGGCATCTAGAGAGGATAAATGTCAGACGCATTAGGCAGTGTCTGACGAATCGACCGGGCATTCTGCAAACGGAGATAAATGTCCCGCAGGGGCTGAAGCCCTATTCATTTTGTTGGCCTTTGCGGCACGACTGAAGTCGTGCCCTGACACAAGGCCCGTCGAATTGGGATTCGTCAGACACTGCCTAGTTATTGTGAACAGGATTCCTGCGGCAGCCGAGCAATAGATAGACAATGCAAAACGTTCTTCTATTGTCCGGCTGTGGCACGAACAAAGATAACGGAGTTGTCATCGGAATAGACCATCTTCCAACCTTGCAAGAGCGGCAGGACATGGGCCATGGGGGCTTGGCGGGCCAAGAGGCAGAAGCTGACATTGTATTTTTGAAGCAGCTCATTCGGGTCGCTTTGCAGGGTCGCCCATTTTCCGAACTCAGTAAGGACTCCCGTCCATTCGAAGACATCACCCCGGCCGTCCACGAAAACCGGGTGCTCCGGCGCCGCCCAGATCAAGTAGCCTCCAAAGCCGTAGTCATTCAGCATGGGCCCTGAGAGGTGGTTGGCTTTAATAAAATCCACTGCCTTTTTGGGGCTCTGATTGGCGACCTGCTCTTCCAGATTCCGGCTGTTCGGGAAGGCACGGAAAATCGCCAGCAGGGAAACGCCGATCATGACGGCGTAGGGCCAGATGCGATCAGTTTCCGCGTCGTATCCCTCCCATGAAGTCGAGAGCAAACGCGAGAGAGTTGGCGCGGCCAAGATGCCGAACAGGAAGAGCATCCGCAAATGGCTGACGGCCATCCACGTGCCAATTGCCAGCACGAGAAGCTAAACGAAGAACAACTTCGATCTGAGGATAGCCACCAGAAGAAAGATGCACAGCAGAAGAGCCAGCAATGCCACGCCGCGCTCCTCGGTCATGTTGAGGGGCGCCCACTCCTCCACGTTGCCAAGGCCGACAGGCTGATGGAGGATTGTATCGATGGGGTAGAGAATCATCCTGATGCCCACCGGATTGAGAAACAACGCCGGCAACGAAAGCAGCAGCGAAAACGCCATCATGAGCCGGACGCGCGGATTCCAACGTTGAGCCGTCAGGCAGCCTGCCTGAAAGCTGAAAAGGGAAGTGAAGAGAATAACGGCTGTCAGGATAATTCCAAGCATGAAAGATGCATGGCAGTTGATCCATAGCGCAAACAGGATGGGCAGCGAGAAAAACCAGCGCGGATCGCGAGTGCGCCCAAGGTGGATGAGTACAAGTTCCGCGATCAGCAACAGGTAACCAATCATCTGCGGCCGAACGGCAAAGCCGACCGTGGCAAAGAGCCAGATGATCATGGCCCCAATGAAAGCCACTTTGGCATTTCCCGAGTAAAGCGAACAAAAACCATACCCTGCGATGATGACGGCGGCGGTGAGCACGCAAAGCCACAGCATCATGCCTGAAAATCCGGCCCATTTCCATGCGCCGTAAATGGCCACTTGCGCGAGCCATTCCTGTGGTATCGAGGATTGATGGTTAGTTGTGTAAGAGAAGATATCCGCAAGAGGGATGGTGTGGGTAGTCCATATGATTTCACCCATCTTGAGGTGCCACCACATATCCGAGTCGTCAAAGCGCGCCCGAACAGTGATCACGGCGAGCACGGCGAGGAGGCCTGCCAGCATGACGGGAAACGAGAAGCTCTTATGCAGAAGTCGATAGAGCGCGGAGTGAGCCTTGCGGCCTGCAACCGGGGATGTCGAACTCAAGCAGACTCCACATCCCGAAGGTTCTGCTCGAAGGGAGCATCGGGTTCGCTGAGCCTGATCAGGCGATGCAAATAGGCCCTGGAGATGCACAAGCTGCGGGCAGCCAGCGTCTTGTTCCCATTGTTCTCGCGAACAGCGGTTTCGGCCAGCTTGATCTTATAGTCGCGGAGCTGCCGCTCGAATGAGCCGGCTGGATGGTAATCGCCGATATCGACGATGTCGCTGATATCGCCGTTGTCGCCCGAGTCAACGTCTGCTTCCTCGGTGTTCAAGCTCAGATCTTCCACGCGAACGGTCTTGCCTGGCGCAAGGATGATGGCTCTCTGCATCACGTTTTCCAGTTCGCGCACATTGCCGGGCCACTGGTAACTCTGGAGCAGCATCACCGCATCGCGGTCGATATCGTCCATCGGTTTTTGGAAGAGTTGCCCATACTGGCGGAGGAAATGGCGGGCAATCCATGGGATGTCTTCGGTGCGCTCCTGAAGCGGCGGCGCATCGATCCGCATGACGTTAATGCGGTAGAAAAGATCCTGACGGAATCTTCCATCGGCCACCAGTTTTCCCAGGTCCTGGTGCGTGGCAAAGATGAGACGCGCACGCAAGGGGATGAGCTTGTTGCTTCCCAGGCGGCAGAATTCCATCTGCTGGAGGACGCGGAGCAGCTTGACCTGCGTGAACAGGCTCAGATCACCGATTTCATCGAGGAACAGCGTGCCGTCGGCTGCCTGCTCGAAGTAGCCTTCGCGCGAGCCCACCGTACCGGTGAAGGCGCCTTTTTCATGGCCGAACAACTCGGCTTCGATGAGGGTTTCGGGGATAGCGCCGCAGGAAACGGCGACAAAAGGCCTGTTGGCGCGTGAGCCCAGATTGTGAATGGCGCGGGCGATCAGTTCCTTGCCGGTTCCGCTCTCGCCGGTCACCAGCACGGAGGCATTGAGGTTGGTAACACGATGCACCAGTTGATAAACCCGCTGCATCCGGGGACTGGAACCGATCATCCGGTCGCAAGTGCCGGGTACTTCCAACTGCTGCTGCACGGTCTGCAGCTGCTGCCTGAGCGTGGAGTTCTCGAACGCCCGGCTAAGCATGGTCTTGAGGTCGCGAATTGAAGGCGGTCTGCGGCAGTAGCCGAAGGCCCCCGAACGAACCAGTTCAAATGCGGTGGAACGAAGACCGTCGTCGGCCATGACCACGGCCGGAACCTTGGATGCAATCAAGCGCTGCGTGCAGCCGATCCGCTCCTGCAGCGAGTCATGATTTGAATGCAGATCCAGAACCATGACATCGCAATCGCCGGCCGCGCGGAGGAGATTCATCCCATCCTCGTCCGGCTCGAGCAGTATCTCGAATTCCTTCCCAAGGGCTGAAGAAAGCAGCGTATGAAGCGTGCGGTCTTCCGAGTACAATCCGATCTTGATCATCACTGGGCCCGTTCTCAACAATTAGCTGTCAAATCACCGGCGGCCGAACCGCCAGTTGCCAAATCGCCGGCTGCAAACGGCCGGCCCTTTTAATCGGCTCCAGGGGGGAAGCGGAGGAGTTGCGATCGTTCCTTTCGTTGCACGGCAACGCCGCAGAAGGGTGTTCAGCTCTGGGACCATGCCACGTTCAAAACTTCCCAGCCGCCTACAAAACCAAACAACCTTTGTTAGACAGTTACCGACTTTGCCACCCATCTTATCGCCAGGTGAAGTCCGTGTCGAGAGCAATTTGGTACTCTTTTGTCCAAAGCGGACCATCTTAGGTACCTCATCCAGCGAGAGACCCCACAATAATGGGTTGTCGAGCTCATTTGATTCTTCAGCTTGAACAATGAATCTGGTGCGACATACGGGTCATGTTGTTCATTTTCAATCAGTTAGAATCGCCATGTCGTGTCTGCAGTTGAGTAGAATCGAAACCTGTGCTACTGAATATCGACTCAAGGGAACTGCACTGATGTCACTTTAGAGTATCATGAATGTATCACTAGTAACGCGCTCAGTGATTACTAAAGATTAGGTCGATCTTTGGGAGTATCATCTGGCGACATCTTTTTTCGTTCTATGGACTTGCGCTGCGGCTACGAATGTGTTGATGGCTGTGGCCGAGTTAGGCATCGGGAGGGTGTATACGCCCCGCTGCACTCCGCGGAGCATCTACGTAAACATCCGTGTACACCGGGATGGAGAGATGCTGTCAACTCTATGATTTCGGGTGGTTTTGGAGGTTTTCTGGTTTGGCGCGCCAATTGCAACGAATGGTTATGGAATTGCTATAACGCGGTCTCCCGGAGTTGGGGGGAAGGAATATGGGGAATGCATTCGATTGCCTGGTGGCCAACGCTGTTCGTGCTATTTGTGGCGACGTTCACGGACATTCGTAGCAGGCGCATCCCCAACTGGCTTGTGATTCCATTTCTGCTGGCAGGGATTTTGATCTCCCCTTGGCGTCCCGACTGGCAGGGGAACATTCACGGATTTGGGTGGCATGGTCTTGGTCAGAGTTTAGCGGGCATGGGCCTTGGCGTTTTGATATTCGGTTTTCTTTTCTGGCTAGGCGGCATGGGAGGGGGGGACCTTAAACTGTGCGCCGCGCTGGGGGCCTGGATAGGTCCGATGCAATTGTTTTTCGCGATGGTGTACACCGGCATGGCAGGAGGAATCATGGTGCTGTGCTGGGCAGTGTTTGGCGGGTTTTTCAAGGAGTTGTTCACCGGGACGAGCGATCTTTTGTTTGGCTTGAAGCAGCGCGGAATGCAGCGCGACCCGGAACTGACTCTGGCCAATCCGCTGAAGCGCAAGATGCCTTACGCTCCAGCTATCGCCATTGGAACGCTGTTATCCTTTTTTGCGCGTTGAAGATTTGGAGCAAGGTAGCATGTCCAACTGGCAATCGTCTTACCAATTTTCGTCAAACCCGCGAGGAAGCTCACCAGCGGAAAGGGGCAACAATCCCGTGAATCCAGATTCTTCTCCCTATCTCGATGATCAGTACCCGGACTCTCTGGGCGGCGACATGCTGTCGATTGCGCTGATCGGCCCGGACGAGGACCGCCGCAAAGCGGCTGCTACCGCACTGGCCGGCTGCCAGGGGGGCGAAATCCGTGAGTTCTCTTCGTATCCTCCGAGCCTGGACGATGTGCCAAAGCTGCTGGAGCAGCATTACGACGTCATCATCATTGACCTGGACAGCCACCCCGAATACGCCCTTGAACTGGTAGAGAGCATCTGCGCCAAAGGCGCTGCGACGGTGATGGTCTATTCGATGAAGGCCGATTCGGAGCTGCTGGTGCACTGCATGAGGGCGGGCGCTAGAGAGTTTTTGACGCTTCCCTTCTCTCAGAGCACGATGGCGGAGGCTCTGGTTAGGGCTTCAGCGCGGCGTCCGGCAACGCGGGCTCCGAAGAAGGCGAGCGGAAGGCTGCTGGTATTTCTCGGCGCCAAGGGCGGCGACGGCGCGACGACGCTGGCTTGCAATTTTGCGGTGGCGATAGCCAAGGAGTCGGGGCAAAGCACTTTGCTTATCGATCTGGATCTCCCGCTGGGAGACGCCGGGCTCAATCTGGGAGTGGTTGCCGAATATTCGACAATCAATGCTCTTCAGAATTCCGCACGGCTGGACTCGAGTTTTCTCTCGAAACTGCTGGTCAAGCATAGTTCTGGAGTCTTTGTGCTGGCCGCGCCTGGCAAGTTTCCCACGTATGAGGCCTCGACCGACGCCATTGACAGGCTGGTAGCAATCGCGCGACAGGACTTTGAAAATGTGGTTGTCGATATGGGCTCCAGGCTGGATCTGATGGGAACGAGCCTGTTCAAGGACAACTCGACGGTCTTCCTGGTGATCCAGGCGGGCATTGCCGGACTACGCAATGCGAATCGCCTGATCTCGCAGTTTTTCTCGACCGGAATCCCGAGGCTGGAGATCATACTGAACCGGTTTGAGCCGCGCACCGTGGGCGTTGCCGAGGACCAGATTACCAAGGCCCTCACCCGGCCGGCGCAGTGGAAGATTCCCAACGACTTCGACGCCGTACGGCGCATGCAGACTTCCGCGATTCCGCTGGCGCTGGAAGATTCACCCATATCCCGGCTGATTCGACAGATGGCGCGTACCGCTTGCGGTTTGCCGGCGATCCAGGAGAAGAAGAAGGGCTTCAGTCTGAAGAGCTTCAGCAGAGGCTTTTCATCAAAGTCGACCGACCCGAGGGATGAAGGGTCACTGACGCAGCTTGGGCTGGGCTCCGGCCAGGAAGCCGCCGCTGAGGCCAAACCGAGGATACCTGAGAAGGCTACTCCGGTCGTTCCTTCCGGTCGTGCGGTAACGGCAGAAATGCAGAAAACGGCCACTCCGACCAGCAAACCGGACCGTGCGCCTCGCGCGGAGGCGAAGCAGGAGACGCTGCAAATCGCCAGCCCCCCAAGCCATCAGGTTGAGCCTGAAACACGCACTTATAAGGGCTCCACCTATGTGAAGGGCCCGGACGGGGAATGGCACCTGAAGGAAACGCAGAGCATCAATGTCGCCAAGCCTCAGGCCGGGCCGGAAACGCGCGTGTACAAAGGCTCCACCTATGTGAAGGGCCCGGATGGGGAATGGCGGCTGGATAAATCGCAGCCAGAGAGCGCGCCGGCAGAAAGAGCGCCAGAAGTAAAGCAGGAAGTAAGGGTGATTCAGGCCACGCCGGCCATCGCATGGTCGACGCCCGCTCCTATTGCTTACGGTTGCGCGCTCAGCGCGAGTGAGCTCAATGCCATGTCATCGGTTCCGGGCAGCTTTGTTTATGCCCCTGGGGCTGGCGAGATGCTCGCTGCTGGGGTGCATACACTTTCGGTAATCTTCACGCCGACTGACGCGGAGGCCTACACCACGGCACAGGCCTCGGTGAAGCTCACAGTGACCAAGGCAACGCCAGCCATTGCGTGGCCGACACCTGCTCCGGTTACTTACGGCGCTACGCTTAGCTCGACCCAGTTGAATGCCGCCGCATCGGTTCCGGGAAGGTTCGTTTACACGCCCGCAGAAGGCGAAATACTGCCAGCAGGAGTCCATACGCTGGCAGCCATCTTCACACCGACTGATGGGTCAGGCTACTCCACGGCGCCCGCCGCCGTGCAGTTTACGGTCGAGAAGGCAACGACAAGCATCACCTGGCCGGAGCAAGCCTCAATTGCCTACGGCACTCCGCTGGGTGCTGATCAACTGAATGCCACGGCATCGGTTCCGGGAAAGTTCGTCTACACTCCTGGCGCAGCCACAGTGCTGTCGACCGGGACGCACACGCTTTCGGTAACTTTCACTCCGACGGACGCGACGAACTACGCCTCGGCGCAGGCCGAGGTATCGATCAGTGTCACCAAGGTGACGCCTGCCGTCACGTGGCCTGCTCCTGCCCCGATTATTTACGGCACCCCGCTGGGCGCCAATCAGCTGAATGCCACGTCACCGGTTCCGGGAAAGTTCGTCTATATTCCCGCTGCAGGTGCTGTGCTGTCGGCAGGGACGCATACGCCTTCGCTGACCTTTAGCCCGGCGGACGCCTTGAATTACACCGTGGCGCAGGCTGCCGTGTCGCTCACGGTGGGCAAGGCGACGCCTGTAGTTACATGGTCGGCGCCTGCTCCTATCGCCTACGGTACCCCGCTCAGCGCGACTCAGCTCAATGCCAGCGCGTCGGTTCCAGGAAAATTCGATTATGCTCCCGCTGTGGGCGAAGTGCTGGCGGCAGGGACGCATACGCTCACGGCAACCTTCACTCCGATCGATACCACAGACTATGCCGCGGTGCAGGCTACCGTGTCGCTTACGATCTCCAAGGCAAAGCCGACCATGGTCACGTGGCCGGCGCCGGCCCCCATCGCCCACGGTGTGGCGCTGAGCGAGGCCCAACTCAATGCAACGTCTTCGCTTCCGGGAAGATTCGTCTACTCGCCTGCCGCGCCAGAGGTGTTGGCAACGGGGACGCATACGCTCTCGGTAACCTTTACTCCGTCGGACGCCAATTTTCCACCAGCGGAGGCTTCCGTGTCGCTCACTGTGACCAAGGCAACGCCTGCCATCACATGGGCGACGCCCACGGCCATTTCCTACGGCACGGCGCTGAGCGCAACTCAACTGAATGCCACTTCATCAGTCGCGGGAAGCTTCGTCTACACGCCCGCATTGGGAGAAACGCTTTCGGCGGGAACCCATACGCTTTCTGTTGTTTTCACGCCGAAAGACAGCGCGGACAACACGCCAGCGCAGGCCACGGTATCGCTCATAGTCAACAAGGCCACGCCCATTGTCACCTGGCCGACCCCGGAGGCAATTTCGTACGGCACGGCACTCAGCGCCGTTCAACTCAATGCCACGTCATTGATTCCAGGCACCTTCGCATATACTCCCGCCGCTGGTACCGTAATTGCGGCAGGAACGCATATACTCTCAGTAACCTTCACTCCAACGGATGCTGCGGACTATACGACGGCGCAAGGTTTTGTATCGCTGTTGGTGGAAGGGCTGCCTAACATCGCATCGCTGATGCCTGCAATGGCTGACTCAAACCCAGATCGCACTGAACTCGCCGGCGCGAAGCAGGGGGCGCAACCAGGCGACACACCCACCGAGCAGGGCGAACTTGAAACGCGTTCTTACAAAGGCGCTACCTATGTGAAGGGAGCCGATGGACAATGGTACCTCCAGAAGAAATAGAGAAGGCGCAACCCGCAACGCTTCCCGCGGATTTTAGCGAATGGGATAGCGGGGAAGCTCCCGCAGTTCAGCCCGCAAGGCAGGCGACGGCGAAAGTTGCCGTGTCACCTGTGGTGGATCGTCCGCGTAACGCCGGGTCAAACAGACCGGCAGCGGCCAACGAGGATGTTGAGAAGCTTTTTCAGCCACGCAAGTCCGATGGCGTGAAGGTGGCAGTTCGGAAGCAGAAGGCCGAGCGCGAGGACGACGGCAAGGGCAAGCGCAAGGGGATGGTGACATTCGCCGCCATCGGTTCAGTCGCGGTTCTGCTCATTGCCGGTGGACTGGGCTATGCCCGATTCCGGCCAGGGAAGGTTGTGCCAAAGCCTACAGCCGTTGCCCAACCGGCGACGACGAATGTGGTGTTGCCGACGCCCACGAATTTACCAGTGGCCACATCGGCAGCGGTGCCAACAGGCCCGACGCCAGACCAGAAGCTGCGCTCACGGTCGGACGTGATGAACAATCAGCTCAACGCGCCTTCGCGGATTTCGAACGACCTGAAGATGCTGGCTGGGAAGGAACCGCCGCCTTCTTCAGGTTTTGGGACGGGCACGGAAGGCCTGGGCGGCGAGGGGGGCGGCGTTTTCGGTGGGCGGAATGGGCCCAACGTGAAAGTTGCAGCTCCCAGGGTAATGAACATATCGGCGGGTGTCGCCGGCGGTTTGCTGATCCAGAAGACCGCGCCGGTTTATCCGCAGATTGCCAAGGAAGCGAGGGTGTCAGGGACGGTGGTAATTCAAGCCACGATTTCCAAGGCCGGCCTGATCGAGAATCTTCATGTCGTCAATGGACCGACCATGCTGCGGCAGCCTGCGATGGATGCCGTGAGGACCTGGCGTTACAGACCCTACTTGCTCGATGGTGAGCCGGTGGAAGTCGAAACCACAGTGAGCGTGACCTTTACTCTGGGCGGGTGATGAGCCTTCTGGCTCATTCCCGTCTTTTGGTTACGGACATTTGTTTGCAGTGATGGCTGAGCGGAAGAGCGTTCTGTCGCAGTAGGAGGAGGAACGTGGAACTTCTGAACCTGGAAAAGTACAAGGCGGAAATACACAGGACCCTGATCTCCAAGCTGGATCTGGAG
>Ga0181520_10008668_pt1 | contig 14334 bp, 15 predicted proteins | sample PEATcosm2014_Bin_29_FD_132451 | JGI IMG/M metagenome (GOLD analysis project Ga0181520, IMG submission 132451) | Peatland microbial communities from MTU Mesocosm Facility, Houghton, MI, USA - PEATcosm2014_Bin02_30_metaG | ecosystem: Environmental > Terrestrial > Soil > Wetlands > Peat | place... | reverse complement strand
GGAGGTGGACGGCGGCCGGCTGCGACCCCATTCCACCCTGACCGGAGACCGAGTACTGGAAGCTCTGGACGTTGCCCGCGAAGCCGGCGGCGGGAGTGAAGGTGAAAGTGCAGGTGGATGCGTTCAGGCTGACCGCACCCTGCCAGCTGGGCGGCATCTGGCCGACCAGCGAGCAGGTGAAGGGCCCGGTCCCCAGGGGGGTGGGGATGCCCGTGACCACCGCGGCCGGCGCGGTCGACGAAGCGGTGACGGTGTACGCGACCGGGTCCACCTCGAACCACACCTGGGCGGTGTTGGAGAGCTGCCCGAAGACGTCGTACTCGTTGTAGGAGAGGTAGTCGTTGCCCGAGAAGCCCGCCGCCGGCGTGTACTGGAAGCTCCCGTCACTCGCGTAGTTCAGGGTGCCGTGGCTCGGCCCCGAGATGACCTGGGTGCTGAACGGGCCGGCACCGGTGTCATGGGACTGGAAGCCGTCGGACGCGTACTCGCTGACGCTGCCTCCGGCCGTGACGCCGTACTCCTTGTTGGTCGCGACCGGCGCGCTGGGCATGGAGAAGTTGGTCTCCACCGTGCTGAGAGCGCTCCGATCCCCGTCCGCGTCCACGACGTAGTAATCGAAGGTGGGCACGGTTCCCGTGAACCGGAAGGCGGGGGTCACGGTGATGACCCCGGTCGACGCGTTGATGCTGGCGGTGGCATCCGCCGAGGGGGGCAGGTTGGTCAGGTACCAGATGAACGGGCCTGTCCCCTTGGGGGCGGACATGCTCGGGACGTCGAGTACGATCGGAGTGGGGGCTGTCTCGGATCCCCCCGTCCCCTGGGTGAGCGGCAGGACGGTGATGTTGATCAGTCCCGAGGCGCTCTGCCCGTACTGGTCGGTGACGCTGTAGCCGAACTGGCTGACGGGGCCGGAGTAGTCACCGGCCTCGAAGGTCACGCTGCCGGTGGACGAGTTGATGGTGACGGTCCCCTCGCTGCTCGATGGAAGCGTCCCGGTGAGGGCGTAGGAGAGCGGCGCGGCCCCGTTGTCGGGCAGGCCGATGACGAGGCCCTGGGTGGCCGTGGCCGTCGCCGTCTGGTTGCCACCGGTCGGGCCGGCAGGCTCATTGACGGTGAAGGAGACCGCCTCCGGCGCCGAGGTCGCGCCGGTGCTGTCGGTGACGGAGTAGGTACCGCCGGCGGTCCCGGTGAAGCCGAGCGCCGGCGCGAAGGTGACCTGCCCGGTGTTCGAGTCGATGCTGGTCGTGCCATCGGCGGACGGCGGACGGGTTGCCATGGCGTAGCTGAAGGGGCCGCTACCGGTCGGGGTCGGCAGGTCGACCACGACTGCCGAAGGACCAGTGCTGCTCCCAGCGGCCGCGGTGGCGATGGGCTGGACGGTGAGCGTGATCGAGCCCGGGTTGCAGACGGTGCCAGAGCCGTCGGTGGCCGAGTACTGGCTCGAGACGTTGCCGTGGGCGTCGCTGACCGTGTACGTGGCGCCCGTGACCACCCCGCTCACCCCTGCAGCCGGCGAGTAGGTGAGGGCGCCCGTCGAGCTGTTGATGGAGAGGCTGCCCCAGGAGGAAGGCAGTGCCGCGCCGAGAGCGTAGCTGAATGGCCCGGTCCCGGCCGGGGCGGGTACGGTTTGGGTGACGGCCTCACCTGCCGAGGTCGTGAGGCCGACTGGATGAGCGGCCGGAGAGATGGTGAAGGTCCAGTCATTGACCGTGGGTGAGATGGCATCCGACGAGTTGACCGTCGTGGTGCTCGAGAAGGTGCCGGAGTAGTCGGCGAATTGCACCCAGACCCAGATGAGGGGCAGCATCGTCCCCGGCGGGATCGACTCGGAAGGGTCGTAGACGCAGGAGAAGCTGCTCGACCCGACGACGGTGGCAGCGCAGTTCCAGCCGGTGCCGGACGGCACGGCCGTCACCGTCACCGTGCTGGAGATGGAATCAGTGACCGTGACCGGCTGATTGGCGTAGCCCCCGGCGGGGTCGGTCTGGGCGATGTAGTCGAAGTGGTCGACGGCGCCCGCGACCATGGTGGAGAATCCGCGCTGGAGCCCCCACAGGGGCGGTAGGGCGTTGGCTGAGGCCGGGATGGTGTGGAAGCCGACCGTACCCAGGACGAGGACGACTGCGAACACGATCGAGGACACCCGCCCTCTCTTTGCCACTGACCGCATGAGGCTCACAGCCACTCCTTCCGAACCGGGTCGAACTATCGCGAGGTGCAGTCTGAGCCCTGAAGCGTTTGCACATAATGATCTATATGCACTGTTTTGAGGTGGGCAAAGGTGCCGCCGCACGAGAGAGTTCTCGGTGGCTCGGCGTCAAGCCCTGATCTCAGCGGGCATGGACTCCAAGGTTCTCTGGGGGAAGTACCTCGAGAACAAACCAACTGCAAATACCTCGGCGCCGTGAATGCCGGCATCCCCGCTGACCACGCTTCGACCCCCGCCCGCAGCTGCTCCGGCAGCTGGGCGGGCACCAGGCCCGCGGTCCTGTCCGGCTTGGCGCCGACCTTGCTCACCGGCGCCAGGTCGCCGGGTAGGGATACAGCGCGGTGTGGATCAGGTCGTTGACGACGCCCGCCCGTAGAACTCGGCGGCGTCGATGTGGTCGACCCCCAGCTCGACGGTTCGACGCAGCAGGGCCACGGCGGCGGCGTGGTCCCGCGCACGCTGCGGGCCCGACTCGACGAGCTGCATGGCGCCGTAGCCGACACGATCCACCCGGTGCTCGGCGAGGTGGCATGTCGGGCGGGTGATGCCGGCAGTCGACCTTGGTCGCCTGCGCATCTTGGTCACCTGAGGCCCCTAGCCGGTGGCCCCGCTCGGCGCCTCCGCGGTCTCGACCAGCTCGCCCTGGATGGTGATCTGCACCTCGGCGCCGATCACCAGCCGGTTGTCCATGAGGTAGTCGACGTTCAGCCCGAAGTCCTTGCGCAGGATCTGGATCTCCGCGCCGTAGCCGATCCGATGGCCCATGTTGGGGTCGTTGAACTCCCCGTACCTGACCACGGCGAGGGTCACCTGTCGGGTGTTGCCCTTGATGGTGAGGTCGCCCGCCATGGAGTACTGATCCTGGCCGGTGGCAGCGATCTCGGAGCTCCTGAAGGTGATGGTCGGATGGTTCTCGACGTCCAGGAAGTTGGAGGTGCGCAGGTCGTTGTCGCGGCGCTCGTTGTGGGTGCGGATGCTCGCCGTCTGGATGACCACGTCCACCTGCGATTTCTCGGGGTGCTCCACGTTGAGGTCACCCGACGCCTGCACGTCCGCGAAGTGGCCGCGCACCGTCATCATGCCCAGGTGCTTCACCGCGAACTCGACCTGAGTGTGGAGCGGGTCCAACTGCCAGATCCCCATGATCAACCTCCCACAGGCCCATGATCCGAGGCGGCGATGGCGCCGGAACGGGCCCGGACCGACTCACGAACGCCGCCTGCTCTCTCTCTGGAGCAGTATGCCATCGAGCGCATCGGGCCTCGGCTCGAGGCCCTCGCCCCGGCTGGTCGTGGAGTGGTCAGTCGGTCGCCTCGCCGCAGGTGCCGTTGGCGATGACGCCGGTCATCGACGAGGCGAGGTCGGAGGCCGCCAGGACCGCCAGGTTGGCGATCTCGCGGAGCCGCGGCATGTGCTTGAGCAGGTTGCGGTCGGCGATGCGTGCCTCGAACGCGTCGCGGGAGATGCCCTCCCTCTCGGCGAGCGCGGCCATGGCGCCGTCGACCCCGGGCGCGTCCGTGGACCCGGCAGATCGAATGCACACCGCCCGCACCCCCTGGGGTCCGTAGTCGGTCGCGATCTGGCGGCAGAGCGCCTCGATGGCGCCTCCGGCGGCGGAGAAGCTGCCCTGGTTGGCCAGCGGCCGGCGGGCGGGGCTGGCGGTGATCCCGAGGACGACACCGGTGTGGCGTGCCGCCATCCGTCGCGCGGCTCCGACCCCGGTGAGGTAGTTGGTGCGCATCGCATCCGCGACGCCCGCGACGAAGCTGTCGACGGGGATCTCGTGAAGTGGTGCGCCGAGGATGTAGGCGACGCCGATCGCGTTGAACGAGATGTCGATGCCTCCGTGCTCCGCGACCACTCCGTCGAGATGCGCCTCGACCTCGCCCTCCACGAGCGCGTCGACCTGGGTGGCCTCCGCGCTGAGACCGCGCTCGGTGAGTGGATCGACGACGCGCTCCAGTGACGACCGCGTGCGCCCGGCAACGATGACGTGGGCCCCCTGCTGGGCGAACGCCTCCGCGACGGCGCCGCCGATCGCGCCGCCACCTCCGTACACGACCGCGGTCTTCTTCTCCAGCAGCACGTCCGGTCCTCCCCTCAATCCAGCCGCGGTCCAACCTCCGACGCTGAGTGACGAGCGGCTGAGAGCCGCCGCCTACTTCAACTGGCCCCGGATCTCCTTGGCGATCCCCTCGAGGATCCGCGCCCTCTCCACGCCCGTCTCTGGCTCTCCCGCCCATTCGCGGACCTTGGCCACCGCCGTCGGGAGGTTGCTCCCGACCTCGAGGAGGGTGAGCACGAGGCTGAGCGCGGCCTCGACCTCCCTGGCATCGCGGTCATAGAGCTCAACCATCAGCGTCCTCCTCCGGTGGGGGCCGGCCTGGGGTCTCTCGTCCGGCCGGCAGTCCCGCTCGGCACGATCCTAACTCGGAAGGCTGGCGGCGCCAAGCAACGCCTCTCGACGTCAGGAATCGGCAGCGGCTGAGACCAGTCGCTTCTCGAAGAGGGTGAGGGCATCCGGGGCCCAGCTGTAGGTGCGGGTGTCGACAACGCGGTAGCCGTGAGCCTGGTAGTAGCGGAGCAGCCGGGCCCGTGTGGCGAGGGTGTCGAGGCGGCTCAGGTGCAGTCCCCGGGCAACGATCCGGTCCTCTGCCCAGAGGAGAAGTCGGGCCCCGCGCCCGGCGTCGGTGCGCTCCCGATCCCGGACCAGGGCGTGGACGTAGCCGGCGGTTCCGTCGCGGCCGGCCGCCCCCCAGCGCGCGGCGTCCTCCCAGGTGACGGTGACGCTCGCCACCACCCGGCCGCCCTCACGGAGAAGCACGACCTCGCCGCAGCCGATGCGCTCCTCGAGCTCCTGCATCGAGCGCGACTCGGCCCGCCATCCTCCGGCGGCGTAGAGAGCCCGGAGGGCGGGGGCGTCCGCGGGCCGGGCCGGTTCCGGCCTGGCGGGCGCGCCGTCACTGCTCTCCATGCCAGCAACCCACCCTACCCTGTCGCGGGGTTGCGGGATCCACCGGTCGCACCGGCGCGATCGATTCGCCGGCGGCACCAGCCTGAGCCCGGCTCGAACGACGCCGGCCAGAATGGGATCCAGCTGACGGCCGACCATCGGGGGAGCGCCACGCCCATGACCGACTACCGGATCGAATGCCAGCCGCTGGCCGGTGCCCTGGAGAAGCTCGACGTGCAGGCGGTGATCGACGGGGTCACCGACCCCTGGTTCAACCAGACCCTCTGCGAGGTGGACGGCACCGCCGTCCGGCTGGGCGTGCTCCAGGGCGAGTTCCACTGGCACCGCCATGAGCAGCAGGACGAATTCTTCCTGGTCCTGGAGGGGCGGATGCAGATCGAGCTGGAGGGCAGGGAGGCGGCGGAGCTCGGACCACGCCAGGCGTTCATCGTGCCCAAGGGGCTGCAGCACCGGCCGGTGGTCCCCGAGCGCACCGTGGTGCTCATGCTGGAGCGCGCCGAGGTGGTCGCGACCGGCGACTGAGCCCGGCTCGCCGGCGCCGCTTCCCTCTGGGAGTGCGGTCAGGCCGTGACGCCCGGCCCGGGGAGGGGACGGGCCGCGTCCAACCAGCCCGGGATGAAGGTGCCGTCCACCACGTGGGACACCAGGCAGTGGGCGGCGTGCACGGCGAATCCCATCCCGTGCCCGGTGTAGCCGCCGAGGAGCAGCACCCCCGGAGATGAAGGCAGCGGCCCGGCCAGGGGAAGCCCATCCGGGCTGAAGCCCATGATCCCGGCCCAGCGATGGCGCACCGGCGCGGCCACGCCGAGGTCGCGCAGCTCGCCGTCCAGGTGCGCCTGGATGGTGGCGGTGGGCCGGCAGACGGTGCCGACCTCCTCGGCCCGCGCCTGGTGGCGCATGCCTCCGACGAGGACGCGCCCGTCGGCGAGCTGCCGCCAGTATCGGTAGCCCCACTCGGCGTAGGCGGGGGGCCCGAGCGCCGTCCCGGGATCGCGGGCGGTGGCGAGCATCTGGGCGCGCACCGGGGCCACCGGGATGGCGGGCACCAGCTCGGAGGCGTGGGCGTTGGTGGCCAGGATCACGCGCGCGGCGCGGAGCTCCCCCTGGCTGTGCCGCACGACCACCTCAGCGCCCTCGGGAGTGAGCGCGGCAACCGCCACCCCCTCGACGATGCGCGACCGGTGAGGGGCGGCGATCGCCGCCACCAGCCGCACCGGATCGATCTCGCCGTCATCGGGGGTGAAGAGGCCACCGCGCAGGTGCGCCAGGGGGCCGGGGAGGTCGCGGATCCACCGCCCCGGCAGCCCGTCCTCAGCGAGGAGGGTGGCGGCCTCCTCCAGGGACTCGGCCTCGGCGTCGCTCGCCGCCAGGGTCCAGCTGCCCCGGCGGGAATAGCCGACGTCGGCGGTCGCGATGAGGTCCCGAACCAGGCGGTGGTTCTCCCGCGTGAACCGCCAGACGGCAGCGGCGCGCTCCCGCCCGTGGGCGGCCGCGGCGCGGGCGTAGTTCTCCGCGACGCCGGCGAGCAGGAAGCCGGCGTTCCGCCCGCTGGCGCCGGCGGCGAGATGGTCGCGCTCCAGGAGCACGGCGTCCAGCTCTCGCGCCCGGCACCAGTGCAGCGCCGCCACCCCGCTGATGCCGCCGCCCACGATGCAGACGTCAGCGCGCTCGGGGGTTGGGCGCGGATGGGGCCGGGCGTGCAGCTCTCCCCATACCGGCGTCGTGACCGCGTCGGGCGGCAGCGACGGCCCGGGGCGAGGGCTCTCCATACGGAGAAGTCTGCACGCACGGGTGCAGCCGGAAAGTCGATCGACGGACGGTCTGGCCGGTGGATCCCGCCGCCGAGGGCTACGCCGCCGGCGCCGGGTTTAGCCCGTTCGGGGGCGCGACCACCACCCGCCCGGCGCGCACCACCACGTCGATGTCGAGCACCCGGCCGATCTCCTCGAGTGGATCCCCCGGGCAGGCGGCAAGATCGGCGGCGGCGCCGGCGGTCAGCTCGCCGAGCTGCCCCTCCCGCTGGAGCAGCCGGGCAGCCAGCAGGGTGGCGCTCTGGATCGCCTCCAGCGGGCTCCAACCGAGCTCGACCAGGATGCGGAGCTCCTCGGCCTGGTTGACGTCCTCCCAGCCGAAGCCGCCGACGTCGGTCCCGCAGACGATCGGTACGCCGGCCTGCCGGCAGTTCTCGACCGAACGCCGGTGGACGTCGGGGACCTCGGTCCAGGGGGCACCGCGCTCGGCCGCCCGGTTGCCGCTCACCTCGCGAGCCACCAGCAGCGTCGGCACCAGGGCGACGCCGCGCGCCGCCATCGCCCGGGCTGTCGCGGGGCGGATCGAGTAGCCGTGCTCGATCGAGTCGACGCCGGCGGCAACCGCCATGTCGGTCCCGGTCGCCTCCGAGGCATGGGCGGCAACGCGCAGCCCCTGGCGGTGGGCCTCGTCGACCAGCGCGTCGAGCTCGGCCTGGGTCCACGGCGGGGGCGCATCGAGGTAGCCGTCGTCGGTGAGATGCAGCCCTCGACCCTGGGTGGCATACACCTTGATCCAGTCCACACCCCGCGCGATCTCGCGCCGCACCTCGCTCCGGCAGCCCTCGACGCCCTCGCACTCGGCGACGCCAACCGGGAATCGCCAGTCGCTGCGGTAGCCGAGAATGGGGTAGGTCCCGGTGCGGCCGATCGCAGGGCCGGCGACGAGCAGCCCGGGGCCGGGCACCACTCCCTCGGCCACCGCGTCCCGAATGGCGACGTCGGCGAACCCGCAACCCTCAGTCCCGAGGTCGCGCAGCGTGGTGAATCCGTGGCCCAGCGCGATCCCGAGCGACCGCACCGCGCGCACCACCCGATGGGCGGGATCCTCACGCAGGATCTGGTGCGCGTAGGCCTCGCGGCTGCGATTGCCCTGGAGCAGGACGTGGGTGTGAGCGTCGATCAGGCCGGGCAGGAGGGTGCGGTCGCCAAGGTCGAGGAGCTCGGCATCCGGCGGCGGCGGGCCACCCACCTGCTCGATCCGGTCACCGCGGCAGACGACCACACCGTCCGCGGTCACCCGGCCGGTGCGGACGTCGAGGACCCGTCGGGCCCGGAAGGCGATCGGCCGCGCGGCACCGGCGCCGGGACCAGCCGGCCGCGCGGGCGCTGAGGTCAGCGGCGAGGAGGGAGGGGGTGGCACGGCGACCAGATCATCCCGCAGCCGCGGAGGCGCCGGTTGGAGGACGCCAATCGCCCCCGAGGCATGGGCGGACACCCGGATACCCCGACGCGGACTCCGCCGGTCACCGCCCCGTCGACAGCGCAACCGCGGAACGGTGGCGCCGAGGCGGCGGCGAGGCCGCCCGTCGCAGCATCGGGTGGGTTCCTGAGATGCTGCGGACGAGAATGAGGCCCCGAGATCGTTGACGGCTGACGCGGGGCGCGAGACACCCGGTTCGCGCCTCCTCCTCTGCGCGCTGCCCCTGCTCGCCATCGTCGGCTACGCGGTGGCCTTGGTCCTACCCTGGCACCACCGCTGGGACCCGGCGCTGAGCGCCTATCGGATCGTCGACGGCCTCCAGGGGGCGAGCTGGTTGCTGGTCGTCATCGTCCTCTGCGCCGGACTGGCCTGGCTGCTCAGTCGTGAGCAGGCCGGCTTCTACACCAAGATGACGGCGGCGATCACCGCCTTCCTGGCCCTCACCGGGATCGTGGTCGACTACCTCAACTGGCAGGCGGTGGCGGGTCAGACCAACAGCCCCGACTACGTCGGCCCCGGCTTCTACATCGCCCTGGCGGGCTCGGGTGCGCTCGTGCTCGGCACCGTTCTGAGCTGGCGCTGGCTGGACTCGTGGTAGCGGGTCGGCTGGCGGGCATCCCGTGATGCCCGGTGGCCGGCCCGACCCATCCGCCCTCACCTCGGCGGCCGCCTCTCCCCTCTGCGGCTCTCACCGGGTGCCGGCTGCGGCGCTCTCCTCCGTCGTCCTCGCCGCCGTCGGCGGTTTCGCGCGCAGCACCTGTGCCAGCGAGACGGCGGTGATCCCCACCGCAGCGAGAACCGAGACTCGAGTCATCGACCTTGGCAAGGGCGGCCCCAGTGCGAGGCGACCCGGTCCCGAGCTCATCAACCCAATGGCCAGCGCAAGATTGGTGAGCGGGAGCTCGAAGCCCCCTCTCTGGGCCAGCGGTCCCTGCTTGCGATGCACCGCGGTGGCCACGGACATGGCGCCGGCGATGGCCAGCGGGCCGAGCGGATCCGCCAACCCCGTGGCGGTCAGCACGCCGCCGCCGAGCTCGCCGACGCTGGCGAGTGCTGCCATGACTCGCGCGGGCCGCATCCCCAACCTCTCGAAACCCGCCGCGGTGGCATTCAGACCAGGGCCTCCGAAGGAACCAAACAGCTTCTGAGACCCGTGGACGGCGAGATACCCGCCCACGACGGTCCGGGTGGCCAGCAGTCCGACATCGCGCATGGGGGATCCTCCGTGTGAAAGGCCGGGAGCCAGGTGCACGCTACGGGCGGACGAACCGCGCCGTCGCCACCAATTGCGCTTGGCGGGCCGCGATCCGGAGTGGGCTCCACGTCATCCCGAACCTGGTCCGGTCGAGGACCACCTCGGCGTGCAGGGTGACCGCATCGGCAGTCATCCCCTCGACGTTGGCGGTGAACTCCAGTGGCTCCTCGTGCCCAGCGGCCTCGAGAGTCCCCTGGCAGAGAAGTGCAGCGCCGGCGAGCGGCTCGGCCCTGTGCACGGTCACGACCACCTCCGGGTGGTGCTCCACATCGAAGAAGTCGGCTGACCGCAGGTGCTTGTCGCGCTGCCGATTGTGGGTGCTGAGTGACGACGCATCGATGACCAGACCGCCGGCGACGGAGCCGCCGGGACCGACCGTTCCCTCGTCGGAGGTCCGGTCCAGGCTGCCGTGCACGGTGACCGCGCCCCAGAGGTGCTTGACATGGAACTCGGCGCGAGAGCCGAGTGGATCGAGCGTCCAGCGGCCCCTCGCGCCCTCGATGGACGCGGCGAGGCCCGATGGGGAGGGCGCGCCGTCGGTGTTGGTGGTGGCCATGACAGGCTCCATGGGTGAGCTACTCGGAGGCTGCCCCCACTGTACACTTCCGGAGGCATGCCTCCGCTTCGGCTATGATGGCGGCGCTGTGGGCACAGAGGGACCGGAGCCGGAGGCCGGCAGGCCAGTTTCGGGCCGACGTCTCCGGATGGATGCGGAGCGCAACCGGCTGGCCGTGCTCGCCTCCGCACGCTCGGTGTTCGCCGAGCAAGGCGTGACCGCCTCGCTGGAGGAGATCGCCCGCCGGGCAGGTGTGGGCATCGGCACCCTGTACCGGCACTTTCCGAGAGGGCGGGAGCAGCTGGTCGCCGAGGCTCTGGTCGACCAGGTGGGCAGGTACGTCGTCCTCGCCGAGCAGGGTCTTCAGGCGCGTGACCCGTGGGTGGGGTTCGCCGACTTCGTGGAGCGGATCTGCCAGATGGAGGCCGACGATCGCGGGCTGAGCGATCTCCTGGCCATGGCTCTCCCTGCCGACGAGCGGGTCGAGGAGTTGCGCGCTGAGGCCAATGACCTGGTGCTCGGGCTGGTCGAGCAGGCCAAGGCATCCGGCCAGCTGCGGCCGGACTTCGTCGCGGAGGACCTGGTGCTGCTGCTGATCGCCAACACCGCGATCCTCGAGGTGACCAGCGACGATGCTCCGGCAGCCTCACGGCGAATGGTGGCCCTGTTCCTCGATGCGGTCCGAGCCCGGAAGCCGGCGTCGAATCTGCCGGAGGCGCCTTCGTCGGAGGAGCTTCGCACGGCGATGTTGCGGCTGGCCCAAACCCGTGGGTGCGCAGTTCGCTCCGACCGATCGGTTCCCTCCGGCACCCGCTGATCCAGCCCGCCTCGCGTCACAGCCGACCCGCGGCGAAGCCAGCACGAGCTGCTCGTCGGGCGGCGCACGCGGCTCGATTCGAAAGGCGCGTTGCCTCGACGGCGGGCGGCGCGAGACGGCTCTCCCGCGGCCGGTCCACGGCTCAGGCGGGGGGCGGCGGCGAGTGGTGCCCAGGCGGCGGCGCGAGGTGCGCGGGCGGCGGCGGTGGTATCGATTCGATGCCCGGCGGCTCATCAGGCCACACCAGCAGCACCGCACAAGGCGCGTGATCGACGACGAACCGGGTGGTCGGGCCCAGGCTGTGCGGGCCCAGGCGGGAGTGATCGCCGTCGCGGGCGGCGACCAGCAGATCGACGTTCTCGGCGACGGCGCGGATGACCTCGAGCTCGACCCGCCCCTCGCGCTCGAGGAGCTCCGCATCAGGACGGCCCAGCCGCGCCGCGGCCGCGGCGAGCAACTCCGCCCCGGCCTGGTGGGCAACCGCCTGGAAGGGGCGGCTGGCCCGCCGTCCCGGGAACCGCCCCAGCAGCCCCGCCGAGGCCGCCTCGGCTGCCCCGGTGACGTCGGACGGGGTGACGTGGAGCAGGGCCACCCGGGCTCCGGAGGGAAGGCTGGGGCCGGCGGCGTCGAGGCATCCCTGCCAGGTCCCCTCGACCACCCAGATGACGACTCGCACGCTCGGCATCATCCCACCGCCCGCAACGAGATCCAGAGAGCGACGGTGGCGGCGACCAGCACGGGCGGCACCGTCAGGGCGCCGAGGCGCATGAACTCGGAGACGGGCAGCTCCTCGCCGCGCTGCCGGAGGACGCGCCGCCAGAGCAGGGTCGCGAGCGAGCCGACGTAGGTCAGGTTGGGCCCGGTGTTCACACCGATGAGGACCGCGAGCACCGCTCCGGGGCCCGCGATCGAGGCCGCCGGGAGGAGCAGGAGCACCGCCGGCAGATTGTTGATGAGATTGGCGAGCACGGCCGCCACCGCCGCGATCAGCAGCAGCGACCCGAGCGATGTCCCCGCCGGCACGAGGTGGGTCACCAGCGAGCCGAGCCCGTGGACCGAGACGGCCTTGACGACGATGCCGAGGGCGAGCACGAAGGCGAGGAAGGGGACCTCGAGGGCGAGCCCGATGTCACGGAGGGCGGCGCGCCGGCTGGCGAGGGCGGGTACGCCGAGGGTGACGGCGCCGCCGAGCGCCGCGAACGCCGGGGCGATGTGAACCAGGGAGGTCACGAAGAAGCCGACGAGGGTGAGCCCCACCACCACACAGGCGAAGACGGGAACCGGCTGCCGCCGGGGCGGGATGGATTCGGCACGTCCGATCAGCTCCCCGCTGAAGAACCGGCGCAGCACCAGCCATTCCACCGCGATCGCGGCCAGCCAGGGCAGCGCCATCACTGCGCCGAAGCGCGCAAATGACAACCCGCTGGCGCTGAAGGCGAGCAGGTTGGTGAGGTTGGAGACCGGCAGGAGCAGGGACGCCGAGTTCGCCAGGTGGGTGCATGCGTAGACATGCGGCTTTGAGCGCAGCCGAAGCCGCGCGACGGTGGCGAAGACGACGGGGGTCAGGAGCACCACCGTCGCATCGAGGCTGAGCACCGCTGTCACCGTGCTCGCCACCGCGAAGACGAGCGCGAGGAGGGTGACCGGCCTGCCCCGAGAGCCGCTCGCCATCCAGGTCCCGGCCGCCTCGAACAGGCCGTAGCGATCGCACAGGTTGGCGAGCACGAGGATGGCCGCCAGGAAGCCGATGGTCGGCCCCAGGCTCGTGGCCTCGGTGCCGGCCTGGCTGAGCGGCAGGACCCCGAGCACCAGCAGCAGGCCGGCGGCCGGGACCGCGATCAGGGCCTCGGGCAATCCCCACGGCCGGACCACGGCGGACACCAGGGTCGCCACCAGAAGCAGAGCGGCAAGCGTCTCGGCAATTGGGCCCGGCACCGTTCCACCAAGCTTACGGGCCGGGCCCATTCGGTGGCCGGGGGGGTGGCGGTCGACCATCATGGGTCGCGCTCGACCCGTCCCGGCGCAGGCCGGCCTTCGGCGCGCCGCCCGCGCGATGCGAACTGACCTCGCCGACCAGCGCGCCCCCTCTGGGTAAGCTTCTGAGGTGGAGGAGCACGGGGAGGGGGGCGGATCCAGGGCGCCGTTCGCCAGGCGGATGCGGGCGCGGTACGCGTTCTCGGGGACGGCTCGCGAGACCGATCGGACGCTGCCGCCCGCGCCCGGTGAGGCGGTCCTCGAGGAGGGCTCGATCTCGCTGCGATGGGGTTTCGTGCTTCAGCGCCGTGGCAGCCTGCGATTGAGCGAGCCTCGGCTGGTCATCCTCGGGCACCACGCGTTCGGACCTGATCGGGTCGTGGAGATACCCGCGGGAGCCCTCGAGACCGTCGAGGGCAGCAGTCTGGGATGGACGCGGCTGACGTTTCGGACCGAGACCGGCGTCGGGTCCGTGGACTTCAAGCCGGTGTCGCTCTCCCCGACCTTCGGCCTGTCGCTTCAGGCATGGAGGGCCCGCAGCCGCCACCCCTCCTCCTGAGGCCGGCACCGCCGCGAGAACCTCTTGGCACTCAGTCGGTCGCGGACGCGCCGATCGCGACCGACGCCGCGCCCGCCACCGGGTGAGCGCCTTGCGGATCAGGCACCGGCCGGGCTGACCTGCACGGTCACCGGAGCCCACGTCAGCCCGCCATCGGTGGTCTGGAGGAGGGTGTCCCCGCTGCCCGAGAACGTGTCCGTCCAGCCGAGAGTGGGGGTGATGAAGTCCAGCACCGTTCCGTCCAGCACGAAGGTCCCCTGGTCGGGCGGGCCGGCATCGATGGCCTGGAGGGTCGTCCAGGTCTGGCCGCCGTCATGGGTGGCGTAGAGACCGGCGGGGTAGCCGGCGTCCATCGTGTCCGTGCTCAGCAGCCAGCCGTTCTCGGCGTCGATGAAGTCGACGGCGCGGGGGAAGTCGCCCGGGGCCGTGCTGGCTGTCCACGTCCGGCCGCCATCCGCCGTGAGGTAGACGAGCACGGGACCGCCGCCCCCGGCCGAGAAGGCCGGCATCACACCGACCTGACCGGAGATGAAGACCGGGGCCCCCAGTGAGAGCGCCGGGGTCCCGCTGAGCGGGAGCGTCTGCGGGCCCCAGGTCGCACCGCCGTCGCTGCTCACCTCGAACTCCGCGCTGGAACAGCCTCCGCCGGTCAACCAGCCGGTCGTCGGGCTGTCGAACGTCGCGGTCGGCTGGGCAAAGCACGTCTCCGCCCCTGCCGGCGCGGAGGCGATGCGGGTCACCTCCGCCCATCCGGCCCCG
>Ga0181520_10008667_pt1 | contig 14334 bp, 13 predicted proteins | sample PEATcosm2014_Bin_29_FD_132451 | JGI IMG/M metagenome (GOLD analysis project Ga0181520, IMG submission 132451) | Peatland microbial communities from MTU Mesocosm Facility, Houghton, MI, USA - PEATcosm2014_Bin02_30_metaG | ecosystem: Environmental > Terrestrial > Soil > Wetlands > Peat | place... | reverse complement strand
GTGAATCCCACAGCCCCCAGGCGAGAACGGCGGCGGAGAGTAGCCCGACCCCCGCGAAGACAGCCTGCGCACCGGTGAGCCATGCGGTGGAGAGCAACGGCTGGTTCGCTTCTGGGGCGCCATCCGGAGAGCCGTTGGCGGTGCGGTTCTCCTCGATCCCGGCGACCACGGCGCCAATGAGGATAAATAGCGGCGGCCACACCGGAAAGGTGTAGTACTCCTGATTGGATGAAAGGGAGAAGAAGAATAGGGTCCAGGCCGTGAACAGACTCAGCAGCCAGGCGGAGCGCACGCGGAACTTGAGGCGTAGAACATAGCGGGCCGCATCTTCGCGTGCATTGTTGTCCAGATAGAAGTCCATGGTCTGGCCAGCGTCGTGGCGCAGATGCCGCATCCAGTGGTGGCGGGTCTTCCAGGCCACGGCAACCAGCGCTGGCAGAAACAGGCTCCAGGGAAAGAGCCAGACCAGGTGCAGCAGCCAGTAGGCCGCGAAGGGCAGCTTGTTGTAGTCGTGCGGATAGCGCAGGCTGAAGAAGCGCAGGAAGTGCTCGTTGACGAAGTAGAAGTAGAAGAATCCGTGGACATTGCCAATGGTGGGATGATTTCCCACCGCGTGGCCATGATCGGGATTGGCCAGGCCACAGAGAATGTGCCAGGGCGCGGCGATTGCAAGAAAGACCAATGGGCCGGAGATCAGCTTGAGCTTGCGCCAGCGCCGCCATTGGCCGGTGAGCAGCAGGTAGGGGACGGCCGCGCCGACGAAAAAGACGGGTGCAATCAAGCCCTTGGTCAGCAGGGCCAGGGCAACCGCCGCCCACATCCAGTAAAAGCGGACGGGGTCTTCCAATTCCAGTCCGGTAATCAGGCAGTAGAGCGCGATCAACAGGAAGAGACTGAGAATCGCCTCGGGAATAATGAAGCGCGTAAAGAGAAACGCCCCGACCGAGGTGAGTACGCCCAGCCCGGCATAGAGACCAGCTCGGGGTCCCCAGGCTCGCCGGGCCCATAGCCACGAGAGCCAGGCAAGTCCGAGCATGGCCAGCGCGTTGGGCAGATGGGTGGCAAAGGTGTTCTGACCAAAGACGCGGTAGCAGACGGCCACCAGCCAATAGGGCAGGGGCGGCTTCTCGATGTAGCGGATGCCGTTGATCTGGGCCGTGATCCAGTCGCTGCTCTCGGCGAAGTGCTGCGCCGCCTGTGCATGAGAGGAATCCACGTCGTCCATGAGCGGCGGCGTGAACAGCGATCCAACATAGACGGCGGCAAAGATGGCGGCAAAAAGCAGCCAGGTAACCAGCGTGGACGGGCCGGGCTGAGGGCAAGCGTAGGTAGGGTTTTCTTTGGTCATTGCGTTATCAGTCGTCCAGACAAGGATAGCAGCAGGTTCCTTTTCAAGCCGTAAAGGCCTGCTGCAACGCATTGCCGATGGCCGCTTTTCACCGTGGGGCGGAGGGCCTGCATGGAAGGGGAACCAAGCAGCCGGGGAACGAGCCTCTTTCCCACCGCGTAACATTTGAATCATGAAGAGATTGCGCGTTCTTCTCCGCTGGGGGGCGGCCATTCTCGCTGTCTGGCTGATCCCCTGTGTTGCAACGGGCATCTTGCTGGCCGAGTGGGCGCTGCATCCCGGACGGCGAGTATTGGGACCGAACGCCGAAGGGCTGGCTCAAGTAGTTGCGGCGCGCAATCACGCGGGATTGGCTGAGGTCGCGATCACGGCGGACGATGGGGCAATCCTGCGCGCCTGGAGTTTCACTCCCCGGCACGGCGATGGCGACGCGGTCATCTTGCTTCACGGTCACACCGACAACCGGGCGAGTATGCTGGGCAATGCAGACTTGCTGCTGCGCCACGGCTATGCGGTGCTGCTGCCCGATGCGCGAGCGCACGGGATCAGCGGTGGAGTTTTGGCGACTTATGGGGTCAAGGAATCCAACGATGTGCGCCACTGGTACGACTGGCTCAAGCAGTTGCAGTCTCCGCGCTGCATCGACGGGCTGGGGGATTCGATGGGCGCGGCGCAACTGCTCGAATCGCTGCAAACCACGCCGGGATTCTGCGCGGTGGTTGCGGAGTCACCGTTCGCCAGCTTCCGGGAGGCTTCCTACGACCGGCTGGGCGAGAAGCTGAATACCGGCGACTGGGCGGGGCGCACGTTGCTGCGTCCCGCGGTCGAGGCCGGCTTTCTCTATGCGCGATGGAAGTACGGTGTCAATTTGGAACAAGCATCTCCCGAGGACGCGGTGGCCGCAAGCAGCATCCCCGTGCTGCTGATTCACGGCAAGAAGGACACGAATTTGCCGGATCGCCATTCCGAGATGATTGTGCGTCGCAGTGCGACGCGGCTTCCCGCAGTCCTACTATGGGAACCCGCGGAAGCTGGGCACTGCGGAGCGGCCGGAGCCGAGCCGCAGGAATACGAGCGGGCGCTGATTGGCTGGTTTGAGAGCCATCGCCGCTCCCGCTAGTACTACAGTTACAGATCGAGCTTTCGAAGGGAGCAGGGGCTTTTAAGGCTCTGAAAAATCAAGCGTAAATTCGGGCCTTCAGGCCCAGAATTCAGCAATCCAGAGCAAGCACAACCGCAGATTTTTCGACTCACCACCCCCGAACTCCACCCCAAAGAGCAAAGATCGCTCTTTGGGATCCCGGAACTGAAAGACGTTCGGGGCCCCGTTCGCTCGGAATGACGGTCATTGCTGTGTTGTGAATCTCGGAATCAGGGCAGCTAGACCTTAGCGCGCATCCTGCGGTAACGGCGCCAGATAAAGAAGATTGGCGCGCCGAGGATCGCCAGCCAGATGAGCAAGGCAGGGCCGTACTCGACGAAAAACAGCACGATGCCAAGCAGGGAAGCGAAGGCATTGTGCAGCCCGTTGACGAACGCATTATGCATCTGGTTGGAGACGGAGTTGGATGGCGTCCCCAACTGCGCGCTAAACATCTCGCTCAGTTGAAGCTCGACGGTCGCGAAGTCGACGCGGTGTTCGAGGGCTTTCTGCTCGGCTTCCATGCCTTCGATCTCACCGCGGACGCGGGCGATCTCCTCCTCGACTTGGAGGACATCTTCGAGCTTTCCGGTGCGTTGCTGAAGGATGGCGCGGAAGCGCTCTTCGGTATCGCGCGCGGTCTTGAGGCGTTGCACCAGATCGGCGTGCTGCTGGCCGACCTCTTCGCCCGACTGCGATTCGTTCTCGACACGGCCCAGCGCTCTGAGGTCGTCGATGGCGGCGGCGAGTTCGGGCGCGGGAACGCGGAGAGAAGCCTGGAAGGTGCGCGGGGCATTCTCTGGGGTGCTCACCGTGAGTTGCGCCGCGTATCCCCGATGACGGGCAAGGATGTTGTCGAGTGACGCGCGGGCCGCGGCAAAGTCCTTCACCACAACGGTAAGAGAAACGGTGCGGGCAATCATGGGCGCAGTCGTTTCCGGCGGGGCGCCTCCCTTAACGCTGTCTCTTTGTCCAGGAGCCGGCGGGGTAGGTGCGGCCAGTGAATCCATCCCGGAGATGCCCGCGACGGCGGAGGGGCTGGGCGGAGGCGGCGCAGGGTTCAGCCCTCCTTCGGCGCGTGTGCTGGCGTAGTGGCTCGCGTCGGCGCTCTCATCGTGCATCATCGCGGCCATCGGCCTGCTGTCGACGCGCCGCTCGTAAGAGGAGATCGAGAAAATGACCACCGCCAGAATCAGAATTGCCGCCAGTGCGCCCCCGCCCCCAATCGCCCACAGCCTCCAATTCCAGAAGTTGACGAGGATGTAGCGTCCGGGCTTGGCCGGCTTAGCCTTGGGAGCCGGCTTGGCCGCCCCGTCGTTGACAAAGTCCTCCAACTTGAATCGGGCTTCGGCGACGGTCCACCGGGAAAGGGACTTGGAGGTGGCGCGGAACTGCTCGGCCAGGGCGGAGCATTCCTGGCAAGCGTCAAGGTGCGCGGAAACCGCCTTGGCATTGTTGATGGAGAGTTCACCATCGAGAAAAGCCATCACCATTTCGGGGGCAACGGAATGTGCGGTCGTATTCATGGGAGTTCCTCCGGCGACACCGCCTGCCCGGAATTCAATTGAGGCGCAGGCGCGGCGAGCAGGCCGCGCAAAGCCGTGCGCGCGCGATAGAGACGGGTGCGAACGGTGTTCAGCGGCAAGCCCAGCAACTGCGAGATCTCCAGGTAACTCATCTCCTCGAATTCACGCAGCATCAGGACCTCGCGGTCCAGATGCGTCAGCCTTCCCACAGCCTGACGGATGGCCAACTCCGCGGCGATTCCGGATTCGACAGTCGGCTCGTGCGGTCCAGGCTGGGCGCCGAGAAACGTCGCCCGGAATGCGGCCTTGCGGCGATGCGTGCGCAGGATCTTGTAGCCGATGGCATAAAGATAGGTGCGAAAAAGGGCGCTCGCCTTGTACCGGGACGATGCGCGAAGAACCGCGAGAAAAGACTCCTGGGTTAGCTCTTCCGCCAGCGACGGGTCGGTCACACGCCGCCGGAAGAATCCAAACAGCGGCTGCTTGTAGCGTTGGAACAAGACGGTGAAAGCATCCGAGGAGCCTCGCGAGACAGCCTCCATCAACTGCTCGTCGGTCTCCGGAGCCCCAGGTGTTTCCGCGTTGGCGCTTCTGCTGGTGTCGTTCATCGTGGTAGGGTGTGCTGCCTCCGAGTCTAGAACGAACGCCCGCGATGCGTCTTGCATGTTTTTTTGCCTGAACCCTTCACCATTGGTAATGCGTTGACGAGACAAAAAGTTCCGTTGCTCCGCGGGTTTCTGCCTTCGGCCGTCCATGGAGTGAAAGGAGTGGCGCCTGCACCTCCCCGGCGCGGTCGTGTATGTTGGCCGAAGAGACTTATTTCTTTTTCGGAGAGCGCTGTCCTTCCTATGCTCACTTTTGCCGCCATCGACATCGGTTCCAATTCCTGCAGACTCAAGATTGCAAAAGTTGTGGCGCACCAGTTGCGGACGGTGGCCGAAGACCGCGAGGTGACACGGCTGGGGGCGGGGGTATTCGAATGCGGGCTGGTTTCGCCGGAGTCCATGGCGGCAACAGTCAGCGCGCTCAAGCGGTTCCAGAGGACGGTGCAGGCGCATGGGGTGGACCAGATTCGCGTGGTGGCCACGGCGGCCATGCGCGCTGCCCGCAATGCCGCGGCCTTTCAGGCTTGGGTAAAGGCCGAGACCGGCTGGCACATGGAGATCATCTCCGGCCTGGAGGAGGGCCGGCTGATTCACCTCGGCGTGACCGGCGCGGAGACCGGTGTGGGTGGCCGAGTGGTGCTGGTGGACCTGGGCGGCGGAAGCTGCGAGATCACCCTTTCGGAGCGCAAGCGCATCAAGGAGACGATCAGCTTGCCGCTGGGCGCGGTGCGGCTGACCGAGGAGTTTCTCGGCGCGGATCCCGCACCGCCGGATGACCTGGACCGCATGCGGCGGCTGATCGAGCGGGAACTGCGCAGGGCGCACCGCCGGATTCAGCCGGAAGACGTGTCATTGGTGATTGCCACCTCGGGTACGGCTGCGGCGCTCAGTGAGGCTGTGGCCGCCGCGGCCAAGGCGCCCAAAAAGGCGCCGGGAAAGCCGCTGAACAAGCCGGCAGGGAAGAAGATCGGGCCGGTCAAGGCGGGGCTAACCGTTTCCACGCCCGCAGCAAAGATCACCCCTACCGGCGAAGTGCGCAAGCTGGCGGCCAGGCTCGCCAAGATGAATCTGACGCAGCGGGAGGCGGTGCCGGGTATCGGACCTCGGCGGGCAGAGATCATCGTCGCCGGCGCACAGGTCTTTACCGAATTGCTGGAAAGCTTCGGGCTCCCAGGATTCCGCTACTCGCCTTTGGGATTGCGGGACGGCATTCTGGCCCAGATGCTGGCTGCGCAGGATGCCCGCGCCATTGTGCATCGGGAGTTCGAGCACGAGCGCTGGGAGAGCGTTCTGGCTACCGCGCGGCGTTACGGCGTAGATATGAAGCAGGCCGAGCCGGTGCGGGCGCATGCGGTGCAGTTGTTTCGCGAGCTGATTGCACTGCACCAACTGCCCGCCGAGTACGAAAGCTGGCTGGCTGCCGCGGCCGTGCTGCGCGATACCGGGAAGTTCATCAATCACCAGGGGCACCATCGGCACACGCAGTACATCGTTTCGAGTTCGGAGATTTACGGTTATACCCAATTGCAGCGGACCGTGGTTTCGGCCATTGCCCGCTATCTGGGCAAGAGCCGTCCCCAGGCCGGCGACCGGGCGCTGCGCAACATTCCTGCCGAGCAGCATCTGCACGTGCATCGCGCCATTGTGCTGCTGCGGCTGGCTGTGGCCATGAACCAGGACCGCGCCAGCGACGTGCTGCGGGTGCGGGCCAAGGTGTATCCCAAACGGATTTATCTGGAGGTCGAGCCGGGGCGAACAGGAGCGGAGCTGGAGCTTTGGTCGCTACGAAAAGAGGCCGCTTACTTCCACGAGGTCTTCGGGCGAGAGCTTTTTGCCACGCTGGCGTAGATGGCGCGCGCTGTGCGCGGATCGATGAGCCAATGGAGCCGGGGCGGATGGCTGGCGAAATCGATTCGCGCCACCGAGCCTTTGCGCAAGCGAATACTGGCGCCTCCGTTTCCCGTGATCATGTGGCCGAGAAACTGAAACAGATTGGGGTTATGGCCCACAACCAGTACGCCCTCGCGGTCGGCGTAATTGGCCAGCATGTCCTGGAAGGCCGCGTAGTCTGCGTCGGGCGCAAGCGCCTGGCTGATTTCCACCTTGCCGTCGTAGCCCAACTCCGTGCCCACAAACTGAGCGGTTTGCAAGGCGCGTTTGAGGGGGCTGGAGAGAATCGCATCCACCTGAACATTGAGCGCGCTCAGAACACGCGCCATCAACATGCACTGCTCCTTTCCCTCCTTGATGAGGGACCGCTTTGCGTCGAGGAGGGAGTTTCCTCGGGCAATTCCGGCATTGGCGTGGCGCATGAGGTAGAGATTCATCGGAGTCGTTCTGGCGGGGCCGAACAGCGGAGTTCCCGATCCATGAGGTTCGATCTTAACACGAATGTAACAATTCAAATGACGGGATTTAGAGCCATTTGTTAGCTGGACACCACAATGGGCAGGCATTCCGGGTTGGCGCAGTCCAGCAAAGATAGGAAGAGGCGCTTTTCGTCTTTCCGGCCAGTCTTCAGCCCAGACTCTGCTTCACCAAATCCCGAATCTTGGAGTGCACGTCTTCCGGCTTTATAAAGAAGGGCGTGCGCAGGCATTGAAAGGTGAGCTGCCCGTTTTCCGGTGAGTAGTTCCAGGCTACTTCCACGCCGAAGGTCGAGGCAGTACCGCTGTTGCCGCTCAGGTCAAACCCCGCGGCTTTGGCTTTGGCAATCAGCTTTTCGAATTGTTCCGGCGTGACGCCCGGAAACACCTGCGCTTGGTCTTGTCCCACGATTTCTCCTTGGCGCGTTCACCCTAATGTCAGACCTGAGCATGCAACTGCGATGCGCAACCAGCCTCACCCCATAGAATGGGAGGGCTGATGCAATCGAATGGTATCAAGTACCAGGGGTTGCGCGGGGAACTCCCTGGGAAGAGTTTGCGGCGAAGCTGGCTGCTCTTCCTGAGCAGAGAGAAAAACAGATCGAGCGTAATTCAATTCGGCTTAACGGTATCGAGGATGGACCGGTCTAAACCCGTGTGGAAGTGCGTGCGGGGAAGTGGAGCGACGCGAAAGTCGCGGCCCTTCGAAGGAGCAACTCGAATGAAGAATCCAGGATTGGCCGTTTGTACGGCTGCATTGACGCTGGTTTTGGCGGCGCCGGTATTTTCGCAGGATGTAATTTTCCAAGGCCAGGGGCAGGCTGTGGTGACGGTGCTTCCCAAGCACGAGGGCGAAGTGCCGCCCAGCGTGGCCAACCAGGATTTGTCGGTGAAGGTAAATGGAAAGGTCGCGAAAGTAACAAAGTGGGCGCCATTTGGGGGCGATGAGGCCAAGGTGGAACTGGTTCTGCTGATTGACGGCTCCGCGCGCAACAGCCTGGGGCGCCAAATGGACGATATGGAGCACTTCATCAAGAGCCTCCCGCCAAATACCAAGGCGGCTGTTGGCTACATGGATCATGGGCGGGCGCTTCTTTCCTCTCCGCTGTCGGCGGACCACGCGCAGGTAGCGCGGGGGATTCATCTTCCCGGCGGCTTGCCCGGTTCCGACTCCAGCCCCTACTTTTGCCTTTCCGACCTGGCCAAGAGCTGGCCTTCCAACGATGCCGACGCGCGCCGCGAGGTGGTGATGGTGACCGACGGCGTGGATAACTTCCAGCACGGTTTCGACCCCGAAGACCCATACGTCGAGGCGGCGATCAGGGATTCGATCCGCGCGCGGCTGATTGTGTATTCCATCTACTGGAAGAGTCAGGGCCGCGGCGATCAGCTTGCCAGCGGCAGCGCCATCGGGCAGAACTTCCTGAGTGAAGTCAGCCAGGCTACCGGCGGCAAAGCCTTCTGGCAGGGAATGGGTAATCCGGTTTCCTTTGAGCCCATTTTCGACGAACTGACCCGCCGACTGCGCAATCAGTACGAATTGCGCTTCAACAGCGCTCTGGGCGGCAAGCCGGCCGTGGAGACCTTCAGGCTCAAGCTCAGTGCGCCGGGAACAGAGGTGGATGCTCCCGGAGAGGTGATGGTTATGCCTGCGCCGCCGGCCAGCGCGCCGGGAAGATGAAGGACGGATTTGCTCCTATCGAGCAGAACCAAGCGCTCATCGCGATGAACCATGAAACCGCGATGAGCGGGGCAGCTGAACGGGGGTGACGCGGCGACACTCGTTGACCATGTAGTCCTTTCGGGCGGTTTTGTGCGCGGTATTGATGCGGGGGCAACGCCGCCTGTCTGCTTTGGGCACACAAGCTCTGAACACAGGTTAACGCGCGGAGGGAAATAATCGGCAATTCGCCCCTTCGTGGAAAGCGACGGCGATAAAGGAGATACCTTGAGAAAAGGATGAATTGGGCTTGCCACAGTTGAGCCTGCGCCGACTCGAGAGCCGCTGTACGGTGACGAGCGGGCCGCCTGCCCAGTTTGGTTCATTGGACGCTTAGGGCGATGAGCCTGAGGCGATGACCTTGACGCCCCGGAGATGCGGACTCGCATCAGCTATTCCTTGCGATTCAAATTGCTCTCCACTGTCTTCGCCACAGCTCCAGGTTCTCCAGCGCCGATGATGATCAGCGCAACTTCCCCATCCGGCTGAATCAACACGAAAGCAGGCAGTTCGGCAAAATAGTCAACCGCGCTCACTCCCAACTGGATCGGCAAGGGGGCCATATGGCTCATCGCGGCGACCGGAATCGTGATTTGAAAACGGTCGATCAACTCCTGAACCGCTTTCGGCTTGTAATCCATCTCGACGGCCACCACGGCCATTCGATCCTTCTCCGTCTCGGCCAGCGCTAGAACTTCCGGCAACCTCTCGAAGGAAGGAGGGCACCAGGAGGCGCCGAAGTCAACCAGAATCCATTTCCCTTTGTACTGTTCGAACGTAATCGGTCCGTTGTTGACGGTTTCAAACTCCACATCGGGAGCACTGAATCCTTTCGCCACGTGCGCAAATGGCTTTGCCCCAACCGGCTCGTAATCCTGCGAAGAGATTTCGCGCAGTAGTATCTCCTGGCCAAAATTCATTCGTTCAACGTAGGCCTTGATACCCCGCCGAGGCCCCTCGTTAAAGTAGCTGGCCATTTGCATCGGTCCGGTTTCGGCTGCATTCTTCCCTTCGATTCGGACGATCAAATCGCCCTTCATCAGATTCCAGAGAATCTTTCCGGGCCTTTTCTCCTGCACGCGCCAGCCGTGTTCCTCATGCACAATTGCGATATTGGCTACCACCACGGCAGGTTGAGGGTGTGCAGCAGCAAACTGCGTGGCAAGAGCGATCATTGGAAGCAATAACGGATATTTCATTGCAACCGGAATCTCCATTTTCGAATTAGATTGCCTACGATTGTATCGGTCCTTGGGTAGAGGACAACGCAACTGTGGCGGTCCTCCATCCACCAACACAATCTTGGCCCAAGGTATGGATTCTCAGACCTGGAATCTCGCCACCGACCAAGCGCAGCCTCAGGTCCTTCGCCTCCGCTGCAAAACGCACTGCCCAGGATGACAGCTCATCTTTCGTTCCAGCCTTCGTAATTCCGCCTGAAGTCAGTCTGCCAAAGGTCAGTCGGCGGCGTCGGCCTTTTCCGCGGCGGGTTTGGCGGTTCGCTTGGCAGGGGCGGGTTTTGCGGCGGGTTCCTTGGCCAGAGCCGGTTTGGGGAGGGCGCTCAGGTCCGCCTTGCCCTCGGCCAGTTGCATGAGGAAATCCTGGCTGGCGAAAGACGGCGCATCTTTGAGCACCTTGTTGGCGCGGATGTAGCTGCCGTCGGGTTGCTGCAGGCGAGCTTTGTGGGTGTCGGCCAGATAGGCGGGCAGGATTTCGTCGTGGATGCGGGCCCTGGCTGCCGGGTCGCGGACAGGGAAGACCACCTCGCAACGCTCGAAGAGGTTGCGCGGCATCCAGTCGGCGGAGCCAAGGAAGATCTCGTCGTTGCCGCCGTTGGCGAAGTGGAAGATGCGCGAGTGCTCCAGGAAGCGGCCTACGATCGAACGGACGCGAATCCTCTCCGACAAGCCCTTCACGCCGGGCCGCAGAATGCAGAGCCCGCGGATAATCAGATCGACTTCAACCCCAGACTGCGAGGCCTGGTAGAGCGCTTCGATCACACTGGGCTCCAGCAGGGCGTTCATCTTGGCGACGATGTGGGCGGGGCGTCCGGCCTGGGCGTGTTCCTGCTCGCGGCGAATGAGCCCCAGAAAGCTCTCGGCCATGGTCAAGGGCGCCACCAGCAGCGGGCGGTAGTCGTCGATTTCGGCGTGCGCGGTGAGGTAGTTGAAGACCATGTGGACCCGTTCGGTGATCTGCGGATCGCTGGTGAGCAAACTCAGATCGGTATAGAAGCGGGCGGTGACCGGGTTGTAGTTGCCGGTGCCCATATGACAGTAGCGGCGGGTCACGCCGTCCTCGTCTCGGCGAACAAGCATGGCCAGCTTGCAGTGGGTCTTCAGGCCGACGACACCGTGGAAGACCTGCACGCCTGCGTCTTCCATGCTGCGTGCCCAGCGAATATTCGACGCCTCGTCGAAGCGGGCCATCAGCTCGACAACCAGTGTGGCTTCCTTGTTGGCCGCGGCCTCAATCAGCGCGGAGAAGACCGGCGAATCGTGGCTGGTGCGATAGAGGGTCTGTTTCATCGAGACGACCGCCTCGTCCTCGGCGCCCTGCTGGATGAAATCGACCACCGGCTCATAGGAGTCGTAGGGGTGGTGGAGCAGAATGTCGTGCTGGCGCAGCTCATCGAAGATGTTCGTGGACCGGCGGCTCAGCTTAAGCAACTTGGGTGTGAAGGGCGGAAATTTCAGGTCAGGCCGCTGCACATCGCCATAAAAGAACATCAGCCGCGAGAGGTTCACGGGTCCGTCGCCGCGCAGAACCTGGTCTTCGTCTAGCTCGAAATTGGTGCGCAGCCGCTCGACAATTTCCGGATCTGCGCCGGCTTCGATCTCCAGGCGCACGGCATCGCCCTTGCGGCGGTTGTGCAACTCGACGCGGATCGTCTCAAGCAGCGAGCGAGCTTCTTCTTCCTCGAAGTAGAGGTTGGAATTGCGGGTAACGCGGAATGCGGCGCGGGCCAGCACCTCGTACCCGCGGTACATGCCGCCGAGGTTTTGCGCGATCAGGTCCTGGAGCAGCAGGTAATCGTAGGACCCCTCAGCCGACGGCAAGCGGACGAAACGCGGCAAGGCGCGCGGCACAGTGACTACCCCCAACACCTGAGGGCCGGAACTGCGCCGCTTGAGCCGCAACAGCAGAGCCAGGCAGAGAGCCTTGTTCAACACACGCGGAAAGGGATGGGCCGGATCGATGGCGATGGGCGTCAGCAGCGGATCGACCTCGCGCTGAAAATAGCTCTGAGCAAAGGCGCGGGCATCCTCGTCCAGCTCTTCCCACTCCAGAAGGCGGATGCCGTTCTTGCGCAGCTCGGGGAGCAGATGGTCGTTCCAGCAGCGGAACTGGGCGTCAACGAAATCGTGGATGTCGGCGGTGAGCGCGGCCAGCGATTCGTCGGGGCGCAGGCCATCGTAGCCCTGCTCGCGGTATCCATCCTCGATGCGCTGCATCAGGCCAGCCTGGCGAATCTCGACGTACTCGTCGAGGTTGGAGCCGGTGATGGCCAGGAACTTGACCCGCTCGAGCAGGGGGTTCCCAGGGTCCTCGGCTTCTTCCAGGACGCGCCGGTTGAACTGCATCCAGGACTGGTCCCGGCCGTTAAAGAGCTTCTGTTTCTGCGTAGTTCTGGCCATTTATCTCGTCCACAGCGCCGTGTTGGCTAGTCTACAGCGTCTTCCCGCCTTCCGGCACCGGACAAAACCGCTCCGGGAAAAAACCGTATCTGCAATGCATACAGGAGCCGAATAGGGAAAGTTGTTAACAGCAGACGAAAATGGCAATCCAGGAGCCGCCCGGGCATCTTCCTGGGCTTGCTCCCAGGTCGGCGGGGATTCAGGCCGCACCTTTTTCGAAGAGCTTTCGCCGGGAACGGTGCTGTCAGCGGGTACGTTGGCGATTTTGAGTGAAGCCAGACTCCATCGGGCGGCCAAAGCGCTTCTCCGTATCAATCCAGCGGATTTCGCATACATGGGGTATTGATGATCGAATTGGGAGTGTCATTACCGGCAATCTGGCCGGCGAAGCTGGATTTGAAACCCGTTCCGGGCTGGATCTACTCGCCGATTTTCATCGATCGACTTCTGGACTGGCGCTCTACGCCGAGGGAGTGGATCGAGCCGCTCTTACTATTGGCGCAGCAGTTCCTTGTGCACCAGCTCGCAAAGCTTCAGCGTCAGCGGATTGCTCATGCCGTAGTAGACAAACTGGCCGTCCTTGTGGCGAGTGATGATCCCTGCCGATGACATCAGGGAGAGATGCTTCGAAACATTTGATTGCGTTGCGCCGGTCGCAGTCACTATCTCGCTGACCGCCAGCGGTTTTACACAGAGCGCCTGTAGAATCTTCAGGCGCATGGGCTCGCCCAGCAGGCGGAATTGTTCCGCCACTTTCTCCAATTCGGCGTCGGTCAGGTCTCGTGTTGTTTTAGTGCTTGACATACATCACCATATGGTCATATATTCACATATGACCATGCTCGAAATCAAGTCCAGATCCATCTCTCCCGCAGCGCTCTCGGAGTTTATCGAGGGCGGCAATGCCCATGAATTGCTGGATGTCCGCATGCCTCAAGAATACGCCAATGTGCATGTGCCGGGTGCGATTCCGATCCCACTCAACGAATTGAAAACTGAAGCCGTTCTTGCGCAGCACAAGCCAGGGACGCCCATCTTCGTCCTTTGCCAGGCAGGCGCTCGGGCGACGAAGGCCATCGAGCAGTTCGAGCTTGAAGGATGTGGCGACTGCGTCCTGGTCGAGGGCGGCACGCAGGCCTGGATCGACGCGGGACTTCCAGTCCACCGCGGCGCCAGCAAAGTGCTCCCGCTCATGCGGCAGGTTCAGGTTGTCGTTGGCGCGCTTTCAGCCATTGGCGCGAGCTTGGCACTTGCCGTGAGTTCATGGTTCGCGGTCCTACCGCTCATCCTTGGGTGTGGACTCCTCTTCGCCGGCGTCACCGGTACCTGCGGAATGGCGATTGCGCTCGCCAAGATGCCCTGGAACCTCGGGCAGAATCGTTGCTCTCACTGCTGTAACCCGGAGTAAGATATGAAAACTGCACGCAGAATCGTTATTGTCGGTGGCGTGGCAGGCGGTGCTTCTGCCGCTGCCCGGGCCAGGCGCGTGGATGAGTCGGCGGAGATAGCCATCTTCGAGCGCGGCCCACACATCTCTTTTGCCAATTGCGGTCTGCCCTACCACATTGCCGGCGAGATCCAGGACCGTTCGAAGCTTCTGATCATGACACCGGAAAAGATGTGGGTTCGCTCGCGCGTTCACGTCCACGTGAACCATGAGGTTCTCTCGATTAACCGGGCTGGCAAGACGATCCGGGTTCGTCGCAGCGACAGCTCTGAGGAAGATTTCCCCTACGACAAGCTCATCCTGAGCCAGGGGGCGAAGGCCATCGTGCCTCCAATTCCTGGCGCAGAGCTGCCCAACGTCTTTACTCTGCGCGACGTCCCCGACATGGATCGCATCATCGCGTTCCTTGACGAGCGCCAGCCGAAGACAGCCGCCATTATTGGCGGCGGGTTTATCGGCCTGGAGATGGCCGAGGCCTTTCATCGCCGCGGCATGCACGTTACCGTGGTCGAGAAACTTCCCCAAATCCTCCCGCTGCTTGCC
>Ga0181520_10008665_pt1 | contig 14336 bp, 13 predicted proteins | sample PEATcosm2014_Bin_29_FD_132451 | JGI IMG/M metagenome (GOLD analysis project Ga0181520, IMG submission 132451) | Peatland microbial communities from MTU Mesocosm Facility, Houghton, MI, USA - PEATcosm2014_Bin02_30_metaG | ecosystem: Environmental > Terrestrial > Soil > Wetlands > Peat | place... | reverse complement strand
GAAAACTGGAATGAAGCGCAAAGTCGTTCGAAACATGCTTTCCTTCCGCGAACCAGGATTTAGATCTTTCAAGGCCAAAACAGCGACACTAATGCCCTGACGACAATATACTCGAACCCCACAGCAATTCTTACGGAGTCATTCTTCGAGGGATCGGCGTCTACTCCAAAACTGGAGTTCCGAGTGACTGGTCGCCTTCGCCGACCCTTCCTGGGGTATTCCCGCGACAGCCGGCAGGGCGAAATCGGCATTGGCAACGAGTGGACGGCCACCCGACCGGAGCGGCGCCGAGAAACCGGAAAACGTCGGCGATGCCAACTTTTAAAGAATTTTAAGTTTGTTCGCTCGTTATCCGTCGGGAGTTGACTGAGGGATTGGATCCGAACAAGTCATCGTCGAAAAGTGAGATTCCAATGTATACTTCCGGCAATCGCTGTGGTGGAGGTTTGCTTGAAAACGAGCGCTTTCGTTGCCTGTCTTTGTGCTTCATTGGTACTGCGCATTGCCGCGCAGCAGCCCGCTTCGAATTCGGCCGGCGTCCTGAAGCCTGCCGACAACCTGGTGATTGAAAACATACCGCCTATTCCAATCAAGATCGCTGAAGAAACGTCGCGTTATGGCGAGTCGCGCAGCGCAGCGCTGTTTGGATGGCACCCAACCCGCCGAGAGATTCTAATCGGAACCCGGTTCGGAGACACCGTACAGGTGCACTCGGTGGCTATGCCCGGCGGCGCGCGGAGGCAGTTGACCTTTTATCCGGACCGGGTATTGAGTGCCGCCTGGCTGCCCACGGGAGACTCGTTCCTTTTTCAGAAGGACACCGGCGGAGGGGAGTGGTACCAGATCTACCGCTACGACATGCCTACCGGAGCGGTTACACTGCTGACTGACGGCAAGAGCCGCAACGGCTCGTATATCCTGGCGCACCACAGCACCAGGATGGCCTATAGCTCCACTGAGCGCAACAACCAAGATACAGATATTTGGACGATGGACGCGGCCGACCCAACAACAGCGCACATGCTGCTCCAGGTAGATGGCGGAGGGTGGGCGGCTATCGCGTGGTCGTCCGACAATCGCCAACTGATCGTTAGACAGGATATCTCGATCAATGAGAGCTATCTTTGGCTAGTGGATTCTGCCTCGGGCGAGAAAAAACTGCTCACACCCAAGGGCTCCGGCGAGCCGGTGGCCTACTCAGCCGCGAGCTTTAGCCACAACGGCAAGGACATTTATGTTGTTTGCGATCGAGACAGCGAATTTCAGGGCCTGGCGCGTTTCGACCTGGCCACGATAACTCCGAAGTTTCTCACCAAATCCATCCCCTGGAATGTTGATGGTATGGCCGCCAGCGAGGACGGCAAGTCGATTGCCTTTTCGACCAATGAGAACGGCCTGAGCAAGCTCTACGTTCTCGACACCGTGACGGATAAGTACCGGCCCCTGAACAATGCGCCTTCGGGAGTTATCGAATCGCTGAATTTTCATCCAAACAGCAGAGACCTGGGTTTCACAGTAGATTCGGCGCGCTCTCCGGTCGATGTCCATTCCATCGACATCGTGACAGGCAAGCTGGATCGTTGGACGGAAAGTGAGACCGGGGGCCTCAATCCCGCGAACTTTGTGGAGCCTCAACTCGTGAAGTGGAAGAGCTTTGACGGGCGCGAAATCAGCGGCTTTCTGTACCAGCCGGATGCGCAGAAGTTTCCTGGCAAGTGGCCGGTGGTGATTGCTATTCACGGCGGTCCCGAGGCCCAGTACCGCCCCGGCTATCTGGGCCAACAGAATTACCTGATGAGCGAGTTGGGCGTGGCTATGATCTTCCCTAATGTGCGCGGCTCCGATGGGTACGGCAAGAGCTTTCTCAAGCTCGACAATGGCTTCCATCGCGACGATTCCTACAAGGATATCGGCGCGCTTCTGGATTGGATCGCCACCCAGCCAGAGCTCGATGCAAGCCGCATCATGGCCTATGGCGGCAGCTATGGTGGCCACATGACCTGGGCCACTGCGGCTTTCTATGGCGACCGCATTCGCTGCGCATTGCCGATCGTCGGAATGTCCAACCTGGTCACGTTCCTAGAGCACACCGAAGCCTACCGGCGCGATCTGCGCCGCGTGGAATACGGCGACGAGCGCGACCCGGCTATGCGCGCATACCTGGAGAAGATTGCCCCAATGAACCACCTGGATGCCATGCACATGCCGATTTTTGCCGTGGTCGGCAAGAACGACCCGCGAGTGCCCTGGACCGAGTCCAGGCAGATTCTCGACAAGCTCAATGCGCAGGGCACACCCACTTGGTTCCTAATGGCCAATGATGAAGGACACGGCTACGCAAAGAAGAAAAATCGTGACTTCCTCTTCGATGCTGAAGTGATGTTCATTCAACGAAATCTGTTTTAGCCGCATCCTTCGCGTGCAATTCGCAGGCCGAATGAAAGAGCCATTGGTACGATGAAGTCACTGGCGGAACCGTTAGCGAGTTGAGCTGAAGCCGCAAGAGTGGCAACCATCGCATAGCTCTGTCCGGATCGCTGGTCTGACTGGGATAATCAATTTCCGCCGGGCGCTCGACATGCCGAGTACATCGTCCCAGTCGATTCCGCCCATTGGATTCCGATGGAGAAGTGCGGATAAACTCTACAGGCGCTGATACTTTTCGGGAGTTTCCGGTTTCTAACAATAGAGGATTCCCAACAATGAAGACGAAACTCGCTCTTGCCCTTGCCCTGTTGTGTGTTTGCATGTTCTCGGGGAGCACCGGCGCATTCGGTCAAAAGCTTTATCCTGTCTCGGGCCCAGCGACAACGGTGACGCCTCCCTCGGTAATCGCCGTAAAATTTGGATTTGGAATCAGATCAGGAAAAATCTCTCTGGTCCTTGCCAACGGAGAATCGTTCCAAGGAAGCTGGAAAAGTGTGACCGCGTCCGCGATCAATCCGAAATCGCCAGGGACCCCAACCAGTTATCCGCCTCAGCCCAATCTCAGCTTCGCTTGGGATGCAGTCTATGGAACGGGAGATTTTGCTGCCCATCGTCTGGGAGGGATTCTTGCGCAGGCGATCCTGACGGGAAGTCAGGGAACGGTTCTTCAGGTAGAGTTTCGCAACCCATGGGGTGTCACAGTGGACAACAGAGGGAATATCTACAAAATGGTTTGGAAGTAGTCTCGGCGTAAAGGATCGAGCAAATCGGCCTCGTCTACCCCTCCCACTGGTCGACCGGCTCCGCCCTCTGCTAACTTGCTGAGAGCCGAGTTCCGAGAGGTTTGTCGCCCAACCTTCCACGATCCTCCCTGCGGGCTGCCCACGACCTCATGGAGGGCCAAGTATCTTACACAGTAAATAGAGCTTATTGATTCTGGGCCAGGTTGCTATCGCGCCTCGCGTTCCACGGACGCGCTTTTGCACTGTTTGTAAAAACCAGTGAGCCATTATGCAGTTTTCAATGTCGCAGATCTGCGTTACACAAGCAAATCCGACTCAAGGCCCTTTACGGCCTATAGTTCTATTCTGCGCACGACGGTCATTGCTTCTTCGCAATGGCGCGTCAACACTGCGTTTGAAGCCATTGCTACGACATACTCCACCTTCGGTTCCGCATCCAGGAACTCGAACAAGGCGGGCGATGCAAAGCCTCCATCGAGACGAACGCGGATACGAGATTTGGGAAACGATCTCCGCACCAACTCGATCAGACGCCGTAACACGCCCACCGCACCTGTTGCCACACCAACATTGCCGGGCCGCAGTACGGCTGCGCACAGATACTGGTCCTGCTCGTTGTCGAAACTAACGAAGCCCAGCATGGGCAGGTAGCAGTGGTTATCGTAATGCGTGTTGAAGAAGGACAACTGCTGCGCTCCATAGGTTGCCGCGTCGGTCGGGTCCATGTCGATGGTCACCAAGCGAGCATGGCCGTTACGGCGCTTGCCGTGGTGTGAGATCACGCTCTCGGACAGCGTCATGCCCATCGTGTAGAGTGAGCGCGGCGTAACGCCGTTTTCAAAGCGCGACAGCGTTGGCTGCGAGGCCAGATCGAGACCCTTGATCAGGTCGCGGCCCGCAAGCAACTTGTGCATCCGATCAGCGCCGATGCGAGCGGCGTCATTGGCGTCCTCGTAACCGCAGGCCAGACCGTAGATGCGCTGGCGCATCAGGTGAGTCAGTGGATGAGCAACCTTGCCTTGCTGGCGGGCATCCTGAAGACAAACGCTCAGTGACTCGATCAAGCCATCTCCAAAGCGCTGGTTAGCGGCAGAGAGCAGAATCGCGCCACCATCACTGCTGCCATGGGCCTGATCAAAAGCCAATACAACCGGACGCCTCTCAAGATCGCCAAACAATACACACTGTGTCGGGGTAAAATCAGTCTAGCGAAAGTCCTTTTGTGCTGTAAATACTGTCTAGTCAACATGTTTGGAGGACATCAGGCTTTCGTTGCATACTGCTTCGTGCATTATTCAGGCTAGCGGCCTGTCGCAGGGAGTTCGTTACTTTCATAGCTTTCCCCGCAACCACGATACTGAAATCCTATGTTGCAGTTCTGTCCGGCAATTACATAATTTCGCAATCGGCTCCAGCCAGAATCCTGCAACCGATACATGTAGTGCAACAAGAACGTGAATAACAGTAATGTTTTCTGCTCGTTACAGGTATCATCAGGATTACGCCCTAAATGCCGCCAAGGGTCATGTCTTCTCGATGTCTTGACAATGCTTATATTAATCGCCTCTTTTCGCTTTTTCTTTCTCGTAACTACCTTACAATCTCCGGATAGCCGACCAACCGACCCGAACCTAGAGATAACGATCCCGATTGAGCCAGCCGTAGCCCATATACGCTCAATCGAGACGAGTTGGTGAGATAAGATGGTTTGGATTCAACTCCGCACGTATTAGCGGTTTCCGTGGTGGAGACGTTCTCGAAGTTGTGCCTGAAAGGATTTAGCTGACCGATGCTTGATGTTCATGCACCCCACAAACCGTTGCATAGCGTTTTGGAGTTCTTTCTCCACTTGCTCACCATCACCGTCGGGCTTCTGATCGCCACGCAGATTGAGAGCTGTGTGGAATGGCGCCATCATGTACATCTGGCCGAGGAAGCCCGTGCCGCGCTGCGAACGGAGATTCAGACCAACCTGCAAGCGATGAAGAAATACCAGCCACGCCGGCAGAAGCTGGAAGATGCGATTCAATCGAATACTATTGCAGCTCGATATGTCCGGAATCATCCCGACAGCCCCAAGGAGCGGCAGCCCAAGGAGGAAAAAGAGAAAAATATCGAGGTGAATTCGCTCCAGCTAACCGACACGGCATGGAAGACTGCGCAGGCTACCGGGGCAATCGCCTATATGCCCTATGACGAAGCGCAGGAGTATGCGAATATCTACCAGACGCAGGCCGGTCTGCTTGCTGACGGAGACAAGAACCTGGATGGTCTACGGGATTACATGAGCCGCCTCAATACCTATGATTTGATCTATATTACCCGGAAAAATATGGTTGCCGAAGAGGCGGTGGCAGAGTTGCAGGTTCTGGAGAAGTGGCATAGCGATCTGGTTCTTGAAGACTATTGGTTGAACGCTGGCATCGAACTGAACGCGTCCTTTCTCGAAAACCGTCGATTTCACCCCATCGAGGGACGAAGTCTCGACAACAAATAGGCTTGGAGCGCACAAGCTTCTATTCACCCGTTCAACCATCACATTTTGGACGTACGACCGGCCGTTCGCCGTGGCGTGAACGAAGCGCCGTTGGGCGCCTTTAAGGATCGTGAGAGGATGACCGGCAAGACGGACATTGCACCACTCGGTGAGTGGTCCGCTCATTAGCCCCGAAAAGCCTTTAAAAACCTTGACAAGCTGTGCCCGCTGTCCTATCGCAATGAGCGGGTCTTCGGGTGCCTTGGATTCTGACACCAGGAAGACCGCGAAATAATCCCGAAGCGCATTGCTGATAATTTCTTGCGATTGGCGCACAATAAAAAGTCAGGAAGAGGCGGCTCATCGAGCCGCCTTTCACCGCCAACCAGAAGCGGGTACCCCTCCCCCACCCTTATTTATTTTCAAAACCCCGCAGTTAATTATTTTGACAACATGCGACGCCGAGAGCCGACAGGGGATTGGGCCTCGAACTCCATCGGTTGTGCCCATTCTGGATGTGCAACCGGCAAACTGGCAGTTACTGGCTTATTAACGTGTTCGTGCACTCGCGGCGACTCCGCTTTGATTCGCGCTAGAATTCAGATATGCCTGCCGCTACGCTATCGCCCGACGTTATGGCCAAGTACGAGCCCGTGATCGGACTCGAGGTCCATGTGCAACTGCTCACAGCCACCAAGGCCTTTTGCGGTTGCGCCAATCATTTTGGTTCGGCTCCGAACACCAATATCTGCCCGGTGTGCTTGGGGCTGCCGGGAGCGCTGCCGGTGCTCAACGAAAAGGCCGTCGAGTTTGCCACGCTAGCCTCGCTGGCCATCAACTGCGAGGTGCGCGAGCGCTCCATCTTTGCGCGCAAAAACTACTTCTATCCCGACTTGCCAAAGGGCTATCAGATCTCGCAATTCGACAAGCCGATCGCCGAGCACGGCTGGATCGACGTGCCGACAGCGGACGGCACGACAAAACGGATCGGGATTACCCGCCTGCACATGGAAGAGGATGCCGGCAAGAGCATTCACGATGGCTTTGCCGACTCCAATGTACACACCTATCTCGACCTGAACCGCTGCGGAACGCCGCTGGCTGAGATCGTCTCTGACCCCGATATGCGCACACCGGACGAGGCCTTTGAATACCTGACCAGGCTGAAGGAGATTCTGCTCTACAGCGGCGTTTCGGACTGCAATATGGAAGAAGGCTCGCTGCGCTGCGATGCCAACGTGAGCGTGCGGCTCAAGGGCGCGGAGAAGTTCGGGACCAAGGTCGAGGTGAAGAACGTCAACAGCTTCCGCTTCGTGCGCCTGGCTCTCGAATACGAGATCGAGCGGCAGATTGAAGTGATTGAGTCCGGCGGGCACATCGTGCAGGAGAGCCGCCTATGGAACGCTGGCGAAGGCCGGACTTATTCGATGCGTTCGAAGGAGCAGGCGCACGATTACCGCTACTTTCCCGAGCCGGATCTCCCGCCGCTGATCGTTTCGCCTGAGTTTCTGGCAGAGACGCGGAAAAAGCTCCCGGAGCTGCCTGAGGCGCGCCGCGCCCGCATGATCGCCGAGTACGAAATCACCAGTAAAGACGCTTTCACGCTGACGGCCGAGCGCGAGTTCGCAGACCGCTTCGAGGCTGCGGCCAGGACCGCCCGCAATCCCCGCCGCGTGGCCAACGTGCTGCTCAACGAGGTGGGCGGACGGTTGAAGACTCTTGGACTCGAGCAGGCGCAGTCACCCGTCTCGATGGCCGGAATCGTGCAGGCCGCCGATCTGCTTGACGAGGGCAAGATCAGCTCCAAGCAGCTTAAACAACTCTTCGACGTGTGTTTTGAAAAAGGCGAGGATTTTGGCGCTGTTTACGAGCGGGAAAAGCCTGAGCAGATTACCGACGCCTCGGCCATCGAATCGCTGATCGACGAGGTCATCGCCGCCAATCCCAAACAGGTGGAGCAGTATCGCGCAGGCAAGAAGACCATGGCTGGATTTTTTGTTGGCCAGGTGATGAGGGCGTCAAAGGGCCAAGCCAATCCGGCCCTGCTCAACGAGCTGGTGACGAAGAAGCTGGAGGGGTAAGATCACGGCGGCATTCACGTGATGCCGCCGGCCCCGCTCACTTCATCTTGAGTTCAACCTCGAACTGCTTGCGCGCGTCCCAGGAGCTGACGGTCTTGACGGCGGTCTTTTTGCCGTCCTTCTCGGCCCAGAGATCGTAATCCTGTGACATGTTGACCTGCGCGAACTGGAAGCGGCCCTTGTCTGCGGTTGTGTAGCTGCGAATGGACTTGGTCTTCAAGTCCTTGAGGAAAACTGTAGCCCCGACTACCGCTGCGGAATTCGCGTCGACCACTGCGCCCATGACCACGCGCTGACCTAGGTTCTGCGCCTGAGCACAGACGGGGCCCAAACTCAATCCGCTCTGGCTAATCCGTGACGCCGTTGGAAGCAAACCGGAGGCCAGAAGGGCAAATGCAATCCCGACCGCCAAACTCGTGCGATTGAACCTCACTCTTTATTCCTCTTCCTCGCCGAGCAGATCCTCGTCGTCGTCCAGGTCATCGCCCGCCCTTACCAGCTCCAGCGGTTCAACGCCTACCACCTCGTATTCCGTTCCACATTCGTCGCAGGCGACTACATCGCCTTCGGCCACTTCGTCCATTTCGATGTCCAGATCGTTCTCGCATTCAGGGCAGCTCGGCATGGCGGCCTCCTCTCTTTCATACGTATCAAATTGCAGGATGACGGTCTTTTGTTGTGCTTCTCCGCTATTCTTGAGTGAAAACCGGTCTGAGGTCAAGAGGCAGTGGCCAAAACCTCCACCGGAACACCCAAGTGGAAGGATACGCCATAATTCTCCTGGCTCGAAAGCTGACTTTGGTGTACCGGCAGTTCCTGAACTGAACCGCGCAAGGCTTTTGGGAGAACGTTGGCTGCCAGTCCGCGTTGCGCCATGACATCCGCCCGTTCAACGGTTTAACCTGAGAGTCACGATGGCCCGATTTGGCTCCACTCCTTTCGCCTTCCCTGAATTCCGCGGCGCCACACGCCGGTTGATTCTCTGGAACCTGTCGGCCTACTTTCTGCTGGCCATTGCAGGGGTGGCCGCTCGCGGCTTTGCGGCCGAGTTGTTCAATGGGCTGATTTTCACTCCCAGTGAGTTCCTTCATGGAGCGCTCTGGCAGCCATTCACATACAGCCTGATTCATCCGACGATATTCGGCACGCTTTTCGAGCTGCTCTCGCTTTGGTTTTTGGCCGGTTTCCTGGAAACGTATCACAACGCAAGCTGGGTAACCAGCCTCTATGCCATCTCCGTACTGGGAACCGCAGCGGCTGCAACCGCGATTTACGCCTGCGGCCACACGCTCGGCTATTCGCTTGCGGGAGGCCAGCTCGTTGGCTGCTTCGGCGGCATCTTCGGCTTGCTGATGGCCATTGGCGTACTTTACGGCGACGTGCAGTTTATGCTCTTTCCTCTGCCGATGGGCATCAAGGCCCGCTATCTTGCGGCTATCTATGCAGTGGTTTCAATAGCGATGCTTTTTGGCGAACAGCGAATCTACGCCTTCAGTCAACTGGGCGGAGCGCTGGCTGGTTTGGCCTACATCCGTCTGGCCCCGCGCCGCGGCCTTTCGTTTGGCCTCAGTGAGCGGTGGTACGGGCTGCGCAATGGCTACTACCGCTGGAAGCGCCGCCGCGCTGCGCGCAAGTTCGAGGTCTACATGCGTTCGCAGGGCCGCAACGTACGCCTCGACAGCAAAGGGCGCCAGATCGACGACGACCCCAACGACAAGAGCCGCTGGAACTGAGCCCTCCCTGACAGCAAAGCATGGCCGAACGCCCCGCCAAATATTCCAGCGACGGGCGGGTGGTTTATCCTGCTCTTTACGCTATGAATGAAGAGATTCCCAATCTGACGGCATTTGACGAGGCCGCGCTTGACCGGGCCTTTGCTCAACTTGAGCGGCAGGCGCGCGATGCGGCGGCTGCGCTGAACGGTGCAGAGGCTGTTGAGGCCTTTCGCTTGCACTGGGTGGGCCAAAAACAAGGGCGGCTCAAAGAGGTTTCGGGCCGCTGGCTAAAGGCCGCGCCTCCCGAGGCAAAGAAGGCTCTAGGGTTGCGCTTTAACTCACTCAAAGCAGTCGTAGAAGGACTGCTGGATGAGGCGCTGGGTGGTGGACCGAGCGATGTGGCACTGGCTCGCGAAGCCATCGACATCACGCTGCCCGGTACCGAGCGCTTGACCGGAGCCGAGCATCCGATCACTCGCACGCTCAATGAGATCGTCGGTGTCTTTGCAGCTCTCGGCTACTCGGTCGGTGTAGGGCCGGAGGTCGAGACCGACTACTACAACTTCGAGAGCATGAATTTTCCACCGGGGCATCCGGCGCGCGACACGCAGGATACGCTGGTCGTCGCCAATCAGGAGCGCCGCCCGCAGCGCGATCGTCTGCTGATGCGTACACACACCTCGCCCGTGCAGATGCGGACGATGGAGTCGCAACCGCCTCCGGTGCGCATCGTCATTCCCGGTAAGGTTCATCGCAATGATGCGGCCGACGCGACTCATTCGCCGATTTTTCACCAGGTGGAAGGCCTCTGCGTCGATACAAACATCACCTTCAGCGACCTGAAGGGAACACTCGACCACGCCATGAAGGCGCTCTTTGGTTCGGCGGTCAAGACGCGCTTCTTCCCGTCGTTTTTTCCCTTTACTGAGCCCTCGGCTGACGTGCAGATCAGTTGCATATTTTGCGGGGGAAAAGGCTGTCGCAAATGCAAGAACTCGGGCTGGATCGAGTTGCTCGGCTGCGGCATGGTGGACCCGGCGGTCTTTGCCTTCGCTGCGGAGAAACAGCCAGCCTACGATCCGAAGAAGATCTCTGGCTTTGCCTTCGGCATGGGTGTCGAGCGTATCGCGATGATGAAGTATGGAATCAGCGAGATTGGGCAGTTTTATGCGGGGGACATGCGCTTCTTGGGCCAGTTTGCCTGATGAAGTCCGCTCGTTCGATTAGACGCAGCAAGTTAGCGTGCGCTGCGCGCACATTTGCGAGTCAGCTAGTTAGCGGTGGATCTTCGGAAAGCGGCCATGCCTAGAACTCGACACTTTCGCGATTTAATTGTTTCGCAAAAGGCAATGGAACTCGCTCGGCAAGTTTATATCCGGACAGAGGAGTTTCCGAAGGCCGAGACATTTGGGTTGAGGATGCAGATGCGTCGGTCTGCGGTTTCTGTTGCGAGTCACATAGCCGATGGGCACGGGAAGTTGACGGATCCAGAGTTGCGGAAGTCCCTTGGGTCGGCGCGAGGAGCGCTGTTTGAGTTTGAAACTCAGAATGAATTGGCCACCGGCCTGGGATTCATCGACCAGGATTCCTCGCGCCAGTTGCTTGATCTGGCAACGGAAACCGCGAAGCTTATCAACGGACTACTCGGGAAACTGGAGATCTGACTGGAAGATGGCAGAACTCGCTGACTTGCCGACTTGCTATGTGCGCAGAGCGTACGCTAACTCGCTACAAGGTAAACAACAATGAAAATCCTGACAAAATGGCTCCGTAGTTACTTGCCTGATCTGCCCGTCGATGACGCGAAACTGGCAGAAGACCTCACGTTGCGCGGCATCGCCGTCGATGGCATTTACCCACTCGGAGCGGGCAACGGATCGTTCTACGAAATGGACGTGACCACCAACCGCGTGGACGCCATGAACCACTATGGCGTGGCGCGGGAGGCCGCAGCGATCTATGATTTGCCCTTGCCTGCACTGAACTTCGCTCTGCCTGAGGCGAAACCGGCAAAGAAAGCGTTCTCGGTCAAAATCGAAGCCGAGGATGCTTGTGGGCGCTTCACTGTGCGAGTGCTTCGCGGCATCACCGTCGCCAATTCGCGGGATTGGTTTGCGGGCGCTGAGGTCTCCACCTACTTTGGTCTGCTCGAACAGAAGCAAATCTCGAACGCCGTTGACGCCACCAACTTTGCATGGCTCGGGATGGGCCAGCCTACGCACGCATTTGACCTCGACAAGATCGACGGAGGCATCATTGTACGTCGAGCAAAGAAGGGTGAAAAGCTAAAGACCCTGGATGGCGTCGAGCGAACACTCGATCCCGAAGATCTGGTCGTTGCCGATCACACCAAGGCGCTGGCGCTGGCCGGGGTGATGGGCGGCTGGGACACCATGATTACCGCCGAGACAACCAACGTGCTCGTCGAGGCGGCCTGGTTCGATCCTGTTGCGGTGAGGCGCACGGCGCGGCGGCATGGGCTACACACCGACGCCAGTCATCGCTTTGAACGCGGAGCCGACTTCAATGCCTGCCCGATTGCCTCAGCGATTGTCAGCGGCATTCTCCTCGCCAACGGCGGCTGGATCGAAGGCGAACTGGTGGACGTGCGCGTGCCCGCAATCGAATCGCGCACCGCCAGCCGCAAGCCAGTGGCGCTCGCGCTGAGCGAGGTGCGGCGCATTCTCGGCACGACGGCAGACTCGGAAGGCATTACCGCAGCGACCGTCGAGGGTGTGCTTATGGCCTTGGGCTGCGGGCTAGCGAGTCGGCAAGTTGGCGAGTCAGCAAGTCAGCAAGCTGGCAATGCCTGGCTGGTGACGCTGCCCAGTTGGCGTCTCGATCTGGAACGCGAGATTGACCTGATCGAAGAGGTTGCTCGTGTCTACGGGTACAACCGCTTCGCGAACACGCTGCCGGCCTTTGGCGAAGGTGTGCGCGCGCTGCCGTGGGCGGAGAAGGAATCAGAACTCCGTCGAACGCTGCTGGCTGCGGGCTTCCACGAGGCCATCGCGAGCACCTTCTGTTCGCCTGCCGACGCTGCGCTGACGGCGCCTCAGCCGGTGCTCACGGTTCCGCTCGGCAATCCGCTCAGCGAGGAGGCGGGCGTGCTGCGGCCGTCACTCGTTCCCGGCATGTTGGCGATGATTGCCGGCAATCTTCACCGCGACGTGAGCGATGTGCGGCTCTTCGAGCTGGGGACTGTTTTTTCCGGCACGACGGAAAAGGTTGAGGAGCGCCCCTCGCTGGCCTTTGGGGCGGTGGGCAGACTTCCAGAACAAGGTGCGTTGCACGCCGGTCGCATGATCGATTTTCATGACGTAAAGGGAGTGGTGGAGCAGGTGCTGGCGCGCTTCCAGTCGCGTGCTGTCTACTTTGACCGCTTCCCCGCCGAGGCCGGGCTTACGCCGGAGTGGCTGCACCCTTATCGCTCGGCGCGGGTGGCTGTTGACGGCACGACGGTGGGCTGGTTCGGCCAACTGCATCCCCGCGAGGCCACGGCGCGCAAGCTGAAAGAGCCTGTGCTTGTGGGCGAGCTTTATCTTGATCGGCTTTACAGATTTGCGTTGCGCAAGCCGATTTCGAAAGAAATCTCTCGCTTCCAGCCCGTTCGGCGCGATTTTTCTCTCGTTTTAGAGGAAAAGATCGTGTGGGAGCAGATCGACCAAGCCATGGCCGCCTTGCAGATTCCCGAGCTGGTGGAGTGGCGGGTGCGCGAGGTCTTCCGCGATGCAAAGCTGGGCGCGGGAGAGTATTCGCTGCTGCTGGGCGTGACCTTTCAGGCTGCGGACCGCACGCTGCGCGAAGAGGAGTTGCAGAGCTTCCAGGCGCGGGTGGTCGAGGTTGTTGGCAAGGTTGGGGCGCGGCTGCGGAGTTAATAGAAAACAGGCTCCTTCGGCGCTATACTTGCACCGGTGAGTCGCACTTGCACGGAGGTTCATTCGATGTCGGAGTCCTTGTGGGGTTCGGAAGTGGCAGAAGGCGCGCAACCGGAAAAGCCGGCGGCGGAACAGGCCGCGGAGCCAACTGATGATTCAAACGCCCTGACGTTGAGTGTTGACGAATTCTCTGCTCTTGAGGAGCGGATCGTGCGCGCGGTGGAGATGGTCAAGCGCGAGCGGCAGACGCGCGCCGATGCGGAGAAACGCGCCGAGGCTGCTGAGGCCAGACTTAGTGAAGCTGCGCCGCTGGCCCAAAACCTGCAAAAGGAAGTGAGCGCACTGCGCGGAGAGCGCGAAAAGGTGCGGCAGCGTGTAGAACGGCTACTCTCTCAGTTGGATGCGCTGGAACTGTGAGGTCTGCATTGGCTCAAGAACAACCAGGCAATCCAATCGGCTATGTAACCGTCGAGATCTACGACCAGCCCTATCACCTCTCAGGGCAGGACATTGAGCACATTCGTGGTCTGGCGGAAATTGTGGACTCCCGGATGCGCGCCGTGGCGGCGAAAGGCCGCACGGTGGATTCGCTGCGAGTTGCCGTGCTGGCAGCGCTGAATCTTGCCGATGAGCTTTCGCAAGCTACCGCACTCGCTGGCGGATCCAATGTGCAAGCTGGCAGCACGCGCGCGGCGAGCCTACGCGGACTGCTGGACGAGGTGCTTGAAGAAGAGCGCACAGGGTCATAGACGCCGCTCCGTTTTGTATCGCCATCCCTAAATGCGGCGGGCGAAAAGGTAGCACACAACGCATACCGAGCGCAAGACTTGCAATTTTTCTCGCAGACTCCTACTATCCGCAATAGAAACCGGCCTGCAAAGCAGGTGGGCGACTCAACGCTGGTTGAACCAACATTCAATGAACAGGGGCTCAACTCGACAATCGGTTCTGTGTGCCGTGTCCGCCAGTCCGGAATGCCTAATGAACCGCGGAGAGCTCCACCGTCTTAGGACGGG
>Ga0181520_10008664_pt1 | contig 14337 bp, 13 predicted proteins | sample PEATcosm2014_Bin_29_FD_132451 | JGI IMG/M metagenome (GOLD analysis project Ga0181520, IMG submission 132451) | Peatland microbial communities from MTU Mesocosm Facility, Houghton, MI, USA - PEATcosm2014_Bin02_30_metaG | ecosystem: Environmental > Terrestrial > Soil > Wetlands > Peat | place... | reverse complement strand
TCGATTCCAATCGCTGCCGGCTTGATACTCATGATGTATCCGCCGTTCACTCGAGTACGCTTTGAGGAACTGCACGAGGTCTTTCGCAACAAGCGTGTGCTTGGGCTTTCTTTGCTACAGAACTGGCTGATCGGGCCGGTTCTGATGTTCGTGCTTGCGATTGTGTTCCTGCGGAACTACCCCGAGTACATGGCAGGCCTCATCATGATTGGCCTCGCGCGCTGCATCGCCATGGTGATCGTGTGGAACGAATTGGCGAAGGGAGACACGCAGTACGCCGCAGGACTGGTGGCGTTCAATTCACTGTTCCAGGTGTTCTTCTATTCCGTCTATGCGTGGGTGTTCATCACGGTTCTGCCTGGCTGGTTTGGATTGCATGGCGCGGTTGTGAACATCTCCATCGGCGAAATTGCCCGCAGTGTGTTCGTCTATCTTGGCATTCCTTTCCTCGCCGGATTTCTGACACGCACGGTGCTCGTTCGCGTCAAGGGACGCGAGTGGTACGACGGGAGCTTTGTTCCGCGCGTCAGTCCACTGACGCTGGTGGCGCTGCTGTTCACCATCGTGGTGATGTTCTCTCTCAAGGGCAACTACATCGTGCGCCTACCGCTGGACGTGCTAAGGATCGCGGCCCCGCTGCTCGTCTATTTCGTCGTCATGTTTCTGGTGTCCTTCTACATGGGGCGCAAACTGGGTGCTGATTATTCGAAAACGACGACGCTCGCGTTCACGGCCGCCTCAAACAACTTCGAACTGGCGATCGCGGTTGCGGTATCTGTCTTCGGCATCAATTCCGGCGCCGCCTTCGCGGCTGTGATCGGGCCTCTTGTCGAGGTCCCCGTAATGATCGCCCTGGTGAATCTGGCTTTGTATTTTCAGCGCAGGTACTTCGCCAATCCGGAATCGAGCGAGGTCGTCGGTGTGTGCATTTCCAATACGCGCTAAATAGATCGAGCTGATTTCTCGGCGCGTCGGGCAGTTGCACCAGCAGGTTCAGTTCATCTCTTAGACCTCCATAGCCGCAAAATCTTCAATGTTGCATCGACCCTCCTGGACGAACCTTTTCTCGCGGCTTGTTTACTTCTCTACGTGCAGCGGCGCAGCCTTTGCCGTGGGCATTTGCACCTTCAGAATCTTCGCTACGGTAGGTGCAATCTGCCGCATATCCACCACGCCCAGGTCGCGATGATGCGCAATCCCCGCTCCCACGGCGAAGAACGATGAGCGCATCTCCGGGAACTCCGGCGAGAATCCGTGCGACCCTCTGGTAGTCGGAATCACCGTAACCAGATTGCCGCTTACGCCTGCGGCCATATAGTAGCCGGGCCGTAGCACGACGAGAAATGCCGCGTCAGGAAAGGCTCCGCGCTGCTTGATGGCGTCGCGATCCAGAATCTGTGCGATGCCGTTTGCCGGGTCCGCGGCCAGTTTATCCAGCATCGTTTTCACCTGCTGTTCGGTCGCGTGATCGTTCGCGTCATGCAGCACGACAGCCGCCATCCCGCCCGCCAGCCACGGCTCGGCCTTCCATGAACCGATAACTGGCGTCTTGGTTGCCGGATTGATTGTTGCCTCGATCAGCCCCGCCTGCAGAAATGGAATATAGAGGTTGACCCAGTGCGTAATGTTCATGAATCCATGGTCGGAGACGAGCACAACCACGGTGCTTGGATCAGCATCAACAGCGGCTTTGGTGATCCGCGCCATCATCCCGTCCAGCGCTTCCAGATCCGCGTCCGCCTCTGCGCTGAATGGTCCGTGCGCGTGTTGTGTATCGTCGAGCGAGCTCAGATGCAGCGTCATGAAAGCGGGCTTCATTTTGCGCAGAAGCTCGATGGTGTAACGCGTCTTGACCTCGTCGCCATTGATGCTGGTGTCGTTGCCCATCATGTACTCGCCCGCCGTAGGCTGCAGCTCCGCGAGCAGCGTGGCTGGACGCGATAACCCGGCGATCAGCAGCCTGTCCGCAGGGTTCAACGTGCCCGAACCGCCCGACGGATCGGCGCTGCGCCAGTACTCCGGAATCAGGTAATCCACATCCGTGGCGCCCACGCTCACAGGCCATCCAACGCTGGCCGTGCGCAGGCCTGCCTTGTGCGCCACCTTCCACAGTGTGGGCACGCGAATCAGCGGCGCGTACCAGTTCCATGCGCCCGTATAGTGCTGCTGCGGGTCGAATTCGAGATTGTTGTAGATGCCATGCTCGGCCGGCCAAACGCCTGTGATCAGCGTGGTGTGGCTGGGATAAGTTACAGTGGGCCAGATCCCCACCACGCCCTCGGCATACGCTCCGTCGCGAATCAGAGTGCGCAGATACGGCACCTTCATGCCGTGCGCATCCGCTTGCGTAATGTATTCAGGCTTCAAACCATCGATGGAAATCATCAGAACCGGCGCCGCATGACCCAGCGAAACCAGCGCGGCGACGAGCAAAATAGCCGGCAGAAATTTTAGAAAAAGGCGACAACAAATTCGATTCATGTGCAACGCTCCAATGCGTCAACCGCCGCGTCCTAAAGCTACAAGATGAGCAGCGGCCTCGGCTGACAATATGAACTGTTCTGAACAAGTCTATCGCTGTTGGAAGGGTGAAGCGCGGAGTTGTAAAAACGAGCGCGCATTGGCCGCAGATTTCCTCCTCGTGCGGCCTTCATGTCAGCCGGGCAAAGCGACGCGACGATTCTGGAAAATCTACTCCGGTGGCAAACCACGCCACGGCAGCGCAAGCGATTGCTAGAAGGATAGAGCTGGAGCGCAAGGCGAATTCTGGCGTCATAGCCACGCCATGAATGGATGTCACCGCAGCTCCGCCAATAACGGTCACGATGGCAATCCACTGGTAAAGACGCAATCCGCAAACGGTCACGGTTTGAGGTTCGCCACGATAGGCCTCTTCGACGAAGCGTCCCGCGCCCGATAACAAAAGATATACGCCGCATATAAGTGTGGCCGAAGAATGTAATTCGAGCAGGCGCAGGAGTGTGACACCTACTACTCCATTCCACAGGATTGAATAAACGGGCGTGGCGTGAACGGAAACGCCAGAAAGCTGCGCCAGACGGCAGACACGCGAACGAGAGTGGGTATAGCGAATCCCCGGCACTGTTTCCGTTGCGCGTCCATGACAACATCCCTGCACGAGGCAGCGCAATCGTCCTATGCCCTGTATCCATGGCGCGGCCACACAAATGGCCGCAAACACGAACCATAAATCGACGTGCGCGAAAAGCGCGGGAATGGCTCCGATGGTCGCGCCCAACATTCCTCCATAAAATCCCATGGGTCGCAAGAGCGCCGGTGAACCTTCAACCCACTGCGCCCAGAACGCTGCTCCGATTGTTGAACACAGAAAGATGCTGACGGCAACCCACGCGCTTCCCGGGCCCAAAATCGATTCGATGATTAAGATGCCCAGCAGGACCGCGGCCGCTGCGAATCCACCGTGGTTGATAATTCTCACCGGGCCAATTCGCCACTCCTTCCAAGAGTTTGCAATCCGTTCCGCGACCCACAGAATAGCTATCCAGATTTCCTTCATGCGGACCACCAGCACATAAGCAACAACCCCGGCCAGTACATCGGCAATCGAATGCATCCCGGTGGCTACGCAACTGGCAGCCACCAGCACCGCCCAGGCCCACCAGGCAATTTTCTGCGCGCGTTGCCCCTCAGCCAACGCGGAAGCAGCTATCAGCGCCCAAACAATATGAAACGACGGGAAAGCTGCGATGCCCGAATACGGCGTTCTCTCCCAAAGCAGCAACTGGCCGAAGGCAGTTGCAGGAGTGAAGGGGCGCGGCGGAACAAAGAATGGCAGTAACAGATAAATCGGAAAGATGAGCGCCATCGCAATCAGCCCGCGTTCTGCGAAGCGCCTCAAAGCAGTTCCAGAGACGATGAGCAGTGGCGCCAGCAGCACTACGAGATAGGTGCTGGCATAGATGACCTCCGTCTGCTCCATCACCGGCAGACGGCTCTCGAAGGGCAAATAAGTAGCTACGGCGCCGCTTGCCTTGCCCAGATGCCACACCAGCTCATACAGAGCCAACCACGGCAGCAATACCACGAGATATACCCTAAAGCGCTCCAATAAAGAAGGAGCGTTCGGCCGATCTATCGGCAACCAAAGAGAGAATCGAGGCGTTCCAAAGCGCTTACGAAGGTCAGGCATTTCATAGCCCAGCACCAGCGCTGCGCTGGATAAGGCCACAATGGGAGTGACAAGCCATAAGCCGCTGGCCGAACCGCAGACGAATGCAACACCGGCGCAGGCAATCACGAATCCGCCGTAAATCGGATGCGGAACCAGGTTGTAGATGCCGTTCTCCACAAAGCGCGACGGAGGAAATGCATTCATGGGCAATCCGCCGCCGTATCGCCACAGTGACATCATGCCTGTTACCAGGACAGCCACGCCGAGCGCGGTCAGCATCGTTCCCCAAAGAACGGAATGAAGCGCGGTGAGATGCGCCGCATCTTTTGCGCCATAAGCCCACAGCACAAGCGCCAGCGGAAGCACGACGACAAACAATGTCCCGTAGAACACCTTGGGAAGATAAGAGCGAGTCAGACTTTCCAATTGACCACCTCGTGAATGACCCAGCCACGGCTGCTTCTGTCCGGCGCATTCAAAATTCCGCGGCTCCTCCACTTTTGCTCTTCAATGTTCAAGAGCGAGCGTGGAAGCAGCTTGCCCAGTGCCGGAGCTCCGGGAATAATCGTTGACCCCAACTGCCCGGCGCGAAGAGAAAAGCTCTCTTCCATGCGCACAGTAACGCCCTGAATTGCGATTTCGGAGTCTGAAACCGATAGTGTTTCACATATGCGGCCATTGTGGACCGCAAAGCTGGTGGAGTACTCGCCTTGCCAATCTACCCAAGCAAGCGAGTCCTGCGGTGAAACCAAGCGCCCCCAGCGCAGTTGGCGCATCGGCAACTGCCAGGGAGGCAACGTCAGCGTCAGACATTCCGCGTAGCCGATGCCCGCCAACTCGCGGTCGCCGACTCGAAGATTGACCGACGATCTTGGTTGAAGACAGCCCCACACGACTGCTCCCGCAGCGCTCTCGTACACGGTGCGCTGCACAGGCGCGGCATCAGCCTCCCACTTTCCTGAGACGCCGAGCCGCGGAAACTCGACAAGGATTTGGTCGCCGGTCGAAGAAAGTCGATAGCGGAACATTGAAGAATGTGATTCTACTGACCGTCCCTGGACGGAAAGGATACTGCAGTAAGACAGATGCGCCCTGCGCCAATGCAAATCCGCGCAATAAAGAATTGCGGCATCACCCCCCTCGTTGACGCAATCCATGTACCACTTGACCAGTGAGAACTCACTCGACATGCGCATCCAGCTTTCGTAGCGCTGAATCAAATAGATCGGAAGACGGATTTGAATTGCCTGATTATATTCCCGCATTCCGCATGGGAACAATCTCGGATAGTCTTTCATTCTTTCGAAAAAGACGGCCCTTTTCGCTTGACCATACCCTAAGGGGGTATGGTACAAAGGAAATGCAGGGCAATTCCCCGCTTTGCAGGAGAACTATGAGCATTGAATCCGCACAAGAACCTCCGAGTACATGGGGTTCCCTCCTGTGCAGTGATGAGCACTCAGGAAACCGCCTCTGACCTCAAGAGACAGTTCCCTCACCGCTCTTCACGGCATACGACTAGTGAATTGAGCGCGTGAGGCGGTTTTTCGTTCAAGCCATCTCACCCCTCCCGAACCAATCGAACATGCGCGGCATATGACCGCCGGATTGCGCGCCTTTGCGCTTCCGGAGCCCCTGCCCGCGCTTGGACGAGACGAGGAGGAACCATGAAGAACCAACTGTGCATGGTCAGGAAGACCGTGCGCGTAAGGTGCATCTGGACGCCAACGGGCAACGCCAGAAGGCCGCTGGCCTGCGTGTGGGTGGAGATCGTCGCTCTGTGCGCCGCTCCCGCCGCATCTGCCGATTCTGAAGCCGGGGGGTTGCGCCTGTGCGCATGACGGAATCCCAACTCGAGATGGGGCGGAAAACGACGCGTTCGCAGTCCGCTAATCAACCGCACATTCACATTGCGTCAACGTAGGCAAGCTAGGATAGAAGGAGCCAGAGCATGGAACCGAAACTGAAAAAATCACTTCAGATAGGCGCGCACCAGGTCGATCAGGTCTTCGGCCAGTTCGGGGGCAATCTGTTCTTTAGACCCGTCGGTGAGATGAAACCGGATATGATCCTCGAGCACTTCTCCCATCAACCTGTTGACGCCGCCGCGGACACCGGCCAGCAGCATCAGTTGGTCTCCGCAGTCCTCATCGGCCGTCAGTGCTCGTTCGACGGCGTCCAGTTGTCCGCGCAGCTTGCGCAAACGCTGCACCATCTTGATTTTTTCGCGGTCATGGTGGGACATCGAAGGCCTCCTTTTGCTCATACCCGTACCCGGTTTGGATTGTGTTGAATGGGGGTATGGTTTCCCCTCCATTGTAAGCCCGCTTCCTTGCGCTCCATACTCTGAATAAGAAGGTTCGTTCATGTTTTGTTTTTTCAGCCAGCGCTTTCGTTCTCGCTATGCCACTCGCGCGATTGCTCCTTTGTTCCTCGCGCTGGCCCTCGCTGCCGGCATCGCCGCCGCGCAAGCGCCAGATCCGCCGCGCACAGGTGAGCCCGCCACTGAGGCTGCCAAGCCCAGCGACAGCCTTACGCTCTTTCCCCATTCGGAGACAAGCCGCTATTGGATCTCAGGCCAGGCCAATGTGGTTATGCAGTGGCACGCGGCTTTCGCAGCGCAATACACCGGCTCAGACAGCCTGACTCCATGGGCGCAAAGCGCAACTACTCACGTCCTGACGCTGTATACCGGATACGAGCTCACTCACACCACGGAAGTCTTCGCCGATCTGGAAGACGCCACCGGGAGCGGCATCGGCAATGCAAACGGCCTGGCCGGTTATACCAACATGGATTCCGTGCGCCTGGCCAATGGCGTAGCGCTCTCCAAGGGGCCATATCTTGCGCGGCTCATGCTGCGGCAGATCATTCCGCTGACCACGGAGCGCGTTGATGCCGAGCGCGACGAGCTCCATCTGGCCACATCCCTTCCCGCGCGCCGCATCGAATTTCGCGTGGGCAAATTCGACATGGTTGATTTCTTCGATCAGAACACCTATGGCTCCGATCCTCATCTGCAGTTTCTGAACTGGACAGTGGACTCGAACGGCGCTTATGACTACGCCGCCAACACGCGCGGCTATACCGATGGCGCGATCCTCGAATACGACGACCACTGGTGGACGGCTCGCTTCGCCGAGGCGCTAATGCCGAAGACCGCGAACGGAACTTATCTGGACGCTGATATTGCGCGCGCTCGCGCCGAAAACCTGGAGCTCGAAGCTCGCGGGAAGCGAATCTTCAATCGGCCTGGCACGGTGCGCCTGCTGAGCTATCTCAACCACGCCAACATGGGAAACTACGAAAAAGCGATTGCGGAATTTCTCGATCATGAAACCACTACGCCGAATATCGTTGCCACGCGCCAACAGGGACGCCACAAATACGGTTTTGGTTTGAACTTCGAGCAGGAGATCGCGCCCAATGTGGGCGTCTTCGGCCGCCTGGGCTGGAGCGATGGCCGCAATGAGTCCTTCGCCTACACGGAAGACGACCGCACGGGCGAGCTCGGCGTCTTTGCCATGGGCAACTCATGGCATCGGCATAATGACCGCGTGGGGGCCGCAATCGTGGGCAACGGCATTGTCTCCGCGCATCAGGAATATCTGGCTCTCGGCGGACTTGGTTTTGTGCTGGGCGACGGCGGCCTTACGTACGGGCATGAAAAAATCGTTGAGAGCTTCTACACCGCGCATCTCTGGCGCGGCTTTTCTATGACATACGATTTCCAGCACATCAACAATCCCGGATATAACCATGCCCGCGGCCCCGTGGCCGTCTCGACGTTCCGCTTCCACACAGAGTTTTGAGGAGGCACAGACTGATTTCGCGGGGAAACGGATTCGACGATCGCACCGTGCGGCGTCCGGGTTCGCTTACTTCGCCGTTCCGGCAGGCTGGGCCTGCGCCGGCTTGTCCGGCGGCAGCGTGACAATCACCTCATTGGGCTTGGCGTAGTGCAACTGGTCCCGCGCCACCTGACCGATGGCGTCCGGGTTAGACTTGAGCCGCTCCACGCGATCGCGCAGTCGCGCATTCTCCTGATTCAGGTCGTCAATCTCCTTGCGCAACTGCCGGTCTTCGACGCGCTTCTGCTCCCACACGGACACGCCGTTCCTGCCGTAGACCACGTGCCAGATGAGCAACAGCGCCAGCGCTCCGACAGTCGCGGTCGCCACCGGACGCCACACGCGCCGCGCAAAGTTGATCGCACGCCGGGACACGGAGATGGCAACAGCCTCGTCCGCTTTCATCTTTCCGGCCTGCGCTTTCTCATCCTGCATTCATTCCTCAATCCGCTCTTACTGGAGCACAAACTTTTCTGCGGCCGCCTTCAATGTTTCCACGTCGCGCTCGCTGCGCGCTTCAGTGTAGGCCCTCACCACCGGCTCGGTTCCGGAGAGGCGGTAGCAAACCCACGAGCCGTCCGCGAGAATCAGCTTCAGCCCGTCGGTCCTGACCACCTGCACAACTTTGTGCCCGCTCAGCTCGGTGGGATCAACCTTCAACTTCTCAGTGAACTTGGTCATGCCCTGCTGGGTCAAGCGGAAGTTCTCGCGAATGGGATAGAAGGAACCAACCTTGCTAAACAGCTCCTTCAATTGGACACCGAGAGTCTTGCCGCGCGCCGCCACCATCTCAGCCACCAGCAAGCCCGCAAGCACGCCATCTTTCTCCGGCACGTGGCCGCGAATGGTCAGTCCCGCCGACTCCTCGCCGCCAATGGCGATTTTGTCGCCGTTAATCAGCTCCCCAATGTACTTGAAGCCCACCGGCGTCTCGTAAAGCGGCACCTTGTGATAATCGGCCAGCGCATTGATCAGATTGGTCGTCGCCACGCTCTTGGCCACACCGTTGCGCCATCCGCGCGTTTCCACCAGGTAATCAAACAGCAGCGCAATAATGTAATTCGGCTGGATGAAAGTTCCATCCGCATCCACAATGCCAAAGCGGTCTGCGTCGCCGTCTGTGGCAATTCCGAGCGCCGCACCGGTCTCCTTCATCTTCGCCCGAGCGTCGTCCAACAGCTCGCCGGAAGGTTCCGGCGCGTGGCCGCCAAAGAGCACGTCCCGGTAATCGTGAACTGTTTCGATCGGCACGCCGGCTTCGCGCAAAATCTCCGAGCTGTATCCGCGTCCTGCGCCCCAGAACGGATCGTAGACCACCTTGATGCCCGACTTGGCAACGGCTTTCAAATCCACCAGCTCGGCCAACCGCTTGAGGAAGGCCGGCTTCACATCGGCTGTCTCGAACCCGCCTGCCGGTGAATCTGCGCTCGGAATCGTTGTTCCCGCCGCGGTAATCTTCGCAATGGCCGTTTCAATCTGTTTGGTCACTTCAGGCAGCGCCGGAGCGCCGTCATGCGTCGAGAACTTGATGCCGTTGTACTCCGGCGGATTGTGCGAGGCTGTAAAGTTGATGGCGCCGGAAGTCTTCAACTGGCCTACCGCGTATGCGATGGCCGGCGTCGGCGCGGCTTCGGGAATAATAACCGGCGTCACGCCTGCCCCGGCCAGCACTCTCGCCGCGATGTCCACAAAGCTCTCGCCTAGAAATCGCGGATCGCGGCCAACCAGCACGCGATGCGGCTCCGGTTGCGTCTTCACATAAGCGGCAATTCCCGCCACAGCCAGCCGGATATTGGCAAACGTAAACTCGTCGGCCACAACCGCGCGCCAACCCGAAGTCCCAAACCTGATTCCTGTCGCCATCGCTCTTCTCCCGCGCCGCTTGTAACGGCATCAAATCCATACTGCCTTACTCAGCCGCGCGGAGCAAGCTCTTTAGCTTTGTACGACGAATCTGTCCAGACGCCGGACCGTTCTGAATTGGCGTCTTGCCTTGCGAGCAAGACCCGCAAAGCAAGACGAGGATGAATCGATTGGCTATTGGCTAATGGCCACGCCATTGAAGGAGGCAACGCCGATCGCGCTTGAGGTTGCCTCGGGCGTGAGGTCGCCATAGCTGTCAATGGCGAAGACGGAGACATAGGCGTCGCTGCCCGCGGTATAAATGACTGCCAGCCACTTGCGGTCAGGAGATACCGTTAAGTCCGTCGGCGAGCCCGGCAAGGGCACGGATTTGTAAAACACTCCGCCTTGGTTATCGGAGAAGAAGATGGAGATCGCTTTACCAGGCGAGTTGCCGGTGTACCAGATGTTTCCCGGTCCTTTGGCCACCCAGCATGGGGCGTTGACGGGAAAGGAAGGTGTCGGCCCGGCGATCGGAGTCAGGTTTCCGTCCTCGTCCACGATGGCGAAGCTGTCAGGACTGTGGGCCGGCGTGAAGCCCAGAACGTTACCCCAAAACGCCTCCCCCAGCGGAACCATGTTAGCGTTATTGGGCAGCGGAATGGCGGTACTGGTTCCGTTCAACACCCCATCGTCATAGGTGAGCGGCAACTGAAGCAGAGATCCCGAACTCATGGTGACGGCTGCCCAGCTTTCACCCACTGCAATCTGTGCTGCCGAAGGATTAGTGAGACTTACAACGGGGCCATCGACATAGCCCCAGGGCCAGGAGTGACTCTCGGCACAATTGGCGCCGACTACGAAGAGGTGGTCACGGGTCAACGCGACAGAATCCGGATTCACGCACTCAGGCGCCAGATAAATCGTCTTTCCAATGCCAATGGAATTGCCGTTCCGCACTAATTGGCTCACGGTATTTGAACCGTAGTTAGCCACCGCGCCAAGGCCGTCTTTGAACTGCAGAATTCCTGCGTTCGTACTGGCGCCGCCCTTGCCGCCAGTGTTCAGGGTCTGAGCCAGTATCAGCGAGGGAGTACCAGTGGTATCCAACTTGAATACTTCGACAGCATTGCCGCTCGCGTTATTTGTGCTTGTGATTACGAGTGCGCCGCCTTCCTGCTGGCCGGCAGAGACCAGGGTACTGGTGAAACATATGGCCGCCAGCGCAAAGCTGGAGCGCCACAAAGGAGTTTTGGGATGCTTCTGAAAGCTCATTGCGATCTCCTTGGGGATTGAGTTGAAAGTGCGCGCCCGCCGTGATTCTTCCAACCCATCACGGAAAGGGGGCCCTTTCACAAACAAGAATTCGATCCGGAGTGGGAAAAAGTTACGGTTGTCCACTAATCGCTAAAAACTTCTGGATTAATCTGTCTCGCGTAACTTTCGAACTCGCTTCATCGAATCTATGAATATGGGATTAAAATGGGTCCGCGGGTGCGCTTCGCGGCGAAGAATGATTTGCGCGAACACTCCTGTACTGGTAATGATTGCAAAAAGGTATTCGAACCCATGCGCCCTGAAAGCAATCTCGAGATACTGATGGCTCGCTATCAACAGGGCGATTATGCCGCTGTCTCGGATCTGATTGGGCGCATCAGTCCGCAGCTGCATCGGTTTTTTCTTGTGCAGTCGGCAAGCCGTGCAGACGCCGATGACCTGTTGCAGGAAACCTGGCTTCGCATTCACAAGGTGCGGCACACTTATCGCCCCGGCGAACCGGCGCTTCCATGGTTTTACGCGATTGCCCGGTATGTTCGCGTAGACCACTATCGGAAATCAGTCCGGACCACGGCCGGCGAGCGGCGGCTGGAGGCGATGTCAAAAGAAGCGGTGGCCGTCGCCGGAAAACTCGATCATGTTGAGAGCCTGGAGGCACTGTTGGCGCCGCTTCCTGAGAGCCAGCGCGAGGTGATCGAGATGTTAAAGGTGGCGGGAATGTCGTTGGAAGAGGTTGCACGCGCCACGTCGTCCAGCGTTGGATCAGTGAAGCAGAAAGCGCACAGAGCCTACACAAAGTTGAGGGAAACAATGAACGCCAAGGGGCAAAGCGGAGGACTATCGTGAAGGATCGAGAGATTGACGATGTCCTGAAAACGACTGGGCGAGCTTTGCCTGGTCCGGCGCAGGTGACGCTCCAGCGCGTTGCGGAGTCGATCAAGCCGTCGCTCCGCCCCGTGCGCCCGCTGCCGCCGCAATGGGCCTTGACGGCAGGATTGTTCTTGATCTGTGCGGCGGTTTCCCTGGCGGGCGCAGCTCGTGCCGGATTCTTCGGATTTGAAAAGATGGATAGTCTGGAGCGTTTGCTGATCTTCCCTGCGCTCGTTCTCCTTGCTTGGATAGCGGGGAGCGAATTCGTTCATGAAATGATTCCAGGAAGTCGGCATCGCGTTTCGCCAGGCGCGCTTTTGGGATTGGGAAGCGCGGTATTGCTTGCCGTGTTTGCATTCCTTTTCCGCGACTATCAAACCGACCACTTCATTTCGGTTGGCATCGTGTGCCTGTTGACCGGATTCATCCACGCAGTTCCTGCCTCGTTGCTAGCCTGGTTGCTGGTCCGGCGCGGCTTCGCAGTCAATTCCGTAGCCGCGGGACTGGTGGCAGGCACACTCGGCGGCTTGGCCGGTGTGGGAGTCCTCGAACTGCATTGCCCGAATTTCGAGGCCGCGCACGTGCTTGTGTGGCACACTGCCGTCGTGCCTTTGAGCGCTGGGGCTGGAGCATTGGTGGCATGGGCGCTACGTTTCCGGGCAGGCTCCGGTTCTCAAGAGCGCACAACTCTCGAATAAGCCAGGAATTAATTGGCGCCGAAAGCCACAACAAGGCTTTGGGAACATCGTGGGAAACCAGAAGCTGCGATTGTCTACGCAGGGCTCGGTGAACGCAAAATCGCCGATGTACTGGCTTATCGGCGCCGATTGCTCGTACACTGACCGTGGAAGTCACCCATGAGTGAATCTTCACCGCCAGCCCGCGTCGTTCTGACCACTGCCGCCAACCCGGATGACGCCGCGCGCATCGGCCGCGTGCTGGTCGAGGAGCGGCTGGCCGCCTGCGCCTCGCTGATTCCCGGCGTTGAGTCCATCTACCGCTGGCAAGGCAAGGTCGAAACCGCTGCCGAAACGCTGCTCCTGCTCAAGACCGGCCCCGACCAGCTCGAAGCTCTCGAAGCACGCCTGCGCGAGCTGCACAGCTACAAAACCCCCGAGTTTCTGGTGCTTAAGGTCGATGCCGCCAGCCAGCCCTATCTCGACTGGCTGGTCGAGAGCCTGCGCCTTCCCTGACGCCCGCCTGCAGCCACCGCCCCGTCTGGTATTCTGAGCTTGGTTCGCATCATGCGCTGGTTATTAATTGCCCTGCTCGTCTCGCTCGCAGCGCTGCTGATTGCGGCTGTCGGCGGAGCGCGTCACATATGGCTCCAGCGTCGAGGCCGGCGAAGGCCCTCGGCGGTCCGGCAAGTCCCCGATTCGGCCTCTGCGCCGGCTGAGGAACCTGAGTCAGAAACAGAAATATCGTAGTTTTCCGCCGAAAGGACATTTGTCCCTCATGAACAAGCAGAATCACGCGGCCGCAACCCCGGCCGAGACGCTCGACATCTCCATCGCCCACAGTCCTGACTCCGATGACGCCTTCATGTTCTATGGCCTGGCCACCAACAAGGTGCGCGTCCCCGGTTACCGCTTCTCGCACACTCTGTGCGACATTGAAACCCTCAACCTCCGCGCGCAGAAGGAGGCCTTCTTTGACGTAACCGCCATCAGCTTTCACGCCTACCCCTACCTGCAGCAGAACTACACGCTAATGGGCTGCGGCGGCAGCGTAGGCGAGGGCTACGGCCCCATGATCGTCTCAACCAAGCCGCTGGCGATCGAAGACCTGAACCGCATCAAGATCGCCGTCCCCGGCACTTTCACCACTGCCTACCTTGCGCTCAAAATCTTCAATCCGGAGCTCAAGACCGAGACTGTGCCTTTCGACCAGATCATCCCCGCAATCCAGGCCGGAACTTATGACGCGGGACTAATCATCCACGAAGGCCAACTGACCTATTCCACCAGCGGGCTCAAGAAAGTGCTCGACCTGGGCGTCTGGTGGCGCGAGACCACCGGCCTGGTGCTGCCCCTGGGCGGCAACGCCATCCGCCGCTCGCTGGGCGCCGACAAGCACAAGATCATCTCCAAGGCCCTGCGCGACAGCATCCAGCACGGCCTGGACCACCGCGACCAGGCCCTCGAATACGCCATGCAGTTTGCCCGCGATCTCGATGTTCGCCTTGCCAGCCGCTTCGTCAGCATGTACGTGAACGAGCGCACCCTGGACTACGGCGCAGACGGCCGCTCCGCCATTCGCAAGCTGCTCGACCTGGGCCATGAACGCGGCATCATCCCCATCGCTCCGCAGGTCGACTTCGTCGATTGAGACTGCCCAATGCGT
>Ga0181520_10008663_pt1 | contig 14339 bp, 12 predicted proteins | sample PEATcosm2014_Bin_29_FD_132451 | JGI IMG/M metagenome (GOLD analysis project Ga0181520, IMG submission 132451) | Peatland microbial communities from MTU Mesocosm Facility, Houghton, MI, USA - PEATcosm2014_Bin02_30_metaG | ecosystem: Environmental > Terrestrial > Soil > Wetlands > Peat | place... | reverse complement strand
TCGGCCTTGGCGACGGCGCTGTTCTCCTCGACAACGGCGGCCTCGACCAAGACCACGAGCACCGCGATGGCCTCTGGCGGAGTCGCGAACTTCGCCGAACCACCCGGAGAGCAACCCACGTATATCTTCCCGTTACTGACCTGTCCGGCAGATACGAGCCAAAACATCGGGACGTTCCAGAACCTGTTGTTCGAGCCGCTCTTCAGTTTTGCGAGCGGTTCGAGCGTCGCGCTCAACGAGTCGACCAGCCTGGCCTACCCCCCGACATACAGCGACAACAACCAGGAAGTGACCATCCGGCTGAAGCCCTACAAGTGGTCCAACGGCGAGAGCGTCGATGCTGATGACATTCTCTTCTGGCAGAACCTGATCACGGCGAATGTGTCAGACGACTGCAACTTCTCGCCGGGGACATATCCGCTCAACATCACCGCCGTGAAGGTGGACAGCTCGAGCGAGGTCACCTTCAAGCTCAACCGTAGCTACTCGCCGACGTGGTTCACCTACAACGAGCTCAGTCAGGTGACGCCGTTGCCCGCCGCCTGGGACCTGGTGGCGGCAGGCAAGAAGTCGGACTGTGACACGGACAAGAGCGCCTGCACCTCGGTCTACAAGTACCTGAGTGGCCAGGCGAACGAGCTTGCGAAGTACGCCTCGAATCCGCTGTGGCAGATCGTGGACGGCCCGTGGAAGCTGACTTCGTTCAGCGTGGACGGGGCGGCGAGCTTCGTTCCGAACAAGTCCTACTCCGGCTCCGACAAGCCTCACCTGTCACAGTTCAACGAGCTGCCCTTCACGACCGACGCGGCCGAGTACGACACGCTTCGTGCAGGGAACTCGATCCAGGTGGGGTACATCCCCATCGACGAGGCGCCGGCCAAGGGCGGCTCCAACCCGGCAGGCAGTGGGTACACCATGGCGCCCTGGCCGATCTGGGGCTTCAACTACATACCTTTCAACCTGCACAATCCCAAGGTCGGGCCGATATTCGCCCAGACCTACTTCCGAGACGCCATGCAGTACCTGCTCGACCAGCAAGGGGTCGTCACGGACCTGTTGAAGGGCTACGGCTCGGTGACCTCAGGCCCGATCCCCGACGACGTCTCGAGCTCGTACCTGCCGGCGGCCTACAACAATGATCCGTTCCCCTACAGCCCCAGCAATGCGAAGAAGCTCCTCGTGGACCACGGTTGGCACATCGTTTCGGGAGGTACCACCACTTGCGCCAGGCCCGGCAGCGCGGCCGATGATTGCGGAGCAGGAATTGCCAAAGGTGCCTCGCTGGTGTTCAACATGGTCTTTGCCAACGCGCCACCTTGGGTCGGAGAGAGCATGCAGAACTACAAGGCGGACGCCGCCAGCCTCGGCATACAGATCAACTTGTCGTCCGCGCCGTCGAACTCGGTGATCGGGGACATCTCTGTCTGCAAGCCGACCCAGCCTTCTTGCAGCTGGGAGCTTCTCAACTGGGGCACGGGCTGGACCTACTTCCCGGACTACTACCCGACCGGCGAGGACCTCTTCAAGACCGGCTCGGGGGAGAACGACGGCAGTTACAGCAACGCCCGCATGGATACCCTCATCGACAACTCCGACTATCAGCCGGGACAGGCGTCCTTGAACGCCTACGAGCAGTACGTCCGCCAGCAGACCCCGGTGCTCTGGCAGCCGGAGGCGGTCTACCAGATCTCTGAGGTGGCCTCGGATCTGCACGGGGTGCTCCCGCAGAGCCCGCTCAACAGCATCTCGCCCCAGGACTGGTACTTCACCAAGTAGAGCTCCCACTCCCTGCCCGTAAGCTCGCCTTGCGGGCAGGGAGTGGGCCATTGCGCTAGGGCAACTGAGCCTGACACGACAAGCTTTGAGAGGCCGAAAGTGTTGGACGTGGTCATTGAGAACGGCGTCGTAATCGACGGGAGCGGCCGCCCGGGAGAGCCAGGCGACGTGGCTATAGGCGGCGGGAAGATCGTCGCTGTCGGTCGCGTCGGACACGTCGAAGCGGCACGGCGGCTCGACGCCTCCGGCCTCGTGGTGACCCCGGGATTTGTCGATCCGCACAGTCACACCGATTACACGGTGCACGCCAACAGGACCGCCGAGAGCACTATCCGCCAAGGAGTGACGACCGAGATCGTCGGCAACTGCGGCATCACCAACGCCCCCGTCAGCCAGTATTCGAAGAGCTCGGTGGTCGCCGCGCTCGCCATTCACGGATACGAGGGACCGGTGTCGTGGAGCTCATTTTCTGAGTACCTCGAAGACGTCGAGCGGGGCGGCATCAGCCAGAACCTTGCCTGGTTCGTGGGCCACAGTGCTGTCCGGGGAGCGGCCGGGGTGCGGGGGGCCCAGCCCACAGAGGAGGAGCTCGCCGCCATGGAGGCCCATGTCGAAGAGGCGATGGAGGCGGGGGCGCTCGGCATGTCGAGCGGACTTGAGTTCCGGGAAGGGCGCCAGGCGACCAGTGAAGAGCTCGAGAGGCTCGTCGCGGTTGTCGGTCGCCATGATGGGTACTACGCCAGCCACATCCGAAACCGAGACGCGTCGATCCTTGAGGCCGTCGACGAGTTCCTCCGGGCGATCGAGCTGAGCGGGGCTCATGGCCAGATATCGCACTTGAACGTCCGCCTCGACACGGGTGCCCCGCCCGGGGGCTGGGAACATGCGGTGGCGCGCATGGAACGGGCGCGAGCCAAGGGCATGGACATCCAGGCGGACATGACGCCGTTTCGGGAGGGGATGGGAGACATGGCGGGCATACTCCCGCCCTGGCTCATGGAGAAGGGGCCTGCTCATGCGGCCGCGCTTCTGGAAGACGGTGAAGTGCGACGCAGGGCGAAGGAGGACTCCGACCGGTACTGGCGCTTCGTGCACAAGGGTCAGTGGGAGCGCGTTCGCCTGCACCGCAGCAAGCAGTTCCCCGAGTACGACGGCATGGTCTTCCCAGATATCGCTTGCCTCCGAGGGACCGACGAGTGGACTTGTTTTTTCGACATTCTCCAGGCCGCCGGAGCGGATATGGAGCACATGGAGATGGTGGGCGAGCTCTTCTCACCCGAGGACTTGGCTCAGCAGCTCAAGCACCCCCTGTTCAGCTGCGGTGTGGACGCCTACTCGAGCTCGGTGGAGGACACGACAGCGGGGTGCTCTCCACTGTCGTTCTCTGGTCACACGGAGTACCTGAGCGTGCATGTTCGAGAGCGCAAGACCGTGTCGCTCGAAGAGATGATCCGCAAACTGACGAGTCTGCCGGCGTCGCGGTTCGGCATCCAAGGACGCGGACGGGTCGCCAAAGGGTATTTTGCCGACCTAGTCGTATTCGACCCCGCCACTGTCGGTAGTGAGTCCACCTTCGCCCGCCCGGCGGTGTACCCGAGCGGCATCTTTCACGTTCTCGTGAACGGTCAGCTCGTCGTGGACGATCAGCGTCACACCGGAGTCCGCTCGGGCCGGGTCCTGCGCCGGGCGGCCTGAGGGGACGACCGCGGAACCATGAGCGCTAGCACAGGATCCTCTTTGTCTGTGACTACGGCCCGGGAGGCGACCGCGCCCGGTTATGCCGGCACGCTCCAGCGCCGCCAGAATCAGCCAACCGGAGAGGACATGCCGGCAGCAGGCCAGGGCGAGGGTTGGTTTCAGTGAGCTGGAAGGCGGCACCGAACTGGCAGAGAATCGCCGAGATCCTGGAGAACGAGATCGTCAGCGGCGTATATGTGAGCGGCCAGCAGATAAAACAAGGCAAGATCTGCGAGCGCTTCGAGGTGAGCGTGGCGACTGTCCGCGAGGCGCTGCGACACCTGGAGAGTGCGGGCTTGCTGTTCTTGCACCCCAACCGCGGTGTCTTTGTGGCTGAGGTGAGCACCGAGGAGCTGCTCGGAGTGCTGCTGCCGCTGCGGTTGACCCTGGAGAAGTTCGCCATCGCCCACACCTTTGGCAAGATGACCGCTGCACGCTGGCAGAGCCTGTCGGATTGGGTGCACGCAATGGAAGCTGGCGCCGAGGCGAACGACCTGGCAGCGATCAACGAGGCTGACATCCGCTTCCACGAGGCCATTGTGCTGTGGTCTGACCAGCCCCACACCATCCAGTTGTGGAAGGCGGTCGAGCCCCGGACGAGGGCGCAGATGTACCGCCTCGCCCCGCGCCACGAGGACGCCGGCGAGGTTGCCCAGGAGCACGCCTTCCTCATCGAGCAGTTCCGTACCGGCGACGCCTCACTCATCTCAAAGGCTCTGGAGGACCACATAGTGACCAGCGCTCGCGAGCTTCTCGGGACAGATTCGGCGGGGCGCCGAGACGGGCCAGCCCCGGGTGGGCGCGACCTGGAGTGAAAGAGCCGGACCGAAATCGGGAAACCCGCTCGGTATGTGACTCCGACCGTGGTTCTGTATGACCGGGTACATCCTTCGTCGTCTCTTGCATTCTGTGGTGGTCGTTATAGGGGTGACCATCATTGTTTTCATCATTGTGCACTTGCTGCCCGGTGGGCCGGCGCGGGCCCTTTTGGGCTCTCGTGCCAGCCCGCAGCAGATCCAGTCGTTTGACGCCGTTAACGGATACAACAAGCCCATACCTGTTCAGTACATCGACTATCTGTACAGGCTGATCCATGGCAACCTCGGCTATTCCTATCATTACAACCAAACCGTCGCGTCACTTCTGAGCCAATATTTGCCGAAAAGCGCCCTCTTGGTGGGTTTGTCGTACGTTGTGGCGCTGGTCGTCGCCATTCCCCTCGGGATTCTGCAGGCGCTTCAGCGGAACAAGCCGGTCGACTACGCACTCACGAGCGTGGCCTTTGTGGGCTATTCGATGCCGGCGTTCTGGCTCGGGATCATCTTGATCCTCGTTTTTGCCGTGACATTCCACCTGCTCCCTCCAGAGGGGCCGCAGGGTGCGACCGTCACTGCGGTGCTGTCCCAGCCCACCGCCCTGGTTCTGCCTGTGATTACGTTGGCCGCGGCGACGGTCGCTCTTTTCAGCAGGTTCATGCGTTCATCGGCCATCGAGACCCTGGTCCAGGACTACATCCGCACTGCAAAGGCGAAGGGCCTGTCCGGGCGCCGGATCGTCGTCCGTCACGTATTGCGCAATTCGCTCACCCCGATCATCACCTTGATCGGGCTGAGCTTGCCCGGCACAGTCTCTGGAGCGGTGATAACCGAATCCGTGTTCAATTACCCCGGGATGGGCCTGCTTTTTTGGACCGCGGCCGTGACCCACGACTTCCCCATCCTGCTCGGATTCACGATCGTCGTGGCTGTTGCCACTGTGCTGGGCTCTTTGACGGCCGACGTGCTCTACGCCGTCGCCGATCCCCGGGTGCGCTATGCCTGACCCAGAACAGCCCGGCGGGTCTTTCGAGGTGACGCCGGAGCCGGCCGGTCCTGTGCTGGCGGTTTCCACGCCGGTGACCGAAGCTGGCAGCACGGGGGCATCCGGCGGCGCATTGCGGCTAATCGCCCGTGTGTTTATCGAGAGCCGCCTTGCCGTGGCGGGTTTGGGCATACTGGTCTTCTTCTTGCTGTTCAGTTTCGTCGGCCCCCACGTCTATGTGACGAACCAGGTGACGACGAATCTGTTGCAGCTGAACGAGGCACCGAGCTGGGCGCATCCCCTCGGCACCGACGACGTCGGCTACGACGTCTTGGGGCGCCTCATGGTGGCCGGTCAGTCATCTTTGGAAGTGGGGATCGCCGCCGCGCTTCTCGCCAGTTTAATGGGGACCGCCTGGGGCGGCATAGCCGGCTACGTCGGAGGATGGCTCGACAGCGTGATGATGAGAGTCGTCGATTCTCTCCTATCCATACCGCCCCTGCTGCTGGTTTTGATACTGGCTAGCACCTTCACGCCGACTATCCCGGTTCTGGTAGTCGTCATCGCGTTCATCTCCTGGATGGGTACGGCCCGGCTGGTCCGGGGAGAGTCTCTGTCGCTTCGTGTGCGAGAGTACGTACAAGCAGCCAAGGCAATGGGCTCGAGCGACGGGCGCATCGTCTTTCGACACATCGTCCCGAACGTCATCGGCCCGGTAGTGGTACAGACCACGTTTTCGGCGGCGAACGCCATCTTGCTGTTGGCCGCCCTTTCCTTCCTCGGCCTCGGGCCGCCGCCTCCGGCGGCGAACTGGGGAGGCATGCTGACAAATGGCCTTAACTCCATTTACGATGGTTACTGGTGGCTGATCTATCCAGCGGGCGTCGCCATTGTGTTGACTGTCATGGCTTTCAACTTCATCGGCGATGCGCTCCGTGACGCAATGGAGGTTCGCCTCCAGGTGAGATAGAAAGTCTGTAGCGACTCGGACTGTTGCGTATACTTCGATTTGTGTCGTCTTTCGAAGCTGCTCCAGACGCTATTGTCATCGGTGCGGGAGTAATGGGTTGCTCGATAGCGGTTGAACTGTGTCGGGCCGAATACCACGTGCTTGTGCTCGACAAGGGACCCGCAGCAGGTGCTGGTTCGACCAGTTCCAGCTCTGCCATTGTGCGCTTCAACTACTCGACTCTCGATGCTGTGATGACGGCCTGGGAGTCAAAGCACCTCTGGCAGCACTGGGACGAGCTTGTCGGCAACACCGATGAGTCGGGCCTCGCCCGGTTCCACGAGACCGGCGCTCTGATTCTCGGGTCCGAAGGTGACGAGCGAACGGCGAGGCTGGTCGAGCTGTTCGATCGAGCCTGCGTGCCCTACGAGCACCTCGACGGTGACGAGCTGGCGCGCCGATACGCCGCGCTCGACGCTCACCGCTACGGTCCGCCGCGGGCCCTTGACGACGAGCGGTTCTGGAACGACGCGTCGGGTCGTCTGGAGGCTTACCTCACTCCCGAGGCCGGCTTTGTCGACGACCCGCAACTGGCAGCCCACAACCTCATGGTTGCGGCACGAGAGCGGGGAGCCCGGTTTTCTTTTGGCCAGGAGGTCACAGCCGTGCTGCGGGGCAACGGTCGCGTGGGCGGGGTTGGCCTCAAAGACGGCTCGAAACTGTCCTCGCGAGTGGTCGTCAACGCCGCAGGGCCCTTCTCGGCGAAGGTCAACTCGTTGGCCGGGGTTCTAAGTGATTCAGCTGTGCTCAAGACGCGGGCGTTACGCCAGGAGGTGCACGTCCTGCCCGGCCCTGAGGCGTTCGGGCTCGGCAGCGGAGGGACTGTGGTCATGGACGCTGACCTTGGCACCTACTTCCGGCCTCACTTGGGAGGCACGATCCTTGTTGGCGGCCTCGAACCCGAGTGCGATCCGTTGGTCTGGGTCGACGACCCGGATGATTTCGATCCGAACCCGAGCATCGAGACGTGGGAGGCGCAGACCTATCGGCTCGCCCGACGACTTCCCGACCTCGGGGTGCCGGCGCACCCAAGGGGACTCGCCGCCCTATACGACGTCACTGCGGACTGGTTGCCCGTGTACGACCGCACCTCTCTCGAGGGGTTCTTCGTTGCCGTCGGTACCTCGGGCAACCAGTTCAAGAACGCCCCTATGGTGGGCCGGTTCCTCTCGGCACTCATCGTCGCTTGGGACAACGGGCAAGACCACGACCGCGAGCCGGTCCGGCTCATGTGCGAGTTCACGGGCAACGAGGTGAACCTGGGCCATTACTCGCGTCTGAGGAGCCCGGCCGACAGCACACACAGCGTGCTCGGATGAGTGGCCAATGAGCCCGCTCGTCCCGCATCGGGCGGCTCGGCGGCCAGGGCAGGGCCGGAGGCCAGATACCTGATACTGCATCTGCCAGTGGGCGCCGGAGAGGCCCAGGGCCGTCGCGGCACCTTATCCGAGACAAACTGCGGGCTCGTCGCCGTGATCAGCCGGCTGTGTTGAGCCTGCGCTTGGTATGACGAGCGGCGGCGAGATCGCCGAGTCCGGCGCGGAGCTCGAGTCCGGCGATGACCGCCGCCCGGTGCGCCGCGTCGACGTTGCCGCCGTACTTGAACTTGGCCCTGATCTTGTCGATGGCGATACGCACGCCGCGTATGGTGCCCAGCTTGGTTTCATGGGCCGAGAGTGGATCGGCGATTTCGAAATCGGGCTGGATCACCTGAAGCTGGCGCCGCAGCACGGCGGCGATCCCGGCGGGATCGGACACGATCGTCGCCGAGCCTTCCAACTGGACCGCGGCGTAATAGGTGGTCGGTATGCCGAGGAGGGGGTCCTCGTCGGCGACGGCCTTCCAGGGCGAAGGTATGAAGGCCCAGTCGCCGGCGACGCTCATGAGCACACGGGGCTGTTCCGCGATCGCCCCGAGGATCGGGTTCTTGGCTACGAGGTGCAAGATCACCTCGTCACCGTCGAGGACGAACTGCGTCGGGACGACGACGGGGACGTCGCGGGCCACGCCGGCGGCCACGAGGTGGCCGAAACCCTGTGCCGTCACGAAGTCGCGCCATTCGTCCTCGCCAAGACCGCTGTCGACCTTTGCTATGTACACGTCCCTCCTCTAAGCGACGCCCCCGGACAGCTCAAGGCGCAGAGTCGGGAGGTCGGTCCAAAGAGCGCGAGCGGGTCATCACGCGAACCTCACTCATGATCGGGAACGCCCTCACCAAGATCCGCGGAGAGCCGCGCAGGATCGGCACCTCGCTCGTGGCGACGCTGCGATGGCCCATGATGGAAAGGCCGGTGACCTCTATGTCGATTCCTTCGGGAGCGACGATGTCGATCTGGCCCATGATGCCGACCGCTGTGATGACGATCTCGGGGCCGTCGATCTCGGCGTTGCTCAGATCGATGTTGCACTGTCCCATGACAGCGACCACGGCCGTGTGGCCGCCGAGGCGCCATCGCAGCTTGGAGTCCGACTCGCTCATCACAGCGACGATCCACCGCCTCGGGCTTCGCCGAGTCGTCGAGCGGGCCGGAGCCTGTGAGAGCGAGGGCAGATCTGCGAGCATTGCGCCGAGCTCATCTTTCGTGCGGGCGCCGAGTGCCGAGCCCGTGCGTTCCGAGAACTCGTCGAGAGTGAGCCGACCGGCCACAAGATGATCCCGGAGCAAGGTGACGACCTCGTCCCGGTCCGCGTCGCTGGCGCGTTCTGACATGACCCAGGGCCTGCCCGCCATCTCAGGCAGGGAGGTAACAGGCGGTCCGGGCAGGGGCGGAGCGACCGGCACAGAGGGACCAGGGGCCGTCCCTGGCGTGGCGGCTGCACCAGGCGTCTCGGGCACGGCCGGCTCGGCCGCGGGAGTCGCTGGCGGAGACGACGGTTCCTCGAGCTGTTCCTCGACCATTGCGCCAGTCTCTTCCTTTCGCCTTCGAACCGCCAGCGATTTTGAGTCCTGGAGCCGTCTGACCCCGCCGGTGCCGCGGGGCTATGGTCGGTCGAGGAAACGAAGTCCTAGAGGACGAGGAGTTCAATGATGAAGGCTCTCGTCAAGGCCAAGCCCGAGGCAGGCCTCAGTTACGAGGAAGTCCCGATCCCTTCCATCGGTCGGGGCGACGTGCTGATCAAGGTGTTGCGTACGGGTATTTGTGGAACGGACCTGCACATCTACTCCTGGGACGCCTGGGCGCAGGCGAATGTGCCGGTGCCGCTCGTCATCGGCCACGAGTTCGTCGGCCAGATCGTTGATCTCGGCGTAGACGTCGAGGAGCTCGCCACAGGCGACCTCGTGAGCGGCGAGGGCCACCTTGTCTGCGGGCGCTGTCGCAACTGCATCGCGGGCCGCCGCGTGCAATGCGCCCACACAAAGGGGATCGGGGTCAATTACCCCGGCGCTTTCGCCGAGTACATCGCGCTTCCGGCTTCGAACGTGTGGCGCCACAGGGATGACATCGACCTCGACGTGGCGGCGATCTTCGACCCCTTCGGCAATGCTGTCCACACCGCCCTCGCCTTCCCCGTCCTCGGCGAGGACGTGCTCATAACCGGAGCCGGCCCGATCGGGATCATGGCGGCGATCGTGGCCCGCCACGCGGGGGCCCGTTTTGTGGTCGTCACCGACGTATCGCAGTACCGCCTCGAACTAGCCCGATCTGTGGGCGTGACTCTTGCCGTCGACGTCGGGCAAATGACCCTCGCCGAGGCCATGAGCGAGCTCAAGATGGCCGAAGGCTTCGACGTCGGCTTCGAGATGTCCGGGCGCGCCTCGGCGTTTCAGGACATGCTTGCCGCCATGGCCCATGGCGGCAAGATCGCCATGTTGGGGCTGCCGAACGAGAACTTCGGCATCGACTGGTCGCACCTTGTCATGAACATGATCACGATCAAGGGCATCTACGGCCGGCAGATGTTCGAGACCTGGTACTGGATGTCGGTCCTCGTCCAGTCGGGCGTCGACATCTCCCCGGTCATCACCCATCGCTACGCCGCCACCGAGTTCGAGGAGGCGTTCGAGGTCATGGCTGACGGGCGCTGCGGCAAGGTCGTGCTCACCTGGTCCGAAGCCTGAGAGGAGGTCCGCCATGTTCACCCGGGTACGCAAGGAGATAGCCGACCAGTTAGACGAGATCCGCTCGCAGGGGCTGTTCAAGCTGGAGCGGGTCATCGTCACGCCACAACAGGCGACGGTCAAGGTGGCCGACGGCAGCGAGGTATTGAACCTGTGCGCGAACAACTATCTCGGGCTGGCGTACGACCCGCGTCTTTTGCAGGCGGCCAAAGAGGCGCTCGACCGGTGGGGCTACGGCATGGCGAGCGTGCGCTTCATCTGCGGAACCCAGGAGGTTCACAAACAGCTCGAGCGGCGGCTCTCGGGCTTTTTGCAGACGGAGGACTCCATCTTGTACTCGTCGTGCTTCGACGCCAACGGGGGCCTGTTCGAGACCCTTCTCGCTAAGGAGGACGCCGTCTTGAGCGACGAGCTCAACCACGCCTCGATCATCGACGGCATTCGCCTGTGCGCTGCCACCCGTTACCGCTACCGCAACAGGGACATGGGCCACCTCGAGGAGCTCTTGCAACAAGCCTCGGGCGCACGGCGCCGGTTGATCGCCACCGACGGCGTGTTCTCGATGGACGGCTACGTGTCACCGTTGCGCGAGATCTGCGAGCTGGCGGAGCGCTACGACGCCATGGTCATGGTCGACGACTCGCACGCCGTCGGCTTCGTCGGCGAGCACGGGCGCGGCACCCCGGAGCTGCACGGGGTCCAAGACCGCGTCGACATTGTGACGGGCACGCTCGGCAAAGCCCTCGGGGGCGCGAGCGGGGGCTACGTGAGCGGCCGCAAGGAGATCGTCGACCTGTTGCGGCAGCGGTCGCGGCCGTACCTGTTCTCCAACTCGGTCGCCCCGGCGATCGCGGCCGCCTCGCTCGTTGTGCTCGACATCCTCGACGAGAGCGATGACCTGCGCGCCCGCCTGCGCGAGAACACGGTGTTTTTCCGCCAGGCCATGGTTGGCCTCGGCTTCGAGGTCCTCCCAGGCGATCACCCGATCGTCCCCATCATGCTCGGCGACGCCGCCTTGGCGGGACGAATGGCCGAGCTGCTCTTGCAAAAGGGCGTGTACGTCATCGGCTTCAGCTATCCGGTCGTCCCGATGGGAAAGGCGCGCATCCGCGCTCAGATGTCCGCCGCCCACACGCGAGAGGACCTCGAACGCGCTGTCGCCGCGTTTGGGCAGGCACGGGCGGAGCTGAACTGAAAGCCTTGGGACCATGTACAACCCGACCAGGATCACGACACCCTCCAGGCACGCAGACAGGGTCAGCTATGACGCCGAAAGCGTGCACCAGATCCTCGACGAGGCGCTGATCTGCCATGTCGGCTTCATCGCCGAAGAACGTCCCCAGGTGCTGCCGATGCTCTTTGTCCGCATCGGCTCCACCGTGTTCGTCCACTCCTCGACCGGCGCCCAGATGGCGAAGATGGCGGCGCACCAAGCCGGCATCGAGGTCACCGTCGAGACCACCATTCTCGATGCGCTCGTCCTCGCCCGTTCGGCGTTCAATCATTCGGCGAACTACCGCTCGGTCGTCGTGCACGGGACGGCGACTTTGGTGCGCGACCCGCAGGCCAAGACGGAGATCCTCGAGGCTCTGATGGAAAAGTTCGTGCCCGGACGCAACCCGGAGGTACGAGGCCCGACGGAGGTCGAGTTGCGTCAGACCGCCGTTTTGGCCCTTCCCCTCGTGCATGTCTCGGCAAAGATCCGCTCCGGACCGCCGGTGGACGAGACCGAGGACATCTCCTTGCCGTACTGGGCTGGCACATGGCCCTTGAGGCTCGTGCACGGCACACCGGAGGCATCGCCTGACCTGAGTCCGGACATCGCTCTGCCGGCCCACCTGCACCCGGGCGAGGGGACCCGCGGAGCAGGCTGAGATGCGAGCTGTCGTACAGCGGGCGGCCTGGGCCCGCGTGAGCGTGGCCGGGCAGGTCGTGGGCTCGCTCGACGGGCCGGGCTTTGTCGTGCTGGTGGGCGTGAGACACGGTGACGGTGAGCGCGAAGCCCTCGCCCTTGCCTCCAAGCTGTGGACCTTGCGGATCATGAGCGACGACGAGGGACACATGAACCGCTCCTTGGAAGAGGTCGGAGGCGGTCTGTTGGTGGTCAGCCAGTTCACCTTGTACGCGGACGCCTCCAAGGGCCGCCGCCCCTCCTTTGTCGACGCGGCGCCGGGCGAGGTCGCTGAGCCGCTCGTGGAGCGGGTCGTCGAGCACCTGCGCGAGCTCGGGGCCAAGGTCGCGACGGGCCGTTTCGGCGCTCACATGCTCCTCGAGATCGGCAACGACGGCCCTCTAACGATCATCATCGACTCGGCCCGCTGATCGACGCGATCTGACAAGCTCGCACCATGCGTTATGTGATCCTCGGTGCCGGCGCCATAGGCGGTGCCATGGGCGGGCGGCTTTTCGAGAGCGGCCACGAGGTCGTGCTCGTCGCGAGAGGTGCCCATCAGGCGGCGATCTCCGGGCGTGGCCTGGAGCTGCGTGACCCGGACCGCAGCGTGACGCTTCGGATCCGGGCGGTCTCGAGCCCGGCCGAGGTCGGCTTCAAAGAGGGCGACGTCGCCGTCCTGGCGACCAAGACCCAGCAGAGCGAAGCGCTCCTTTTACAGCTCGCCGCCTGCGCGCCGGCAACCACGCCGGTCGTGTGTGCCCAAAACGGGGTCGCTAACGAACCTCTGGCGCTGCGCCGTTTCTCGAACGTCCAGGCCATGCGGGTGTTCGTCTCGGCCACCCATCTCGAGCCGGGGGTCATCGAGATCCCCTTCGCGCCCTTGACGGGGCTGCTCGATCTCGGCCGTTACCCGACCGGGGTCGACGAGGTGAGCAAGCAGATGGCGGCGGATCTGAACGGGAGCACCTTCGACTCGATCGCCGACCCGAACGTCATGGCGCGTAAGTACCGCAAACTGGTCTCCAATCTCGGTAATGCCATCGAGGCCGCTTGCGGTCACCGCTCGGGCGAGGCCGCGGAGAAGCTGTTGCGGCTTGCCCAAGAAGAGGCCGCCCGCTGCTTTGAAGCGGCGGCGATCGAGGTCGCACCCCCAGAGTTCGATGCCGAGCGCAGGGCCGCCATGGGGCCTTACCGTCTTGTCGGTGACCACGACCTGTCCGAGGGCTCTTCGTGGCAGAGCCTCGCTCGTCACACGGGCAACATCGAGGCCGACTGGCTGAACGGTGAAATCGTGCTCCTCGGTCGTCTCCACGCCATCTCGACACCGGTGAACGAGCTGTTACGAGCGACGGCAAATCGCATGGCCGCAGAGGGGGCCGCCCCCGGATCGATCGCGGCCGAGGAGCTTCTCGCTCAGCTCTGAGCGGCTGCCACCAAAGAGCGAAGCTCGGCGGTGCGCTCGGCCGGCGTCACGCGCTCGACGACTATGGCCTCGCTCGCCACCCAGGCGGCGGCCTCCACGAGCGCGGCCGTCACATGAGCGGCGGCATCGGGCGTGTCGAGGGAGACGTGCTTGGCGAGAAGTGTCGATCCGAGCCTGCCCGGGTCCACGAGGCCGACGAGGCGGTCGCCGCCGAGCACCGGCATCGAGAAGTAGCCGTGCACCCGCTTTGCCCGCGGTACGTAAGCCTCCAGGCGGTGGCGGAAGCCGAAGAGCCTCTCGGTCCTCTCCCGGTACCAGGTGAGGCTGTCGAATGGGGAGACAAGCACGGACCGCCCCCTCATGCGCCGCCCCAGCAGGTCGAGCGCGCGCGGCGACACATAGGCCGGCTTGTTCCAGCCCTCGACCTTGGCGGGCATTAGGACCGTTTTTCGGACCACTTGTTCGACCTGAGAGCCCTTGAGCCCGTGATAGGCGGCAAGGTCGTTTGTCGTGGCTACTCCCAAGGCGCCGCCCGCCGCCTCCACGAGCCGTATCTGGCAGTCCTCGTCGCCGAGCTCGAGTCCGAGAAGGTGGGCAGGGATGGCCCGCTCGGCGAGGTCATAGACGCGTTGGAAGCCCT
>Ga0181520_10008661_pt1 | contig 14341 bp, 9 predicted proteins | sample PEATcosm2014_Bin_29_FD_132451 | JGI IMG/M metagenome (GOLD analysis project Ga0181520, IMG submission 132451) | Peatland microbial communities from MTU Mesocosm Facility, Houghton, MI, USA - PEATcosm2014_Bin02_30_metaG | ecosystem: Environmental > Terrestrial > Soil > Wetlands > Peat | place... | reverse complement strand
GGAGTAATCAGATCCCATCTAACTCCATAGTTGATAGTAAGATTTTCGCGAGCCCTCCAGCTATCCTGTGCGAACGCTCCGAGATAGAAATTCCGCGTATTTCCGGAGGGCGCCCAAGCCTGAATGAATCCTCCCGGAGCGCCAATCATGAAGTCGGCAAAGTCGACACCCGTTTCAAGAGCCTGGTTGAACATGAAATAGCCGTTTTCAATGTTCTGGATATTCTCCGCCATCTGCGTGAAATGGGTTGCGGCTCCAAATTTGAGTGAGTGGCTCCCCACAAGCCGGCTGTAAAAGTCTGACGCTTGATAAGTGTTTTCAATCAGTCCGAGGATGCGGCTCGGCACGCCGATATTGAAATTCTCAAAGTCCATCTCCGGAATGCCTTCCGTCGCCGGATTGAGCGGAATCATGGCGCCCGGGGTGCCGGACCCGGCGAACCCGAGCCCGGTGAGAGTCGCATTAATGGTTCCAGCGGGCTTATTCAGAAAGTCGTTGTAGCGGAGGTAGCCGATACGGGCCTCATTCACCGCTTTGCTGCCAATCGTCTTTGTATCTCCAATGTCGATGGCCCGCGTGCGCCCCGTAGTCATTGCGCCGAATCCGGGCACTGTAGCGACGGGATACGGATTGAACAATGAAAACTGATCGAAGTAATAGTAGCCGAATACCGAACCGATGCCGAGATTCGCATCCAATCGTCCGCTGAATTTGTTATCTGACAATCTCTGCGAGAATGCCGAGGTGGAAAAGTTGCCCTGGCCGTCGCCTAGCGGAATTGCTCCCGTGGCCAAAACGTTATTTGAAATGGGAGAAATAGCCAAACTGGGGATTTTTCCGTTCGGGAACACGCACCCTGTAGGCGTCAAGGGTTGGCTCGGATCATAGGCAGTGCCGGTGCAACTTGTCGATGGGCTACTTCCGCCGTAATAATACGGCTCGCCTGCCGTTACCGTGTACCCAAGTTTATTGCTGAGCTCATTTGCCCAATAAGCGCCCTGAACAGTGCTCCCGCTCATGGCCGATTCCAGTGCAGGATCGGAGAAATTGCCGCTGCGCTCATCTGCGGTGGGAACTGCAATGTTTCCGGTCGAAACGCCCACCACATTCCGGTTTCCCTGATAATCAGCGAAGAAGAATACCTTGCCCTTCTTCACCGGCCCGCCTGCGGTGCCTCCGAATTGATTCTGCTGGAATGGCCCCCGAACCCCCTTGTCAAAATAGTTCGCGGCATCGAAGTCCGTGTTGCGCAGGAATTCAAAAACATTGCCATGCAGTTGATCTGTGCCGTTCTTGGTAATTACATTCACCTGACCACCGGCGAAGTTGCCGTATTCCGCGTCGAAGTTATTCGTGATGATGCGGAACTCACTCAGAGAATCCAGGTTCGGCACCACGGCAGTGCCGGAAAATCCAAACTCCTGCACGGATATACCATTGAGCAGGTAGCCGTTTGCGTCTTCTCTCATTCCGTTGACTGACAGGTTGCCCGAGTTCTCGTCGCCGGAAACCTGCGGAAGTTGAAACCCGCCGCTTTGGAAGTTATTGTTTGGCGAAGAACCGCCGCCAAGTCCAGAGTTGCTATTCGCTACTCCGGGCTGCAGTGCCAGCAAGTCTGTGTAACTGCGGCCATTTAGTGGTACCGAGGTGATCTCCTTGTCTTCGATAATTTCACCCAACTGAGTCGTGGTGGTTTCCACATGGAGCGCGTTGCTCGAAACTGTGACCACCTCATCGGCTGAACCGACCTGCAAGGAAATATCAACCATCACAGCGTCGTTGACGTTGAGCACGATGCCGGCTTGTTTGAAGGCTTTGTAGCCAGCGAGATTGACGGTCACTTCATATTTGCCGGGTTGCAGCGCCGGAAAGTCGTAAACACCTTGACCATTAGTGGATACAACTTGTGAAACATTCGTCTCGGTGTTGATGGCCGTCACCTGGGCGCCGGGCACCATCGCTCCGCTCGGATCCTTTACCGCCCCCGTGATGCTTGCAGTGACACCGGCAAAAGCATTCCGGTCGAAACCTGAAATCAGGACAAGCAGGACAATCGCCAATGCAAGTCGCCGACACATTAATCGGGCACAAAACGTCCCCGACTGCCTGGTCTTTCCTATAAAGTCCATCTGCTGTGAAGAGTGCATCGAATTCCTCCTTAAGCGAGTAAAATCTGCGTTTGGTCTGCAGACGAGGGCGCAGCAACAGGTTCAGATTGCGTTCCCGGGCCTCTTGGGCTTCCACTGACCGTTGGTGCTGCTCCCGTGAGCCCTTCAGCCTCATGGCGTTGCGACGCATCGTTCGCAGTGCAACATGAGCGTCAATCGAGGAACGATCCCCTTCCCCGGAGCGGCTCACACTCGGAGGAACTAAACATACTTGGTTCGTAATGTTTAGTATGTATGTCAGATTATTAACACCCGAATTCATAGTTGTCAACACGTCCCGGAAAGAAAACAATCAGGCCGTTCGGACGGAATCAGAGCAGGCTCGTAGTCATGCTTCAAGTGGTTGACATTGTTGCGGATAGATGGCACTTGAGCAAAGCGAGAGCGGCTCTTCTCCCCATCGGGGCGCCATTGGGGAGAGAGTTTTTCACTCTGTGGATGGCGCGCGCTTGAGAACACACAGGCTCTGTTGGAGCCTCCGCTTTGACTGAATTCCTGGTCAATAAGGGCACCGGGGCAGAAGCCAGTGCACAGGGTGTTCCCCAGGCTGGGAAGCAACGACCTCTTCGACACACGCTCATGGTTCCGGCCCTGTCTAGCGGTGGCGAAGATTAACGGATACGTCTGGCACGCCAACCGTCACACCTTCTGCTCTTGGCTAACAATGGCAGAAGCGACCATCAAAGAGATTCAGGGGCTGGTGGGACACAAGACAATCACCATGTCTGCCCGCTATTCCCATCCGTCGCCTAAACACAAGCTGTCAGTGATTAACCGGGTCGCAGCGCCGGCCACCAAGACAGCTCCCAGCGACAGGCAAGAACAGCCGCTACAAAGATCACAAATCCCAACAGCCATCAGAACGGCCGCTAGACGAAAATGCCACTCCAGGCCGGAGTGGCATTCTTGCCGCAACTAACTGATTTTATTGGTGCCCAGAGGGGGACTTGAACCCCCACGGCCTTGCGGCCTGCGGATTTTAAGTCCGCTGCGTCTGCCAATTTCGCCATCCGGGCAAAGGGTCAGCTAAATCATTACACCCGCCGCGATCACCCATGGTTGCCGAGCATCGCCATCTTCCTGATTCCCCTCGTTGAATTCTAACTGCAAATGGAAGAGAGCACTAATAATGAGGCGCGAAAACCTGACGCTGCCCTGCGCCAAAAGTGAATTACATGACAGATTGGCCTTGGCGCAGCCGCTCATTTCGACCTAGCTCTTGGGACATAATGAGGTGTGCAATCCAAAACTATTTCCATGCCTGACCGTTTCTCCGACCACTTTCCCGCTATTCGCCCATGGCGCCCACGAAAAAACCCCGGCTCGGCGGTCGGGGTTGTCATTTACATTCATCTTCTCGCCGTCTACATCACAAATCGTGCCCGGCGACCGCGCTCCATAAAACGAATTAGAAGCTGACCTTCCTTTCGGGATACCAGGTTAGCCAGATAGTGGTGCTGGTTGCGGTTTGCTGACCCGGCAAATAGATGGGAGCTTTCCACCTTTCGTAGGTGAATTTGCCGTCAATCTCAAAGTCCTTGCCAATGCGTTTGACGGCCTCGAAGTTGATGTCGTTCAGAGTGGTGCCACCAGGAATAAAGTCCTTTGAAGCCTTCTGATTGCGCACGCCCACCTGGAACCATTCGTTGCCGCTAAGGTGATAGGTGATCCATCCCTGACCGCCCTTGTCCTCACGGCCGGCCCAGTCGCCGAACAGTTGGCCTTGATTGGTATAGCCCTGCACTTGGATGCCTTCCCAATATTGATATCGACCGCCAATACTCACATTGGTGCAGGTTGGGGGTGTGGTTGGGGGTGTGACGCTGTAACAGGCGGCGGAATCGGTGTTGACACCTTCGACGCGCACATCCAGCTTTGGGATGCCAGGGAAGTGGGAAAGATAGACGCCCGGCCTGAACGCACCGTGTAAAGGTTTGGCGATGGGGCTGGGCGCGTCGTGCGCGTCGGAGTCAGTGTAGAGCGTTAGCCAGTTGCGAGGGAAAGGTAGCCGGTAGGTGAAATCGAATGCACTGAAGCGGGCGCCTGGATCCAGATCGGTGTTCTTTTGGTAGGGTTCAGTGGAGCTAAAACTGAAGAAACTTCTAAAAAAGGTATGAAGGTTGATAGGTTCGTGACCTCGCCCTCCCCAAATCACAGCACGTGCGAATCCGAACTCGAGGTCGCGAGTAGGCTTGAAGCTGAACTTCTCGACGTGTACCCAGGGGTCGCCGGGGTTGATCACGTTCGGCACGGTGTTCGACGGATTAGCTATGTACGCAGGGTTGGGCATATAGGTGTGACCCCTGAGCGGTCCGACCATAAAATCGTAGCGGAAAAGCCCCGTAAGCCGAGAGAGTAGCGGAATGTAGATTGGCTCAATACGGTTGATGCGGAAGGAATAGATGTTTTCTGCGTTGTTGGAGTAGGCCATGCCTCCGCCCAGCCCAGGCCCCAACCAATCATCCTGCTTGCCAAACGATATCTCGTGATTGAGCACGTGTGCGGAAACATAAGCTTCAAGGAATCGCCCATTATTAGTTGTAGCAATCGGCCCCATCGGGATAGTTGCTTGATCGTACGGAAGCCCTGTGGCAGCGTTGAGAAAAGTTGTGAGGTCAATTGTGCTTAACGTCTGAGCAAGTGCCTGAGAGTACCCGGCGGCTGAGGGCGCGTCTTGGAACTCGCCGCGCACATAGAGAGTAAACCGGCCTGCTGTGGCATAGCCGCTGGCACCGGAGTAGTTATTAAAACCGTTCTCGTAAGGACGCCCATAGTCATTGATGATGGTCGAGCCCAGATGGAAGCTGTCGCGCAGTGGTGTGCCGCTGATGCCGCGGCCTGCTGAGTAGACTGACTCGATACCGGAGTTGCCCTGGTGCGTCAGGCATTGTTTTTCCGCGTCGTAATGCAAAAAAAGGATCAGTGCAGTGTAGATATCCTGCGCCTCGCCAGAGGTTGGATCTCCATACATATCCGCGTCGCGAAACTCGGCGTCGATGTCTTCAAGCATGTGGCTCAGACTGGCACGCGTCCATGGACGCATACCCAGATACGCGTGATCGATATAGCCCATCGAGTAAAGCCGCAGCACGGCTGGGTAAACCCAGCTATCAACAGGGATATACGGCGAACCCGCAGTGGAAGATTCGCACACTACCATCGCACGGGCGGAATCGCGACCCGACTGCCTGATGCCTACTGGCGCGGTAGCCTGCTGAGCCGCAATTGGAATGACGGAGGGCAGGTTAAGCCACAACAACAGAGTTGCGCCCTGGACAGCAGAGAATAGGGACCTGCGTCTGCTCACAATGATTTCCTCACTCTATCTTTGGATTGTTTCGAGGTAAGATCCGCAGCGACGCACCTGTTGACGAGAAAAGATCTGCGGTGGACTCAGGGAATCAGCCGACGGTCAGGGGATTTGGTTCTTTGTCGCAGGAGTGAAGTTGAAATTGAGCAGCTAAGCGCTGGACTTCGCTGCAACATACATCACTTGTCTTACGACCTCGCAGGTACGAGCAATTTGCTCGGGCGTGAGAGTTGGATGCACCAAGAACATCAAGCTTGTTTCCCCCAGCTCTTGCGCAACTGGAAGACGCTTCTGAGGACGCCACTCGGGCGGAAACGCCTTTTCCAAATAGATCTCACTGCAACTGCCGCTGAAGCACGGGATGCCCTCGGCGTTGATCGCCTCCATAATCCTATCTCGCGACCAAGCGGGACGAAGCGTCTCTGGACGCACGAAGGCATAATATTTGTAGTAGGCATGCTCAATATGTTTTGGCGGCATCGTAACACGCAAACCCGGCAAAGTCGCGAATTCGTCTGTCAGGATCTGAGCGTACTTGCGGCGAACGGAAAGCCATCTGGGAAGTTTCCTAAGTTGTACTCTACCAACCGCCGATTGAACCTCCGTCAACCTCGAGTTTGTTCCAAACGACTCATGCAGCCACCGGAATCCCGGAGCATGCGCACGATGGTAGACGGCATCGTAGCTCTTTCCGTAATCCTTGAAGGACCACATCGAGTTCCATAATTCGGCCGAGTTTGTCGTCACCATGCCTCCCTCGCCCGCAGTCGTCATGATCTTGTCCTGGCAAAAGGAAAACGCGGCCACATCTCCAAGCGAACCGACGTGCCTCCCCTTGTAGGTGGCTCCGTCTGCCTGGGCGCAATCTTCCACAACCTTGATCCCGCGTACATGCGCTAGGGCGAGAATCTCATCCATCTCACACGGCCACCCGGCCAGATGAACCGCGATTATCACCTTGGTTTGAGGTGTCAGCACGCGCAGAACGGTCTCCGCCGTAATATTCTGGCTTTCGCGATCTACATCTGCAATGACAGGGCGTGCGCCAAGCCTAACCGCGCAACCTGCGGAAGAGATGAATGTCCTGCTCGCGGTAACTACCTCATCGCCAGGTCCTACGTCCAATGCCTTCAACGCGCATTCCAGCGCCACGGTCCCGTTAGCAAGTGCAACGGCATATTTACAGCCAAGAAATGCCGCGAACTCCGTCTCGAAGAGTCGGCCCTCGTTTCCCGTCCAATAATTGACGCGACCGGAATGCAGTACCTGCACTGCTGCTTCTATCTCGTCGTCAGCAAAAAAAGGCCACGGTGCGTCCAACGTTATTGTATTGGCTTTAAGGTCCAATGCGTCCCATCACTCTTAAAACTGTATTGTACAGCCCAGACGCCAATTCGGGGACCGACAGAGCCAGTCATGGCCGCAAGGCATCCATTTGTAGACTGTCGATTCAGACTCAATGCTTTATGCCTTCGCTCCGTACGACCTTAACAACCGTCATTCCAATGATCTGGAGATCAAATATAAAAGATCGCCGCTGGAGATACTCATAGTCGAAATGTACCTTGACAGGGATTGGCAGTTCATCGCGGCCGTTCACCTGAGCCCAGCCGGTCAGTCCAGGCACCAGAATGTGAATGCCTAGCTCAGTACGGAGTGCTACTAGATCGTTCTGGTTGAACAATGCCGGGCGTGGCCCGACGAAACTCAGATCACCCACGAGGATGCTGAACAACTGAGGCAATTCATCGAGGCTTGTCCGCCGTAGGAAGCTGCCAATAGGTGTCAGGTATATTGAGGGATCCGAGAGTAGATGAGTGGCAACCTGAGGAGTGCCTACCTGCATGCTGCGGAGCTTCGGCATCTGGAATAGCCCATTGTCCTTCCCAATGCGACTCGACCAATAGAGAACAGGCCCCCTTGAGGTTGCCTTAATGACCAGTACAAGGATAATAACCAGGGGCAACAGAAAAAGCATGAACAGCGATGACAATGCGATGTCGAAGACACGTTTATAGAAGGTCATCGTCTGTCTCAAAGACCTCACTTGTCTCTTGGCCAGGTTGCTGGGTTTGGAATAGCGGCTTGAATCGTATTACATTTAAGCTACAGGTTCTTACCTGACGCGAGATATGCCTCCACCATCCTCTTCCGGGTGATCATTCCATCGTCCAACCATTTGAACCCGGAAGCAGCGAGCGCCTTTACATCCAAGCTGAACGATACGGTAAGTTTCCGGAGCGACTCGCGATTGATTGGCAGGCGCAGTCCCATCCATCTCAAAGGTACCGCTCCGGCAATTGCCGCACGAATTGCCAACATAGACACATCTCTCGGTCGCTGAACTTTCAAAAGATCGGCCAGTGAATCTATGAACTCTACCAAGGGGAGGGGGGCCTCGTCGGCAAGATTGTATATCTTGCCATTCGCTCCGACCTGCGACAGATACATGATTGCCGCGGCAGCATTGCCTACAGATAAAAAACTTCGCATGGGGTTTCGCCCGCGAACGTGGAAGTAATAATGGCCCTGGATGGCGCGCATCAACGACTCAAGATTGAAGCGCACTCCTGGGCCATATATCAGGCAAGGCCGGACAATGACCACATTCATGCGACTCGCATTGGCAGCTTCCAGACCAGCCTGTTCGACCATCAGTTTATTCCGGGCATAAATCGAATCACCCGACGTAGGGGTCAGTTCGTCAAGTTCCGTTCCCTCCTGCCCCGCGTAAACGTGAGCACTCGACACCAGAAGGACACGCTCTACCCCGGCGTTCTGCGCTGCTGCGAGTACGTTCCGCGTCCCGCCCACATTGGCTTGTTCTGCCTCGTCGATTTCCGTCTGGGAGTGCAGAGAAGTGTGGGCGATACCCGCTAGGTGAACGACGGCGCTGCATCCTCGTACCAGGGCACGAACAGCTTCAGGGGAACGAACGTCACCCTCAATTTGATCAACGCCCGGCAAGTCCCTCTTGAGCCGACGACCCAGGACGCGCAGATGCAAGCCCTCCGCAAGAAACATCGGCAGCATGTGTGAACCAATCAGACCAGAGGCGCCGGTAACTGCGATCGCTCTCTTCTCAATTGCCATACAACGCTCCTCTTACTTAGGGCACCATGTTGTTTCTATTAGCTTGATCAGCGAAGGGATCAGCGATTGTTGGGAAAAGCTGTCGAGATCCGATGGACGGCCTGGCCGGGAGGAAATCCCGTTGAGAAAATCCGACGCTAGCTGTGTGATCAAATCCACAACCTGATCCACGTCTCCATGGCGAACGAATCGACCCATTCGCGCGATTCCCGGATACTGCCTCAAATCTGCAATGTGACTTTCTGCGGGGCCTATGTAGAGAAACGGAGCCCCCACAGCCAAGATGTTGTAGATTTTACAGGGATGCACAATACCGACGAACGAATCTCCCAAGATAACCACTTGCAGATCGGCAGCGGAAAGGGAAGCAGCGAGATGCTCTAGCGGCTGATACGATACGCTTACCACGTTAGACAACTTGTGCTCTAACGCAAATGATTTTACTCGCGGGAATTCACTGCCTCCCCCCACAAACACGAACGTAATCGCGGGGTTCTTGCTAAGCCGCAATGCGGCCTGTAATACAGTATCCAGCGGGTGCAACGGGCTGTGATTTCCCGAGTACATCACGACAAATTTCTTTTCAGCCCCGATTTGCTTTCGGAACGATTCGCGACCCTCGGGATCATAGCAGACAACTTGATCGTGTGCCCAAGGTGGAATGATGTGGATCTTATCCTCCGGAACGTGCTTATTGACAATCCTATCTTTCATGAAGCGATCCAGAACGACAACACTTGACGACGCGCGGAGACTATACCGTAATGCGCTGCTGAGGAATCGCGCTGCGAGTGAGTCAGGCTTCATCCATCCTGCGGCGATGGCTTCGTCAGGATTCAGGTCCATGCTCCAGTACAGCAGGCAGCCACCGCGGAGTTGAACGAAGAGCGCGGCTAGGACAGACAGTAACGGAGGTGGTGGAACGACTACCACGACATCCTGTCTGGGCATAAAGATCAACGCAAGAGAGCTGGAAGAAAAGAATGACGCAAAGCTCACAATGCGCCGAAGCTTCGACTTTTTCCCCAAGCACCATACCGCGACACGTCGAATGCAAATGCCCTTCCATATCTCAACTCTTGGAAAGGTCTTCTCCGGGTCATCGTAACCGCGGCTGCTGCACAGAACAGTAACGTCGTGGCGAGCCGCACTGAGACCGGCGCCAAGGTCGCCAAGGTGTTGGGAAACTGAAACCACATCTGGATAGAACACCTGGCTTAGTAGCAAGATCTTCATCCTTTGACCTCGACGCCGCCGGTGAACGGGCTGTAACTAATGGCTGAACGACTGCCGGCTGAAAGCCTGCAGGTTTAGTTGCCTCAGAAAGTTGCCGATGCGGACGAAGCCAACCGAAACACTTTGCATATGGAGTTTTCAAGCTGCAATTGTCTTCGCTTTGGCTATAAGTTGTGGAACTCTCCGCAAACGACATGGAGTTATTCAAACCGGGAAAATGCACCAGCAGCACTTCGTTTGAAAAACACCACTGGCCAACACGACCTTCATTCTGTCTCACCAACCAATATGCGCCTCCAAGGAGGCAGTCGCTCTATTCAAGAAGCGACCACGCTCTCTGTCAAAAGTAACCATCTTGGTCGGTACAGTTATGGCAAGCGGCTACATCCTTATTACCGGTTGTAGCTGCCGTTCGACCGCTACGGCCAAGACCGCCGCTTGCCTTCAGATTGTGTCCGGTTTCTTCATGCCCATCAACCGATATGGCGTGGTGAATACACTCAATAATTGCCAAAGGAAAGCCTCTCTCATGTCCTTCATTCACTCGCTCGGCAATTCAGGGAGTGGGTGGATCGCACTTGTATTTGTGATCGCCCCACTCTTTGTTGAATGTTATTTGCCGGTTGGTTTCTTCTAAAGTCAGCCAAGGAAAAAGAACATCCAACGTTTCAGATTTCTCGACAAAGAAAGCAAATTGATTCTGTTGCTTGACAAATAGCTTCGCTAACACCGAATAGAGTGGGCGTAGAGCGTTTACGAATATCGTCTTGATTCGTGCGTTCTTTTCAAGCTCGGGCGTGCAGGGGAACGCAGTACCATAGCTATAAAGAATCCTATGCCTGTAGTAGGGAGAGTACGACTGAATGGTTTTTTCAATTTCCCGTTCAGTCCAGCGATAAATGAAGTTAGGAATCTCCGTATTATTCACGCCACCAGAGTTGCAATTATTGTAATATACCGCTGCGTGTTCATAAACCTGTGTAAGGCAGAACTTCTCCATCAACCGCATTACTATGGAGTCGCGGCTTTCAAAAGCCAAAATGCCTTTTTTCGAAACGCGATACATTTCCGTAAGAACCCTATGTGGTGAAGATGCATGGTGAACCGCTGCATGAATTACGACATAGTCGAAATGATTGTCTTGGAAGGAGAGCTTTTCCGCATTTTCACACTTCCATTTAAACGGGGCGAAGTCATTTGCTGCGGGACGTGTATCTAAATTTGAAATTGTAACATTGCGAAAGCCGAGTCTTTCAAAGACATTCTTGTCAAGCAGGCCCCCGCCACAAACCAAAATGGACGAAGTGTTAGGCTGGAGTCGTTTTTGCACAATCTTCTCGTAAAACATCTCTCTTCCGTCCATTTATTGCCTCCCCCTTTAACAAGCAAATCCCAGGCACCGTTCGTGAAGCGACAGCTTTCTACAAAAGAGAACCAAACGCTCGGAGACCTGTTCCGCTTGCCAAACGTTGCCTCACGGATACCCGCCTCACCCGTTTTCGATCTCGCGAACGACCCCTTTTGCGCCGCGCTCTCGCAACCGATACTGGTCATATATCCATGCATAGGTTTTTTCCAAGCCCGCCCGAAGGCTGATGTTTGGTTCCCAACCTAGGTACTTCTCAATCAAAGTGTTGTCGCTGTTGCGGCCATTTACGCCCTTGGGGGCGCTCAGGTCATAGTTGCGCTGAAGCTTGATTCCCGCAAGGTCTTCGACCATGTCCACCAACTGGTTGATGCTGACCGCTTCAGTCGATCCAAGATTGATTGGTTCCAGAATCTCAGAATGCGTGATCAGCCCGATGCCTTTGATACAGTCATCGATGTACATGAAGGAGCGCGTCTGGTGTCCGTTACCCCAAATTTCGATTTCGTGTTTGCCGGCCAACTTGGCTTCAATTACCTTGCGGCAAATCGCCGCAGGGGCCTTCTCGCGACCGCCAAACCAAGTTCCCCAAGGGCCGTAAACGTTGTGAAAGCGAGCAACACGCACATGCAGACCGAAGTCCTCCATGAAGTGGCGGCACATCCGCTCAGAAAATAGCTTCTCCCAACCATAGCCGTCTTCGGCCAAAGCGGGGTACGCGTCTGATTCCTTCAGGGCCGGCGGTGTAAATCGGCCTCCCTCATCGGGCGTGTGCTGCAGATTGCCGTTGTAGACACAAGCCGAAGAGGAATAGAAATATCGTTCGACGCCGCACTTCCGCGCTGCCATCAGCATGTGAGTATTGATGAGAACGGAAAGCATACACAAGGCCTTGTTCTTTTCGATGAAACCCATACCGCCCATATTTGCGGCAAAGGTATAAACCTCAGTCGCGCTTTTTGTCGCAATCTCACAGTTCTCTTTGTCGTTTAGGTCGAGCGTGAGGTTCTCGACATCGTCAAATTTCTGATACCAGTTCTCCAGGGGCTTAATGTCAACCGCTCGGATGCGTCTGTAACCTTGCTGCCTAAGGGAAGCCACCAGATTGCCACCAATGAATCCACCGCCACCTGTTACCACTACCAATTGGTCCTTCATGCTGTCTCCTTTTGCGATTACTAACTAAAACACTTGGTTAGCACCATGTGCTGCAATGTGTTGGAATTCCGCACAGCTAGAATCCTCACTGACAGGTACTGATAGGCGCAGTTGCTCGCTTCATACGCTGTGTGAAATAGAAAGTTGTGCGTACAACTGGAATACAATTTATTTCGGCGACGATACCCCTGCTTGCGGATTGGTGGGACGAACCAACGAAAAGTATACGTCTAATGAGGCTTGAGCCGTGGCTTTCCAGGAGAACCTCTCGAGATTGGCTTCGGCGGCTCTGCGAATGCCAGCTCTCCAGGAAGCCTCGCCCTTCAGTCCGGCTGTTATGGCCTCAGAGATCGCCGTCACAGACAATGGATCAAAATATATGGCCCCTTCCCCACCGATCTCAGGGAGAGATGTTGCATTGGAGGATGCGACAAGGGCACCTGCAAACTGAGCTTCCAGGATGGGCATCCCAAACCCCTCATAAAGAGATGGAAGTACAAAAAGTGCAGAATGGCCCAACAATGGTTGGATATGTGCCGTGGGCACATATCCTAGCCACTGAATTTTGGAACTGGCGCCCTCGCCGGGCACCTCCGAAAGTTGGACGTTGGCAGGGAGCCGTCCCATGATCACAAGGGCATAGTCCTGGACATCTTTACATTCCATATATGCCTCGATGAGCCTGGCTATATTCTTGTGTAACGTGCCACCGCCGAAGGCAATGATGTACTTTTCTGGCAGGTCATATTGTGCCCGCAAGGAGTCCCAATCTATGGGGGCGGCTGGCTTCCCCAGCCAACCTGGCCCTTGATGGATCACGGTGATTTTGGCAGGGGCAACGCCAAGCCGTTGACATATGACCGATTTAGAAAAATGTGAGATGGTAATTACATGGTCAGTGACACGAACAGCTCCAGATGAAAACAGACCCAGCATCAGGCGCTTGAACCAGGGAATGCTTTGGCGCACATCCACATAGTTCATGTCATGGACAGTGACCACGTTGATGCACGGAACCACCAATGGTGCGACGTAACCAAGAGAATGAACCAAGTCGATGCGATGTTTGATCAAAAGAAAAGGCAGGACCATCTGTTCATACAAATAGCGCAATGGCCGCTGGACTGCTCTGACGTTGCATACTACTCTCTTTAAATTCGGCGCTTCGGTAAGAGAAAGGGATCTCGACTCCCTATTAAGAAAAACAATATATTCATTTGCCTGATCCAATTCTACCAGCGCGTTCACCAAACAGACGCCATAAGTCTCGGTTCCGCCGCATTGCCCAGGAATCAGGTAAAGCAGGTTTAGTCCAATCCTCATTACCATTCCCCTAGCTTTCCTGCTGTATCAAGGAGCATCACCATTCATAGATTTCGAAATGGGTCGGGGCGATACGAAGTTCTTACCGTAACTATTCTTTTCCCAAGTAAGACCCATCGCCGCTTATGTGTTTGCGTCATACCGAGCTGACATGGGGGCTGCGGGAGTGCAAGCGGGAGACCATGCGGCAGGTTTCCGTGCCAACAAAAGCCAAGAGTCTTTCCAGGCGGTTGCCACAGATGTGACAGATTTGTAGGCCCAGCGCAGGCGATATGGAACCTTGTCAATCATGTGATCGCACGCTCTCAATTCGCGGCATTCGATTCCAAGCAATTCTGCAAGCGACTCCAAGTCGTGCCTCGTATATTCGCGGACATGTCCTCTCCACTCATCGTACCAGAAGAAACTTTCAAACGGTGGGTAGTTCGTTCTGCCAAGCATAACATCGAGCCGCTTTCGTATATTCACGGCATTCGGCACTGTGATTAGCAACAGTCCATTTGGCTTTAACTTCTCCAGCAGCTCATTCAATAGCCGGCGTGGCGATTGATGCAAGTGCTCAATGACGTCATTCATCATGACTAGGTCAAAAACGTTGTCGGTCTCAAGTACCGATGCATTTGTGGAGACATAAAGGTCGATGCCCATTTGGGCGGCAAACGAAAGTATCTTTTCCCGATTCCCCGG
>Ga0181520_10008660_pt1 | contig 14341 bp, 5 predicted proteins | sample PEATcosm2014_Bin_29_FD_132451 | JGI IMG/M metagenome (GOLD analysis project Ga0181520, IMG submission 132451) | Peatland microbial communities from MTU Mesocosm Facility, Houghton, MI, USA - PEATcosm2014_Bin02_30_metaG | ecosystem: Environmental > Terrestrial > Soil > Wetlands > Peat | place... | reverse complement strand
TCATATAGCGCAGCAGAAACCGTATCGTCACCAGGTCAAAGCACACCCGCACGGTGCGCGACAACCCGTAGTGGCTCTGCCCGTGTTGCCGCCGCGGGTTACTGATCGGCACCTCGCAGATGCTCGCCCCATACCAACTCGCCAGCGCCGGAATAAAGCGGTGCATCTCGCCGTACAGAGGAATATTCTGGATCACCTCGCGCCGGTAGGCCTTGAAAGTGGTCCCGAAGTCGTGGATGCCCACCCCGGAGATGCGCGCCACAATCCAGTTGGCGCAGCGCGAAGGAATCCTGCGCAGGAACAGGTTGTCGGCGCGGTGCGACCGCCATCCGCTCACCACGTCGTAACCCTCTTCCAGGCGCCCCAGGAACTCTGGAATCTCTTCGGGTGCGTGCTGCAGGTCGCCGTCCATGGAGATCAGCATCTCGCCCTGCGCGTGGTCGAAGCCCGCTGCCAGGGCCGAGGTCTGGCCGAAGTTGCGGCGCAGTTTCACCACCAGCACACGGCTGTCCACAGCCGCAATCTCCTCCAGCAGCCGGTAGGTACGGTCGCACGAGCCGTCGTCCACAAACACCATCTCGAAGGGCTCGCCCACCTGCTCCATCACCAGCTTCACCCGGTCGTAGAGCGCGGTCACGTTCTCTTCTTCGTTATGAAACGGAACGACGATGGAATACTTCGGCATAGTTGAAATGATACGCCCGCAGAATCTGCGGATGTGCTAATACCCAGCCAGGACCCGGAATCTGAGCTAACTGAAATATGCTCTTCTTGCTCCTGGGCCACAAAAGAAACTTAATTCCCGCCTTACCCGTCCAAAATTCAACGCGACTTCACCCCGCTGATGTACGATTCCTCACTTCAATTCGTGCGCATCAGGACTGTCTTTGTCTCCCATAGACACTCTCCCCTCGGTTCGACTATCGTTGCTACGCAGCGCAGCTTCTGCGCCCACTGGTCTGTTACGGCCCCCACTCCAGTCATGAAAGGCAGCCCGATCCAATGTCATCCCGAAAAGTAACCCGCCGCGAATTTGTCAGCGCCTCCAGCTTTCTTGCCCTGGGACTTCCGGTCGTGCTGGGCCGCTCCTATCCCATGTTTGCCGCGCCCACGGCCGCGCCATCCGCAACCTACGTTCCCCCCAAGTCCCCGCGCACCACGCTGAACTTCAACCTCAACTGGCGCTTCATTCGTCAGGACGTGCCCGGAGCCGAGGCCCCTGACTTCGACGATGCTGCCTGGTCGTCCATTGCCACACCACACAGCTTCAACGATGTCGATAGCTTCCGCAAGCTCATCTCCCACGGCAGCGGCGATACCGGAACCTATAAGGGACTTTCATGGTATCGCAAACACTTCAAGCTGCCCGCCGCGCTGGCCGGCAATCGCGTCTTCCTTGAGTTCGAAGGCATGCGCCAGGCCGGCGACATCTACCTCAACGGCAAAGACGTGGGACTTTACGAGAACGGAGTCACCGCCTACGGAATCGACATCACCGACGCCCTAGCGCCCAACGGCCAGGAGAACGTCCTCGCGGTCAAGGTGAACAACTCCGGCGGTTACCGTGAACGCGCCTTCTGCATGGCCAATCCCAAGAACGCCGACGGTACACCCTGCGTCGGTCAGGGATACGAGTGGAACGCCAACGACTTCAATCCCAATCACGGTGGCATCAACCGCCATGTGTGGTTGCATGTCACCGGCAAGATCTATCAGACCCTGCCGCTCTACTACGGCCTGGAGAGCCAGGGCGTCTACGTGCATGCCGATAACTTCAACATCACCGGCAAGACAGCGGATGTCACCGTTGATGCCGAGGTACATAACACATCGGGCAGTAGCGCATCGGTCGGTCTTTCGGTCGCCGTCGTCGACAGCAATGGCCACGTCAGCACCCAGTTCACAGGCAAGCCCATGGATGTAGCCGACGGTGCCAAGAGCGTCATCTCCGCCACCGGCGCATTGAAGCAGGCGCGATTCTGGAGCCCCGAAGACCCCCACCTCTACGATGTCTACAGCATCCTCAAGGTGGGCGGCAGGGTTGTCGATGTCAATCGCCTTGAGACAGGCTTCCGCAAAACCGAGTTCAAGGGTGGCGTAGGTACCGGCGGCATCTTCATCAACGACAAGTTCGTCTACCTCAAGGGCTTCTCCGAGCGTTCCACCGACGAGTGGGCCGCTGTCGGCGCGGGCTATCCCGACTGGATGCACGACTACACCGCCAAGATGATTCGCGACTGCCACGGCAATTACATGCGCTGGATGCACATCTCTCCCACCCGCACCGACGCCGATTCCTATACCCGTTTCGGCATCGTCCAGGCCTGTCCCGCTGGAGACAAAGAACGCTTAGTCACCGGCCGCCAGTGGGACCAGCGCGCCGAGGTCATGCGTGATTCCATGATCTACTTCCGCAACAACCCAGGCATCCTCTTCTGGGAAGCGGGCAACACCATCGTCACGCCCGACGAGTTGAAGCAGATGGTCGCCATGCGCAAGCAGTATGACCCTCATGGCGGGCGCGTCATGGGTTACAGGGACAACGACGATGTGCCATCCAACCAGGCGCTGACCCCCATCGCCGAGTACTACGGCATTATGATCGGCCAGGACACGGGCACCGACCGCATCACGCAGCCAGGCCAGATGTTTCGTGGTTACAGCGTGGACCGCCGCGACCGCGCCCCGCTGGTTGAGACCGAGGACTTCCGCGAGGAATGTTCGCGTCGTATGTGGGACGCCTTCTCGCCACCCTTCTATAAGGCCAAGAAGGGTCCTAACGACACATGGAAGCATGATGGTTTTCTATACAACAACGAGGACTTCGCCCTGGACGGGGTCAAACGCTACTGGATGTACTGGGAGAACCGCATCTCCAACACCGATCCTGCGCACTCCAAGTGGTCGGCGTACTGCTCCATCTACTTCACCGACGAGGACGCCGACGGGCGCCAGGACTCCACTGAAGTATGCCGTGTCAGCGGCAAGGTGGACGCCATGCGCCTGCCCAAAGAAATCTACTTCGCCTACCGCGTCATCCAGAACCCGCAACCCGATCTACACATCCTGGGCCACTGGACCTACCCCGCCACCCAGCCCGACGGGACGAAAACTTCCAAGACCATCTACGTCATCTCCAACACCAAGTCGGTCGAGCTGTTTCTCAATGGCAAGTCTCTCGGGGTCAACGCCAAGCCGGACAACGGCTGGGTCTTCGCCTTCCCCGCTGTCGATTTTGTTCCCGGCACACTCAAGGCCGTCGGCAAGAACGACGACAAGATCGCTGCCCAGCAGGTGTTGACTACGGCAGGCCCGGCAGCAGCTATCAAGATGATCCCGATCATGGGCCCAAAAGGACTACAGGCCGATGGCGAGGACATTGCGCTCATCGACTTCGAGGTGGTCGACGCCAAGGGGGTGCGTTGCCCCACCGACTACGCGCGGGTCGACTTCACCTGTTCCGGCCCCGCCATCTGGCGCGGCGGCTACAACAGCGGCATTCTCAACTCAACCAACAACCTCTACCTCAACACCGAGTGCGGTCTCAATCGCGTCGCGGTGCGCTCCACCCTTATCCGCACCACCGATCCGGCGCCCGGACCTATCGTCGTCACCGCCTCGCGCGATGGCCTTAAGTCGGCGACTGTGCGGATTGTGCCCGTTCGCGTAGCCGAAAGCAACGGCATCGCCAACTACCTGCCGCAGCACCTGGCGGTCACAAAAGGATAACAACTCTCAACGAAGCAGTTCTCCATCGGCGGGTGCCCCATCCATCACGGTTGAACGCGATGGATGGGTTGATTTTTGTTTGTCATTCTGAGCGCCGCGAAGAATCTCCGCATTTGTCTTGCGCATGTCCCTTATATACCGCGTTCTATGCGAAATCGGAGGCAATCAACCTCTAGCTACGCTCACCTCTGGGTAGCAGACTCCGCCGGAGTGATTTTTGTTGTGACTTGTTGCGGCGTCGGCAATTGCGTGCTGTCCCATCCTCCACCCAGCGCCTCGATCAGTTGCACTGACGCGGTCATCGCCTGGGTGTGAAGCGTCGCCAGCGTCTGCTCGTCCGCCAGCAGAGTAGCCTTTGCCGTCACCACGTCGATATAGGGATCGACCCCCGTCTCGTAGCGTGCCGTCTCCAGATCGACCACCTGTTGCGCCGACTTCTCCGCCTGCTCCTGCTGCTGGACCTGTTGCGAAAGGATGCGCTCGGCAGCCAGCGCGTCCTCCACCTGCTGGAACGCGCTCAACACCGTCTGCCGGTAGCTGGCGACATCGCCGTTGTAGATCGCCTCGAATTGCATCACAGTGGCTCGCCGCAGTCCGGCGTCGAAGATTAACTCCGATGCTGAACCTCCCAGCGACCAGAACCGGCTGGAGATGTCGAACAGGTGCTTCAAGGCAGCGCTTTCCAGACCTCCGTCCAGCGTCAGCGTCAGGTTGGGATAGAACGCCGCGGTGGCAACCCCGATCTGCGCATTCGCTGCCGCCATCACTCGCTCCGACCCTGCAATGTCCGGCCTGCGCTCCAGCAACTGCGAGGGCACGCCGATCGGCACCGGAGGCGGGGTCGCATTCAGCGCCTTCACCGGAATCGAGAACGACGAGGGGTCTGCTCCAGTCAACACCGCGATCGCGTGCTCGTACTGCGCGCGCGCCACGCCCAGGTTGGTCAATGCCGACTGCGCGTTCTGCAAGGTGTTCTCCGCCTCTACCACCGATATCTGGGCGCCTACCCCGGTCTCATACTGCGAGCGGATCAGGTCCAGCGACTTCTGATCGTCCGCCACCGTTTGCCGGTACACCGCCAGCAGCGCATCTTGTCCGCGGATATCGAAGAAGTACTCCGCCAGGCTGGCCTGTTCGCTAAGCCTCTCGTTCTCCAGGTCCGCCGCGCTCACCTGAGCGTTGTACTGCGCCGCACTGATCTGGTTGCGCACCCGTCCCCATAGGTCCGGCTCCCACGCAGCATCCAGCCCTAGCACCGTCAGCGAGGTCGTCCTGCCCGTCGCCGCCGATGGCGTGCTGGATTGGTTGGCCGACGATCGCGATCGCGAGAAGCTCGGCGCTGACGTCAGAGTGGGATAAAGTTGCGATCGCACCTCACCTACGATCGCACGCGCCTCCATGAAGTTCTCGAAGTACACCTTGATCGTTTGGTTGTCGATGTTCAGCTTGTCTTCCAGAGCATTCAGCTCCGCGTCGTTGTAGATCTCCCACCACTTGCCGTGCAGCATTGCGTCCTGCGGCTGGGCCACCTTCCAGTCGCCCGCTGCAGCGTCGGGCGCGGGCGCTTCCTTGTAGGCGGCAGGCGGCGCCTGCGCCATCGCGGGAGGCCGCTGATACTTCGGGCCCACCCGGCAGCCGGTCATTGAAAGGGCTGCCAGTGCGAGGGCGATTGCGACGGGTTGACGGGTACTTCTCATAGTTGTACTTCCATGTGAGTCAAGTTTAATCCGAAGTCGCCCCAATCGGGCCTCCCACGGAATCGAAGCTCTTATGCCGCCGCGCTACCCACAGGCGGATTCGGTCAAAGGTGAGGTAGACCACGGGTGTGGTGTATAGCGTCAGCATCTGGCTCACTACAAGGCCGCCCACAATAGTAATTCCCAGGGGCCTGCGTAGTTCGCTGCCGGTTCCCGTCCCGAAGGCCAGCGGAAGCGCGCCGAACAGCGCCGCCATGGTGGTCATCATGATCGGCCGAAAGCGCAACATGCATGCCTCGAAGATGGCGTCCTGCGAATTCATGCCCCGGTCGCGCTCCGCCTGCAGCGCGAAGTCGATCATCATGATCGCGTTCTTCTTCACAATCCCGATCAGCAGTATGATGCCGATGATGGAGATGACGTTCAGGTCCTGGTGGAAGATCATCAGCGCCAGCATGGCGCCGGCGCTGGCAGAGGGCAGGGTGGAGATGATGGTCAGCGGATGCACCAGGCTCTCGTACAGAATCCCCAAAACGATGTAGACACTCAGCAGCGCAGTCACAATTAACATCGGCTCGCTGCTCAGCGACGTTTGATACGCCTGCACCGTTCCTGCAAAGAAGCAACGCACCGTGGGGGGTACGCCCATCTTCTCTTGCATCTGGTCGATGGCCAGCGTCGCGTCGCTCAATGACACATTCGGAGCAAGGTTGAAAGACACCGTCACCGAGGGAAAAAGGCCGGTGTGACTCAGTGCCAGGGGCGTGGTATTGGCCTGCGCCTTGGCCATGCTTAACAGGGGCGTGTTCCCGCCCACCGTCGAGTTCCTGGTCGACGGATGCAGGTACACGGTCTTCAGGCCATCGGGATACGCCCAGTACTGGGGGGCAACCTCCAGCACAACGTAGTACTGGTTCAACTGGGTATAAATCAGCGACACTTCGGACTGGCCAAACTCTGAATACAGTGCCGAATCCAGCGAACTCACACTCTGTCCTAGCTTTGCAGCCGTCACCCGGTCGTAGGTCAGGCGCTGGTCCAGCCCTCCGTTCTGCTGGTCGCTGCTCACGTCCTGAAAGCCCGGAAGATGTGTGATGGCGTCCAGCAGCTTTGGCCCCCACACCTGCAGATCGCTCACGTCGTCCGACTGGATTGTGAACTGGTACATCGCATTGCTGCCGCGTCCTCCAACCCGGATGTCCTGCGCGGCCTGTAGGAATGTGGATGCGCCGGTGATCCGGTTCAGCTTCGGGCGCAACCGGTTGATCACGCCCGCGGCGTTGAGATCTCTCTTCTCCACCGGCTTCAGAACTACATTGACCATTCCTGTGTTGGTGGCCCCGCCTCCCACGAACCCGATGACGTTCTGCACCGCCGAATCTTTGTTGATCACACCCTCAATCTGCTGTAGGGCCGCGTTCATTGCCGGAAACGATGCATCCTGGGGGCCGCGTATGTTGCCTTGCAATGCGCCGGTGTCCTGCTGAGGGAAGAACCCCTTGGGTATCTTGATCGCGATGACCACGTTGAGCGCAATAATCAGAAACAGCACCGTGAGCACCATGGCCGGGTTCTGTAGCATCCAGCGCAGACTCTTCCGGTAGATGCCCAGGCTCCATCGAAAGACCCCCTCCGACATCCGCGACATGCGGCCTGGCTTCACATCCTTCTGGCTCTTCAGAAGATGGGCGCACATCATAGGAGTGGTCGTAAGCGAGAGCACCATGGATACCACGATGGCAGTGGACAGCGTCACCGCGAATTCGCGGAAGAGCCGGCCCACGATCCCCCCCATCAACAGCAGCGGTATGAAGACCGCGATCAGCGACATGCTGATCGTCATCACGGTAAAGCCAATCTCCTTGGAGCCGCGCAGCGTCGCGGCAAATGGCTCCATGCCGTCCTCAATGTGGCGCGTGATGTTCTCCATCACTACGATCGCGTCGTCCACCACAAAGCCGGTGGAGATGGTCAGCGCCATCAGCGACAGGTTGTCCAGGCTGAAGCCGCAAAGGTACATCACCGCAAAGGTGCCAATCAGGGAAGTGGGGACCGCGACCGCCGGAATCAGCACGGCGCGTGGACTGTGCAAAAAGACGAACACTACCAGGATGACCAGCGTGATCGAGATCAACAGGGTGCGTTCCACGTTATTGACCGACGCTTTGATCGTGGTAGTGCGGTCCATCACCACGGTGGCGTTGATGCCCTTGGGGATCGCCGCCACCAGCGACGGCAACTGTGCGTAGATGCGCGTGACAGTGTCGATGATGTTCGCGTTGGGCTGGCGGCTGATAGTCAGCACCACCGCCCGCTTGCCGTTCAGGTAACCCCCCGCGCGCAGGTTCTGCACCGAGTCCACCACGTCGGCCACATCCGACAGGCGCACCGCCGCGCCGTTGTGGTTGCCCACAATCAGCGGCTGGTAGTCTTCCGCATGGGAGATCTGGCCGTTCATCACAATGTCCGCGCTCACGTTGCCGTTGCTGATCTGGCCGCGGGCAAGGTTCGAGTTCTGTAGCCGCAGCATGGACTGTAGGCTTGCCATGGTCAGTCCGTAGCTGGCCAGTTTGTTGGGGTCCACTTCCACTCGCACCGACGGCAGAGCGCCTCCCCCGGCGCCCACCTGTCCCACCCCCTGTATCTGCGAGAGCTTCTGCTCCATCACGGTGGAGGCCACGTCATACAGCTTGTCCGGCCCATAGACGTCGGAGGTAAGCCCGATAATCATGATCGGAGCGTCCGCCGGGTTCACCTTGCGATAGGTCGGATTGCCCGGAAGATTGGCCGGAAGATACGTCCGCGCCGCGTTGATCGCCGCCTGCACATCGCGCGCCGCTCCGTCGATGTTGCGGCTCAGGTCGAACTGGATCACGATCCCGGTCGAGCCCAGTCCGCTCGACGAAGTCATCTCGGTGACTCCCGCGATGTGCCCGAACTGCCGCTCCAACGGCGTCGCCACCGAGGAGGCCATGATCTCTGCACTGGCCCCAGGCAGCCCCGCGTTGACGAAGATAGTGGGGAAATCCACCTGCGGCAGAGGCGAGACCGGCAGCACCTTGAACGCGATTGCGCCCGCGATCGCCACAGCCACGGTAAGCAGCGTCGTAGCTACTGGACGATGGACGAATGGCGCGGAGATATTCACATCGCCTCCGCCGAGTACGAATAATCGCTCCCTGGTTCGCCGTTCCCGCTTCCACCATTGCCTCGCTTGCCCCTGAAGCGCTGCCCAAGGTTGTCGAAGAAGATGAAGATCACCGGAGTGGTATATAGCGTCAGCACCTGGCTCACCAGCAATCCACCCACCATGGTGATGCCTAGAGGCCGGCGCAGCTCCGATCCCATGCCAGTGCCGAATGCCAGGGGGATGCCCGCCAGCAGCGCGGCCATGGTCGTCATCATGATCGGACGAAAGCGCAGCAGGCAGGCCTCATAGATCGCGTCGGTACAGTTCTTCCCATGCTTCCGCTGCAGTTCCAGCGCGAAGTCCACCATCATGATGCCGTTCTTCTCCACAATCCCGATCAGCAGAACCAGCCCGATGATCGCCACCACGCTCAGGTCCTGCTTGAAGATATTCAGCGCCAGGAACGCCCCCATGCCCGCCGAGAACAGGGTCGACAGGATCGTGATCGGGTGGATGAAGCTCTCATACAACACCCCCAGAACGATGTAGACCGTCACCATCGCGGCCAGGATCAGCAGCGGTTCGTTGGACAGGGAGTTGCGGAATGACGCAGCCGTGCCCTGAAAGTCGGCCTGTAGGCTGGGCGGCATATTCATGCTCTTCTGTAGCGCGGTGATCGAGCTGATGGCGCTGCCCAGCGACGCATTCGGGGCCAGGTTGAAGCTCACCGTAATCGATGGGAACTGTCCCTGGTGCGTGATCGAGAGCGGCTCGGTCGTGCTCTCGAAGTGGGAGAACGCGCTGAGCGGAATGGCATGACTCGGCGCCGAGCTTGTAATGCCTGCCGAGTTGGCGCCCACCTGCAAGGTCGTCCCCGAAGTAAGCACGCTGGACGGAGGCGTAAGCAAACCCGCCGAAGGCGTGTACAGCGTGGTCGCCGTCAGCGCATTCGACCCCGCCGAGGTCGATCCGCTGCCCGAGGAGCTGGATGCACCCGCCCCCGTTGTACCCGCGGCCGCGTTGGCCTGGATGTAGATGTGGTTCAGCTTGTCCGGGTCCAGTTGGAACTGCGGCTGCGCCTCCATGATCACGTGGTACTGGTTCAGTTGCGTATACATCGTGTTGATCTGCCGCTGGCCAAACGCGTCGTACAGAGTGTTGTCGATCGTGGTGGGCGCAATCCCCAGCCGCGACGCCGTCACCCGGTCGATCACCAGCGACACCGCAAGACCACCCGTCTGCTGGTCGGTGGCTACGTCCTCCAGCCCAGGTATGTTCTGCATCTTCGCGACGAACTGATTGGTCCACAGGTTCAACTCGTTCTGGTCCGGGTCTTCCAGGGTGTACTGATACTGGGTCCGGCTGACGCGGTCATCCACCGTGATGTTCTGCACCGGCTGCATATAGAGCTGAATCCCCTGCACCCTGTCGATCTGCGGCTCCAGCCTGCGGATCACGTCGGCCGCGCTCAGGTCGCGCTGGTTCAGAGGCTTCAGATTGATCGACATCCGCCCGCTGTTGGTGGTGGTATTAGTCCCGTCCGCACCGATGAACGACGACAGGCTCTCCACCGCCGGGTCGGCCAGGATCACCTTCGCCAGCTCCTGCTGCTTCGCCGCCATCGCCTTCGAGCCGATTGTCTGCGACGCCTGCGAGATACCCTGGATCACCCCCGTGTCCTGCACCGGGAAGAACCCCTTGGGGATGATGATGTACAGAAACACCGTCAACCCCAGCGTGCCCAGGGCCACAAACAAAGTGACTGTCTGATAGCGCAGCACGACCTTCAGCGTCCTTCCATAGAACGCGATGAAAGAGTTGAAGGCGCGTTCCGAGGCCTTGTAGAAACGCCCCTGCTGCGCCGTCGTGCTGTGCTTCAGGATGCGCGACGCCATCATCGGTGTCAGCGTCAGCGATACCACCGCCGAGATGAGGATGGTGACCGCCAGAGTGACCGCGAACTCCCGGAACAGCCGCCCCACCACGTCGCCCATGAACAGCAGCGGGATCAGCACCGCGATCAGAGACACAGTTAGCGACATGATGGTGAAGCCAATCTGTTCCGCACCCTTCAATGCCGCCTGCATCGGTGGATCGCCCGCCTCCAGGTAGCGCGAGATGTTCTCCAGCATCACGATGGCGTCGTCCACCACGAACCCGGTGGAGATGGTCAGCGCCATCAGCGATAAGTTGTCCAGGCTGAAGCCCAGCAGGTACATTGCCCCGAAGGTGCCCACCAGCGACAGCGGCACGGCCACGCTGGGAATGATGGTGGCAGACAGGTTGCGCAGGAACAGGAAGATCACCATCACCACCAACCCCACCGTAAGCAGCAATTCGAACTCAACATCGTCCACCGACGCCTGGATCGCCGTGGTCAGGTCGGTCAGCACCGTCACCTGTACGCCCTTGGGCAGGTTTACTTCCAGTTGCGGCAATAGCCGCTTGATGCTCTTCACCACCGTGATGGTATTGCCGCCCGGCTGCCTCTGTACGTTCACGATGATGGCCGGGTGCTGGTTCATCCATGCCGCCTGGGTATTGTTCTCCACTCCATCCACGATGTCGGCGACGTCGGTTAACATCACCGGCGCTCCATCGCGATAGGCCACCACCACCTGGCGGTAGTCATTGCTGTTAACCAGTTGGTCGTTGGAATCGATCTGGTAGTCCTGGTGCGGCCCGTCGAAGTTCCCCTTGGCCGCGTTGACGCTGGAGTTGCTCACCGCCGAGCGCAGGTTCTCCATGTCAATGCCGTAGGACTCAAGCTGTGCCGGATTCACCTGGATGCGCACCGCCGGCTTCTGTCCGCCGCTGATGCTGACCAACCCCACGCCGCTCAGTTGCGATATCTTGGGCGCCAGCCGCGTGTCCACCAGGTCTTCCACCTGGGAGAGCGGAATCGAGTCCGATGTGATCGCCATGGTCATCACCGGGGCGTCTGCCGGGTTCGTCTTGCTGTAGATCGGGGGTGCCGGCAGGTTCGACGGCAGGAAGCTCTGCGCCGCATTGATCGCCGACTGCACCTCCTCCTCCGCGATGTCGATGCTCAGGCTCAGGGTGAACTGCAGCACAAGCACCGAATTGCCCGCCGAACTGGTCGACGTCATCTGGCTCAGCCCTTGCAACTGGCCGCACTGACGCTCCAGTGGAGCCGTCACCGTAGTCGCCATCACATCCGGGCTGGCCCCTGGGTAAAACGTCACGATCTGGATTGTCGGGTAATCGACCTCAGGCAGAGCGGAGACAGGCAGTTGGGTATAGGCAACGATGCCCACTAGCATGATCGCCGCCATCAGCAAGGACGTCGCAACCGGACGGAGAATAAAAGGACGCGACGGACTCAAGGGGCGTTACTCCCACTGGTGTTGGCCTGGATCGGTTTGTTGGAGATGGAGGTCGGCGTGTTGTCCTGTAGCTTGTCAAAGCTGCTGGTTGCCAACACATCGCCCGGCTGTATGCCCTGCACCTGGGCCGTCTGCGCATTGGTCACGCCAACAGTAATAGGAGTCAGGTGGGCCTTGTTGTCCGCAATCACATACACAAAAGCCGCTTGCCCGTTGTGTTGCACCGCCGCGGTTGGAATTAGCGTCACTCCCTGCAAGGTTTTTACCAGCAGCCGGGTGTTCACAAACTGGTTGGGAAATAAGGACGAGTCCGCGTTGGCGAACTGCGCCCGTCCCTTCACCGTTCCCGTCGTCGTGTCGATCTGGTTGTCCAGGGTCAGCAGCGTCCCCTTCGCAATCTGCTTCTGATCGCTGCGGTCGAGCGCATCCACCTCCAGCTTGGCCCCCTTGCGCAGTTGCTTCTGGATCTGTCCCAGGTCGTCTTCGGCAACCGTAAACACCACGGTGATCGGCTGGATCTGTGTGATCACAGCCAGCGGCGTGGTCCCGTTGGCCTGCACCACGTTACCCGGATCCAACAGCCGCAGCCCCACCCGCCCCGTGATCGGCGCAACAATGTGGCAGTATTGCACCTGAATCTCGTCGTACGACACCGTCCCCTCGTCGTTATGCACCGAGCCCTGGTCCTGATCCACCAGCTTCTCCTGGTCGTCCAGGGTCTGCTTGGGAATCGCATTGCGCGCCCACGCCGCCTGGTAGCGCGCCAGGTCCATCTGCGCCTGTGCCAGGATCCCCTTGTCCCGCTCCAGAATCCCCTTCGCCTGAGTCAGCGTCGCAGCGTACGGCCGCGAATCGATCTCGATCAGCGGGTCGCCCTTCTGCACCATCTGCCCCTCGGTGTAGTGGACCGAGGTCACGATCCCGTTCACCTGACTTGTGATCGAAGAGGTATCCACAGGAGTGACCGTTCCAATCGCATCCACATAGACGCCGATGTTTCCCTTCTGCGCCGTCGCCGTGGTGACCGGAACCACCCCTCCAGCCGTGTTGCGTCGGCCCGTCGCTGCATTCTGGGAAACCTGGTGGGACCGCAGAACAATAAAAAATCCTGCCGCAAAGATCGACAGCAGGATAATCCATACCAATGTGCGTAGACCTTTTTGCCTGGGGGCTATGTTCTTGGCAGACAGTTGGTGATCGAGGCCTATATGAGGTTGCTGATTTGGATCGGATTGCAATTGATTCTCCAGACCAAGCGCGCAGGGCACACTCCTGTCCCACGTAACTTGTGGCGCTCTAAAGATGGACGTGTGAAGCCTGCAATTTGTTGCCCGGTCTTCCGCAACTCAAAACAGGAAATCCGCTTCCGGTCGATTGTATCGCAGCGTCGTGCGCTCCCGCATCGCTAGCATTCCCTGTCCGCCGAGCGTGCATCCGCGTGAATCGCACGCCCCATAGACAAAAGCCCGCAATCAAGCGGGTTGTTGCACTTTACGCAAAATTCATGATTGACTTTTTGGTGGAGCTGAGCGGGATCGAACCGCTGACCTCCTCGTTGCGAACGAGGCGCTCTCCCAGCTGAGCTACAGCCCCCACAGGACGCGCGCAACACTGACCGTTGCAATCCCATCAAGAGTACAACTTTGGATATCCCTCTAGGATCACAGCGCCGCGCAGCGCCGTCGATTCAACTCTATGAGTGTATCAGCCCCCCGCCGCCACGGCCACTCCATCTCTCACCGCTTCAGCCGCGCGTCACCGCCCGCGACACATCCGCCCATCTCGCCTGCAACGCCTCGCCGAACTGCCCCCATGGATTCTCGCCCGGCTCCACCATCGGCATCACCAGGGTCACCTTGGTGCCGCGCCCTGGACGGCTCACCACCTCCACCTCGGCCGAGTTGCCGTACATCACCTCCATCCGCTCACGCACGTTGCGCATGCCAATCCCCCCAGCGCCGCTACCCGCGCCAGCTTGCCCCACTGCGTTTGCCCCGGCTTCTCGCTCCACATCCATGCCGATCCCGTCGTCTTCCACCTCCAACAGCAGCCGACCATCGCTCAGCATCCGGCTCCGCAGGGTCACCGTCCCGCCGCTGATGCGCGGCTCCAACCCATGCTTAATCGAGTTTTCGATCAGCGGCTGCAGCAACATACTCGGCACCAGCACACCCAGCGTATCTTCGGCGATCTCCTTCACCACGCATAGCTTCTCCCCGAAGCGCACCACCTCAATGTCCAGGTAGTCGTCGGTAAACGCCAGTTCCTCGCTGAAAGGCACAAACGCCTCGCGGTCCTTCAGTAGAGCGCGCAGAATGTTGGCCAACTTCACGATCATCTCCCGTGCCAGCTCCGGCTTCGACCGCACCAGCGACGTGATCGAGTTCAGCGTGTTGAACAGGAAGTGCGGGTTGATCTGCCGTTGTAGCGCGTCCAGC
>Ga0181520_10008659_pt1 | contig 14342 bp, 11 predicted proteins | sample PEATcosm2014_Bin_29_FD_132451 | JGI IMG/M metagenome (GOLD analysis project Ga0181520, IMG submission 132451) | Peatland microbial communities from MTU Mesocosm Facility, Houghton, MI, USA - PEATcosm2014_Bin02_30_metaG | ecosystem: Environmental > Terrestrial > Soil > Wetlands > Peat | place... | reverse complement strand
GCTCAGGCTTTTCTTGGGTGCTCTGCATTGGCGACTACCATTCCAGGCAATGCCTGTGCGTGTAAACCCTCTCCCTGCATTTCAAAAAACAGCCTAATCGTCACTTAAAAAGGCAAAGCGCCTTCGTGGAGTGTGAGAGTCAGAAGAGTGCGCGAGGGATTGTGAAATCAGTGTGCGAAGCGACAGGTGTTTGCTTGGATCAGATACGGGGCCAGATACCACTAAACTTTACCCTGGTTGCCCCATCCCTGGGCCGCTAGCGCGTCCGATAAGCCCTCCTTGCAGAAACACCTCCGAAAACCACGAGCGGCGCCCCCTGGCGGCCTGGGGGCAGTCCTGTTGGGGGCAGCGTAGAAAACGGATTTTATCGTACGCTAAGGAACTTAAGTCCCGACAGTGTAACAATTTAGTAAAGGCGAAAATAATCCGCAATTTTGCGTTTCATTACGATCCTCACTCTTAAATAACTATATTTACCACAACAAAATAATGGGCCGGACAAACTGCTTATCGTACGATTTGTTTCGAATTCTCCGCAGACCCCGAGTTTGGGGGATAAGAGCCGCCGCCGAGCCTCGCGACATCGAAGGCTGGATCACTTTCACCGCCGCGATGTGTTGCCTTCCGCACAGAGCCTGCATCGTGTTTTTGTTAACCTTTACGCAGCGGCGCAGGAGGGTTATGAATAATCAGAAATCGTCGATCATCCGATCTGCGAGGCCAAGGATCGGGTCATGATCGGCCCAGCGGAAAGGCCCGACTCCTCCTTTATACTGAAGGCCCTCCTCGAGGACTGCGCTTCCTTCGTTCTCATCTGCGATGTTCGCGGCGCGATCGAATACGCCAATCCCGCCGCGCTTCGGCTCTTCGGCCAGGCCAAGTCGGCCTTCGAGCGAGACGGCCTCTTCGAGATGGCCACCAACAGGAGGGACAGGCAGAGGCTCCTGGATGCCGCGACAAGTCTGAAGGCGGGCGAACGCAGACGCCTGGAGATGGTACTCCATTCAGTCGAGGGCCTGCACGTCCCGACCAGCGTCGCGCTGGTTGGGATCGATGGCGCCGAGAGCGGGGAAGGCCGTCTTCTCGTCATCGGGGACGCAGCGGAGGCGATCCCCACGGTCTCCTACGTGAGCTCGCTCGCGAGCAACAACTTGGTCATCCGCGTGCTCCACGGCAGCGTCGACCCGGTATTTCTCATCGACCCCGAGACACGGATCGTTCGCGATTGCAATCTCGCGGCGACCGCCCTCTTCGGCTGGAGCCGCAACGATCTCGTTGGTTCTACCTTGCGGAAGCTCTATCCCAGCGAGGAAAACTTCGCTGCGATCGGGGAGCGATGGCCGAAACTGGAATCGCGATCCGGGGTCCACGAGGAGGAGATCCTACTCGTGAGCATCGATGGGCAGACCATCTCCTGCAAGCTGACGACCCTATGCATCTACGGTCCGAAGGGAGACGCCGAGCTGCGCATCGCCATCTTCCGGGACATCACCGAGGCCCATATCAGGGAGGACATGCTCGCCCGGCTAGCGGCGCGGACGACCGAGCTCGCTATCGAGCTCACCCAACTGACGAAGCACCAGATCCCCATCGGCAAAGAATCCTTAATGGGCCTGGGCCTTACAGAACGACAGGCGCAGTTGGCCAGATACGCCGCGATAGGGCTGACCTCGAAGGAGATAGCCTTCAAGCTCGGGCTTTCGGAATCGACCGTCAAAAACCATTTTTCCTCGATGTTCCGAAAATTCGGCATCGCATCGCGGATCGAGCTCATCGCCCTGCTCGTTGACCGCCATATCCCACTGAAATAGCCTAAAGGCCCATCCCTTTGGCTTAAAGTACTAATTGCGGCCAACGTCGTATCATCCTCCAATAGCTTCATGGATGAGATCGACAAAAAAATAGTCAGCGCGATGTACGTTAGGGAAATGACGGAAGCCCTGGACGAGGTCAGATCGGAAAAGGCCGCTCTCCTGAAAGAGCTCCGCCATCGGGTCAGCAACAATCTGCAATTGATGACCAGCATCGTGAGGCTTGAGTTCACCGCCTCAACCGAGCCGGGCGCGCGCAAGGCCCTGATGGACACGGAGCGTCGCCTCCACGCCCTATCTATAACGAACGGGCAATTCTTGAACCGACAGGATGCTGGTAAGTTCGAGCTCTATTCCTTCATGCACGATCTCGCGAGCGACTTTCACAGCGTTTACGATCCCGATTCTCGGGCCTTGAGCATCTCACTCTCGGGCCAAAGAATATACCTTCAGATGAGCGCTATCGCTCCCCTCGGGATAATCACGGGCGAGATCGTCTCCCATGCGCTTGAACGCGCGCGGGCGCAGGCTCAGCGCTCGCGCCTGGACATTTCCTGGGAGGCCGACGTAAATGGCGCGCTCGCGCTGAGCTATTGCGATACGGGCGGCGGCCTGGCCGAGGCGAATCTCCATAATTGGGGGGAACCGCTGGGGATGATCATCATCCGCACCCTCGCGGAGCAGATGGAAGCGAAGGTCTCCGTGGCGAACAGCAGCTTGGGCGCGGTCATCACCATCGAGCTGCTCCCATCTTGACCCGGACGGAAAGACAGGGTTACTCTTTGTCGATTTAAACCATTATCGACGGAGACATCGATCGTGGAAGGAAAGCCAGGCGGGTTTGATGAACCAGACCCCCGAGAAAACCATCTACTCGCGGCCTTGCCCGAGACCGATCTCAGGAGGATATCGCCCCGCCTTGAGCTCGTCGACCTTGCCCTCGGAAAAGCCGTATACGAATCCGGGCGGGTGTTCTCCAACGTGTATTTCCCTATAACATCGATCGTTTCCCTGCTCTATGTCCTGGAGAACGGGGCTTCCGCCGAGATCTCGGTAGTGGGCAACGATGGTGTGGTCGGCATCGCCCTCTTCATGGGCGGCGAAAGCATGCCCAACCGGGCCGTCGTCCAGAGCGCGGGCAAGGCCTATCGGCTCGACGGGCAGACGCTCAAGCAGGAGTTCAGCCGCTCCGGAGCCTTTCAGCATCTCCTGATGCGCTACACCTTGGCCCTCTTCTCGCAGATGGCCCAGACCGCCGTCTGCAACCGCCACCATTCCGTGGATCAACAGCTGTGCCGGTGGCTCTTGCTCAGCCACGACCGCTTGTCCGGGGACGAGCTTCACATGACGCAAGAACTGATAGCCGACATGCTTGGCGTAAGGCGCGAGGGCGTGACCGAGGCGGCAGGGAAGTTGCAGCAGGCCGGGCTCATCCATTATAGCCGAGGTATGATAACCATTGTGGATCGTCCGGGCCTTGAGGCTCGGGTATGCGAGTGCTACGCGGTAGTCAGGAAGGAGTTCAAGCGGTTGCTTCCCGACGTGACTGCAGATTGAGGTTTTCCTCGTAGTCACGAGGCAACGCGCTCGCTTCTCCCGCTCAGCGTGTGGGCATCGCGCGGCTCAATCGCCGATCGCCCGGTTCGTCGCCGTGGTCGCGGCATTGGGCCTCGAACTCGTCGGCCGTACGAGCCCAATCTCCTGAACGATGTTCGATCAAACAACCGGCGGCATTCAGATCCTGCAGCGCATGAATGTCGGCTGAATGGGCGTTACCGAAGGTGGCGCAGAAAACAAGAGTCATGCACCCGGCAGTAACCGGGAGTTCCAAGAGAATATTTTCATGCTCTTGCTCAGTTTCTGTACATGGTCATTGGCCGATCTGCGGCAGCAGTTTTTTCAATTCGTGGCACTTTCCCTTGACAGGGCTTGCCTGTTTTGCCAAACTGACCCGGAGGGTCGATATTGACGGTTGGTCGGTATTCGGATGACATGCCTATATCCACGATTAGGCTATTGGTCGCCCCAATATGAACCACCTCCATACGACGGATAGTAGCCACTCCAATCTTGTCCGTACCACAACGAGCCAAAGCCCAGGCAGGAAGAAAGCGAAACAGTGAGCGCAACCATCGTGGCCACCACGCTAGCCAGCAAAAGCCGATAGAATAGTTTACGATCATCCCCAGTTCGAGTCTTCCTCGCATCCCTCTCTTTGCGATCAATACTGCCAGTCCGGCAGGGCCACGGCCGCGTCGGTCTGGTCGAACACGCCATCGTTCGCCCTTCTCACTGGAGGAAGTTTCTTTCCGGAGCGAGGTCGGCAAGGGCCCGTACTGCCTGTGGCCCAATCAGTGGGTTGCATTCGACTGAGCAATTCATATCGCCAGTGACCAAGGCCTCGAAGACCTCCTCGATGCCGTCCATGCCGATAACGATGATATCCTTGCCGGGTCGCAGGGCAGCGTCTTTGATAGCCTGGGCCGCGCCGAGGGCTATCTGATCGTTGCGGGCGACAACTACCTGGAAATTTTTATCGTTCTTCAAGAAAGTTGCCGCAACTTATTCCCTTATCGAAGCTGTAGTTCGCCGACTGCGATTGGGTGATCTTCCAGTTTGATGAAGGTCGATGGTCTTCGTGCCATCGTCCATTTTCATGTTCTTTAAAAAGTTGGCGAGCCAGGTGCCTGCCTTCTCGCCTTCCATGACGAAATCAGAGCCCATAAAAGGCATGAGAAGAACCTTATCATCTTTCACTACATCGCGGTCGATCATGATGACGGGGATTCCGACCCTCTTCGCTTCCTGAAGGACAGGTCCATAGACGGTCTCGTCACCGCGCACCGTATCATGACCATCGCCTGTATTCGTACTCCCGTTGTTCTCATTTGACGCTCCTCCTTCACGGCCTCAAGGATCATAGAGGCCTTAAGGTGACGGTAAGCGCTAGTCTTTCCGTGGTCTGTTCGGAAGTGCACACGCGGAATCGACCCTATTCCTTGACGACGTAGGTGTACAAGCCTATCGACCCGTCGTTATCCTTTTGGCAATAGATGCCTTGAATCTCGTTTTCAAAGCCGGGGAAGCGATTCCATCCCTCCTCGAACATCCTGAAATAATTAAGCATAGGGCGCGAGCGCTCGTCGTAGCGCTCGCCGGGAACCACGACCCCGATGCCAGGCGGGTAGACCAGGGCCAGGGTCGCCGCGATCCTGCCGTCGATCTTTTCTATCGGTAACAACTCCACGTTATTGCGCACGAGCTCGTTCATTGCTGCCTGGGGGGTCATCGCCACCTCGGGGAAGTGCTCCGCGCGAAACTGTTCGCGCTGCAGGGCGCTGGCCCCGCGCTCGCGATAGAAGGCGTGCATCTGGGCGCACAAGTCCTGCAGGCCCAGGCCGGAGTAGCGCTCGCGGTGTGCCGAGACGAAAACCGGGACGACCTCGTCGAGCGCGGCGTTCGCGTCGTGCAGGCGCTTGAACTGGAGGAGAGCCGAGAGCAGGGTCCCGGCCTTGCTCGACTCGAGCCCAGGGGTCAGCAGGAAGAGAATACTGTTCAGATCGTTCTTCTCAGGGACTATGCGATGCTCGCGGAGGTACTCAGCGAGGACGGCGGCTGAGACCCCGTGCGCCAAGTAGTCGCCCGTAGCGCGATCGAAGCCGGGCGTCAGCAGGGTCAGCTTGTTAGGGTCGGTCATCGCGTATCCTTTTGCCAAATGCTTGAATCCGTGCCATTGTTCGCCGGGCACGAGTTCCCAATAGCGCACATCACTAGCCAGCTCATCGGTCGGTATGTCCTCCCAATGTACGGACCGACCCTCAACCTGGACGCAGTCGGGCACGAAGGGGTCGAAGGACCATCGCCGCTCGGGATCGATCTCGGTTTCCGCGTACTCGCGGCCCAGGGTTCGGATCTTCTTGCGCATTTCGATGCCGAGCCGGATTGTATCTTCCCAGAGGACCTGCCCCGAGCGGCCCTTCATCATCTGAGCGCCTACGTCGAGGGAGGCGAAGAGCGGATAAAAGGGCGAGGTCGAAGAGTTCAGCATGAACATCTCGTTGAAGCGGCGATGTCCGACCCGCCTGCGCTGCCCCGCGAGATGGGCGTCCTTCACGTGGATCTGCGAAGCCTGCGAGAAGCCTGCCAGCTGCTTATGCGTGGATTGCGTGGCCATGATCCCCGGATCCTCTGGCCCGAGGCCCTTCAGCCCCATAGCGAAATGCCCCTCGTAGAGGGGGTGGAACTTCATGAAGCCACCCCAGGCCTCGTCGAACATGAGGTATTCGCACAGGTGACCTAGCTTCTCCAGCAACATGCCTACGTCGTAGATAGTGCCGTCGTAGGTGCACTGCTCGATGACCGCCACTCGAAACGGCCGCGCGCGCTCCCATGCCTTCGGGTCCTTGACCAGGGGGCTCATCCGAATGGCCTGTCGGATGCGCTTTTCGTCGAGGGCCTCGAAGTCGATCGGCCCGATTAAGCCCTGGGCGTTGCGATCGGTCTCAAGGTAGATCGGAATGCCCCCGCCGAACACGAAGGCCCCTTGAAGGGTGGCTTTATGGTTGTTTCGGTCGAAGAGCACCAGGTCGCCAGGCGCGACGAGGGCGCTTAGGGCTATTTTATCCGAAGTGGAGGTGCCGTTCAGTACGAAATAGGTGCGGTCCGCCCCGAAGATCCGGGCGGCGGCTTTCTCGGCCTCAAGGGCCGGGCCCTCGTGGATCAGCAGGTCGCCCAGCTCCACCACAGAATTGTCGATGTCGTTCCGGAAGACCGCCTCGCCCAAGTGCTCCACGAAGGCGCGGCCTATCGGGCTCTTTTGGTAGAAGACCCCGCCGTTGTGCCCGGGGCAGGTCCACATCTGGTTCGCCTGTTCGGCGTAGTCGACCAGCGCGCCAAAGAAGGGAGTCTTCAGGGATTGCGCGTAATTGCGCAAATGGCTGGCCAGGTTGCGCGCGACGAATTCGGGCGTGTCCTCGTCGATGAAGACATAGCCCGTCACTATGCCGAGCACGGCGACGGGAACTTCCTTGAACGTATGTTGCTCCACCAGGATGAACACGGGCATGTCCAGTCCTCGCTCCCTGATGAAGCGGATGAAAGTCTGGACCGCGCTCTCCGGCTCGTCGACCGACCACTCGACGATCACGCAGCCGAAGCTGGCATCGCTCCTGATAGCCGAGCGTGCATCGGCCGTCCCCGCGCTCACCGTAGTCGAATAGCCCAGCCGCCCGAGCTCGTCGACGATCAGCTGCAAACGCGACGAGGAGAGGTTCGGCTGCACCGGAAAGGTCCGGCAGAGCAGGAAGCCAAAAAGCTTATCGTAGTCCATCCCTAGCTTCTTTTACCGCTTCATTCGCCGCGTCCGTCTTCCACGCGGGCTTCTTCAGTTTCAGAAAGACCAGGGGCGGCAGAGCCAGTAGCGCGGTGCCCACGATCATGATCGCGAAATAGATCCATCCGGGAATAGTTATCGAGCCGATCGGGAGGAGGCTGATGACGAAGGTGAAGGCGGTGGCGGCGAAGCCCAAGCCGCCGACGGCCCAAACGCCGACCTTCCCGCCTGGTATCTTGAAGGCGCGCGGTACGTTGGGCTGTGAGTAACGCAGTTTGATCAGCGCTGCGAAGATAAACAGATAGGCGATGCACAACAGGGTCACGGTCATGGCCGACATGATCCAGTAGGCGGTGTTTACTCCCGGGATGAAGACGTAGAGCAGCGAGATGAGGGTTCCGATTCCAGCCTGCAGGAGGAGCACGGCCCTCGGGGCGCCCTTCTTGTTGTGGCGCGAGAACATCGGCGGCATGTTACCCTCGGTGGCGACGACGCCCAGTCCCATCGCGGGGCCGATGAGCCAGGCAGCCAGCAGCGGTATGCCTCCTATGACCACGAGAATGGCGAGGGGCGCGAGGAGCCAGGTCAAATGGTCGGCGGCCAGGAAGCCCTGGAGGGCCTGCATCAGGCCCTCGGAGAGCTGGAGCTTGGAGGCCGGTACGACGATGGCGATGGCCAGGGTCCCGACCACCGTGATCATGAAGGTGATCAGCGCGGACAGTAGCATGGCTTTCGGGTAATCCTTCTGTGGGTTGCGCACTTCCAGGGCGTGGAAGCCCGCCATCTCCATGCCCGCGAACATAAGCACTATCGTCGAGAGGAAGGGCAGGACACTCCAATTGACCGTCGGCACGATGGCGCCGAAGGTGAAATGTGGCAGCTGGATCACCGCGCCCGACAGCACGAAGGCGATGCCGAGCACGACGAACAGCACTCCGGGGACGATCGTGCCGACTACGACGCTGACCGACCCGAATCGGCTGGAAAATTTCGACCCTAGCAGGGCCACGAGCGTGGTGCCCCAGAACACGATCATCATCACGATGAACATGTACAGGCCATTGCTCGACAGGGCAGGACTGATCGCGAAGGCCAGGGTCGAGGCCAGAAAGGCCAAGATGGTCGGGAACCACACGAGGTCGTTCGACCACTCGCAGAACACGGCGATGAAGCCCGACTTGGCGCCGAAGGCTTCCTTTACCCAGGAATACACGCCTCCTCCCTTGGGCCAGCCGGTGGCGAGTTCGGCGCCCGCCAGGCTCAAGGGGATCAGGAAGGTGATCGTGCCGATAAGGTACCAGCCGATAGAGGACCAGCCGTACACGGCCATCGGCGGAAGATTGCGCAAGCTCAATACGGCGGCGACGTTGATCATCGCCAATACGAAAATGCCGAGCATCTTGGGTTTGCCCTTTGTGATCGACTTAGTCATAGCGGCAGCACTCCTTTGGGGTCCTTGCGTAGGCAATAGACGTGGTATTTTCCGTTCACTTTCTCGACGCCGTGAGTGTCGTGGGCGAATCCGGGGAATCGAGCGTCCCAGGCCTGTAGAGCCCGAAGGTAGCCGAGGTAGGGGCCGTCCTTCGCGCCCACGCTCTCGCCGGGCATCAGCATGGGTATGCCGGGGGGATAGGGCACGATGCCCGTGGCAGCGACTCGGTCGGCCATATCATCGATGGCGACCTGCTCCACTTCGCCGTGGACCAATCTCGAATACGTATCGGCGGGGGTGAGGACCGGCGCGGGCAGAGTTGAGAAGGCCGCGTCCTGCAGGCTCAACTGACCTGATTCCTTCACCTGGGAGAACATTTCGTCGGCCAAGTCGCGCAGCCCCATGCCGGCATAGCGTTCGGGCGCAGCAGCGACGATCGCCGTCAGGACCTCGCTAAGGGGCATGTTCGCGGCATAATCGTCTTTGAAACGGAGAAGGGCGTTGATCAGGGTGCCGTACTTTCCTTTCGTGACGCCGAGCGAGAAGAGGACCAGGATGGTGAAGTCGGTCGTCTTCTCGACGACGATCCCCCGCTGATCGAGGTAGGCCGTCGCCAGCGCCGCCGGTATCCCGGTCTTTTCAAAGCTGCCGTTCACCGCCACGCCCGGCGAAACGATTGAGACTTTTATCGGATCGAGCATGCAATAGCCGTCCTCGAGATCCTTGAAGCCGTGCCAGGCCTGGCCGGGATGCAAGACCCAACAGCCGGGATCGGAGATGAGCAGCTCGTCAGGAGCGTCCGCGAAGTCCATCCTCTCGCCCGTCGAGGGATCGACGACGATGTCGGCGTTCCAGGTCCTGAACATCCAATCCCCTTCCTTCATGGCGGCGCGATGCGCGAGGCAGAGGGCCTTGCGGAAGGCGACGGCCTCGGAGATGGATTCGGTAGTGAGCGCCAAGCCTCCCGGACCATCCATCATCGCCGCAGAGACTTCGTTGGAAACGATGATGGCGTATTGAGGCGAGGTGCTGGCGTGCATCATAAACGCTTCGTTGAAACGCTCATGCTCCACGGGACTTCGCCCGTCGCGAACGTTGATCAGAGAGGCCTGCGACAATGCCGCGAGGAGCTTATGGGTAGAGGTCGTGGCGAAGATCGTGGGCTGATCTTTGGGATAATCGCTCGGGGCCCCGTACATCCCGAAGCGGTCCTTGTAGAGAGGATTGAAGCGCGCGTAGCCGTACCAGGCCTCGTCGAAGTGGATTCGATCCACGCTCTCGCCGAGCAGTTCGATCACGCGGGGCACGAGGTAGGTGAGGCCGTCATAGGTGGAATTGGTGATCATCGCGTGCACGGCCCGACGGCCCTTGTCGGCGGCGAGGGGATTGGCGTCTATCGAGACGCGTATTGCCCCGCTCTTCAGGCCTTCGGGATGTATGGGGCCGATTATGCCAAGGTAGTTACGCGTGGGCAGGAGGTAGGTCGGGACGACCCCCGTCATGGTCAGCGCCTGTTCGATCGACTTGTGGGCGTTGCGATCGCAGAGGGCGTAGTCTCCGCGAGTCGCGGAGGCCATCATGATGATCCGATTGGAGGTGGAAGTCCCATTCGTCACCGTGTAGGACCTCTGCGCCCCGAATACCCGGGCCGCGAATCTCTCGCTCTCCCCGATCGGGCCGGAGTGGTCCAGCAGGGAGCCGAGCTCGCCAACGCTGATAGAGAGGTCCGAGCGTAGGAGGTTCTCGCCGAAGTAGTCGTAGAAGATCCGTCCGACCGGCGATTTCAGGAAGGCCGTTCCCCCGGCGTGTCCAGGCGTGTGCCAGGAATACTCGTACACCTGGGCGAAGGCGATCATCGCCTTGGTCAGGGGCGGCACAATGGCCTCGCGGTAGCGCCGGATGGCCGCGATCACGCGGCCCGCGATGAAGAAGGCCGTGTCCTCGAGCAGCCACACCAGTTCGTCGGCCTCGCGCATGACGTCCATCGTCAGGGTCACGGCGTCCTGACGCTCGGCCATGATGAAGATGGGAATGCGGCCGTCGCGCGATCTGAGCAGGCCGACGAAGGACTTAGCTCTCTCGTGGCCGGCCGTTGGACCGCCCATGGTCCATTGGAGCAGCACGCAGCTCAGCGAGGGATCGGAAAGCACGACTGAGCGGCCGTCATCGAAGGACGAGGCCTGCACGACGGTCGTGTCGTTATCGGTCAACACGTGCGAGAGATCCCGCAAGGCCCGGCCTCGGGCCGACGATTCGGCGAACTCGTCGTCGACGAAGAGAATCTTTGTGCTAATGAGCGGCGCATAACGCGGCATTCATCCTCCTTTGCGATGCTTTTGCCCAAATCTACTCCCTCGCCTCCCCGCCCTTCCGTGCGCCAACGCACAGATCGGCGGGTCCAGGAAGCGGGATCTTTCATGCAGGAGGCCATGTGATGGGCAATCCCTCGTGGTTTCGGTCGATCCTCTCCGGCATCGTCGGAGCGGCGATAGGCCTGGTGTTCGTGGCGATAGCCAACCTCGTGAGCCCCGTCCCCAACTCGGCCCATGAATTGGTCGTCGTCTGCGTTCCCGCCTTTTTGTCCGCCTTCGTCGGGCACCTCCTCGGCGCACACCGCCGAAGGACGTCGTGATGGGCAGGGCTCGGGGATGACGCAGGGTCTGGTATAGAAGCTTCATCGAGCTGGGCAGGGCCTACATGACCGAGAAGCGCCTGGACGCCTTCGAGGCGGCCTTCGCCCAAAAATGCCTCGCGGAGATCGGGAAGGAGCCGAACGCGATCCGGGCCGCGTTCGCGTCCGCCAGGATCAGGCGAGTCATTCGAGGGAATCGATCCTGACGAGAAGTCCGAGGAGCTCGAGGGACTCGGGGCTTTCGCTCTCCAGACGGCGCTTCAACTTCATGTTCTCGGAGCGCAGGCCCTCGACTTCCGCCTCGAGTTCGGAGACCCTCGCTCGCAGGCCGAGGACCGCCTCGATGCCTTCTTTATTGATTCCCAAGGCCCGATGGAGGCTGACGACCTTTCCCAGCCTCTCCAGGTCCCTCGTATCGACCCCGAGCTCGTCATCCATGAGCACCGTCGGGTAGAGCCCGAAATCCGCGAATTCCCTGACGAGCTCCAAATCCGCGCCGAGGTAGGCGCAGACCTGGCTCAGGGTCATGGCAGTCCTCATGCTCATTCCTCTTCCCCTTTCACTCGCTCGTTCCTGAGCGCCGCCAGCTCGCGAAACAGCTTCTTTTCCCTGGCCGTCGGCTTTTCGGGCAGGCGCAGCGAGACCTTGAGGAAGAGGTCTCCGCGATTCCCCGACTCGCCATAGACGGGAAAGCCCTTCCCCTTGAGCCTGAAGACCGTTCCGCTCTTCGTCTCTGGCGGAATTTTGAGCTCGAATTTGCCGGAGATAGTCTCCACCTCGCAGGCGGCGCCGAGCAGGGCGGAGTAGATGCTCAGAGGCAGCTCCTTATGAAGGTCCCTGCCCTCGAGCCGGTACTCGGGGTGGGGCTGGATGCTGAAGGTTATATAAAGGTCGCCGCTGTCAGCGCCGCCGACTCCGTCGGCGCCCTTGCCCGCTATCTGGATGGTCTGCCCGTCCCAGATGCCCGGCTTGAGCTTGAGACGGATACTTCTCTTCCCGAGGTCGAGGACCTTGGCGCCGCCGAAATAGGCCTCCTCCAGGCTGATCGGGAGCTCGGCGCTCAAGTCCCGACCCTTGCGCGCGAATCGTGCGCCTGCGCCGCTCCCGAAAGCCTGGCCATAGGCCCCGCCGAAGATGGTCCTGAAGAACTCCGAGCCGCCCGAGTCCTTCCCGAACAGGCCTTCCCAATCCTGGGCGCCCTCAGCTTCCCGACCGCTCGAGGCCGCGTACTTGGACCAGTCGAAGTCCTCGGCCTGCCCCGCCTTCTGGTGCTGCTCCCAATCCACTCCGAACTCGTCGTATTTTCGCCGCTTCTCGTCGTCCGAGAGCACGTCGTAGGCTTCGCTGATCTCGCCGAATTTGAGGCCCGCGTCCTTGTCGGTCGTATTGACGTCGGGGTGGTACTTCCGGGCCAGCTTGCGGTACTGCTTCTTGAGTTCCTCTTTTGTGGCGCCCTTCTCCACGCCGAGAGCCTTGTAGTAATCCTTGTATTCCATCTATTTGGCGATATAGAATTCGACCCTTCGGTTCTTCCAGCGATCTTGGTAGTCGCTGTTCGGGACGACGGGATTCTCCGCCCCCAGACCGTCGGTCGACACCCTCGCGACCTTTATGCCCCGATCGGACATCGCGGCCTTGATCGCCTCGGCCCTTTCCTTGGAGAGCGGGATGAGGATCGCCTGCTGCTCCAGATCGCCCTCGGCCTTATTGTCCCAGTTGATCATGACGGCGTAGCCCTGAAGCTTGATTTCGTAGTCCGGGAAGAGCGCGAGCTTCGTGGCGAGGAGATCGAGGATCGCCAGGTTCCTGGCCGCGCGATCTGGCGGCACGTCCTTGTAATCGGCGGTGAAGCCCTTGAACACGATGCTCGAGAGCCTTATTCGATAGCCGTCCTGCGTCTTGATGACCAGGATGTCGATCGGGAGCGTCCGCTTGAGCTCCCCGACGTTACCGTACTCGTCGCGGACCCGAGCCACGATCGTGTAATCGGAGGCCGATTCCACCATGTCGCCACTCATGCCCTTCCCGTCCCAGTCGACGGATCGAGAGCCCCACTCGCCCTTGAAGCTGGCGAAGGAGATATCGACCGGATCGAGGATGGAGATCGACCAGCCGGCCATTTTCGCGAGGGGCGATGTAGCCTCGAGCGATATCGTCACCGTAGGGCTGCCCCCCTCCCCGCCTGGCGAGAAGAGCTCCGTCGATAGATTTATGGCGACCATGGGCGGCGCGATGTCTAGGACGAACGCAGCGCTGGAGGCGAGCGCCGGCGCGTAGGCCAGGCCATAGGCGACGTTGAGGCGGGCCGTGTAGTTCCCCTCGGGAGCGAGCTTCCCGTCCTCTTTCTTGCCGTCCCAGGTCAAGATGCTCGGTATCCTCGCACCCGTGCCCGCCATGGACTTTTGGACGATGCCATCGGAGCCAGCCAGGTCGATTCGCCAGGCGCTGACCGAGGAAGAGTCGCCGACATCCAACTTGAAGCCTATCGTCACGAGGGATCTGTCCCCCGTAGGGGCGAAGCCGCGCGATAAGGCCGTAATCGCGCTCGGCTCGGAAGGCGAAGGCAAACTATCGGCGACGAGCCTTCCCTCGAGCTTGCCGACATTTCCGTATTCGTCCTGAACCGCGGCCACGACCTTGTAGCTCGAGCCAGGGATCAAGGAGGCGCCTCCTTCTGTCCTGCCGTCCCACGAGACCTTGTTGTTGGGCCAGGCGCCGCGAAACTGCGCGAGGGGAGCGCCGCTCGGATCGAGCACGCTCAGGGACCACGAGGCGATCCGCGAGAAGGGCGACTCGGCCTCGATGATGAAGTTGACGGGCTTCTTGGGGCCGAGCTCGGCCAGGGCGACATTGGGCGGATCGACCGCGACAGAACCGATGGGCGCGTTCGTGACGAGCGAGAAGCCCGCGCTCTTCACCGACGCGGCCCGAAATGCCCCGCCGTAATCCACCGCGAGGGTCGCAAAGTAGGATCCGTCGGTCGCAAGATTGCCGGCCTCGTCCTTGCCGTCCCAGCTTGTGTACTCGGGCAGGATGGTCCCGGTGCCCGAAAAGCTCCGGACCAAGCCCAGCTTCGCGCTCATCACCGACACCTTCCATCCCACGACGCTTTCCCTGGAGCCATAGGTGGTGAGG
>Ga0181520_10008657_pt1 | contig 14346 bp, 6 predicted proteins | sample PEATcosm2014_Bin_29_FD_132451 | JGI IMG/M metagenome (GOLD analysis project Ga0181520, IMG submission 132451) | Peatland microbial communities from MTU Mesocosm Facility, Houghton, MI, USA - PEATcosm2014_Bin02_30_metaG | ecosystem: Environmental > Terrestrial > Soil > Wetlands > Peat | place... | reverse complement strand
CTGCACCATTACGGCATCTCAGTCAGGAAACGGCAGCACGATTCCAGCCGCCACGCCGGTATCGCGCAACGTTTCCGTCTCAGGCGCAGCCAACTTGCCGCAAACCATTACAATGACTGCGGAACTCCCCGCATATACAAATACACAAATGGTAACGAATTTCTCCTCATCGTCCGGCTTACCGGTCAATGCTGTCTCACTGACTCAAACCATCTGCGGAGGCTACGGCGGGTGGAGGTATACAGAACTTGGCACCTGCACGATTCAAGCAACCGTGGCGGGCAACGCTAACTATGCACCGGCCACACAGACATTCAACATTACCGTTATCGGCGAATTGCAGTCCATCGACTTTGCCAATCCTGGCCCTCAGAAGGTGGGTACGCCGCTGACTTTGGCGGCCACAGCAAGCTCCGGATTTGCGGTTGCTTTCTCATCGACCACGAGCAGTGTTTGCACGGTCTCTGGTCTAACGGCCACTTTCCTCACTGCTGGCACTTGCACCATTCAAGCAACACAAGCGGGCGGATTCGATCCGAATTCCGGGAACAACTATCAGGCAGCCCCCATGGTTGCGCAGAGCTTCCCTGTTTACAGCGCGACGCAACTCATCACCTTCAATCCTCCTGCGGGAACATATTCTTCCGCCAAGTCGGTGACCATCAGCGACTCTGTCACCGGCTCGCCCCTATACTACACAACCGACGGCAGCACGCCGACCACCGCTTCGACTGTGTATAGCGCCCCCATCAGCGTCAGCACGACCGAGACGCTGAGCGTCTATGCGGCAGCCACCACTACTGCCGCTCCCGCAACAGCTTCGGCTACTTACACCATCTCGGCTGGCAACATCGCTGTCTCCATCTCTCCAACCAGCGCCAGTCTGAATGCCAGCGCGAAACAGAGCTTTACCGCGACCGTGACCGGCACAACCGGTTCGCAAAGTACCTCGGTCAACTGGAGCGCCACTTGCGGCTCTTTCTCAAGCGCAACCAGCGCTTCAGGCGTTGCCGTCACTTATACGGCACCCGCGGTTGCGGGAAACTGTACCCTCTTCGCAACCAGCGTCGCGGACAGCACCAAGATTGCGCAAACTGTCGTGAGTATTGCTGTTCCTGGCACAGTGAATGTCTTCATTACGCCGGCCGTGGCGTATATGCAGTCCGGCGGTTCGAAGCAGTTCACGGCAACCGTCACCGGCTCGTCCAATACGGCAGTCACCTGGACCATCTCGTGCTATGGCATCAGTAGTTGTCCAGCCAACATCATGACTGTAAACGGCAACACGGCTACTGTCACAGATAAGAACTTGGGCACCGATGGAGTAACCGCGACAAGCGTCGCTGATCCAACGGTCTCGGCAACGGCCACAGTCACCATCATTCCTGCTGGCGTGACATATCCTCCCGTTCCTTTCCCGATCGCCGCACATCCCCGGTTACTGCTGACACCGGCGGATGTGACACTACTCCAGAAAAGGGCCACCAGTTCGAATCCAGTCTATGAACAGGGATGGGTGGTCTTGGTGCAGGATGCGCAGAGCGATTACAACACGCAGTTCTTTCCGGGCGGCCAGCCTAACCCTAACTGGCCCGATAGTGGTGGAGTGAACACTGGCAGTTCCACGGCCGGCGATGCTCTAGTTTTTGCCTTCGACTCGCTCATCAATCCAAATCAGGCGGCGCGCATCGATGATGCTCAGAAAGCTCGCAACCTGACCATGTACGTGATGAATCTGGTGGCGCAAGGAGATCAGCCAGGAGCTCCATTCCGCGACCCGAAATATAACATTGGCGACACGGGGCGTTGGAGTGGCGCAGACTGGCCGCTGATTGTGGATTGGATCTACGACGCCAAGGATGCCAATGGGAACAACATCCTGACCACGGCTGACAAGGCGACGATTCGCACTGCATTCATGGACTGGGCCAACCAGTGTATGAATGCCGATATATCCGGCGGCGATCATCCTGCGCCAGTGGGCGTCGTCGACGACCTTCAATTGGTGCCGGGCAACCAATATCAGGCCTACTCAGGCTATCGCACGGCTGCGAACAACTATTACATTTCACACGCGGAAAACCTCATGCTCATGGCGATGGTGATGGACCCAGCGGACGACCCGCCGGTCGATCCCTCGCAGCCGGCCTCACAATTGGGCAATTCCCTGCGCAGCTACCTCACCGATTACTTCGGCGCATGGCTCTATCAGGAGTATTCGATGTTTGGCGATCCGGCGACCGTCGTCAGCGATCTTGGCATTCCTGATAATTCCTCTGGAGCGGAATTCGGTCTGACTTCCGGGGGTATGCCCGCCGAGGGTTTCATGTATGGGATGGGATCCATCGCAAACCTTGCATCACAAATGCTTGCCATACAAACCGCCGGCTTTAACAATTCTGACTTTGCCAGCTACACCGGTCCGCAGATCAAAATGGTCAACGCGCCGTTCTGGGATCGCTTCGTGAAAGGCACTCTCGCCGATATTACCCCCACAGCGTATCCTCCAGCTCCTGGGCAGGGCAACACGACGGGAGACGGCCTCGAATTCTATCGGTATGCCAGCTACGGTGATATGTTGCGGACCTACGTTACGCCGGACGATTTTGGTGTCTTTCAGCAGATCAGCCAACTGGAAAACGAACAGGGCTTGACAACACACCAGAATGAAGCCCTCTGGTTCGCGCTCGATGCAATTCCAGGTGCAAATCTTCCCAATCAAGTCGAGCATGGGATAACGGATATCACTGGCTGGGGCGGTGGGAGCTTGGGAATAGAGTACATGTTGCTCCTGGATCCGAGTGCTGCAGCCCCCACCGATCCCCGCCCCGCTTACCCGACATTCTTTTACGATCCGGGTCTGGCAAGGATCCTGGCTCGCAGCGATTGGACTCCTTCCGAGACAGTCTTCGACTATCACGCCAATTGGATGGGGATCAATCACATGAACGCCAATTGCGGCGAGTTCGGACTCTACCGCAAAGGCGAGTGGCTCACCAAGGAGATGACTAACTATGCCGGCGACGCTGGCGGCGGTTACACTTCCTACTTCCTCAACACACTGACGCTCAAAAACTACGTTACCGATCCACTCGGCTACCCTCCACTTTTTGCTCCGAACCAGAATTTCGTAGGACCGGAGTGGCCCATTGGCAGCCAATTCGAGTACGTCGAAAATGGCGACCCATCCACGGTTGTGAGCAACGGCGGCAGCGGCAGCAACAGTTATGTCTATGCTTCTACTGAAATGACCGACCTCTACAACGCCCCCGAAATTTGGGTGGCTATGGACAATGCGGTGGCGATTACCCGCGCCCAGCGCAACATCTTCTTCATCAATAGTGACTTCATCGTCACCTATGACCGTGCGACCTCGGCGGATCCCGGCCTCTTCAAACGCTATAACCTGAGCTTGGTCACTAATCCGTCGATCAGCGGGCAGACCGCGGTCGAAACCATGGCAGACGGACAGAAGCTATATATCAATACGCTCCTGCCGGAAAATGCTTCAATCACCACGAGCATTGCCGGCATCGCCCAATCCAACAACCCCCTGACCTGCCCAGATGGAGACTTTTACTGCATTCAAACCGCCGAACTAGAGCCAACACAATATGTCATGACCGTCGAAGACACCAGCAAGCCCGATGATGCGCGCTTTCTGCACGTGCTCGAGGGCGTTGACGAGGGAGGAACGCCGCTCGCAGTCAGCAGCATCACCTCATCGAGTGGCACCGTCTTTGATGGCGCTGTGGTAGGCTCAACCGCGCTGATGTTCATTCATGACGACACGCAAACCGCCGGCTTCGCCAGCACAGGCTACTCTGAACCCTCGTCCGTAACCACGAATTATGTTGCTGGATTGAAGCCGAACGCTGGATACACCGTAAGCAAATCAGGAGGCCAAGTGACCATCACCGCGGGTGGAACAACTGTCGCCGACAACGCCGGAGTGCTGAAGTTTTGACAAAGGTTCAAAGAATCTTCAAGTGCCTGCCGCGGCTGTGTGGTTCGCTCTCGGCGGGCACTTGAAGGAATCTGCTGAAGCTTCTCAGAAGGAGTTTGTGATGCGCAGGGCAAAGCTTCTGGACGGCCCAATGGCATTGCCGGAAAATAGTCCGCCGAAATCGATCACATCCAGAACGTTATTCAGATTTTGCCCATCCACCTGCAAGTGAATCTTCATGCGTCTGGAGCTGTAGATCTCCGCGCCCGCGGAAGCATTCGCCTGAAAGACCGGATCGATCCTGCCGCGCGCGAAGTTAATGCGATTCAGAACTTGCTGGCCATACTCGGCAAGCACCGTAGCCGGTACGCCGTCGAAGTCGAAGGGCAGGCCCGAATCGTATTGCACGCCGAATGCGGCCCAGATGCGCGATGTTGCCTGGTAGCGTATGCGTCCGCGAAAACTATTCCGCTGGTCCTGCGAGTCCGGCGTGTGCCCTGTCAGTTGAGAAGCCGCCTGACTGGCATTGGAGCCGAAGAACAATCCGCCGGTCACCGGAAACCAGGCGTTGCCGACGATATACGAGTAACTTCCAAAGCCGGAGAAATGATGCCAGTCGGGAATCTCGATCTTCCCTTCGGCGCCGTAAAGAATCGCCTTGCGAAAGGAGATCGGAAAGCTGATCGTGGTGTTGAATATCTGACTGTCATCGGCATAGTTATCCATGACTCTTCTGAAGTAATTGCTTCCCAGTTTCAGATGTCCAAAGAAAACCTGGTTCAAGCCTGCTTCGTAGTAATCGCCCTGCGAAGGTTGAACGGGTAGATTCAGAAAGCCCTTGGGATCGATGCTCGCGACAGCGGGTGAGCTTGACAGCAGAATGTTCTCGAAAGACGGCGTCTGGAATATACGATCATAGGAGAAGTGCAGAACCGTGCCGGTTTTTTGAAAGTTATGAGAAAGAGCAAGGCGCGGTTCGAGGGCTTGCCGGTTGAGAAGCAGTTGATAGTGGTCCCAGCGCAAGCCGGCATTGATCGTCCAATTGTGCAGCCGGATCAGATCCTGTACAAAGACCGCTTGCTCCAGATCAGGGCGATTTGCCTGGTATGCAAACGTTGGCGATGAGCCGGGGTCGAATTGTGTGGGATCGGTAATATCGTACTTCAACATCTCATTCAGAAAGATATTGTCCGACTCGACGCCGGCCTTCCACTCATTCCGGCCAAGATCGACGGTCGCGCTGGCTTTGAAGTACCCCTCACGAAACCAGTTGTGCTGCAAAACGAGAATCGGGGTCGATTCCGGATTGGAGTAAAAGTCATTTGCATTGCCGCGCACCATCCCGCGCAGATCGCCAGTGGCTCTGGGAGAGAAGATATGCTCGTAAGCAGCGGTTCCCAGAGTTTCATAGTTGTCGGCATTTTGGCGCTGCCCTGCGGTCTGCTGCACAGTCTCATTGGGAATGTCATAGCGTGCCAGTTCATGCCGCGCAATCAATCGAACTCGATCGCTCGGCGTCAGTTCGCGCGCATAATCCGTGGAAAAATCGCCCACTGTACCTGTATTCGAATCATTCTCTGGAACCACGGGATTCAAGTAGCGATCTGTCCTGCTCCCGTTTGCGCTGCCGCCTAGTGTGTTCTTGCCCCATAGGTACTGTCCCTTCCCGAATGCGCCGGCCGAATCGAAGCTGCCTGCGGAGAGAACGGCTTGGCCGTGAAGGCCCGTCTGAGAATCTTGCAAAGTGTTCACTTCAACGACGCCGCCCATCTTCCTGCCATACTCGGCGGGAATGTCGGCGGTATAAATACTTATTGATTCGACATCATCCCCTTCAATCGCCGGTCCGAAGCTCGGAGAGCGGTTGTCCGTCAGCGGTATGCCATCCACAACAAATTGCGTCTGATACTCCGAGCCGCGAGGATGCAGCACCGTATTGCCTTCATAGAGCCAGCCGGGCTGTGAATTTACCAAATCCTGAAGATCGCGGCCTGGAACTGAACTAAGCCGGTCTTCGATAAACTCCGCGCCGAGCCGGTTGACGGAACCGGCCTCATCCGGATTGCTGAGGGTGTCAGCCGCGCGCACGGTAATCGATTCATTCACCGACGGCAGTTGAAGTTGGAGCTTCACTGCGGCCGGCAGCGACGAGTGGATCTCGATCGACTCGGATTCAGCCGCAAATCCCGGTTGCTTGATTTCGATCTGGTAGATGCCGAAGGGAAGATGCTGTACATCCAGGAAACCCTGATCGCTGGTGGCGAGAAGACTCTGGTATTGATTTGCACTGCTGACGATCTGAACCACGGTTTTCACGCCCCGCCCGGCTGGATCAGTCACCTTCAGGCGCAGTTCTCCTTGATTCGTCTGGCAGAGCAGCCGAACGGCGAAAAAGAGGAAAATAACAATGAGTCTCTTCATATCGAAACAGCCTGAAGGCGATCTGGTCGCGTGAGCGAAGGCTCTTTGCCCTCGAGAATCAGAGCCAGTATCGCTTTCTTAGATGCTCTCATATTGTTTCCGGACGGCTTCCTGCAAAAAATCGTTTGAATAATCCAAGATTGAAAAGAATCTTTGCAATTGCAAAGAAGCATAACCGGCCCGCTTGGCATACGAATTCAATAAATTTATGTCACATACTAGTATGAAAAACGTGCTACTCGTGAAATAATCCAAATATGTTCCTGAAGAAGCTGGCAATTTCATTTTTATCGCTGTCGCCTTGCCTGCTTTCCGCCCAGCAGATTTCCTTCACATGCCACATTCTGGACCCGCAGGGACACCCGGTTGCCGCGAGTGATAAGGCTCCGTCGCAGCTCGCGGGGACGGTTGTTGATACATCCGGCGCGGTGATTGCCGGAGCGGACGTGCATATTCTGAGCATGAACGGTGCTGTTCTAAAAACGGCACATTCAGTCGCGGATGGCTCCTTCGTTTTTTCAGGACTAGCGGTCGGCAATTATCGGCTCGTTGTCATGAATCCCGGTTTTGCAACTAGAGAAATCCTGGTCACCATTGGAAGCACCGGGACACTGGCCCCACTGCGCATTCCACTGGTAGTGAGCGCCGTGAGCACTACCGTCAATGTGCAGGGCCGCGAGGACGACCTGATCGGTATTGCCGAATCCGGCTCTCAGGGTACGGTTGGCGCAAAGGAGATTCAGGATCGTCCGATCCTTCGTTCGGGAGAAGTCTTGGAGACGGTTCCCGGTCTCATCATCACGCAACACGCCGGCGGCGGCAAGGCCAACCAGTATTTTCTGCGCGGCTTCAATCTCGATCACGGCACGGATATTGCGATTTTTCTCGATGATATGCCGCTGAACCTTCCCTCGCATGCGCATGGCGAGGGCTACTCAGACATGAACACAGTCATTCCGGAGTTTGTGCAGCGGGTGGATTTCGAGAAAGGCCCTTACTACGCAAATGTCGGCAACTTCAGCTCGGCGGCCAATGCCCATATTGAGTTTGCCAAGACGCTGCCCGAGAAGTTCTTCAAGTTGGAGGGCGGCACGCATACCTATGGGCGCGCAGTTTTCGGCGCATCGCAAAAGCTCGGCAAGGGAAATCTGCTCTACGGCGGGGAAGAGTATTACTACGATGGTCCATGGGTGCATCCGGATGGTTTCAACAAGATCAACGGCATCCTAACCTACAGTCAAGGCGACGACGCAGATGGCTTCAGTGCCACGGCCCATGCATATCACGGAAAATGGAATTCAAGCGATCAAATTCCTGTTACCGCCCAAGTCAATCCCACCCCATCTACGCCATTCGGAGTTGGTTACTTCGGCACACTGAACCCGACGGACGGCGGCCACAGCCAGCGTTATAGCGTACAGGGAGAATGGCACCACCAAGACGAAAACTCCGAGTCGAGAATCGCGGCCTTTGTGTTTTATTATGATATGGATTTATTTTCCGATTTCACTTATTACCTTGTGGAGCACAACAGGGGCGACCAGTTCGAACAGCAGGAAAGGCGCTGGGTAGGTGGGCTTGACGCACACTACACGGTCTTCAGCAAATGGTTTGGCCGCAAGATGTCCAATACCTTCGGACTGCAACTCCGAAACGATTGGATCAACAACGGACTATATCGCTCGGTAAATCGCGTGCGCACAGCCAAAACTGATTATTCCGCCACCGGCGCCAGCTTCTTCCCCGCCGGGAGTATCAGTGGCCTCACGTGCATTACCATCCCCAACTCCAATATCACTCTTGACCTTACTTTGCCCGATGGAACTACTGACACGACCACGGTTCCCAACACCACTTGCCCCACACTACCGGCGACCACGGAACGGGATAACTTTACCGACACGATAGGCAGCGCGTATGTGGAAAACAAAATCCAGTGGGCAAGCAAATTTCGCTTGGTTCTGGCGCTGCGCGGCGATCAGGAAAAATTCGTCGTCACCAGCCTTGCTTACTCGGCGGATGTGAACGCAGCCAATTCCGGCTCGGCGACCAAATTCCTGCCCAGCCCCAAAGCAAGTTTGATCTTCGGCCCCTGGTCGAATACTGAATTCTATTTGCAAGGTGGATTCAGTTTTCACTCCAACGACGGGCGCGGCGCAACGCAAACGATAGAGCCGGTATCCCCGGACAATCCCTACCCGAATACCTCCAATAAGACGATCACTCCTCTGGTCCAGACCAAAGGCGGTGAGATGGGCGTACGCACTGCGGCTGTTCCTCATCTGCAGAGCACCCTTTCACTCTGGTATCTCCGCAGTAATTCGGAGTTGATGCAGGATGGCGATACCGGAGGCACCTCCACTTCGGAACAGTCGAGCAACCGCTACGGACTTGAATGGGCGAATTACTACACGCCGACAGAACATCTGGCCGTCGATTTTGATATTGCCAACTCCAGAGCACAGTTCACGCAAATCGATCCCGACGACGCTGCACAGAGCGTGGTCAAGGCAGCGCTGTCGGTCAACGGCACTCAGTATGGCACCGTCAACTGGCAGGAGAGCGGTCCTGGCGGAAAGCTTGTGCCCGAAGCGGTCAAGGTGGTGATTTCATCGGGCGTCTCAGTGCACGACTACAAAGGCTTTTCGTCGAGCCTGCGCCTGCGCTACTTTGGCCCGCGCCCTTTGACCTCGGATGGACTATATCAGTCGAGTCAAACGGTATTGCTCAATGGAGAGTTGGGCTATCAATTCAACAAGAAATGGCACCTTACCACGGAGCTATTGAATATGCTCAACCGCAAAGATGCCGACATTGATTATGCCTACGTCTATCAGGTCACTCCAACTGCCGCTCCGGCATTCGGACGTGTGAACCACCCTACCGAACCATTTCTGTTGCGGTTCTCTTTAGGAAGAAGCTTTTGACAAATGCCGTACTATGTCTGCGTCAATCTAACCAATCGCTTTGGTAAGTTGAACGGAAAATAAAGTTTTCAGAACAAGAAAAATGGCCGGGAAGCAAATGTTTCCCGGTCACTTTCTTGTCTATTGTTTCAGATCAATTCTTGTGCGAATGCGGATGTTTGTGTCCCTTCTCCGTCGGTGAGGCCAACACCTGCGCGGGGACGGTCTTCACCAGCCGTCCATGCTGCACGCCTTTCAGCGCGATCAGCTTGCTGGCAAACTCTTCCACTACTGCCGACTTGCCATGAACGATCAGCACCTCCAGGCAGGAATCGTGATCGAGATGCGCATGGCTGGTCGAGACGACAAGCTCATGATGCTCATGCTGCAACTCCGTCAGCTTTTCGCCGACGCCGTGCGCATGATGGTCATAGATGAGCGTCACGGTGCCTACGACGACGGCATTTGGAGACGAGGTCCGCTCACCCACCAAGCGGTCGCGAATCAAATCACGGAATGCCTCTGAGCGGTTGGTGTAGCCGCGCCTGTTCATCCAATGATCGAACTGTTTAAGAAGATCGGAATCCAGCGCAACGCCGATTCTACTCAAGATCCCCATACACACTCCTGCAATCACTCCTGATTGTATGCCTGAGCGAACGGCCGCTGCACGTTCTTTCATTTGTGGAATATAGTCAGGACCGCACTTCAATCTCGTCCAGCCGTTGCCACTTGTAAATCATCAGGGAGACGATCCAGCTCAGTGCGAAGAGCCCGACGATGCAGTAGCCAAGCACGCCAAAGTTGCCGTTGAGCCTCTGCACCTCAGTCCAGACGATGCCCTTCAGATGGAAGTGATCGGCCAGCAATCCCAAAGCCTCGATGCCACCCACGATCAGGGCCACCAACACCGAGACAAAGGGGATGGTCAGGTTGTAGTAGAGCTTACGCACCGGCTTGATGAAGGCCCATCCATAGGCGCCAAGCATAAGGATGTTATCGGTCGTATCGATCAGCGACATACCGGCGGCAAAAAGCACGGGAAAGACCAGAATCGACCATAATGAAAGCCCCTTCGAGGCCTCTGCCGCCGAGATGCCGAGCAAGCCGATCTCCGTTGCCGTATCGAAGCCCAGGCCGAATAGAAAGCCCAGTGGATACATATGCCAACTGCGCGTAATCAGATCGAACATCGGCCGAAAGAGCCGCGAGAGAAAGCCGCGATCGGCAAGCAGCAAATCGAAATCTTCTTCAACGTAGGGCGCACCGCCGCGGACTCGCACAAATGCTCTGTATATCGAGCGCAGTACGATCAGGTTGGCGATGGCGATGGCAAAGAGAAACAGTGTCGATACCAGAGTTCCAATCACTCCGCCAATGGCGCGGGCAGCATCCATGCGATGTTGCAGCGCCATAGCCGTTGCGGCAATGGCCGCTGATCCAAGCACCACAATCGTCGAATGCCCCAGTGAAAACAGGAGACCGACAGCTACAGGACGCTTGCCCTGCTGCATCAGCTTGCGTGTCACATTGTCGATGGCTGCAATATGATCGGCATCGACAGCATGACGCAAACCAAAGCTGTAGGCGAGCAGTGCGGTGCCCAGCAGCACCGGATAATGCCGGAAGGCTACCACGGCCCAGATCCATGCGAATGCATTGAAGAGGAGCAGGATTCCGTAGATACCGATGACCTTGCTTCGCAGATGGCAGGCCGAATCGTTGAAGATGCCAAGCAATTCGCGCAGCGGAAAGCGCTTTTGGCGAGAACTCGCTTCGGGCGTTGCGGCGGCTGCTCCCATCGATAAAATCCTTTGCGCAGGCAGCGCGAGCCGATCTCCTTCTCGCGTCTGCCGCTGCTACCATCATACCAATTATTTTTCCGTGCTACTGGAATTTTGTCTGTGATTTTCCTCAGATTGCGACTCCAGCCCAGTTGTGATCATTGTGTGCTGACAGACACACCGGGCCGGAAGCCGCCTGGGTTAGATTGGTGCCTGGTTATGCGCCGCATCGTCTCAATTGCCCTGATGCTGACCTTCAGCTTGACGCTGATTGCGCCGCTCCTTGCCTCGGAGGCGGATGCCAATCTCCCGCCGTGCTGCCGCAGGAACGGCAAGCATCACTGCATGATGCGCAGCATGGAGCGTCGCGGCGATAAAGAGAATAGCTTTACCTCCGTCTCGGAAAAATGTCCCTGTCTTCCAGCCAGTGCCTGCGCCGTTCCTCCCTTGAGCTACAAGGCGGAAGCAGGAAAGCAATTTTACGCGGAGGGTATCCGCTATCTCTCCTGCGCACCGCAAACCGAGGCGCATTGCCGCATCTCCTCTCTCCCCAGCCATCCAAAGCGCGGTCCTCCTCTCGCCTGACAACCCGTGGTGTTTTGGCGAGAGAGCGGTTCGGCCACTCTCGTTCATCTGTGTCTACAAGCAAGAGGAGAGGGAATGAAAACCAAGTTTTTGCTGGCGTTGCTGCCAGCAGTTTGCCTGTGCTGGCAGACAAACATTATTCATGCTCAACAAATCCCGAATACAGATGTAATCCCAGCCATTACCGGCAGGATCGTTGGTGTTCTGAAGGACCCCTCTGGCGCCGTCGTTCCCAATGCGAAGGTTGAACTCAAAACTATTATCACGCGCGTCAAGAGATCGACAAAAACTGATTATCAGGGGCGGTTTGTCTTCAGCGAGCTTTCGGCCGGAAGCTATCAGCTCACCGTCACCGCTAGCGGCTTCGAGATTGCAGTCCTTCGTGATCTGAAAGTTACCGCTGGCGCTGAAACGGCCACAAATGTAACATTGAGAATCGCCCCAGTGCAGGCCTTTGTAGAAGTAGGCGACTCCGCTATCGTACCCTTCGCTGCAACCATGCATAAAGTGGACGACGGCGACCAGGAGCGCAGCCGTAATGCAGCCGAGTTGGTGAGAGACGCGCCTGGCGTCAGCCTGCATGACAACGGCCAACTGGCCAGTATCCCATATCTTCACGGCTTGGGAGATGAGCGCGCCAAGTTAGTTGTAGACGGCATGACAATCTCTTCCGCCTGTCCTAACCATATGAATCCGCCGCTCTCTTATATCGCTCCATCTCACGCGGACGAGGTCACCGTGATGGCAGGCATTACGCCGGTCAGTTTGGGCGGCGACAGCCTCGGCGGTACGATTGTCGTCGATTCCGCCGACCCGGTCTTCGCCGGTGCAGGCGAGCGGTTGCATGAGGAGACTGCCTCCACTGGGTACTATCGCAGCAATGGCGAGAACTATGGCGGTGCATTCTCTGCATGGGTGGCCAACCGAACTCTCGGCATCGGATACTCCGGTTCGTGGGCCACAAATGACGACTACTTCGACGGCAGTGGCCACAAAGTTACATCTACTTACTCTCAGACGACGGATCACACGATAACTCTGGCCGGGCATGATAAAAGCAACTTAGTTATTCTCGAAGCCAGCCTGCATCACACGCCCTACGAGGGCTTTGTCAACGCGCAGATGGACCTAGTGCGCAACTATGCGGAGTCGCTCAACTTGCATTACCGAAGAAACTTCGACCGCATTGTGCTCGACACACACGTTTTCTGGCAAAATACCTGGCACTCGATGAACATTGGTCACGACAAATCCACTTTTCCGATGCCCATGAATATGCCGATGAACACCCACGGACGGGATCTCGGCTACTCCGTCAAGCTCGATCGCCAGTTGGCTGAACGCCACACGCTACGTTTAGGCAACGAGTTGCATCGCTTTGTTCTCGATGATCGCTGGCCAGCGGTTCCCGGCACGGCGCCCATGATGGGTCCGAACACCTTCGTCAACATCAACGATGGCCGCCGCATCCGCCTCGGAACCTTTGCCGAGTTGGCCAGCAAGTGGAACGCACAATGGAGCACTCTCATCGGCCTGCGTAACGATACCGTCTGGACGAACGCAGGCACGGTGCAAGGCTATTCGGATATGTATGACATGGATGCCGACGCCTTCAATGCTGCCAATCGTGCCCACACCAACGCTGACCTCGATGCCACTGCATTGGTGCGCTACCAGCCGAACACGAACAGTACTTACGAATTCGGCTACGCCCGCAAGAGCCGCGCGCCCAATCTCTACGAGCGCTATGCCTGGTCCACCAATATGATGGCCAGCGGCATGATCGGCTGGTTTGGCGACGGCAACTACTACGTGGGTAACGTCGGCCTCAAGCCGGAGATTGCCCACACCTTCAGCGGCACGGCAGCCTGGCACGACCCAGCGCGCAATGAGTGGGAGATCAAGGTCACGCCCTATGAGACTCAAATTCAGGATTACATCGATGTGGATACGCTCGGCACAACGATGTACGGGATGAGTACCTTCGCTCAACTGCAATTTGCCAATCACAACGCCCGGATTTATGGAGGCGATCTCTCCGGGAACGCTGCCATCTGGAAGAGCTCCAGCTACGGGCTGGGCAAGATCAGCGGCGTTGCCGGATGGCTGCATGGCAAGAGGCTTGATTCACAAACCCCTCTCTATCAGATGATGCCGCTCAATGTGCGCGTGGCCTTCGACGAAGAGATGAAGGGATGGATGGCTGGCTTCGGCGTGCAGGCTGTGGATTGCAAGTCGCATGTCGATCCCCATCGCTTCGAACAATCGACGCCGGGGTACGCGCTTGCCAATCTGCACGGGAGCTATCGGCGCAATCATTTTCATGCGAATGTGGCAGTCGATAATCTCTTCAACAAGGACTATGAACTGCCGCTGGGGGGAGTGAATTTCGATGACTATATGGCCAGTATGTGGATGAGCCAGATCAAGCCGCTGACGGGGCGAGGCCGGTCAGTCTATGCAAGCATGACCCTTCAGTTCTGAAGGGTCATGCCATCTTCATTCTTGTAGATCAACCCTGTAACTCAGCTTGCGAACCTACTTGGCCGACGCGTGCCACAATTTTTCCATCTGCTCCAGCGAGCCGCCTTTGGTCTCCGCCACAAATCTCCACATGAACAAGGCGGCCAGCACGCTCATTCCGCCGTAGATCAAATAGGCGAAGCCGTGCTTGAAATGCTCCACCAAGTAGGGGTTCTTATCG
>Ga0181520_10008655_pt1 | contig 14348 bp, 9 predicted proteins | sample PEATcosm2014_Bin_29_FD_132451 | JGI IMG/M metagenome (GOLD analysis project Ga0181520, IMG submission 132451) | Peatland microbial communities from MTU Mesocosm Facility, Houghton, MI, USA - PEATcosm2014_Bin02_30_metaG | ecosystem: Environmental > Terrestrial > Soil > Wetlands > Peat | place... | reverse complement strand
CCACCTCGGCACGTGGTCGTTATCCGTGCCGTCGCGTCCGCAGGACGCCCGGCCCCGCCGCAGGCGGGGTCCCTCAGCCGGATGCTTCAGCGTCCGGGATTCCCGCCGCATAAAAACCTCCCCGTCCGCCAGGACGGGCGGCGCGAAGCGCCCGACAAAAGGCCCAGCTTGCTGGCGTCCCGACGACGTGGGCGGCTGCGCCGCCACCCGTCCTGCGGACGGAAACGGCCCTGATTGCCGACCCAGAACCGAGCGCTAAAGCGCCCGGCTGAGGGGCGCTTCGCGCCGGGCGTCCTTGTGGACGCAACGGCAACGGCTTACTCAGAGCAGTCGACTACCGCCCTCGCCAGGACCAGTTCATAGCATCTACCCACACACATTGAGGAAGAGCCCCGCATTTCCGAACTATTGCATTCCCCGTACCGATATGCTATCCTATCGCGCACGTGGAGTGGTGGCCGAGCGGCCGAAGGCGATCGCCTGCTAAGCGATTACAGGGGTAATTCTCTGTCCCGGGTTCGAATCCCGGCCACTCCGCCATACTGTCCGTGCGCGCTGACGAGACGCGCGCCGCGTGCTGACGAGGGTGCGCCCGTAGCTCAGCGGATAGAGCACCGGCCTCCGGAGCCGGGTGTCGGGCGTTCAAGTCGCCCCGGGCGTACCAACACACTCCCTCGGGCAGTTCGTTCATCACCCGCTGCGTCATCCGGCTCGGCGCCGCAATGCCGGAGCCGCCTAAACTGTCGTCCAACGCGCGCTCGTAGCTCAGGGGATAGAGCGCCGGCCTGCGGAGCCGGAAGTCGGGCGTTCAAATCGCCCCGAGCGCGCCAGAAATCCAAGCTGGAGGCGGCGGGCTGGAAACAGCGAAGCGCAGGTCGCTTCGAGCTTTCAGTCCCTGCCTCCGGTTTTCGTTTTGCGGTCCCGGCAGTCAGACAGCCGGGCTCCCGAGGCGCCCCCGTAGCTCAGGGGATAGAGCGGCAACCTCCTAAGTTGAAGGCCGCCCGTTCGATTCGGGCCGGGGGCGCCACATCCTACATCCGGCAGTACCGTCGCCGATTGAGGCGGTTGCCGAGCCGCCGGGACGAGAGAGACAAACGGCGGGTCACGAGGCAGCCTACATCACGTGGGCTGCCTCGATTGCTGAGTCGGTACTGGTGTTGTGGATGCCATAGGTGCGCCGAGGAAGAGCCGAGGGCGTGGGAGGATGACGCAAGCCTGGCAGCGAACTCAGGCGCAACGACACCGCGTCCGATCGAAAGGCTGCCGGGAGGAGTTTTACATGCGCCGGATGCCGCGCGTTTCGTTGACACTTCTCGCTCTGACGTGCCTTTGCGGCTGCCGGTCGGGCACAAAGGACCACTCCGCCCACCTCGCCGGTTGGCGTCCCCCAGCCACGAATCCTCGCGAGCAGATCGTCAACGCCAACACCCACTTCGGACTGAATCTTCTGCATGACCTACGACAGGAGCGGCCGGATCAGAACACCATCATCTCGCCGCTGAGCCTTGGGCTGGCGCTTGCGATGACGTACAACGGGGCTGGCAGCACCACCAGGACGGCGATCGGCAAGACACTGCAGGTGAACGGTCTGGCCATCGAGCAGGTGAACCAGGAGTACAAGGCGCTCAGCGATGCTGTCCGGCACGCGGATCGGCGCGTTGAAGTAGACATCGCGAATTCGATGTGGGTCGGACGCGACTGCCACTTCCTGCCGGAGTTTCTCACATTGGGGCGCAAGTTCTACGATGCCCAGGCGTCCGGCATCGACTTCCAGAGTCCGGACGCGGCAGGGACTATCAATGCCTGGGGAAGCAAGCGGACCAAGGGGAAGATATCGGAGATCGTCAGCCAGCAGGAGCTGTCCGGGCAACCGGTCGCCGCGCTGCTGTTGGACGCGGCCTACTTCGGCGGCAAGTGGACGAATCCGTTTGAGAAGTTCGTGACCCAGCCGCGCAAGTTCAGGCTGCTGAAGGGGCAGGAGCGCGAAGTGCCGATGATGGCGCAACTCGGAGAGTACCTGTATCTGGAGACGCTTGAGTTTCAGGCCGTCAACCTGCCGTACGAGTCGGGCCGTCTGAGCTTCTACGTCTTCCTCCCGAAGGCCACGGATGGCGTGGAAAGCCTGTGTAAGTCGGTGACGCCAGAGAGCTGGCAGGGGTGGATGTCGCAGTTCGCTCCCCGGGAGGGCACTTTGAACCTGCCTCACTTCAGGGTGCAAGACGACCTGCACCTCGGCACGGCACTCAAGCACTTGGGCATGACGGACGCCTTCGCTGAGGGCCGCGCCGATTTCGGCCCCATGTGCGGAGGGGGCGTCTGGATCGACGACGTTCGACAGCGCACCTATCTGTACGTCCATGAGAGGGGAACCGAGGCAGCCGCGATCACCCAGATGATGATCTACGGGAGTATGATCATGCCGCACCGAGACCAGTTCGCTATGATCGTTGACCACCCGTTCCTTTTCGCAATCCGCGACAATGGGACGGGGGCCATCCTGTTCATGGGCGTAGTGGTGGACCCGGGGAATGCCGAGGGCTTCTTCGGTCGTCCCGGAGCCCGCTGATGTCGGGTCTTAAGCAATGGCGTTCACGCGTGCCCTGCCGGGGTTGTGGGGTCCCCGTCTGCAGTCGCCCTGCGGGCGTCTCAGACACCCCACAGCTTGGGTGAATGGCATCGGACCACAGCGCGTTTCCCGCGTAATTGGAGCAGTCATGCAACCCAAGTGGCACATCGCGTTTTGCAACGTCACCTACACCGAGTATGCCGGGGTCTCGTACCGGGACTACTACGGTTCGCCGGCGGTCATGTTAGAGACGCAGCTTGCGGCGAAGGAGTACGCCGAGCGACGCTTCGGCGTGGGGCGGTTCATCAGCCCCTTCGTGGATACTCCGGCCTGCGCCTTTGCGTCGCTTTTCGGCATGTCGGTGGTGATACCCGAGGAAGATGAGATCGCCTATCTGGACAGCACTCGGCCGGTGATCACCAATGTCGCAGACGCCGACCGGGTTCGCCTCGGCGACCCGAAGACCGATGGAATGATGGCGAAACGCTGGGAGGCCTGGCAGTATTACACGGCGCAGGGGTACAAGGTCGGGTTCGGGGGCTACGGCGGCGAGATCATTGGCACCGCCTGCGAGATCAGCGGCAACAGCGTGCTCGCGGGGATGGTGGAGGACCCCGTGAACGCGCGGCGGCTACTCGAAATCGTGGTCGAGGCCGAGGAGGCGCTTGCGGCGTTCGATGCCTCGCTCACGGGGGGCAAGTACGAGGGCTTCGCGTATACCGGAGACGACTTCTCGGGCCTGTTGTCGCCTGCGATGTACCGAGAGTTCGCGGTGCCGTGCTACCTGCGCTTGTACAATGGTCAGCAGACCCGGTTCATGCACAGTGAGTTGCTGCGCGCCGAGCATCTGCGGATCGCCCGCGATGAGGTAGGCATCACGGAGTTCCACGGAGCGGGCTGTAAGAACGTGACCCTGCAGGAAATGCACGATATCATGGGGCACCGATTCTGGGCCCAACTCACCCCGCAGGAGATGCTGGAGATGTCGCCGGCACAGATCGCGGACCGGATTGGCGAGTTCGCCCAGAGCGGCGCCGGCTATGTGCAGCTCTACCCCGGACGCGGCACGCCGGAGCGCAACATGGAAGCCGCCATCGCAGCGGCCCAGCGCGAGTGTCTCGGCGGCCCGGCAGGGTGAGGAGCGACGACGCGGCCTCACCCCCGGCCCCTCTCCTGAGCGCATACGGCGCGCCCAGGAGAGGGGAGAACGGCAAAGACAACGGCAACGACTGTCTCGCGTGGCGCGGGCGTCTCGCCCGCGATCCGGCTGTCCCGTCAGCCGCGATCCGGCAGGCGAGACGCCTGCCCCACGCGCCAGATACAGACTGGCAATCATCAAAGGAGGCCGTGAATGTCAGACCAGGTTCAGTTTGTGGTGCAGATCACCATTGCCGAGGGCGGGTTGGAGAAGTTCAAAGAGCTTGCGAAGGCTGCCGCCGACACTGTCGAGGCGCAGGAGCCTGGCACCATTGCCTACCGCTGGTATTTCAGCGAGGATCAGACCCAGTGCTACGTGTTGGAGTGGTACAAGAGCGCCGACTTGATCCCCGGCCACATGGAGTGCGTCGGGCCGATCCTCGTCGAGATGGGCGCGGTGTCGCATGTCACGCGCTTTGAGGTTTTTGGCAACGTGAGCGAGGAGATCAGGGCGGCGATGGCTCCGCTGGGCGCGAAGTTCCTCGGCTACTCGCACGGGTTCACGCGCTTGCCGGCGTAGGCTGCGGCGTCCCCGTCTGTCGTCGCGCTTTGCGCGCCACAGACACCTCGCGGCTTGGGATGGGCTGGTATGGCAGTGGCCGCGACAATCCTGTCGCGGATGGCCGTTGGCCGTTCCCCCTGCAATAACCGATCGGAGGCACAACATGCGACGATGCTCGGCCAGGTTGGCTTGCTGTTTGGTGCTGCTCGCTTTCGCCGTCACTCTTGCCGCATCGGCGGAGACGCTCGTCTCGGTAACTTTCGACCAGAAGGGCTGGGACCCAGGGACCTGGGTCATCGCGAAGAACCCCGGTGTCCCGCATCTTGGGAAATGGGTGCAGCGGGAGAAGTGCATCGAGAACGAGACCCCGACTGACCCCGCGAGGAAGTCGGCGCTCGACGCGACCCTCACCACGATGGTCTACGGCAAGCGCTTCGCGGGCGACTGCACCGCCGCCGCTACCTTCGAGATCGGAGCCGGAGCCGCGCCGGGGATCGTCATCGCCCAGGACTGGGCGCCCGACGCCGAGGGACAGCCGCAGTACGGCGAGTTCTACGAGGTGGTCATCTACGAGAAGGGCGTCAACCTCTGGCACCACTTCACCAAAGACGGCAAGCCCCTCTACGAACTGACGGCCTACTGCAATTTCTCTCTGAAGGCGGATACGGCTTATAAGCTGCAGGTGACAAGGAAGGCGAAGACGCTGGAGATGTCGATCGCCGGTCAACGGATGGGCGTATTGGTCCCAGCGCTCGCGAATGAGCTGTACTTCGGCGTTGAGGGCTGCGAGGGCGTGTGCCGCGTTTACGACTTCGCGGTGACGCGGTAGCTTCGGGCGGGGGTGCGGGCAGGTGCGTGCCGGGCTGTACGGGAATACCCGCGCTGTCTGCGGACTCCACCCGGAAGGCGGCCCTGCCCATGTCGATCGAGCCAGTCGCGCGCGATGCTGTGAATATCGGTTCCCGTCGGGAACTGCTGGTGGACGATTACCTGATCGAGTCGATGACCGCCGGCGCACAATTGCGCCTGCACCAGCCCGTGCGCCGGGAGATAGTCTTCAACACCGACGCGCCGTGGGAGGGCAACGCGTGCGCGTATCCGTCCATCGTGCCCTACGAGGGCGGCTGGCGCATCTACTACCACGGCGGCCACTATCGGCACAGCGGTCCGCCGGCGCAGGCTCTGGAGGACCATCCCTTCAATCTGTGCGTCATCGAGAGTGAGGACGGCCTGCACTGGCGCCGCCCCCAGGTGGGGCTGTTCGAGTTCGGCGGCTCGAAGGCCAACAACATCGTGCTACTGGCGGAGGCCGTCGCCGAGATCGCCGGCGATCCGGCGCACACGGCGGTCCTGCGAGACGAGAACCCCAATTGCCCTCCCGAGGCCCGGTACAAGATCGTGATCGCCTCGTGGACTCCGCCGGCGCTATTCCTCATGCAGTCGGCGGACGGCATCCACTTCTCGCTGGCCAGCGCCGAGCCGATCATCACCGAAGGCGCATTCGACTCGCAAAATCTTCTGTTCTGGGACCCGGTGCGCCGGGAGTATCGTGAGTACCACCGGGGCTTCAACGAGGGCCTCCGCGACATCATGACCGCCGTTTCGCCGGACCCGCTGCATTTCCCCGCGCCCCAGTGGCTGCAGTACCCTGACGCGCCCATCGAGCAGCTTTATACCAACCAGATCCAGCCATACTATCGCGCGCCGCACATCCTCATGGGGTTCCCGGCGCGGTATGTGGAGCGCGAGTGGTCGGAGCCGCTGTATGCCCTGCCGGGCCTCGACGAGCGCCTCGCGCGGGCGCAGGTTCACCCGCGGTACGGCGGCGCGATCACCGATGCGGTGTTCATGACCAGCCGCGACGGCCTGAGCTTCAAGCGCTGGCCCGAGGCGTTCATCCGCCCCGGCCCAAGGCTTCGCGAGAGCTGGGTGTACGGCGATAACTACATGTTCTGGGGGATGATTGAGACGCCGTCTGCGATTGAGGATGCGCCGAACGAGCTATCGCTCTACGCGAGCGACGGCTACTGGGAGAGCACTTACAACAGCGTGCGCCGCTACTCGTTGCGGCTGGACGGCTTCGTGTCGGCCAATGCGCCGCTTAGCGGGGGAGAGGTCGTCACTCGGCCACTGATCTTCGACGGCGGCAATCTTGTCCTGAACGTCGAGACTTCCGCCGCGGGCGACGTGCAGGTGGAGATACAGGACGCCAACGGGCAGCCGATTGAGGGCTACGCTTTGGCTGACTGTCCGCCGATTCTTTGCGACAGCCTGTGCCACGTGGTCCGCTGGCGGCTTAGGGGCGGCGACTTGAGGCCGCTGGCCGGCCGCCCGGTGCGGGTGCGATTCGTCCTCCGCGACGCCGACCTGTACGCTTTCCAGTTCGTGCCTTACCAGCCCGCCCCGCCCCCGCCGGACCTGACGGGCATCAATTTCTCGGCGCTATAGGGAGGGCTTGACCACAAGGACACAAGGGCACTAAACGGCCAGAGCACACTCACTGCCGTTTCGTACTTTCGTGTCTTCGTGGTCAGAATCGCTATCAGTTCCTCCCTCCGCGCGGCGCAGACCGGCTTCTCAGGCCTTACTCCCACTGGACCTCACTGGGGAAGGCCACATCCAATTGCACGGTCATCTTGTCGTCGGCGGTCACTTGCTTCCCCTGATCGCTCATGATGAGGAACAGGCGCGCCTCGAACGCGTCTTGCTTCCACTGTCGCAGGTCCTGGATGGCCCAGTTCGGCGCGGGCGACGCTTCGCTTCTCTTCCCCGTAGATACCCTGGCAGTGAGCGTCATCGCCCCATCCGCGCCCGGTGCGATTTGCAGCGTCTCCGCCGGGAGGGTGGCAAGCTGCCATCCTTGTTCGTTGAGCTGCGGCGGCAGCAGAATCCGCCGAAGGTCTGCCGTTTCGGCGGAGGGCCTCCCGACAAGGACAGCATGGCCCGCGTAGGCCTCCGTTGGCAGTAGCAACGACACCTGCAGGCCGTCGAGCGTCATCGTCTTCGTGAACCCAAGCTCGTAAGTGACGCGGAACTCCTTCGGTTTCGGCCTGATGACCTCGACGAACCGCACCGCTCCGCCGTCGGTGTTCGGAACGGGCAGCAAGCCCTCGCACCGCCGCGCAGAGCCGGGCTTCGTGATCGTGGCTGTCGCGGTCTCCTGCCCCGCGTGCGTCCACTTGGGGCCGTGCGCGTTGAGTTCGAGTGTCGCAATGGTCTTTCCATCCGACATGATCTGGATGCCGCCCTGAGGCAGGAGCTTTGCGGTCAGAGGCCCGTCGGCGAGGGCTGTGCAGACAGTACATGCGAGCAAGGCGAAGATGACCAGCAGCGAAACCAAATGCCCAATGTAACGCGAACTCATCAATACCACCTCAGTTCATGGCGACGGCCGGTTGGCTTGTAGGGAGTTGCGGTTAAGGGACGACATTCCCGGCACGGAAGTTCGGGGCCAGGGGGCGAATCCCTTGTAGAGACGAGGTTGTCTTTTCAGATAATGTGCCGGACGACTTCCTACGCCTCGGCCGCCTGCAGCGACCATTTCTTTCTTCCCCCCGGAGGGAGGCGAAACGACAACGACACGGCGATGGCTCGCGGGCGAGACGCCCGCGCCACGCGGTATCCGGCCTGCGTCACACGGTATCCGGCCTGCGCCACGCGGCTCAGTTGGCCATGCCGCGTGACGAAGCTTGTTTCGGCTTGTGGCGGAACCTGAGGCGAGTTACTCTGTCATACGATTCGGCAACTCACACCGGGTTCTCCGCGAATCTTACAACGGCGTGAACCGGAGAGATAACCTGAACGTCTTTCCGCATATCGTCAACTCATTTGGGCTCATGGTGCTAACAGTGTTCAAGATGACATCACGTCTCGGTCTCCGCCTTGCATTGTGTAGTTTCCTCCTGGTTGTCTGGCTCGCAACCCCATCTGCCTTCGCCGCGCAGTCGCGTTCGTGGCGCATCGGCGTCGGCGGTGGATGGGCGACAGGGTTCACCGGTGTTCTCGCCCTGTACGGCCTCCCGAATGAGCATATTCTCGACCGCGAGATGGGCTCGCCATCTGACTTGCAGAAGTTCGATATGGTGCTCCTGTCCTACCCGACTTGCGGTATCGCGCAGATGAACTCGGCGGTCGAAGAGTATGTGCGCAACGGGGGGATCGCCATCTACGAGACCCCCTGCACGCCCTCGGTCGCCATGATTCCGGGCCGGCGCATCCCCGCCCAGAAGGGCCCCAACACGGTCTATACCAGCGACACCCCGGTCACATCGGGCCTCACGAGCTTGGTGCTGCCTACTCAGCAGCAATACGCGACGAGCATCATCCCAAGCGACCCCAACGTCAAGGTCCTGGCGCGATTCACCGACAATGGCGCGCGCGCGGATGTACAGGGCAGGTTCGTCGACGGCAGTCAGGGCTCGCCCGCGATCATCATGGCCGACTACGGGAAGGGCAAAGTCGTTTGGTCCGGTTTCAGCATCAGCACGTGGGCGGCGCTGTACGGGCGACAGTATGTTGAGCCGTTCATCGTCAAACTGCTAAGCGAGCTGTCCGATGGGCAAGTCACGCCGCGCTTCACCACACAGATGGAGGGGGTGGACAATCTCATCACGGAGCCGCGCCCGTACCGAGTGAACCTGCAGCGGCGTGTGCCGAAGGGCACGGCGGCGATGCCCGCGAAGGCCGAGGTCCTGGAGGGGAACGCAGACAGCGTCGATGAGTTCGACCTGTACGGCAAGCTCGCGCCCGGCGTCGAGGCCACCGCGTACGTTGCCTATTTCAATGCGAAGTGGAACCGGGCCGTGCGTTTCGCCAAGAATGCGGTGTCCATTGTCAACGTCAATGACGGCAGGGACACCGTTTTGCGTAGTGCGGCCCTTCCTGCGGCGAAGGCGCCTCGCGACATCGTTATCAAGCGCCGGTGGGGGGCCGTGGCCGTCTATGTGGACGGTGTCCCGTTGGTTTCGGCTTGCGACGGCGCGCCGCTGCTTGGAGTTGTGGCGGACGCAGGTATTACAGACGCGGGCTATCAGCCTGTGGGCAAAGTGTACTTCGCCGACGACTTCATGCGCACCGCGAAGGAAGCCAACCCGTGGGAGACTGTGACAGGCGCCTGGCATCTGGTGCAGACGGAAGGCCAGCCCTCGATGGGAGCCAACCCCTTCAGATACGAGGGAGTGGCCGATACTGCCGGCATCACCACTACGGGGCAGTGGTTCTGGGACGACTACTCCATGGAGATGTCGGTGTTCCCGGAGGGGGCCGCTTGCGGCGCAATTGCGCATTACCAGGACCAGGACCATTTCATCCTGATCCGTCTTTCGTCCCCCGCCGACGGCAAGGGCAAGTTGTCGATCATCCGCAGGACCAAGACAGGCGACGTCGAACTCGCTTCCGCCCCAGTTGTCTGTGAGCGGCAGCGTTGGTACAAGCTTGGCCTGCGAGTCACCTCCGGCACGATCGAGGCCCTGCTCGACCGGAAAGTCGTCGTATCGGCGCCCGACTCGCAGCTCGGCAACGGCTCGGTCGGCATGTACGTCGAGGGCGGGAAAGCGCAATTCGACGATGTCGTGGTGAGCTCATGGCGGGGCACGCCCTGTCCGGCCTCCGGCTGCGGGCCGTGGGAGTGGGCGGTGGAAGGCAGCGGTTCAGCCGCTGGGCGTTGGGGCTTCAGCCCGAAGGCCGGCACGAGCGGCGCTGTCACCGCTTCGGCCTCCGATGGCGCACGGGCGCTTAGTCCGTATAACGCCTATGAGGACGGGACCTTCGCGGCGGATATCAAGCCTGCTGCCCACTCTGAGACCGGGTTGTTTGTGCGATACCAGGGGCACGAGGATTTCGTCCTGGCGAGCCTCGCCCGCGACAAGTCCGGCAAGTTGTTCGCGCTTCTGCGCGCGCGGATGAATGGCCGCGACCAGGCGCTCGGGTCGGCGGCGGTGTCGGGTGACGCAAGCGATTGGCACCGCCTGGTGGTCGAGACGGTGGGCCACACGCTCGCCCTGCAGGTCGACGGCAAGCCCTGCCTGTCCGCCGAGGCTCCTGTCGCCGAGCGCGGGGCGGTGGGCCTCCAGGTTCGCGGGAGCGGCGCGTTCCGCGACTGGTCGTTCGTACCCGGCCCCTCGGGGGAAGATGTGAACGACACGCCTACCCCCCCCTATGCCGGGATCATTGACAAGAACTCCTGGGCCGGACGGGCCGGCGCGTGGCACGCAGACCCCGCGAACCTCGACACCTTCTGGCACATGGGTTACTTCCCGCACGATGTGGACTTTCGCCTGGGCGTGTATCGGAACTCCGCGCCCACGACCTCGGCGAAGGTGATGTTGTCGTCCGGGCGCGCCGTGGGCACCGGCTACCTGCTCACCACGACCCACGATTGGTCGCAGTCGGCGATCCGCGTGGAATTGGCCCGCGAGGGCAAGACGGTCGCTTCCTGCCCGGTCAGCCTGGCATCGGGAGCGGATCGCTATTGTGTCTCGCTGCGCCGGGAGGGCGGGCTTTACACCGCGAGCGTCGATGACCGAGATGTGTTTGCTTTCCAGGACCCTGCGCCATTGAGCGCGACGAGCCTCCGCTTCCAGCTCCTCGGCGGCGGTCTGGTCCACCCGCACGACACGCGCGTCAGCTCCCCGGACCTGCGCAACTACACGTTCGATTCCGCGCCGACCGACTGGTTCATCAACAGCGGGACGTGGGACATCGCCAGCCGCTGGTCGTGCACGCCGGGTTGGACCTGGTTCTCGGGCGTTTCGACCGGCGACGCGCTGATTCGCACCAAGGCGAAGTATGCGGGCGACCAGAACGTGCAGTTCTATGCCGGAGCGAAGATGATGCCGACGGCGAACGGGGGATACTGGGAGGCGATGCGCGACATCATCGTCGGCCTGTGCGGCAGCGAAGATCCGGCCAAGGGGTACCGATTCACGATCCAGTCCAGCGCGGGGGGCACGTACCTGACCAAAGACGGGGCTGTCGTTGCCCAGGCCGACCGCTTCGCCCTCACGCAGATAGCGATCCACAACGACTGGACGCACTTCAGTGCGGCGAAGGAGGGCAACAAGCTCTCCCTGAAGTGGTGGGGCCGCACGATCCTCGAATATGTGGACCCGACGCCGCTGGAGGGTGGTTACGTGTGGCTGGGGACGGTCAACAACGGCATCATGATCCCGCGGGTGACGATCTATGGGAGGCAGGCGGGGTAGCCCCCCATTACTCGATGTGCCTTCAATACACACAGAACTGCGGGACGGATCAACAACTCTGACCACGAAAACACGAAGTCACGAAAAACGGCAGGCAATGCGTCGTTTCGACGCCCCTGCCGTTCTTAGTGATTTCGTGTCTTCGTGGTTACATCCTCTCGGAACCCAGTCCCCTGACGCCGCCCTCGGGCGAGACTCCGTGGCCGATTCTCATCCCCAGCGCGTCATTCCCGTAGGCTTGCACATACGCGTACGGCATCCGTGCGTAGCCTTTGTCACCCCAGCCGGTTCCGGCGTGGTTGCGGAAGATGACCGTTCCGCCGCCGGGCTGCGAGGCGTCGTCCTTATACCCGACCAGGATGATGCTGTGGCCGTCGAACACCTGTCCCTCCGGCGGCATCGCCAGGATGTTGCCCGGCAGGTACTTCTCCTGATTCGGCCAACGCATCCCGATCACGACCGGGTGGCCCGAAGCGAGGCTCTTGCGGATGCGCCAGAGCATCGCGTCTGACATGCCGGTTTTCACATTCCAGCGCTTGATCCATCTCCCTGTGACGTTCCGCCGTGTCAAGGCATTCGTCTTCGCCCTATCTGATGGTGACGCCTTCGGATCGAAAGCCTTCTGGTACGGCCAAAGCTTCGCCTCGCATACCCCGTATGCGGCGATGCTGTTCAGAGCGTCTGAGAAGAACGTGCCGTCGGACTCGCGGCCATTTGTCTGGTGCGAGGCCCAGTTGAGAAACTCCTCGGACAACAGCACCGTCTTGCCACTGTCCACGGCAAGCTCGAACTCCATGAGTCCGGTCATGGCGAACACCGAGCAGGTGCCGCGCGGGCTTTGGTTCTTCGGCGTGAGGCCGAAGTCGGCGAACCGAGGGCGCAGATCGACTTCCGCCGGAAGCTCACGGCCGGCGCGCGGCGGCCGGTCGCCCGCCTGTGGCGCGGCATGAACGGTTGCTGCGGCGGCAAGAGCGACGAACGCCATGATGATGCCTCCGGCGGCGCGTGTCATATCAGGTAGAACTCCGTCTGACGGCCGTCGATGGGCCGGCAACCCTCGGTGGTGAAGATCACGTCTTCTTCAATCGGCATGGTGACCTTCTGGCCGCCCCATTCCGGCACTGTGTCGCGCACGCAAAGCTCCATCGTGAACGAGTAGCCGTGCTCCAGCTTCACATCGCCCCGTCCGGCGCAGTTCTCCTGCTCCCACGGCAGCCCGATCAATGGGCCCGGCTCGTGCAGGAAGTGCCCCAGCGAGTGCGAGTAGATGCGCGGCTCGGGGAGGCCCTCCGCTCGCGCTTGGCCGAGGATGTTCGCCAGAAGTTCGTTGCCGGTCAGCCCCTGGCGAAACTCTCCCATGAAGACCTCCTGCAGGCGGTTGGCCTTGCGCAGAAGCGCCCTGAGGCCCTCCGGCGCGCCCGTCTCACCCGGCAGAAGCACGTAGGCCATCTGCTGGTGGTCGCTGTTCAGGCCGAGATGCCGGATGCCCACATCCGAGTGGATCATGTCGCCGGGGCGGATGACGCGGTCGTCGGGACCGAACCACTCGCGCACCGCGTCGCTGCGTACGATGTCGAAGAAGGGCTTGAAGGCCATCTCCAGCCCCAGCCCCGACGCCCGTTCCCAGTAGTGCCACTCGAGGTCGTCGGTCGTAGTCAAGCCGGGGATGATCGCCCTGCAACTGAAGCATTCGGCCAGGAGCGCATGGGCCACACTCGCGACATGCTCGTAGAGCTGCGCCTCGTCGTCGCTGAGCGTCGCCAGCCAGCGCGTCGCCGCCGCTTCGGCGGATTGCAGGCGCGCCGCATACTCCTCGCCGAGGGCCGCGACAAGCTGCAGGTACAGGTTGTGCGTCAGTCCGCCCGCCGCCCACTGCACCGCGCCGGTGTTGATGCCGATGTGCCGGGGCTTGCGCTCCTCAACGACTTGCCGCAGAAGCGCCCACTGCTCCTCAAACCGCTGCCCGCTCCAGGGCTTGTCATACAGGCCCTTCGTGTTCGTCATAGACAGGTTGATGCGCTCGATTCCGGCCTCGCCGTGGTCGGAAAACACGAGGCATTGCAGGATCGGGCACCAGGTGTCGAACGGGATGAGCGTCTTGAAGACGGGATCGAGGTCGTCCTCCTGGCAGAGGATGATCCACATATCCAGGTTCGCCTCGCGCATGGCGACCGGCAGAATCGTATTCAGCCGCTTCTCCAGCACTTGGCGTGCGAGACCGGCTCGCTCTCGAATGCTCAGCACTTGTGGAAAAGGCTTATCTGCCATGATGGCGCACCTCACTGGCAGGTTGTTCGATGTTCCGGGGCGCGCGACCTTCCGAGACTGCGCGAATCCCGCTATAATGGGGGCGCATCAAGCGATGCGACACGCCGCACCGCCGCGCGTCTCTCCCGCGCGGCAGAAAGGTTGCCATGAGAGTTACGATTTTCGGTTCAGGTTACGTGGGGCTTGTCACCGGCGGCTGTCTCGCCGAGGTTGGCAATGACGTCGTGTGCGTGGACGTGAACGCCGAGCGCATCGAGCGGCTCATTCGCGGCGAGGTGCCCCTTTACGAGCCGGGCCTCGCCGACATCCTGCGGCGCAACGAGCAGGGCGGCAGGCTGAAGTTCACCACCGACGCCGCCGCGGGTGTCGCGCACGGGCAGTTCCAGTTCATCTGCGTGGGCACGCCGCCGGATGAAGACGGCTCGGCCGACCTCAGCTACGTGCTGGCGGTCGCGCGCACCATCGGCGAGCACATGACCGACTACCACGTGATCGTCGACAAGTCCACCGTGCCGGTGGGCACAGGCGACAGGGTGCGCGGTGTCGTGCAGGCGACGCTTGCCGAGCGCGGCGTGACGGCGGACTTCGATGTGGTGTCGAACCCGGAGTTTCT
>Ga0181520_10008654_pt1 | contig 14348 bp, 6 predicted proteins | sample PEATcosm2014_Bin_29_FD_132451 | JGI IMG/M metagenome (GOLD analysis project Ga0181520, IMG submission 132451) | Peatland microbial communities from MTU Mesocosm Facility, Houghton, MI, USA - PEATcosm2014_Bin02_30_metaG | ecosystem: Environmental > Terrestrial > Soil > Wetlands > Peat | place... | reverse complement strand
CGCGAGGAGTGGGAGAAGTACTACGTGCGGAAGCACCGCAAGGAGTTGACGACAAGGAAACTGGTCGAGGAAACCGTGCGGAGGATGTTCGGGGTCGAGGGGCCAGCCGGTTCGGAGCAGCCGCCGGATGCGGAGCAGATCGACGATCTGTGCGACCGCCTGTTCAACCAGCCCGTGCCGGCGGACGCGGCAAGGCTGGAGATCGTCCAGGGACGGCACTACGGGAAGTACGTGCAGAGTGGCGAGAACCTGGACTGCGCGAAGGCCGGAGACGAGCAGTACCGATTCCAGGTGTGTGACCAAGGGCCTCCCTGCCGGACTTACGAGCCGTGGGTCGTGACGCCCGAGACCGACCTCTCCGGCGTGCCTTCGGAGGTCCTGCAAGAGATGGACTACCAGATGTCCTACTGCGGTGAATGCGATGACGACGAATCACGGGAAACGAAGTTCTCCCGGACCCGCAAGCACATCCAGAGGGCGATCTCGCAACGGATGCCCTCCTGAAGCCTCTCGGGCGCACCAGCAGGCGATCGGATCGCCGGAACGGCTGGGCGTCAGGTCGCCTGCCGGGGCGTTGCAGAGGGCGTAGGAAGGCGTTGTGGACCGAGGCTTCCTTAATACGCAGAGCTTCGTCGGGACATGGCGACGGTAATGGTGTCGAAAAGAAGCAACGCATTGGTTTTGGGAAACCCGGGGGCCAAGGCACCGCGATGCTGATCTTGCCCGACATGGTTCTCAGCCACACGCAAACACGGGACAGGCGATGCCATCCCCTAAGATGGCGTCTCGACTGACGCCAAGCTAGAATGGCAGGTATGTCCTCTCGGCGAATGCTTGGCTTCGTACGAGATCGTTTCGCCCGTGAGATCCAGTCAGTTCTCCAAGGTCAGTTCACAATATGCGCCGCGGCGACAGATCCCCCTGCCTTTGGGATATTTCGGACGAACCTGCTTCTGAAGATCAGGAAGCGGCAAACGCTCTAGGTTCATCCAGTGCAGTCTCGACCGACTTCCTCGCGTCGCGCATGAAGTGTCTCTACTTGTCCTATCCGTTGCAAAGGGCTGCCAGCAATGCGGAGAGCGATCACCACAAGGAGTGGCAAGGGATCAACTTCACCTACCTGGGCCTCAAGCTCATTGACTGTGTCATCGCCAAGATGGCCCCCGGGAGCACCCGCGGGGCAACCCGAGCCGATGTTGTGCAGCAGCTCTCGGAATCCGTGCTTGCCTTTCGACCGAACGCCGACGACGAGACGATCGGAAAGATCACCGATTTTCTCATCGAGAACCTGATCGGCAAGGACGAGTTCCATCAGTTCCAGGTCGTTGCCGCCTCCGAGGCGGGGCCGACCAGCGAGCCGTTCCGGGTGCGTTTGATCCGCCGGACCTGGAGCGAGGAACTGAACGCTCCCGTTTATACGGCCGAGCCGCAGGCCATCCAACTGGTCCTCTCCATGCTCGACACCCCGACCATGGATGCCCAGAAAGCCAACATGGTCATCCTCCAGGAGCACGTCAAACGGGGCCGGCTCGGCGCGGCGCTCGAAAGCGCCCAGCGGGACGCCTTGCTGACGCAACGGTTCGAGGCTGAAATCAGCGGCATCATCCGCGCCGTGCAACGGGACATCGGCGTCGTCGACTACAATGCCGGCGTGAAACCCATGCTGGACGAGGCCCACGACCACGCGAAGCGAGTCAGCCTGGAACGCGACCGTATCATTCGTGACCTGGCCGACCAGCAGCAGCGGAATCTCGACCGGGAGGAATCGGTCCCTTCGGAGGCGATCCGGCTGAGGCAGCAACTGGAGGAACTCCAGTCGCACCACCTTCGCCTGACGACGACTATCCTGCGAGCCGGCGAGAGCTTTCTTGCCGAGCAGAACGTGCAACGGTTCCGGGTCCTGGCAGGCGTAGTTGTCGTCAACCTGGCGGAAAAGGCGCTCTATCCCGCGCTTGGCCTGCCATTGGACATCCTCGACACGGCATGGTACGGGTTCGCGGAACCTTGCCTCGGACCACAGATCCAACGCCTGCTCGACCACGGCCTCATCATCGACAAGCTCGTCGTCGACCGGGGGCTGGAGGCGGTTGTCAAAGACGATGACGAGGAGCTGACCGACGTCGAGGCAGTGATGCGGGAACTCAGCCCGGAACTTGAGAATCGGTTCCGACGAATCCTCCTTGACTCTGTTGACGGGCGGGAAGGCACCCGGCTGTCGTCCCTGCTGAATATCGGCAGGGAACGTCAACTCGGCACGAAGCAACTTTACCTTTTTGCGTTGACGATGCTGCGCGGCCTGCGAGATTACCATGTGGAACGTGATGGCGTCGAACTGGACGACCTGGACTTGTTCGGCGACGACCTTGTCGTGTACCGGAAAGAGCAGGGGCAAGATACACATGCTTCCTCCAGGGCCACGCCGTCAGACAACGGGGAACCCAAGCATGCAAGAACCGATTGACATGGAAATCCTCGGCCGGGAGGCTGCACTCCTCCTTGGATTTGCGCTCAAACGGGCAAGCCCGAGCGACTGGGACTACAAGGACCTGATCGTGCGTTACGAACGCGAGGTAGGCTTTCGGGACCTTGTCGACGGGATGGCGGACGGCCTGGGGTTGGCGATCATCGATCCGGGAGTCAATGCGCCCACCACGGGGCTCGCCGTCTGCTGCAGCGACCGGAACAGTCCGTTCGCTCCCACGATCGACACCTACCAGCTCAAGGTTCGCCACGATTACCGGCCCGCGATCCCGTTGGTGCATCTCGGGGTGATGTCCTACTACTTCCCGAACCTCCAGGATGACGAAGAATACAGCGCCAAGCCGGGCACCCCCGAACAGGTCATGCAACACCTGCGGTCGATCGCGGTCGAAATGCAAGCTGCGGACCGGCAGCTCGACATGATCCCGTCCACCCTCCGCAAAGCCTACCAGCTCGTCCTGGACATCCCGGAGGTCGGCGAGCACGATGCCGACGGACGCAAGGGCCGGACCACGCTTCTGGGCATGGTTCGCGCGGTCATGGACCAACTCGTCGAGACGAACTATCTTCGCGTGTCGATGGAGAGCACGGAGCCGGTCTACCAGCCACGCCAGATCTACCATCTGTACGTCCGGCGCTACGCAGGCGGGACAATGGCAAAGCTCCTGGAACAGGTACGGGCCGCTGCCGATCGCAGGGAGGTTGTCCCATGAGCCGCGACGTTCCTCGCTACGGAATCCCCAAGCTGCTGCGCGCCCATTTCGCAAGCGTGGGGCATGCCGACGCGCGGCTCGATCCCTTGACGCTTCCTTTCTATCGGGATGGCGGCATGGGGCCCGAACCGGTCCACTCGACGATCTGGGCCGAGAACGGCGTCGGCAAGACTAGCATCCGCAGCCTACTGTTCAGCATCCTGCAGCCTGATGTCCAGCGCGTCATGAAGAGTGCCAACGCCGGCGGCAGCAAGCGGAACTACTGCGGGTTCTTTTACAAGGGGCACGATCACGCCGTCATCCTTATGGAGTGGATATTCGACGACATCCACCACCGGCTCCCAGGTATGGAAAACGCCGGCGCTCCCCGGCGCATCATCGGAATGGCAGCCCACTGGCCCTCGCGCGTCGCAGACCAGGCGCCCGAAGACCGTCCCTTGGGCGAGCTTAACCGCACCTACTTCTCGTTCACGCCCAACCAGGGCGTGTACTGGGAAATGCTGCCGGTCAAAGGGCTGAACGGCGACGGCGAGCACTGCAAGACAGCAAAGGAGTTCCTGGACTGGCTGCGGGCGTACCGCCAGAGCATCGACCTGAAGACCTTCGACATCCACGGTGAATGGCGCGCGCACCTGGAGGGACTGGGGCTGGACCCGAAGCTCTTCGACAACCAGCTCAACATGCACGGCAGCGGCGGGGCAGTCCAGTTGTTCAGGGACCGCATTCGCACCTCGCGCGACTTCGTCCGGTTCTACCTGGAATGCGCCTTGCCCGAGGAAGTCGGCCACGATCTGGTGGAACTCATCCTCCAGGACCGCAAGATCATCCTGGAGAAGGACAAGCACCACGCGGGCTTGGAATACCTGCGGTCCGTCCAGCCCCTGCTGGATGCCTTTGCCGCGACCGTCGACGAGTACCGGGCCGCCCGCGTAGCCCTGGACCGAAGCAGAGGGGAGACTGGGCGGATCCTGGGATTATTGGACGCCGTGGTCTCCCGTCTTGCTGAGGAGACCCGGAGGGTCGAAGAGAAGCGGAAGGCCACTTCGGCGCAGCAGCAGAAGCACGAGCAAGAACATGAGCGGCTCACGACCTGCCTCCAGGCGTTGGAACACCAGACGGCCCGGAAAGAACTTGAAGAACGGCAGGAATCTCTCGCGGCTGCCAAGCAGCGCGTGGATCTGGCAGAACACGCCGCGGCCTTGACCGAGGCGCACGGCAAGTGGCTCGGCGTCAAGGAGGCCGAAGACGAGCTTGCCCCTATCGAGGAACAGTGCCAGAAGATCGAGGCCGAAAAACAGGACCTGTTGAGGGACGTGCGAAACGCCGGTACGACCTACGTGGCACGTCTGCAAGAGATCAACGACGATCTCGCCAGGCAGGAGTCACGGGCGCGGGACGACCTGGCCCGCGTCCAGGAACGGCTGAACACGCTGGACAAGGAGCAGAAGGAACTGCTTGAGAAGACGGGCCGGCTGGAGGCGGAAATCGAGAGCCTGCAAGGGAAGAATGCCGCCGCTGACGCAGCGCGCGAGGGGCTTGTGCAGTCGGGGATCCTGGGACGAGGCGAAGATCCGCGGCAAGGGCACAAGCGGCAGGTGGCCGCACGCACGGAAGCGGATCGCCGGGCCGAGGACCAATCTGCCGTCGTCGAGGAGCTGAAAGAGAAGCTCCTCAAGCTTGAGGCCCAGGTGCAGTCCCTTGACGCTGAGCGTACTCGCGCCGCGCAGTCTCTCGGGACAACAGAGGCGGAGCACGCGAGCACCCAGGCGGAGAAGGAGCGTCTCTCTGCAATTCCTTCGCTCTGCTGGGCACTGGACGCCAACGATCTCGCGCTGGCCGACGACGGCATTCTGGAAGCGGTTGCAGCCGCCATCCGGAACCGTTCCGCCCAGCGGGACGAACTCTCGCTGAAGCTGGCGGACCTGAAGCGGCGGTTGATGCCCCTCGCCGACGTCGAGAACGGCCTGTTGGCCCCGCCTGGAGACGTCGAGAAGGCCCGCGTCGCCCTGCGCGCGCTGGGAATGAACGTCTTTACCGCCGGTTCCTGGCTTGACAACTTCGACCTGGAGACGGCCCGGCGGGCGATAGCAGCCGATCCGGGGCGGTACACCGGGCTCATGGTGTTCAGTCAGGGGGAACTGGACGAGATCAGGGCGGCTGCCGCTTCCGTCAGCGGTCTTGACCATCCGGTCATGGTGAGCGTCGCCGGCATGGAGGACGGTCTGTCGGCAAGCCCGGACCGTCTGGTCCTGCTTCCCGAGCATCCAGCGACGTTCAACCGCGAGGAAGCCCAGAGGCTGGCCGAGCGGCTGCGCGGCGAGGTCGCCAGCCAGGAAGAGGTCCTTGGCTTGATGGACCGGAACCTGGAGCGCGCGGGTCGGGATTTCGGCGCCCTGGAACGGTTCCTGGGACGGTTCCCAAGGGGCGATCTTGGCGTTCTGGCCGACGAGGTTGCCGATGCCAAGGCGGCCGTGAGGAGTTGCGAGCAGCGAGTCATGGCGAACCAAGAGGCGATCGCCGCCGTCACCCGAGACATGGCGGACGGCAGGAGGGAGCTGGAACGACGCAACGGCGAGGCCGCCGTGTGTCGGAGCCAGGAAGCGCATGTCCATGCCTGGTTGCTCAGGTTCGAGGACATCCTCGACGACGACCGGCTCCCGCAAGCCCAGGAGGAGCTGACCGACGCCAAGAGGACGATGCAGATAGGCCAGGAGAAGGCAGAGCCATTGAAACGGGATGCGGAGGACCACCGCAACCGAGCGGCAGCACTCGCGGCGCACAGCCGTACGAACGAAGACGCCAAGCACGAGGTTCCAGAGGATCATCGCGGCGGCACCGTCATGGACTGGTCTCTTGTCCGGGCGAAAGCCGCCTATTCCGATGCCGTCCGCCGCCTGGAGCAGTCCCATACCGATCAATCCCAGGGCCTGTTTGCCCGCCGGGACGAGCGACGAAAGGCGGTCGCCAAGTCACGGCAGGAGCTGCGACATTTCTGCGACGCGAACAAGGTGGCCCTCACGGATGCTGCGGAACTGAAGCTGCCGGCCTCCTTTACGGAGGCGTCCGTCCAGGCCGGTCGTGCCTTGGTGGAAGCCAAGAAGCAGCATGACATTGCCGACTATGAGGTTGGCCGCGCCGGCGAGGCGGTCAACGGGCACCCAATGCCCGCCGGCTACCGAAAGCATAGCGACGACGAAGAGCCCCGCGACAGCGAACATGGTCAGCAACTGATGCGTCGGATGCAGGGAAGGATCTCAGGCGAGGGGGAGGCAATTCGCGTGGCGCAAGAGACTCTGCACAGCCTCGATTGTGAACAAATGAACCTGCATGGCCAGCAGAAGGAGGTGTCGGGGCTGAAGCGGGACTGGCAGAACGAGACCGACATGGCGTCCATTCCCTGGACCGCGGAGGAATTGCCGGGCGCTGACGAGGCGGCAGGGACGGCCCGAGATGCCTTGGAGACCTATCGGAACGCCAACCGCCGGTTCCAATCTGCCCGCGACACCCGCGACGACGCGTATCGGGCGGTGGAAGGAGAGAGCCATGGCCGCCAGTGGGACGCCGTGGATGCCGACAAGCGGCGCGCCGTTCAGCGGGGTGCGGACATTCTCGCCGAGTTTGTCGAGGCGGTACGGCGCGAGTACCGGACGTGGCGCGACGTCATCGTCGATAACCTCAAGCGCGCAGAGGATGCGGTGACGCAAATCACTGAACGGCTTACGACGTTGGTCAAGACCGACGGACTGGCCTTGATCAACCATGCGCAGACCGGCAGCCGGCTGCCCGACGACATCGGCGACTGGAGCCGCCGGCCGTTCCTGAAGATCGAGCTTTCGGGAGCCGACACCCGCAACCTGTCGGCAGCGGACGTCGCTCCCTACTGCAGCCACGTGGTACGGCAGCTTCTTGGCGAGGACAAGCCCTTTGACGGTCGCGAACTGATCATCCGCGTGCTCGACCACCTAGCGGGCACCGACGGCTACAAAGTCACGATCCTGAAGCCGAGCCATACGCTGGCTGCTGACCGGCACGACATCGCCCACTTGGCCAGTTGGTCGGACGGCGAGATCATCACGGTGGCCATACTCCTGTACTGCTGCGTGGTCCAGGCCCGCACGTGGCATCGCACCGGCGCCGGACGGAGCGCTCGCCCGCAGAGCAACGGCATCCTCCTCCTCGACAATCCGTTCGGGGAGGCGAACAGCCCGAATTTCGTCCAGCTCCAGGTCGACATGGCGCAGAAGCTGGGCGTCCAGTTGATCTATACCGCCAGCGGAGACCCTCGCGAACTGCTGGCCATGTTCCGGCGCAACAATCGACTCTACCAGAGGCGCGGCAAGGGAGTGAAACACGTCGGCGTCGAGGACGCTAACGTCAATTGGGTCGCCGTTGGGCGCGCCACCATAGGATTGAGAGATGTCTGATTGGAACGTCGCGGCCCGATTTCTGGAGCAACTGAGACGCCGAGCCCACGGGCGACGCAAGCTGCCCTGCATTCCCGAAGACCTGCTCGCCTGGTACGATGCCGCTTTCCCGACGGAGGTGGGCTGCCAGGACGCGAGGTCTCGCGTCCGGCGTCTCCTCGAAACGCTGTCGGAGACGGGGGCCATCGCTCTGCCGAAAGGGGAGGCCGGCTGGCTGCCCTTCCCGCCCCCCAAGCTGCCGAACTGGATCATGTTTCCAGCGCCGATAAGGATCGCCAAAGACCAGCGGCACAAGACGTATCCATGGGGGCCGGAGCTTTGCTTCATCGCCAGCCTTCCCTCGGTGCCGCACCTGGACGTCCTGATCGCGATCAACGACTGGCTCCGGGACGGCGGGCGCGAGACGGACGTCATCGTGCCGCTGCGCGAACGATCCATCCAGATCGCTCATGACGAGAAGGCCCTGGATGCTGTCATCCGTTGCCAGACCCTCCAACCAGAACCCGGGAAGGGAGTGACGCTTGCGCTGCTGAAGTCCTACCTCGCACCGCCGCCCTTGGCTTACGAATGCGGCGGCGAGGGAACGGAGGGCAGACCGGTCCTTGTCATCGAGAACGCCCATACCTGGTACAGTTTTGCGAACTGGAACCGCACAGCCGGTCGGTATGCCGCCGTCATTTACGGGAACGGCAGTTCTTTCGTCGCCTCGGTGCCGCATCTTCGCAGCATCATCACCACATCAAGGGCTGCACAGGACGTGAGGTACTTCGGTGACCTGGATGAAGCCGGCGTGTCCATTCCCGTCAAGGCTGCCGAGGCGGCGTGGGAGGAAGCCCTTCCGCCGCCACGACCTGAAGAATGGCTCTACACCGAACTGCTGAAGTATCCGTCGCAGAAGAACACGGCGAAGCCGTGTGATGATGAAACGTCAGTGACATCGCTTGTGGCGTGGCTGCCCGAGCATTTGCGAGATCCAGTTCGAACAATCCTTGGTCGAGGAGAGAGAATCGCCCAGGAGTATGTGGGAACGTCGTTCCTTCGCGAGCTACAAGATGGAACTGTTCGGGGGCCTGCGCGGGTAATTGACACCGCGCAATTGCCAGGTGGCAAAGCCAAAACGTGAAGGCGGTGACGAGACTTTTGCGTGGCCACGGTCACTCAAGCAGTTTCTTGGCAATCGCCTCCCCAACATAACGCCACATCAACTGACTGTCTGGTTGGACCTTCAGGTCCTTCGGATCTTGGCAACTGGCGAAACAGGCTTGGTACTTTCCGATCGGGTTCGTGTCCTTCTTGTAACCCTGGTACACTTCGTTGTGGGGCAAAGGAACCAGCGATCGTATCACGGAGACGATCCAGCTCACTTCCGCATCACTGGTCTCCGATTTCTGCGAGCAGTCCCGCAATTCTCGCACGCATGCCTCCAGCACTCGCCGGACGTCCGCTTCTTTTCCTTGAGTGCAAATCCGGAAATACAGTCCGAGTCGCGGGATATCTCGCTTCGGCAGCTTCTTTGGCAGTCCCAACTGCACCGCAAGATCGGGGAGAGTTTGCCGAATTGCCTCCGTCAAGAAGGAATGCCCGAAGGTTTTGAGGTCTTTCTTCGTCCACCGCCGCTCCCGCTCGATCAAATAGGAGAACAAAGCCGACACGGCCCAGTAGCTGAACACCAGGCAAAGTTCCTTAGCCGGGTCGAACAGGCTACCTGAAGCGTCGGCGGCAGCCTTTTCCCGCTTTGAATCCCAGTCGAACAGCTTCTCTACTTGCTCGTCGATGTCCGACTTTGCCTTGTCCACGTTTCGGGTGAGGACATTGTATCGGCGATGTCTCTTGTTCTCATCGCCCTCCAAGATATGCGTCCGTACGTAGTCCAAGAACGCCGGCTGATGACTCGCCTCTAGGTGGCAAGCGGCGGACAGGATCGGCGTCATGACGAGATTGGGTGTAACGCCGTGCCGAAGATCCAGCGCTTCCAGCTTTTCGCTCAAGCCCCCGTGCGGCCACGCTTCCTTGTCCGCGGGCGCATAACCGAGCAGATGGAGTCTTTTCATGGTTCTCTTCCTTCGACTGAATGACCAAGACTGTGATGCCCATAATTCTAACCGGGAAAGTGAGGGATGAACAGCGATCGAGAGCACGGACATGGGCGGATGTCCGCCACTTGCTTGCGGAACGTGGTCTGACTGGCAACCTTGCTGAACTTGTGGGCGTACTTTCTCACTAGGGTGCCGAAAGTTCAATACCCTCGCTCTTCCTCGATCTCGGCCTGTTTGATATTCGTTGTCAATGACTGAATGACTTGATCAAGCCATCGGCGCACATTCGGATGCGCCTCATCCTTCAGCCAAGCGAGTGCCCGTTCTCGAAGCTGCTGGTAATGGTTGGCATCCAAGGCCGACACGCCCGCATGAACTAAATGCCATGCCATCGCTCCCCGGACATCAGCGCGATCGCCGAAAAGGATGAGAAGCTGCCTTGCGAGTGTCGTAAGACCAGGATCGTCCAAGGACCCTGGAACCAATTCCGCAACTCGCACAGCTCGTGTGCGGGGCGATTCCGCCGCCCAAGCCAGGACCGAGTCTTCCGGAAACAAAGACAGCAAACCGGCATCGGGCTCAGTACCGTAATACGCCGCATCCAACCAGTGCCAAATGGCACCGCCCCTTCCGTTGCCCGCATCAGCGAGTCGTCGACTGACGATTTCCCAGCAACCCTGGGGAGCGCTCCGGATTAGCTTCCGAGAAGCCGTCTGAACGCACCAGTCGGAGCCAAAGAGTCTCGATTCCGATTTGTATATCTGCTCCATTATGGCTTGGAAGATGTCAGGGGTTCGAGCGGGAAACTGCAAAACAAAGCGCTCCACGACCTCTTCCCAACAGCCGGAATCGAATTCACGACTGGCGTAGATCGCGTCGTTGCGCAGCAGGTCGAGAACGACGCCCTCCGGCATCGACCGGGGCGTTCCGCTTCGGCAGTAGTACCAGCGTACGAGCCGGACCGGAAAGTCCGGCGACTTCTGCCCCTCCAGCCGGTTCCATCGGTCGAGAAGCCCCAGGACGCGTGATTCGTCTACGTCCGTAGGCGCGCAAACGACGGTCAGCGGCTCGAAGTGCGAGAAGCTGATCCGCCCCGCGTCGTAGTCCGCGAGCATGTCGTCAAGTTCGGAAGCGGCATAGCCCGACCGGAAGACCAGGTCGTCGGCGACTGCTTCCGTCAACGCCTCCGCGCGCAGCCCTTCCATGACGCGCCGCCATTCGGCGAAGTCCGAGTCATGGATCCACCGGAGGTAGCCGCCCAGCAACTGTGCCGTCCCGCTCGGCGCGGCGCGCTGGGCGTCGACGATCCGGGCCAGGAGCCTTCGCGAAGGGTCGTGCTTCGCGAGCTCGCATCCGAAAGCGTAAATGCCGCCCGGCCCGCCTTTCACCAGTTCGTCCAGCAGGGGCTCAAGGAGTCCCGGGCTTTCCCCGGCTTCGCGCGCCAGGTCGCCGATCTTTCCGGCCAACTCCTCGTCGCCTCCGTAGAAGCGGTCGTGCATGCCCGTAAACAGCACGAACCGGCGTACTCGGCCCCAAAAGGTCGTGCCGGTGATGCGCTCGTCCAGCTCGCCAAGCCGCCTGATCGCCTCGGCAGACAGGTATTTCTGCCAGGCAGGAGTCTTGCGGCATCTAACAGTCATCTGGACAACTCCCGCGAGATCGGTGGCCTCGTCGTCCGCCAAGCGTTCCAAGGTAGACAGTACGAGGTCGTCAATCTGTTGTCGGAACAGCAGGCCGGTCGCCTGTTCGACAAGGACCTGGTTCGCGTTTCGTCGTTCCTCCTCCGCCCACCCCCGGCTCTGGTCGAAGAGCAGCTTCCAGACATCGACGAGGGCGTCGAACCGTTCCCTCCGAGAGCCCGGTCTCCAGACCCTCGCGGTCGGTTGCAGTCCTTGATACGCAAGGCAGACCGACCCGCCGTGCGAGGTCATCGACAAGACGTTCCGGCACGTCTTGACGCCGAGTTCGCGCTTCCTGCGGTCGTCCGACGCAATCGCCGCTTTGAGTACTGGCAACCGCTCGCGCGGTTCCGCCTCCGTCACGGCAGCCATGCTGAACAGCTCAACGAAGGCGTCAGACTGGACACCGTCGGACGCCGACGTGAGGTCGAGAATCGCGGTCGCGCTGCGGACGAAAAGAGCCCGCCACACCGCCAGCCATTGCAGGGCAAATATGAGGCGATGTCCGTGAAATCCCAAACGGTTGAAACCGTTCGTGCCGATCCTCTCAACGATCCGCTCGATGCAGGATAACGTTAGTTCCGGGACCGCCTGAGCCAGCTCGGGCAGACAATCGCATTCCTCTCCTAGCTTCCGCCCCTCCGACCGGCAAAACGCCCCATCAGGTTCTAGGAATTCCTCTACCGCGTTCTTCGCCACCTGCGACAAGTGGGCATAACGCAGCATCTTAATGAACCATGGCCGCAACGTCGGTCGCAGTCTGCCAACCAGACCCGCTACGTCGAGCCCGCGACCGTAGTTGTCCCAGAAGTCGCGCAACAGGCGTTTTTGCAGCAGCGGCGGCACGATGAAGAGAGTGCGTTTTCCCTGGAGGATGCGGCGTCTGCGCAGGAGCCCGACGACTTCCTGGAACTGCCCGAACGTGAGGCCGGGGTCGACTTCCCGTGCGATTTCCGCAATGCACCGGGCCTCGTCCTGCACGGGCGGCTCGAACCCGAACTTGGCAAACAGCGACAGGTGTCGCAGGACGATAAGCCTCTGTTGGACTTCGGGACTTCCCAACGCGCTCGCGCCGGCTACGAACCGGTCCCATATCGGCACCGTCGCGGGGGACCGCAGGACGTCCTCGGGATGCGCTCTCAGGTTCTCGCCGACGGCGTGCGCCACGCGCGGAGAGCCGCCGCATTCCTCTACCCAGCGGCTACACTCCGCCTGGTCAGGAACGTAGCTTCGGAGGATCTCCCCGATCTGCTCGTCGTCGAGCGCGGGACAAGGGAACTCGCACATCGCCTCGTCGTAACTGTTGCTGGGCTCATGGTTGATGGCAACGATGCCGTGCGACCGTTTCTTCAGGAGGTTCCAGATCGCCGCGCCGTCGCGAATGGAGCACTCGTCCAGGACCAGGATCACGTAGTACGCGGCGTCGGGAGCGAGCAGGGCCTGCATCAAGGCGCTGTTCAGGAACTCCTCGGCATGGGGAACGTAAAGGACGCACGGCGCGAGGTCGTCCGCGCGGGTTGCCTCCAGGACGAGCCGTGTCTTGCCCACGCCCGGCTCCCCCACGAGCCGGACGAAACGGACCGCCTTTCCTCGAAGATGGTCCTGGATGTCCTTGACGAGCCGGTTCTGTGCGTCGCCGAGGACGACGGGCAGGGTCATGTCGTCGTTGTCGGCCCAACTGGCGTGCGACTGGTAGCCGCAGACATCGTGTCGTCCCGTGATGGCGAGGCACAAGGAAGGGTAGACCGAGAAGAGCCCGACCAGGGTCTCCTGTCCCCACACCGCAACTCGCGCCTCCGGAAAACCGCACTGGGCGAAAAACCCCTTGAACGACTGCTCCGACGTACGCTGCTGGTCGGGATTAAGGGAAGCGCCGAAGCAGACAAGAACATAGCGACCGCCCTTGTCAAGACAATCCCGGACGGCGCTTCCGAGGTTCGCCTCACCGACCAGCCCCCTCTCGCCGAAAAGCTCGCCCCTGACCCAGCCGGGCTGCCAAGGCTTCGCGCTTGTCCCCGTCTTGATCTGGTAGAAAGTGTTTCCCTGCACGAGAGCGTCATCGACACCCTGGAACGCATCCGGCTCAACCGCCGCGTCGATCCCGCCGTCCGCCACGTCTTGCCGCAGGCTGAAGCGGACCTTTGTCGTGGGCACGCCCTTGCGCCGCGCCTGCGCCCACAACAACTGGCCGAACAGCCCGACTGCCTCAGTAGAGCCAAGCCTGCCGAGATCTTCGGGAACTATCGAAAAAAACGTAGTCACTGGCAAAACAAGGTTATACTCTGGCTCGCGTCGTGTCACTATACGGCAGGTATCATCCGGCCTGCGCGTTCGACCGGGCGCACCAATGAAGGATAGTCTAGTCTTTGCGGCCCAGCCCTGCAACCGATGCCAAGAGTGCCGGGCATTCGTCTCTGCACGCCGTCCGAAACCCGGATTTGACAGGACTTCGTCTGACGCGATGGAAAAAACGACGCGGGCTGCGCATGCGTACGTACGCCACCGGTACGCCACCCGCTAATAATCCACCAATAACGTCCCGATTCGCTTTACTTTTTCGTAGCCGATCCACTACATTACGAACAGGGGTGCGGGACGGACCATGATACCGAAACAAACACAAGCCGCAGGCACCGGTTCGTTCGCACCCTGAACAACTTGCCTGCGGCTTTGTTTTTTTCATGATCAAGAACTCCCAACGCCAGAAGCAGAAACGCCAGGAAGCCAAGTGGCTCCAGAGCCTCATCGGCGAGGACTGGGGCATTAGGGTGCTTCCCGCCGGCGCCGACAAGCCCCGCCCCGTCCACGCCAACCGCAACAAGCGCTTCGAGGCGGTGATCTCCAAGGGAAGTTGGAAGAAGACCGCCATGGTCGCCGGAATCGAGGCGATGCTCGAGGACGACGAGCCAGAAAGGCGACCGTCCGGCGGGATCTGGCTCGACCGGCTCAGCCAGAAACTTATCCTCCGCCACTTCGACGGCGTGCCCAGGGAGTTCCACATCAAGGGCGAACTCG
>Ga0181520_10008653_pt1 | contig 14348 bp, 6 predicted proteins | sample PEATcosm2014_Bin_29_FD_132451 | JGI IMG/M metagenome (GOLD analysis project Ga0181520, IMG submission 132451) | Peatland microbial communities from MTU Mesocosm Facility, Houghton, MI, USA - PEATcosm2014_Bin02_30_metaG | ecosystem: Environmental > Terrestrial > Soil > Wetlands > Peat | place... | reverse complement strand
GGTCTACGGGCACCTGGTCGCCTTCGCCGCCGATCGGGCGATGCTGAGCGGCAAGGGTGTGAAGATCGAGCAGATCGCATAGGCGGGGCAGGCGGGCGACGCTCGCCAGCCCGGAACGGCCCTACCTCGCCCGCTTCGCGGGCACCCCTCCCGTTCGGGAGGGGAGAGGCAGACGGCGATTTTTGAAGCAGCTTTCATGCCGGGTTTTGCACTCTGAAACGATGAAAATGAGCCACCGGCGGGGACGCCCTCCCGGACGGCCCTACCTCGCCCGCTTCGCGGGCACCCCTCCCGTTCCGGGAGGGGAGAAGCAAACGGCGATTTTTGAAGCAGCGCTCAACGGTATTGACGACCGTCCGGAAACGCAAGAAGGGCGGCCTCGCAAGCGCGGGACCGCCCTTCTGCACGTCACGGCATCTGCACTACTGGTATTGCTTGCTGCTTTGCTGGATGGTGTCCGGGGCGACGAAGGTATGGGTGAGTTCCCATTGCCCCTTCTTCACCGCACCGGCGACGACGGTGTAGTTCAGAGGGGAGCCGTAGTTCATCCCGGTCTTCGTGCTCGATGCCACCACGCTGGTCTGCGTGAGGGTTCGATAGTAATCGGTTGTCACCTTGGCCCAGTTGAAGACGAGCGAATTACTTATTGTAACCGCCACGCCGTCTGTGGGAAGTGTCGGCGTGCCCGACGCGCTGTAACGGCTGATGACGCCGGTGATCGAGGCGCTTGTCTTGGTGATCGTGATGTACACCTTCGCGCTGCCAACGCCAAGCCCGTACCAACCGCTCGCGGCAACGTCAGATGTACCGAGTTTGAGGTTCTTGGTGGAAGGGTTCCACGTCAGGACATTGCCCACATAACTCGTGCTGGCGGTGACCGCTAATGTGCCGGTCGCCGAGGCGGCTGCGTAGGCGGCGTCGCCGCCGAAGCTGGCCCGCAGTCGGTAGGCGCCGGCCGGCTTGAGGATGCCGTAGGACAGCGTCGCTGTGCCGTTCGCTGTGGTTGTGGCGGACCCGACGGTCGTGAACGAGGTTGGGTTGTTGCCGGTCTGGTCGGCCACACTGAAGGTGATAACCTCTCCGGCGATCCCGGTGCTTCCGCGCTTCAGCGTTGCCTGCAGCGATACGCTCGTGCCTGTAGCGCCCGAGGCGTTTGCCATCACCAGGCTTGGAGTGACCTGCACGCCCTGCACGGTGACCGGCGCGCTTTCGACCCAATCGCTTTGCGCCGTCCCGTCGGTCGCGCGAGCATGAGCCTTCCAGTGGTCGCCGGTGGTGAGGTTGGCCTTGGCGAGGGTTGCGCCGTCGTTGCCCCATGCGCCCCAGGTTGTGCCATCGGCGCTCTTGGCCCACTGATACTGGTAGCTGACCGTATCGCCGTCAGGATCGGTGCTTCCCGATGCGGTTGCGGTAAGGTCGGTGGTGATGGTCGGGCTGGCCGGCGCGATGATGACGCTTGTCGGCGCGGTCGGGGCGGAGTTGCCGATCACAACCGGCGTACTCTCGACCCAATCGCTCTGCGCCGTCCCGTCAGTCGCGCGAGCGTGAGCCTTCGAGTGGTCGCCGGTGGTGAGGCTAGCCTTGGCGAGGGTTGCGCCATCGTTGGCCCATGCGCCCCAGGTTGTGCCATCGGCGCTCTTGGCCCACTGATACTGGTAGCTGACCGTATCGCCGTCGGGATCGGCGCTTCCCGATGCGGCTGCGGTGAGGTCGGTGGTGATGGTCGGGCTGGCCGGCGCGATGACGACGCTGGTCGGCGCGGTGGGGGCGGAGTTGCCGATGATAACCGGCGCGCTTTCGACCCAATCGCTCTGCGCGGTCCCGTCGGTCGCGCGGGCATGAGCCTTCCAGTGGTCGCCGGTGGCGAGGTTGGCCTTGGCGAGGGTTGCGCCGTCGTTACCCCATGCGCCCCAGGTTATGCCGTCGGCGCTCTTGGCCCACTGGTACTGGTAGCTGACCGTATCGCCGTCGGGATCGGCGCTTCCCGATGCGGTTGCGGTGAGATCGGTGGTGATGGTCGGGCTGGCCGGCGCGATGACGACGCTTGTCGGCGCGGTGGGGGCGCCGCCGCTGACGACAACCGGCGCGCTCTCGCTCCAGTCGCTATAATCGTCCCCGTCGTAGGCGCGGGCGCGTACTTTCCAGTGATCGCCGTGTGTCAGGTTCGTGTGCGAGAGCACCTGAGTATTGATGTTCCACGCATCCCAGTTGGTCCCATCGGCGCTCCTGGCCCACTGGAACTGGAAATAGATCGGGTCGCCATCGGGATCGGTGACGCCGGTGGCCGTCGCAACGAGATCGTTGGCGATGGTCGGGTTGGATGGGGTGATCGATACGAGGGTGGGAGCGCTCGGGGGTGAGTTCGCGATGACCACCGGGCCGCTCTCGACCCAATTGCTGGTCATGGCCGTATCGGTCGCCCGTGCGCGGACCTTCCAGTGGTCGCCCTTGGCGAGGTTCGTCTTGGCGAGCGTCGCGCCATCATTGCCCCAGTCGCCCCATGTCGCTCCGTCGGCGCTCTTCGCCCACTGGTACTGATATGTCACGGTGTCGCCGTTGTCGGGATCGGCGCTCCCGGACGCCGTGGCGGTGAGGTCGGCCACCACAGTCGGGTTCGCCGGGGCGATGGTGACGGTTGTGGGGTCTGTCGGCGGCCTGTCGGCGACGACCACCGGGTTGCTCTCGACCCAGTCGCTTTGCAGCGTGCCGTCTGTCGAGCGGCCTCGCGCTTTCCAGTGGTCGCCGTGCCTGAGGTTCGCTTTAGGCAGTGTGGCTCCGTCATTGCCCCAGTCGCCCCAGGTGGTTCCGTCTGCGCTCTTGGCCCACTGGTACTCATAGCCGACCGTATCGCCCGCGTCCGCATCGGCGCCGCCATCGGCAGCAGCCGTGAGGTCGTCGGCCTCGGTCGGGGCCGCCGGGGTAATGACAAGCGAGGTCGGAGCCGTCGGCGCAGCATCGCCGATGACCACCGGATCGCTTTCAACCCAGTCGCTTTGCAGCGTGCCGTCGGTTGCGCGCGCGCGAGCCTTCCAATGATCGCCGCGAGTGAGGTTGGCCTTGGCCAGGGTCTGACCGTCATTTCCCCAGGCGTCCCAGGTTGTGCCGTCCGCGCTCTTGGCCCACTGGTACTCGTAGGTGACGGTATCGCCCGCATCAGGGTCAGCGCTGCCCGTGGCGGTCGCCGTCAGGTCGGTGGCGACGGTCGGACTTGCCGGGGCGATGGTGACGCCGTTTGGGGCGCTCGGAGCGCTGTCGCCAACGACAACCTCGTCGCTCTCGGCCCAGCCGCTTTGCAGGGCGCCATCGGTCGCGCGCGCTCGCGCCTTCCAGTGATCGCCTCGGGTGAGGTTGGCCTTGGCGAGCGTTGCGCCGTCGTTGCCCCAGTCTCCCCAGGTTGCCCCGTCATCGCTCTTGGCCCACTGGTACTGGTAGGTTATGGTGTCGCCGGCGTCAGGATCGGTGCTCCCGGAAGCCGTCGCGATCAGGTCATCGCTGACCTTCGGGTTTGCAGGCGCAATCGTGACCGAGGTGGGGACAGTCGGCGCCGACCCGGCAACGACCACCGGCGCGCTCTCGACCCAGTCGCTTTGCAGCGTCCCGTCGGTGGCTCTTGCCCGCGCCTTCCACTGGTCGCCCTTAGTCAAGTTTGCCTTGGCGAGCGTTGCGCCGTCGTTGCCCCAGTCGCCCCAGGTGGCGCCATCGGCGCTCTTGGCCCACTGGTACTCATAGGACACCACGTCGCCGGCGTCGAGGTCGGTGCTGCCCGAAGCGGAGGCGGTCAGATCATCGGATACGGTCGGATTGGCGGGAGTGACGGTCACGTCCGTGGGGGCGCTTGGCGCGCTGTCGCCCACGACGACTTCAGCGCTTTCGGTCCAGGACCCGGGCACCATCGTATCCCAGGCCCTGGCTCGCGCTTTCCAATGATCGCCCTTCGTCAGGTTCGCCTTGGCAAGCGTCTGGCCGTCATTGCCCCAGTCGCCCCAGGCGATCCCATCGGCGCTCTTGGCCCACTGGTACTGGTAGGTCACGTCCCCGCCCTCCGGGTCCGTGGCCCCGGTCGCGGTAGCGGTCAGATCATCACTGACCGTCGGATTCGCCGGGGTGATCGTCACGGTCTCCGGGGCGTCGGGCTCGGCATCCCAGATCAGGACATAGTCGCTCTCGACCCAGTCACTGTGCAGCATCCCCGCGGTGACGCGCGCTCGGGCCTTCCACAGGTTTCCCATGGTCAAGTTGGAGTGATCGAGCGTCTGACCATCGTGGCCCCAGGCGTCCCAGTTGACGCCATCGGTGCTCTTCGTCCACTGGCATTCGATGGCCGCGTGGTCGGCAGAGGGATCGTCCGCAAGCGTCACGGTGGCGTAAAGATCGTCCAGAACGGTCGGGAACAGCGGGTCGATGTTTGCGGCAGTCACATCGAGGGGCGCTATGTTGGATAGTGACGCCTCGCGAGTGTTGCCGTCGCTGCCGAGGTTGATGCGCCCACCGTTGGGCGCGGGCTCGTTCGTGAAGGCCGATCCGTCACCGGCGTCGATGCAAGGGCTGTGCACAGCATCGGCGACCCAGCCGGCAGACGTCCAGTGGCCGCGCAGCGACTTGAGATGGAAGTCGCCGTTGCCAGGGCTGACGAACAGCGGATCGGCGCTGATGTCGGAGTTGTTCCCTGTTTGGTCGCCCATGCCCGCGTAGTTCGCAGGCAAGTTGCCATAGACGTCGGAGAATGTGATAGTCGGAGCTGCGCCGGAGGCCACGCTCACGCCGCCGCCCGAGCCTGAGAACGCGATGATACAATCGGTGACAGTGGCGGTCGCGCCGTCGGACTGGATGCCTCCCCCGTCCGTTGCGCTGTTGCCGCTGATTGTGTCGCTCGCGATAGACGGCGCGGACGAGCTGCCGCACGCGATGCCGCCGCCGGAGGCGGCCGAGTTGCCGTAGAGGAGGTCATTGCTGATGGTGGGGGCGGCGTTGGCGGCACAGTATACACCGCCGCCGGCGGTCCCCGCGTGATTGGCGCTGATGCGGTTGCTGGCGATGGTTCCGCCGGCCTGGCCGACGACGATTCCGCCGCCGCTGCCGACGGCTTCATTGCCGCTGATCGTGTTGAGGGTGATCGCCGCGGCTGCGGCGCTCCCGCAGAAGATGCCGCCGCCGGTCTGTGCGGAGTTGTGCGTGATCGTGTTGGAGGCGATGATCGGCTGCGAATTGCCCGCGGCTCCGATGCCGCCGCCGCTGGTGTTGGCGTGATTGCCGCCGATCGTGTTGCGCTGGATCTGCGGTGCGGCGCCACCTGTGCAGCCGATGCCGCCGCCACAGGCGAGGCCCGCCGCCGCAGTGTTGCTGCTGATCGTGTTGTCGTGGATGACGGGGTTGGCCGAACCGGCGCACAAGATGCCGCCGCCGATTCCGGCGTAACCGCCGCTTGAGGCAGCGGCATTGGCGGTGATGACATTCCTCGCGATGGTCGGCGAGGCGCCGTCACAGAGCACCCCGCTTGCCGACCCGTTCTTGATCGTGAAGCCCGTCAGTACCGAACTGTTACCCTCGTTCGTCTTGAAGCTGACGACGGGAGCGCCGAGGCCCTGCCCGTCGATGACCGCCAACTCCGGATGGGCCGGGTCGGAGCCGGTAACGGTGATCGCCAGGCCGCCGAAGTCGATGACCTCGTGGTAAGTGCCTGGCGCGACCACGACGATGTCGCCGCCGCTGGATGCGTTGATGGCGGCCTGGATTGTGTCATACAGCGGCATTCCGCCACCGCCTACATGGAGGGTGGCGGCCTGTGCGACGCTGAATGATAACAGCAACAACAAAACGACTACGGCTACACATCTGTGGCGCGCTTGCATTTGGGGATAGGCCTCCTCGGTGCGTTTTCCAGCCTTCGCCAATGTTGGCGGATGTCTGGCTTGTGTGCGAATCGACGCGCCCTGGCAACGGTGGCGCAGCCTGGCGCGGGTTCTCCTGAGCGGAGGCGCTTGTAGGTCACGACGGCGGCAGCGGACGCCCGATCCCTCGGCGTGCAGGCAGGGACGACGGTGCGCGCGGCGTCCGGAGACCGGCGCAGCCGTGCACCCGCCTGAAGCGGGAGCCTGCGAGTGACCCGTTAGCGCGTTGTCTGAGGGGGATTCAGCGAGTAGATCGGGCGATGTTGGGGAAACTTTAGCGGGAGTTTACATCGTGGTTACGGCTGGATGGGAACGGCCGCTCACCCCCGGCCCGTTCCCGCCCAGGCGAGATGAAGCCGGGGATGAAGCGAACAACACTGGACTTGGACGTCACCGGCGGGCGACACGCACCGTTACGTCGTGCGCTCGGCAGGCAGCCCTAGCAAAGCCGCCTGCGCGAGCGCGGTATGACCGCTTCTTGCCAGCCTCAGCGCCCCTCCCTCACCTCGTACACATGCACCCCCAGCGGATCGAAGGTGTCCCGGAGTTGTCCGTCGTTCACGGACACGCTGCGTGCCTCGAACAGTACATTGGCGGTGAAGTGCGCAGGCAGGGCCTTGGGCGCAGTGACAAGGCTGCACGGTTTTCCATCCCGGTTTACCGCGATGATGACCGTCCGGTCGGCGAAGCGCTTCTCCCACAGATGGACTTCCGTGCCCTCCGGCGTCTTCTGCACCCAGGTGTCGATCGGCCCCGGCGCGGTCAGGACCGGCCGTAGCTGCTTGATGTCCGCGATGGTTTTCTGCAGCGCAGCCCAGGCCCAGGGGACCTTGGCTACGGTGTAGCCGCATGAGCCGCTCGTGCCCTGGCCCCACCACCAGTACTCGATGCAACTCGTGTTGTGGACCAGCGCCATGAACGCGTTCGCGCGCATCACGGCGGCGTCCGGCTGGAACTTCGCGGGGTCGGGGGTCTTGCCAAGCTCCTCGAGGCTGCTTTGCGCGGCGTCGTAGCAGTGCAGGATCGCCGACAGCGGTGTGCCGGGGCGAAGCCCTTTGCGGTGCAGGTCCATGCGCGAGGCGACCCCTTCGGTCGAGCCGTAGACCTGCGTCCAGTGCACGTCGAACGCGTCTTTGTACAGGGGCACGGCGGGGTCGCCGGCGCAGGTGACGACTACCGGGTGATACGGGTCGAGCGCGTTGATGAGCCGGCGGTATCGCGCCAGCCACTGCGGTGAAACGTACTGAAAGTCGCTGTCGGGCTCATCGTATAGATACCACGCGAATAAGCCGGGATGGCTCATCAACGCCCCGACGCGCTCGGCCACGAACTCCTCATCCCCGCGCATCAGCCGGGGCCGGCACAGGCCGATGAAAGCCTGCAAGCCATTCTTCCGGGCGGCATCGAGATACTGCAGCGCCTCTTCGTTCGTCCCGTCGCCATCCCACTGATAAGAATGCACGAAGTCGAAGCCACCGGCGGCAATCCGCGGCATGTCCTCGATGCGGCAGCCGTACATTCCGAACAGGAACCGCATCTTCCCATCGGTCTCGACACCCCCATACTGCTTCCAGACCGTCCTGGGCATCGGCTTGCAGCAAGTGTAGAACAGCGTTCGCGAGGACTGGTTGCCGGCTGCGTCGGCGGCCTGCACGACGATCTTGTGGAGGCCCTCGGACCACCCCTCCTTCGGCACGTAGGTCGCCTCGGTCTTGCCGATCTTTGCAAGGGATGACACATCCCGGCCATCGACTGTTAGGACTACCTTCGCTACGCCAACGTTGTCCGAATACTGGACCCGCACGGTTTCCGTCCGCGAGCGTAGGCACCCGTGGTTTTCGACGATCTTCGGCGGGGTGCAGTCGCGGTCGAGCGGGACCGTCTGGGTGAAGGCCCAGGTCTGCGAGACCACGTGATGCTCCGGCACTCTCACGCGCCAGAACCACTTGCCTGGCGCGAGAGGCTTCTCGACTTGGGCTGTCGACTCTTCCAGGCCGGAGAGCGACATCGTATTCCCCGCCGGGAAGCTCTCATCGCGGGACAGGTCGAGCGCGCAGGTGGTCTTCCAGGCATAGTACCACTGGAAGGAGGGGACGTTGCTCGCAACGGCCGCACCGGGAAGCGGGCCGAACAGCACCGGATCGTCGCGCACCTCGGTCAGGCTCACGTCGTCGAACCACCCGGTTCCCGTGCAGCGCATCGAGAGGAAGATGACCGCGAAGCCGGCCCCCTCGGGCGCTCGCGCCGGCTCGGTGCGGATGCGCCGCCAGTCACTGTTCCCGTAGACCCCGGCGGCGTAGCTGCCCGCGGCCAGCCACTTGCCTTGCTTGTCCGCGAACTCGATGATGACCGTCGCCCCGGTGGGGGACATGCCGTTCAGTGTGGCCGCCTCGATGCCCTGCGTCTTGATCCAGGCTTCGGCGCGGTAGGCATGCCCCTCGCGCACCGGCACATTCTGGACCAGGTAGACGTTCTGCTGAACACCGCCCTCGGGTTTGATTGTGACGCGGGCCGAGGCGTTACCGGAGTGTCGGGTCTCCGTGTCGCGCACCGCGTTGGGGTTCTCACTCCAGCCCTCGAGCGGCTTGTCGGACTCGAAGCCCGCGTTCACCATCGGCACGGCTTCGAGTGCCTCGACGCGCTGGGAGAGCAGCGCCGTGCGCGCCGGGATGTCCGCCGCCGGAGCTTCGATGACCTCGAATTCGATGAAGCTTTGCGTCTTGCGGGGGGCGGAGCCGTCCGCAGACAGCACCTGCACGAAGAACAGGCCGCTTCCGTCGGCCCGGCGATCCTGCATTGCGAAGCCGCTGCAGCGCACGATGACCGTCCGGTCGGGCCGCTCGAAGCGGGCCTCCTCGATGCCCTGCAACTGCGGGAACGGGTCGCCGAGAGCGATGTCGTGCAGATCGCCGTTCACCCACACCCAGGCGTGATCCGGCGCTGTCCGCACGGCTTCGGGCTGCACCTGGATGGCGAACTCCGACGGTCCGGCGGCGATCAGGGTCGTGGCGAGCGAGAACCGCGCCTTCTGCGGTGTCAGCTCGAGCTTCAGCGTCGCCTCCTGGTTGCCGGGGACGGCCTTTTGCCATGTGGCGCTCGTCGCGTCGGCGGCGACTTGTGCGCCGTCCATCGCGAACCGGGCGCCCTTCCAGTTCGGCAGGTACCCCGCGAGGCTCCCGCTGACGGCGATGCTCTCGCCCTTGTAGGCGATGCGGGCAGGCCCGGTGTCGCCGAGGTCTGCCGACCAATGCCCGGCGGAGATCGGGGCGGGGGCGGAGAGAGCGGGCAGGGTCAGCATCGCGCTAAGTGCACAGGCCAGCAGGGCGAGGGACAGCTTCATGTTCGCATCACGCTCCGAGCGGGATCATGGCGCATCGATTGTGCCCGGCCCAGGCCCAGGAACCTGCGCCTTGTCGGCGGAGCGCCGCTGGGCGCGTGCCGCTCGCGCGGGCCCCAACGCGAGGAGCAGCGGCCCGAGGGCGAACCCGATGGTGACTGGCGACGGAGCGAAGAGCGCCACCGCAGCCAGTATCATCGCCTCTACCAGGCACTGCGTCTGTAGCACAGATCGGCCATAGGTGGCGTCCAGGTGGATCTGGCCGGTCGGCGGAGAGAGTTTCATGGCGCGGAAAGCCGAGATCGTGCGGATCTGGGCCGCAAGGCCCGCCAGCATCAGGGACACGATGGCGCAGAAGGCACTGTCCCGAATCGCGAGCCACGTGGGGGCAACGGCTTCCGGGGCCATGTGACCGATGGTGCCGATCATCCACAGAGTGAGTGCCAGGGCTCCCGACGGCACGAGCCCCTTGCGCAGCCAGCGCCCATGAACTCGTCCCGCCACGATCTCTCGCAGTACCGGGCTCGACTCGGGGGACGCGATCACCTGGTATTGGCGGGCGTGGTCTCGGTACAGCTTGGCCCCGGTCACCGCCTGTGCGAAGATCGCATAGATCAGCGCAGAGAACAGCAGAAGCGTGGCCCAGAAACTGTTGGCGATGAGGTCGAAGACCATTGCGGCATCCTCCCATGGACGGCAGCTTGCAGTTCAGTACGCCCCGTACTCAGCCACCAGTTCCATCACATGCTTGTACTGCTCGAAGCTCACGTTATCGGGCACGGAGTGGTCCGAGTGGTAGATGTACCCGCCGCCCTGTTTGGCGATAGGCAGCTTCCGGCTGATTTCATGCTCGATGACCGTCGGGTCGGGGTCGGCCATCGCCATCACATTGATGCCGCCCATGAAAGCCATCTTCTCGCCGAAATCGTGCTTCAACTCGACCAGGTCCATCCCCGCCTTGGCCTCGATGGGCTGCAGGCAGTCGATCCCGGCTTCGATGAGGTGGGGGATGAGCTTGCGGATGTCGCCGTCGGTGTGCAGGATGACGGGCATATCGTGTGAGTGGAAGAAGTCGCACATGCGCTTCTGGCCGGGGAACTCGAACTCCATGTAGGCGTCGGGCGAGAAGAAGGGGCCGTTCTTATAGCCCATATCGTTCCAGATGAAGGCCCCGTCGAACCGGAAGCCATACGCGATCAGCTCCGCGACGGCCCTGATGACGCATTCCGCGAGAGTGTCCATCATGTCCTTGACCCACGACGGGTCGTCGTGCATCGCCATCAGCACCCGCGGCGCGCCGACGAACCGCTGCATCACATCGTACCCGAAGCCCGTATGCGAGGTGACGAAGTACCCCTGCTCCCGTAGCGACCGGTTCGCGGCCAGTCTGCCTTCCCAATCCACCCGGCGCTTGTTCCAGGTCAGCAGCGGCTTGTGCTCCTCCCATTTCTCGCGCGAAGTGATCGCGTAGTCGATCAGCTCCGGCACGGACTCGCGCCCCTTGAACACGCGGGTCGTAGCCCCGTAGTTCCCGCGAAAAATGCGGTACGCGTCGGTCTCCTCGAGGGTCTCCTCGGGGAGTTGGAACGAGACATCCGCGCCTTGTCCGATCCACTCGTAGCCGAAGTAGCTGAACGCTGACTGATCCTCGGGCAGGCCTTCGCGGCGCCATCGGGCCTCGGTGGTCGGCCACACCGTATCGCAGATCGGCACGCGGTCGGGTTCCTGGTGAGATAGCGCAAGGCGGAAGCGGTCGCGGGAAGTCATGGGCAAGCTCCTGGGGGCTGGATACTGGATACTGGATACTGGATACTGGATACTGGCAACGGCAACGGCTTGGGCCACGGGGTGAGGGAGGCGCTACTCCCCGGGCACGAATACAACCTTTCCACATCTTCCTGAGTCGGCCAGGGCGAAGGCTTGTTCGGCCTGGTTTAGGGAGAAGCGGTGGGTGACTGCCGGCTCGAAGCTCATGCCGCTTTGGGCGAGGAAGCGGGCGAGGTCCCAACTCCAGCCGAGCGGGAAGACGACCGAGCCGATGAGGGTGCAGGCGCGCCCGTGGATGTCACTGGGATTGATGACCTTGTCAGTGCTGCCCACGCCCACGATCGCTGCCCTGCCCTCGCGGTGGAGGCTTGGGATGACGCATTCGCGCGCGGCAGTGGCCCCGGAAGTCTCGATGACGAAGTCCACGCCATCGCCCCAGAAGCCCTGCGCGCCCTGGCCGAAGGCTTGAACAGCCGGTACGGGGTCTTCGTGCGCGGAATCGACGATCGCATCCAAGGCGCAGGCTTCTGCGGCTGCCATTCGTTCGGGGAAGATGTCGATGCCGATCACGCGCAGGCCCATCGCCTTGCCGACCAACGCGCAGCTTAGCCCCACCGGCCCCAGCCCATACACCGCGAGGCTCTGGTGGGCGGTCACGGCGAGCCGGCGGAGCGCGGCATAGGCGGTCCCGCCGACGCACGCCATGAAGGCTCCGTCAATGAAGCTGACTGAGTCGGGGAGAGGGATGCAGTTACGCTCTTTGACGACGCAGAACTCGGCGAAGGACCCGGGGACCGACACGCCGACGACCTGGTCGTGCCGACAGGCGACGGTCTCACCCCGCGCGCACTGCTCGCAGACCCCGCAGCCCTGGTGGTGGTGCGCCGACACGCGGTCGCCAGGCTTCGCCCGCATGACTCCCGGTCCGACAGCCTCGATGACGCCGCACGGTTCATGCCCCCGGATTTGGTCGTCGAGGTAGTCTGCGCGGAAAAGATGCAGATCGGAACCACAGATTCCGGTGGCCTCGATGCGCAGGAGAACCTCTCCGTAGCCAGGCTCCGGGACGGGAGATTCGCGGACTTCGCAGCGACGGTTGCCGAGGAATACGATGCCTTTCATGTGAGCCTCCCTGACATTATTACGCCACTTTGACAAGCGACAGGCGCAGCGCGCGAAACTCGGTCAAGGGCTGGCCGGACACTACGGTGAATGACATACGGCATGCGACCACGGAGACACAGAGTGCACAGAGAACGACTGGAGAACGGCCCGCCTGTCGGATGATGTCTGAAGGGTGTTGCCGTTCACTGTGCTCCCTGTGTCTCGGTGGTCAATCGCGGTCTATGTAGCGCTGATTGCTTGTCGCCGGACACCGTACGGCGCCGGCGCAAACCCCTGCCCCCTCGGCTTGTCTCAGCCGCCGTCTTCCGCGCCGCCCAGCGCCGCGACGATCTCGTTCAGCCACACCACGAACTCCGCGGTATGATCGAGCCGGACGATCGCGTCGTCGGCGTGCGGGTTCTTCCACCAGCCCTCCGGGCTTTGCTCCTGCAGCAGGTACTCGGCGAAGGTGAGGGCGGCGGACTTGGCTCGTGGGTCGCCGGTAATGGTGTGCAGCACCGCCGCGCCGACCGCCGACTTGCCCGAGGGCGGGTAGGCGTAAGCATCCTCGGCGCATCGCAGGCTGAAGTCGAAGACCTGCTTCGCGCCCTCCAGGTATGCCTGATCGCCCGTGGCCTGGTAGAGCCGGGCGAGGAACAAACCGATGATGCCGGAGCAGTAGTACGCCTGCTGCGGTTTCGTGGCGTCGATGAACGGGGCGTTGCCGGAGATGGGCGCGTCCTCTGTGGCGAGCTTCCCGTCCGGCGACATCCAGTAGTAGAACCGCTCATTGGAAGGTTGCTGCTCGATCGTCGACAGCAGGCAGTTCGCCGCCAGCCTCGCGGCCTCGAGCCGTCCGGCATACACGCATGACATGCCTGCCCAGGAGCTGCAGACGGGTTCGACGTAGTCACTGCCTTCGACCACCTGGAAGAACCCGCCGCAAGGCGCCTGGCAACTGAGGATATACTCGATCACTGCAAGGGAGATGTCAAAGCGCGCGAGCCGGTGGGCGCCCTGGCAGATCCAACTCGTCTTGTAGAGCGCCAGACCGGCATCGAAGTGCCGCAAACGCCCGCCCTCGGCCAAGTCGTTGGCTTTGATCCAGTTCAGTAGCCTCATCGCCTCGGCGACGTGGCCGCTGATCCCGAGCGCAAAAGCGCCTTTGTGATACACATCTGCCTGGATATCGGGGCGGATGAAGGAGCCATCGGAGTTCTGCTGGGCCATCAGCCACTGCGCACCGCGTTGAGCGGCCTGTCGATAGAGTTCCATCCTGGGGTCCATGGGGTTCTCCCTCGCAAGGAGTGCGGGTTGATCGGGCGCAAGCTTTCCCCGCAGCCGACGCACAGTCCTTCAGAGTTGTCGGCCAGAACGTAAGTGCAGAACGCAGAACGCAGAATCAACGGCAAGTATGGCAGGGACGGCAAAGACGGCGCCATCGTCGTTTGCCGTCTCTTGCCGTTTTTCGCCGTTTGCCGTATTTGCCGTTGATTCTGCGTTCAGCGTTCAGCGTTTTGCGTTCCTCTTGCATCTGCTGCTCGTCTGTGGTATACATCATCCTACAACCGAATACCCGTGGCGCCGTTTGCGCGGCGCCTATAGTCCGGGCAGAGCGCGAAGCTCGCAAGAGCCGAAGCGCAGGAAGACGGTGAAACGCCGTCGCTGCCCCGCAACTGTAACCGGGGACGAAATCCGCACAGACGCGTCCGACATCGGGCGCGATAGCACCGACCGAAGGTGCCAGGCCACTGTCCCGCCACGCGCGGGATGGGAAGGCGCGGAGAGTAGGACGATCCGGAAGCCAGGACACAACTGCCCGGACTCACCAGATGTCATCTCCTCGTGGGAGGGGGGTGAGTCACTTGTACGCATGTTGACCGCCGCCACTCTTAGGAGTCGCGGCGGTTTTCTGGGTTCTTCCCCCGGCCATCCGCGCGACCCCTAACATTACTACGCCGCTTTGGCAACCGGCGGGCGAGACGCTCGGAATCTTATCAGAGGCTGACCGTCAAGATGAAAGGCGAACGGCGTTGAACCACGGAGACACAGAGAGGGCACAGAGAACGGCTGGGATACGCCCTGCCTGCCCCACGATGGGCGTTAAGGAACGTTGCCGTTCACTGTGTTCTCTGTCTCATTTTCCGCACATTGACAGTTGATGTTTCGTTTGAGTTGGTCCCGTCGGGTCACGTTACGTAGCGCATAGGATCAGCGAAGTGCAGTCGTCTGAGAATGTGGCGTTGTTCTTC
>Ga0181520_10008650_pt1 | contig 14352 bp, 13 predicted proteins | sample PEATcosm2014_Bin_29_FD_132451 | JGI IMG/M metagenome (GOLD analysis project Ga0181520, IMG submission 132451) | Peatland microbial communities from MTU Mesocosm Facility, Houghton, MI, USA - PEATcosm2014_Bin02_30_metaG | ecosystem: Environmental > Terrestrial > Soil > Wetlands > Peat | place... | reverse complement strand
TTGCGTTTGAATGTTGTGGATTCAATACAATCGCAACAATCGAAGACCTACCCTGCGCTAGCCCCCCGCAAACTAATCCAGTAATACCGTCGCCAGCAAAACATGCAGCGAACGGGCTTCAACGCAAACATAGCCAAAAGGCCGTCAAACGGGCGCAACTCCGCTTGCTTGAATTTCACGGAATTGCAACGCGGACACTTTCGCCGTATGCAAAGAAGATGCGGTAGCCAATCGGGCCAATTCCGGCTAGCATTTACCATGTTTACCGTCCTTCCCGTTCATACCAACAACCAGATCAAAATGCGCGTCTCTCTGCCATACTCGCGTTAGCATCCAGCCAGGCGAGAAAACAGCGGATGCTGCCTCTAGCAAGCGCAATGCTGGTATCGGCCGCGCCGTAATAAAGATTAATGGTGTCGTCGTCCGCGCCGATGGTCTGGCCGCACGGAAAAACAACGTCATTGACGTCTCCGCAACGTTCGTAGGGAGCTTCGGGTCCGAATATCCATGAGTTTCCGCGCTGCAAGCAAACCTCCGGCTTTTCCAGATCGAAGAGCGCTAGGCCGAGGCGATAAATGCTGCCCGATGCCGTCTGCCGCACTCCGTGGTAGATCATCAACCAGCCTTTGGCGGTTTCAATAGGCGGAGAGCACAGACCAATCTTGTTCGCATCCCACCAGCCGCCACGCCTTGCCTCGAGAATGATCTTATGACTTCCCCAATGTTTCAAATCGGGCGAGTACGATATCCACATATGAGCTCCCAGCGCCGTCATCGGCCTGTGAATCAGAGCCCAACGACCGCCAACTCTGCGAGGCAGCAACGCCGCGTCCTTATCTTCCGGAGACATGATTACGCCGTATCGTTCGAAGCTTCGAAAATCCTTGGTCAACGCTAGCGAGACTCCAGGGCCTCCTCGCGCAAAGGATGTGTAAGCCACGGCGTATTGATCGAGCTCAGGGACGTAGGTAATTCGTGGATCTTCAATACCCCAAATCTCTTCTGGGTATTCTTGAGGGTTCGCCACCAAAGTAGGTTGAGGGTCGATCCGCCAATTATCAACCCCGGTGGCGGAACGGGCGGCGCAAAGATGCGACAAACCGCTCCGATCCTCAACGCGGCAGAGAAGCAACGTGTCGCCATCCGCCAACTGCACGACACCGGCGTTCAGAACGCTGTTAATCGGGTACGGCCAGTCTTTGCGGGCGAGGAGCGGATTGCCGGAATAGCGCTTAAGCAAAGGCAAATCGGCGCACGCTCTCACCTTAGCCTGCTCAAGGGCGATCGACTCTGATGACTCGTTTTGGGCGTTATTTGGATTCAATAGGAGACACTCATTCCATGATTCAGTTCGTTTGCGCTTGTCACTTTAGCCGCCTGCATTTCGAGCAAAGCCATGAGGAACGAAAGAGTGGACTCAGCTCCCTGATTTTCGTTCGCGCGATCTGGATGAAGCCCGTCTCTGCATCCGCCTGTCACTGGATCGTAGAGCGGAACTCGGAGATCGTTCTTGCCGAGAAACCAACTAAAGACTCTGCGAGCTTCATCAAGCCATTGGCTTTCTTCCGTCAACTTAAACACCTCTAGGCAAGCAGATATGGTCGCGCAGGCTTCGACCGGCTGCTGGTCAAAGCGTGCCTTTTCGCTTCCTTCTATGAAGAATCCGCTGGACCCAATGGGCACGAAGATCTCTTTGTCGTCGCGGTATTGCTCGGCTACAAGCCACTTCAGAGAATCCATTCCAGCCTCAATCATTCTGTGGTTGTCGCTCCTCCATCCTGCCAAGATGAGGGCTTGCGGGAGCCTTGCATTTGAATAGGAGAGGCTCTTTTCGAACCACTTCCATGTCTCGGAGTGACTTCGGTCATAGATATCAAGGAGCCGATTGGCCAGAATATTGCGCGTTCCTTGAATAGCTCTATCTCCTGGGAACCAGTCCAAATAGGCCTGCATGCCGAGAATGCTATACGCCCATGCGCGCGGACTGGTAAACGCAAGTGTCGCAGGGACCGCGACTTCGAAGAGCCTTCCGGCTGCACCTCTCAAGCCTGCGTTTCGTGAAGCGCCGAGCACCTTGCCCAGTGACCACAGCGCGCGCCCATGACTGTCGTCCGACCCAATATCTTCAAGCCATCTCCTGTCGTAACTAAGAAAGTTTCGGAACCTTCCTGTATCTGCATGGAAGGCCAGCCACAAAAAAGACAAATAGCGATGAGAAAGGTTCAGATACTCGCTTCCTCCAGTATACGTTTGACTAGCATCCAAAAGGATTGACACGATGAGTGCGCGCGCGTTGTCATCGGTCGTATATCCCTCGCGCGTGTTTGGCACAGAAAAAATCGCGTGCTGCAAAATGCCCGTGTCGTCAGTCAGCGTCAACAAATGACCATAATTAAGCACGGGCAGAGGGCCTGCCGCCACTGCTAGATCGCCTTGCCGTGCAGCTCTTGGTCGAAGTGATCGCTCAAAGCGTGCCCGTTGAAAGCTGGTCATGTAGGCCCGCGCCGTCTTCGCCCATGTCGTTCCTCGGGAATGAAGATAGGCCCTCTTCCGCATGGCATGACGTTCCGATGGGTTGTCCAGTAACGCGACAACGGCCTTAGCAATCGCTTCGGGACTCTCGAACGGAACGATTACGCCTCGCTTCTGCGCGAGTAACTCCTTGGCGTGCCAATAAGGCGTGGAAACAATCGCCTTGCCTGCCCCGAGGGCAATCGCTAGGGTGCCAGAGACAACCTGCGCCTCATGACGGTAAGGTGTGATGTAAATATCAGCCGCGCCCACATGTTCTATCAGTTCCTCGGCACTTACAAAATGATTATTAAAAATCACGTAATCGGAAACGCCAAGCCGATTTGCCAGCGCCTGTAGTTCTTCGCGATAACGCTCGCCTTCTCGTCGGCGGATATGTGGATGGGTCACTCCGGAGACGATATAGACAACGTCTGGCTGCTTTGCCAAAATCGCAGGCAAAGCCTGAATGACATTCTCAATGCCTTTATTCGGCGATAACAAGCCAAATGTAAGGAGAACAAACTTGCCTTCCGTACCAAACTTATCCTTGAAGTAGTTTGGGTCCATAAAGGGAAGATCAGGGACACCGTGTGGAATAACGTCGATTTTCTCTCTCGAAATTGCATACACTTCATTGAGCAGCTGCGCTGCCAGCTCACTCATCACTACCATTCGATCTGAAAGGCGCGCAATCTCCTCCAATACGATTCTCTGATTCGCGTCGGGTTCCCGCAACACCGTGTGTAGGGTTGTGACTAGCGGCATTGTCAATTTGCGCAGCAAAGTGAGAATGTGGGACCCTGCGTTGCCGCCGTAAATACCGTACTCGTGCTGTAAACAGACAAGATCGTTGCCATTGAAGTTGAGAAAATCTGCGGCTCGCTCATAGGAGGCAAGGTCCTCCTGGGTAAGTTCCAGGCGAACTCGTTTGGGATAGTCGTAACTGGAATCCGGATCGTTTACCGGTATGGCGAAGAGGCGCTCTTCTCCGTATTCAGTCGCGAGGGCGGTGCACAGATCAGTTGTAAAGGTGGCGATACCGCACTCGCGCGGCAAGTAGTTTCCAATAAACGCAATGCGAGTGGGCAAAGGCAATTTGCACACCTTCATTGCAATATGTGAATATGCTTCGTCGATAAGGACTGCAACATTGTTTTCAAGGTGAATCGTATCAGAAAGCAACATCATACCCTCTTTTCACGTTCAAATCCGGCCAAGAACAAGAAGGATAATTATGACCGGAAGGACGAATCCCAATCCTCCGCTCGGATAATATCCCAGCCCCTGCTATGCGGCCACCGTGGCAGAGCGCCCATTAGCACCAAGACGAGAATTGCAATGAGTATGGTTCCGGGCATTGTCACGCCTTTCGTCTCTGCATCCGAGAGGGGTCTCCACTTTGCGCTGCGGTATCTTTTCAAGACCGCAGCGCATGGGTGGTTTTGTCAGCGTAAGTTGCCCATTGTTACAATTGAGGACTCCCAATTGCATCACCAGAAACGACCAATTCAACTCTGCGGTTCTCTTGTCGGCCGCTGGATGTGGTGTTGGATGCCACTGGCGACGTGTCACCGAAGCCTTTGGCGCTTACCGAGTTTGTGATTACACCTTGTTCCACAAGATACTTGAGTACCGTACCAGCGCGATTCTCCGACAATTTCTGATTCAGCTCATCGCCGCCGACGTTATCGGTATAGCCGCCAACCTCGATGTTGAGTCCTGGGTAAGAAATAAGAATCCCAGCAACTTTTGCGAGCTTTTCGCGCGCACCTGGCTTCAACGAGTACTGTCCAGTATCGAACAATACATCGGACATGCTGACGATCAATCCTCGCGCACTATCGCGAGTTGCAAGAATTGAGTTCAGTTTCTCGGACAATTGCGCGCGTATTGCGGCCTTGTCGGTGACTGCCTGTTGTTCACCTTGCTGGGCATTCTGCGCCGCGATGTGTGCCTGTTCTGCGTCGGCCTGGGCCGCGGAGATTGCTGCGGCCGAGGTTGTTTGGTTGGCGGCGGTTTCAGCTTGCGCCCTTGCTGTGTCAGCTTGCGCTGTTATCGTGTCAGCATGAGCTGCTGCCGCGTCAGCCTGGGCCTTTGCGGCATCGGATTGTGCTTGCTCCTTAAGAAGAGTGGCGGCGTCCGCTTGAGCCTGCGATCTTGCCTGCGCGTCGCTGGAAGCCTGGAGATCGTTCGCTTGGCGCTGCTCGTCGATCTTCTTGACCGCGATTTCTCGCGCGTCTTCGGCAGTCTGTACGACCTCTCGGGAAACAGCAATCAACGGCTTTCTTTCGCTGTGGTTATTCGTGGCGTCGGCGTCGGCACTATTCATCAGCTGGACGGCGTGCTGGTAGCTTGCGTTTGCATAGGTTTCGGCGCCCTCGGATTGAGCAATCCGCAGCGCATTCCGCGCTTCGTAGAACTCCAGTGGTAGACTCGCGTTCAGGACGACCGGGTCGAATTTGTATCCGGTGGGAATGTAGCCCCCACGCTCCATCAACTCGTACTTTGCATTTACTGCTTCTGTAGTCCCTTTCGTGTCCGCTCGAACGACGTTCTCGAGGACGACGACATTGCTGGGCTCCCGGACGGCATAGTAGGGCTCCGCGGTAACAATCAAAGCAAATGCCTGGAGATCGGTGGTTGCCGTCAGCTTGCTTCGGTTATTGTCGCCTACCAGCACTTCCCCAAGATTTACCGCCCTGCCTTCAGGTGAAATCGCCCATAGAACATAGGTAAGGTATTCGCCGCCAAAGGTTGTAGGGTTTTGCAGATTTCCGAATTCGGCTTCGACTTCTAAAGTCCCGCGCTTGCTGCGCACTTTTGCCTTGCCGTCGGCTGAAGGCATCAATGCCGTGCCGGCAAAATCCACATCCGAGGCTCCGCTGCGATGCTGATAGTTGACCGCCTGGACTGTGCGACTAATCACGACCACGCGGTAGGTGGACGTAGGGCCTACGGTTTCGATAACCGTCGTCGTTTGAGGATTAGACTGGGCAAACGCGCTCAGACTGAGGGCACTTCCGATTGCGAACAAAATTATGCGTTTCAAGGTTTCTCCTACAGGCAGAGCCCTGCCCTACTGCGTTGGACTTGCGTTATGTTGACGGGCACAATGATCCAAGCCTTGGCGGGCTGATTCGTCATGGCCCTACGCGGAACTGGGTAACGTAATGAAGTAGTCCAAAGACCTTGATGAGCCATACAACGAGGACAATTACTACAACGGCGTTGAGAATTCCCTTGATGGTTCCTTGCATGGGAATATAGCGATTCACCAGCCATAACAAAACGCCGACTACCAAGAGTGTGATTACAACATTTACGAGGGGCATTCATTGTCTCCGATCATTGTGTGGACTTGATTCACTCTCAAGGAATCTTCGCGCTGATCCATAAGGTCGTGTTAAAGCGGTTGCCCTCGCGCAGGCGCAATTGCGAATGCGCCTTTACAAAGAAGGAGAGCAGGCACCTCCAAAGGGGGTGATGTCTTGTCTCGCGCGTCCCCGCAATAAGAGAACGCAAATGAGGAACATACGCCTTTTGAGCGTATAAGTTCAGGATCCGGCACGAAGAGAAAAATAGTTACCGGTCCTTATATATTCTTCCAAGGATATGAACGATTTGCTGAGCTAGAATGCACATACGACTCCGTGTTTCACTTCGTCTCGATGAGGACGGTCAAGCCAGACTATCTGCCGGTTGACGCAGGTGGCGACAGTCGCGGCTGGCTGCGCGGCACCCACGCAAGATCTCCGCTAAGAACGTAAATAGAGATTGCGCCAATCATAAGGAGGGCGCCGACCCAGAAGCGCCAGTCACGGTGCATGCGCGTCCAGTATGGACCTGGGTCAGGCTCTCCGCTGTCACTACTATGCCCTTCAAAGTTATGCTTGTTTCCTGTCATTAGTTCTCCCATGTTGTAAGGCATCGGTTAAAGTGCGCAATCTCTGTGCTATTGCTCTTATCGTCATGCGCTATGGCTGACGAGCGGCGGCCACAGGCACTTGAGCCGGTGGCGCGAGAGTTGTTAGCGAGGAATTAGTTGTCGGGTGCGGTTGTTCACGGGGTGCATCGACTCCTGGCGGGAAGATGAGAATCTGAATCGAACCCCAACCATCATCCGGGTTTGAGCCCGGTTGTTTGCCCAGCCCCAGCGTTTTGAGCTGACTGTCGTCGAAGCCAAAGTTCTCGACCATGTATTCGCGAATCACCATGGCTCTGGCCTGGGTGAGTGCCATATCCTTCTGGGTATCGCCTTCCATTCCGGCAGACACTACGACAACTGCAAGGCCAAATTGGTTCTGCGCAAGAAAACTTCCGGCTGCGTCAAGCGCCTTCTGGTTTCGGAGCCGGGTGGAAACATGACTGTCAAAGAGTTGCTTGACAGGAAATGTAAATGCCTTCAGCGGTTCTCCCTGCGGAAGAGACACAATCCCATTTGCGGTAATATCCCCTGAATCTTCGTAGCCACGCTTCTTGAAATATCCGCTCAACAGAAAGTTATGTTTCAGGGCTTCCATATTCTCCTGAAAGTCGGTAACACCGGCCTGTGCCTGGAGCATTGTCGCGTTCAGCGTGGTTGTCGACTGTTCAAGATTGCTATAGAGCTGTTTATCGTTTACCAGCGCTCCAACCGTGCCCTGGCCGGAATCGATCTTCGCGCTTATAGAGTCCAAGTGGGCCGTCGCCACAGTTGCATTGTTGATGGCTTGCTGGCTGCTGTCTAGGATGCCGCTCGTTTTCTTGAACAGGTCGGACATCTGGAGCGGGGGCTGGCTTTGTATAATCTGGCCATTCTGCACGTCGGCTTGGCCGGACGATCCGAATGAAATCGCCACAAACTGGTTACCCAACACTCCCTCGGTTTCGATAGAAGCTATGGAGTCAGCCTTGATAATTTCGTGCGTGGATTTGTCCAGGCTCATGAGTATCGTGACTTTCTCGCCGGGATTATGTGGCAAAGTGATGCTTTGCACGGTTCCGCTGTGAACTCCTCCTACCTCCACGTCGGCTCCTGAAGAGAGACCTGCAACATTGTCGAATTGTGCTTTAAGTGAATATGTAGAGCTAAATAGATATTCCTTGCTCCCGATGATGAAGACGCCGGCGGCAAGAACTGCCAATGTTACAACGATGAATGCCCCTAACCGCGCCAATCTCGACATAGTTCCTCCTACGACTGTTTCAGGAATTCGTTTACAAATCCGATATTGCTTTGCTGAAGATCTTCGAACTTGCCCTCAATCACCACATTGCCCTGATCGAGGAGAGCGAGGCGGTCAGCAATCGTTCTCGCACTGTGCATATCGTGAGTTACAACAATGGACGCCATTTGGCGTTCGCGCTGGAGTTTGAGGATCAAGTCGTCAATTTCTCCCGAGCTGATGGGATCGAGACCGGCAGTGGGTTCGTCGAGAAGCAGAATCTCAGGCTCAAGCGCGAGCGCACGTGCCAGGCCAACTCGCTTCTGCATCCCGCCCGATATTTCAGAGGGAAGCTTTCTGAAATCGCCCCGCATTCCTACTTCGTCAAGCAACTGCTTCACCCGGTCGTCGCGCTCTGAGCGGGACATGTCTCTTCGGTGGTGTTCGAGTGGGAACGCAACATTCTCTGCGATGGTGAGCGAATCGTAGAGCGCGGCATGTTGAAAGAGGAAGCCAATCTTCTTCCTGATTTTGCCCATCTGGTCGATTGCAAGGCCGGCAATGTTTTGGCCATGAATGGAAACCGACCCTGAATCAGGAGCCTCGATGCCGATGATCAGCCGCAGCAGGACACTTTTTCCGGTGCCGCTGCGTCCAAGCACGGCCAGAGTTTCTCCACGGTTGACGCTCAAATTGATTCCGTCGAGAACCTTGTGGATTCCGAAGGCCTTGCGCAAATTCGTGACGGCGACGACCGGCACACTGCCGTCCTGCTCCGTTCGCTCTTGCATTATCGCAATGTCAAAGGCTGCGGCCATTCTTCTCTCATGAGCGTTGCGTCAACGGTTGAAGGTTAAGGGAAGACAACGAGGATGAACTTCACCAGTACTACGTCGGTCAGAATAAGAAAGAGCGAACCGAGCACAACGGAGTTTGTTGCCGCACGGCCCACGCCCTCAGCTCCGCCGCGTGTGCGCATCCCCTGAAAGCACGCAATAAGCCCGATGACTAAGCCATACGCAGCAGTTTTGAATGTCTGCGGCAAGAAAGCACTAAAGGTTGCGCCTTTGAAACCAGCCTGAATGAACTGGTGAAATGAGAGCGGCTCAACCAGCGTTTGCGCAAACCAACCCGTCAGCATGGCGCATGCGTCGGTTGCAAGGGTTAACAGGGGTAGCATGAGGATGCAGGCCAGGATGCGTGTGGCCGCCAGCAGTCTGTATGGGTTGATGGCGCAGGCCTCGATAGCGTCAATTTGCTCAGTCACTTTCATTGACGCCAGTTCAGCGCCCATGCCTGCGCCCACGCGCCCGCATACCACCAGGCCAGTGATGATTGGGCCCATTATCTGGATCACGGAATAAACGAGAGTAGCCGGAAACATCGATTTGGCGCCAAATCGACTTAGACTGTAGCGTGCCTCCATGGAGATGATCACGCCGATGGCTGCGCCCGCCATGGCCACCAACGGTAGAGATTTCGATCCAACCTCATCAAGTTGTCGAATCAACTCGCTCCACTCGTAGGGCGGCGTCACCGCTGCTTTGAGAACATTCCAAGAAAAGATTCCAAGGCTGCCAAACCACTCAAAAAAGTCCTCAACCGGGCTTATGAGAGAGGCGCCAGACGGCACGGGAATGTTCAGCCGCCGCGGCAGCGATGGGTTGGTGGAAGGAACGGCAATGAATCCACTTTCGCTCAATGATTTGGCCCAGGGTCTGGCGCACCATGCGCATTGTTGAGATGCAACCGTGAAAGCAGGGAGTGTGGCCCACTATAGAAGAACTCCAGGGCGACGTTTTCACCAGCAAATGCGAGCAGACTATAGTTGCCCTCCCGGAACGCATCCTTTGCGCCGTAGCGGCTGGGGTACCAGGCGTAAGTGGCAGTCATGGTGCCCGCATACGGTCCGATGAGCGCAGGGATGGAAAAGACGCGATGACCGTCGTCGCCACGGCGCGCCGTCAAGGTGGAGACTAAGGCATGGCGCATTCGAGGGAATATGCCCTCGCACTCGCACCGGTAATAGAGAGCATCTTCCTTGAAGGCTTCCGAAAACCCATAGCGTGTCGAAGTAGCCACCACTGCAATGCCGTAGTTGGAACCGAATCGCCTGGCGTAACCCTCAACGCCTTGATTCCACTCTGGCGGAGAATTACTAAACTGGTTGATGCCTGCACCGAATGCGGCACCGACAATCGGGTATGGGCCGAACGTGTCGAAAACATAGTTGATGATCTTGGTTTTTTCGGTCGGACGCACATATGTCAGATCAATCGTGCCTGAGGTAGTGTCTGCCATAGCTGCCGAGTCGTCTCCATAAAAAGGCAGCGATTGCGATCTTGTTAGTGTCGGGAAAGCTAGAAGAGCGGCAGTCAGCGACCACTGGAGCAGCGTCCGGCGGACTTTTTGACCGCAAGCCTTCGAGGTAGGCAAGCTACCTCGGCTGCTCGGCAGATCGCCACGGCAAATATGCCTGGGTTCTGATTCCTGCTTCATCGTGAATGACCTCAAAGCTCTGCTCCGGTCCGTTCGCCTTTCCCAAAGACATACAAATCGTCAAAGACACATAGGGCGTTTGACCAGATCTATCGCGATAATGTCAGGGTTGGAAGCTTAATGAATGGTCATATTTGCTCCCCGTCGACAACCACTGTCTCATGCTTCGTTTCCATCGCACCGCAGAGGCGAAGTCCATTTCACTCGCATCTTTCGATTCGACGGCATGAGCAATACAGACCAGACATGAGCGAAAGCCAGGTTTGATGATAGAGATTGTTTGAGTGTCACGGCCTTCAAGCGTGAGGCGATCTGCCCCAGATGTGACGCCGGATTTCCCTGAAGCCACTCGGGACGGCGTTGCCGATGCCAGAACGCAAGTTGATCTCAGATATTGCTACCTGAAGCACTTCGTCTCTGGTCCTTGATGAATTCGCCACAATCACCGGGCATTTCCAATCCAAAATGGCTTGCTCCTTGGCGTTCAGCCACCACAACCGGAAAACCGTTGGAGACGAAAGCAGATATTGATGAGCAAAGACATACAAAATACATTCGATTGCACCGAGTTTCTTGCAAATGCGGGGCTGGGGCGCAGAATTGTTGAACTGGAGCCCAAAGAAACCTTTTTCACACAAGGGGATTTAGCCGACACTGTCTTCTATCTTCAGAGAGGGCGAGCTAAACTCACAGTGGTTTCGCAGGCGGGTAAAGAGGCCACAATCACGCTCATTTCAGTAGGAGATTTTGTCGGAGAGGAATCGCTGGCTTCCATTCCGGCACTGCGTTTGGCGACTGCCTCTGCTGTGAACTCGTGCGTTGCCCTCAAGATTACGAAAGATGAGATGGCTCGCGTTATGCATGACGAGCCGGCATTCGCGGACTTTTTTCTGAAATATATGCTGACCCGCAGCATGCGAACTCAGGCGGATCTTGTCGATCAACTTTTCAATTCTAGCGAAAAACGCTTGGCGCGGATTCTCCTGATCATGGCGGAATTTGGCAAGCCTGGCGAGCGGGACACCTTCATCCCGCCTATCTCACAGGAAACGCTGGCGGAGATGATCGGGACCACGAGGTCCCGCGTGAGCTTCTTCATGAATCGCTTTCGCACGCTCGGCTATATCAATTACAACGGCCGCATTCAAGTGAATCGGGCTTTGCTCAATGTGGTTCTTCTCGACCAGTTTCCAGGGCATAACGCCCAGAAGCCACTCATTCCCAAATTCGAAGCTGACCTGAAGCCGACAGTATAGAACCTTGCACCTGCCCTGCAGCCAGTCATTCCGATAGTCGAAACCATTTTCAATCCCGCCACACTCATTGACGTAGCGGTCAAACGCAAACCTTTGCCTGAAACGGAAAAATGAAAAGCATTGACCTAATCTTATAGACAAACTGTGAGGTTCCTTCGACCTGGAACGAGGCAGCCAATCGATAAAATACTAGGTCAAGTGTTCAACCGCTATTGCCTGTGTGCATGTACGACATATCGTTCTGGAGCTGCGCCAATATAGTGAAATGGATAGCAGGTAACAAGGGTTAGACCGGAGTCGGCTGTAGGAGCCATGATGCCGCCGTCGGCTGGATCGGTAATCCTGATCCAATCTACCTCGTACGTGGAAATCGCGCGCGCTGTCTGGATAATGATCTCGTCATTCTTATGAATGTCTTTCAGACCGCGGAAGTATGTATCGCGATGCCCAGCGATTCCGATGCTGCCGTCCGTTCCAGGAAGAGCAGTACCACCAATATGCCCCACGCCGAGCCTGAGTGTATGAGCTGTTGTGCCCTCGAGAATTGCCACCCGCAGCTTCAGTCTTGGAACCTCGATGCGGCCCAGAACGTCGCCTTCTTTGGCCACAGCCTGAGACGAGCTCGCTTTGTGTTGTTCTTCAGCATATATCTGCTTGTCCAGAGCGTTGCCCGCAGCTTCTTGGTAGTGCTTTGCGTAAAGCAGAGTTAGAGCAACATAAGAGAGCGTCAGTGCGCCGATAATGAATAAGCAGCTTCCCATCCAGCGGACAAAGAGACGAGCTCTGGTCTTGAATCTCTGCTGCTTAGTTATGGGTGTCATGATCAAGCGCCTTTGCTGCCGCTGCCGGCAATGTTAATGGCACAGAGTAACCGGTTCGTGTGCGAACCGACAAGCGTCCACGATCGCGTGCCCTTGCCTTCACTTCGATGGTCCGATATTTCCCATCCTGAGATGCAATTGTCGGGACGTAGGTGAGAGTGTACTGGGTGCGAATATCGCGAGCGATTCCCTCACAAATTGAGGTGATATCTCTCGGCGATTCCGGGAAAAACGCCTCGCCGCCGGTCTCCTTCGCGAATCGCCTTAGCACGCCTGGGTTTTGGTCGCCGTCCTGTTCGTCGAAGATGCCAATCGCATAAATGATTGTGGCGGAATGCTTGGCCATGTCGATGATCTGGGCCAAGCTGTGCTTACTTGCGTTGTCGCCTCCGTCGCTGATCAGGATGAGCACTTTCTTGTCGCGGGTGCCCTGCTTGAGATGTTCGAGAGCGACAGCAAGTCCGTCATATAGGGAAGTCTCGCCGATCGACGTGATTCCAGAGAGCGCCACTTGCAGCTGATCCTGTTTATCTGTAAATGGCATGTTCGCCGGAAGGCCAAAAGATACATGGTCATTGAAATTGACAACAAACATTTGGTCTTCCGGATTGCTGGAGCGCGCAAATGCCATTGCCGCGGCGATCACATCGCGGCGCTTTGGACCCATGCTTCCGCTGTTATCAACTAGGATGCCGACAGTTACCGGAATATCTTCGTGACTGAAGTTTTTGATTTGTTGAAGTGCGCCGTCTTCATAAACTTGGAAATCGCCCTTCTGGAGCCCGGAAACGAGCGCATTGTGCCGGTCAAGAACAGTCGCACTCAGAATGACCATGTTGGCATTCAACTGGAGTGTGTAATTGTCGTCGGAGCCGCTCTGTGATGGTTGTGGAACCTGTGCGCTCGAAACAAATGGCGTAATAATCAAGCCAATCAGAGCAATGAGGCAACGGTACAGCAAGGTGCTGCTCTTTGAGATACTTATGCGAGAGCTGTGGCGTTCTGATGCTTGCCTGTCAGTGTCGTACCATATAGGTCCCGCGAATTCCGCCATTTCATCCATCTTCCCGGTCTTCTAACAAGTGTTGCGGCGGTCAGCCTGGTATCCAGAATAGGTAACGGAACACGCAGAATAAGGCAATACTTGCGTACCGCCTCATCCTGCAAACGGCTCCCAATTAAGAAGAGGAGCCGTGAGATCTGCCCCATTGTTGATTTACGCGTTCCAATTCCTAAAGCCCAAGAGGGCACCTAAGAGGGCAAGGCCGCTGAACAGTGAGAGCATGCCAAACAGCCCAATCAAAGGTAGATAACTGGCAGTCTTAGGCAGAGACGCAACAAGCTCCGGCGCCGGCTTGACAGCAGGCGCTTGTGTTGCGGCAACCACAACGGTAGGAGGAGCCTCTACAACCGTGGCTGTTTCGACAGTCTCTCCGTTCGGGTCGACAGCCTCGACTTGAGCTGTTTTTAACGCTTCGGCGGTCGATGATGCCATCACAACCGGGGTCGACAGCACGGTCTCATTGGTTTCCTTGGCCAGCTGTATAGCTCTGGGCCTTTCATAGACAAAGTGATCACCCCATTCGCGACCTGGATAGAACCACGCCTTTATGGCCTCAGGCTCTCCCGCGGGCCGCTCGCGAAAAGTGATAACTGTTTTGTCAGTAGTCTTCAGACGGTAATTGGGAATGGCAAGAATGGTGGTCAACACCTGGGTCTCATCTTGATTGAAAATCTGGACGATGTGACGGTCCGAAGGTGAATCCAGAAGCTTGAAAACATAGGTGCCGGCCGGAAGAAGATGCTGACCCACGCCTGGAACTTCGACGGGAGCGCTGAAAGTGACAACGGTTTTCTGATTCCAATCGTCCGCCTGGGCTTTAGGGGCGGCGAGAAGACAGAGCACAGTAAGGCATAGTCCTGTTCCTAATCCTTGGAGCAGCTTCATTTGTGTCCCTTAATCTCTCCGACTCACTCGCACGGCGGTTTTGTGCAACCTCTTTATGTTGTCGGATTCAATGGAGGCTGCACGCCGGAAAATCCGGCAGGCTGGGGTCCGTGGTGTGTCATACAAGAGTCAGTGTGACGCATTGACTTTGCGATGTATGGCTAATATTG
>Ga0181520_10008649_pt1 | contig 14352 bp, 14 predicted proteins | sample PEATcosm2014_Bin_29_FD_132451 | JGI IMG/M metagenome (GOLD analysis project Ga0181520, IMG submission 132451) | Peatland microbial communities from MTU Mesocosm Facility, Houghton, MI, USA - PEATcosm2014_Bin02_30_metaG | ecosystem: Environmental > Terrestrial > Soil > Wetlands > Peat | place... | reverse complement strand
TGTTCGCTCAGCTTCGGCCTCAGCTTGAGAAAGCATTCATTGCCGACGGAACGTCCCGCCCGAAGACGTTCAGAGAGTTCATAAGGCTGCTCATCTATGGCAAGGAAAAGCTTCTGGCCGGATTTGGAAAAACTCTCTATGACGCGGCGGGTGGGACGGACATAAGCAAAGACGATGTGCTCTCCCTATATCAGGACTGCCCGCCTCTTCGGGCATTTAACTATGCCCTGTTGATGTCATGGTTCAATCTCGCTGTACGCCATCAGCAAGGTGACGAATTCAAGGCTGGGCGCAATGATCTTTTCATGTCGATCTATCTGCCCTACTGCCACATTTTCGTGACGGCGGAAAATGGAAGGGAGCAGGAGAAATGCTTGTCTGAGATTGCTTCTGTAGCAGGCTTACAAACAGAGGTCGTGTCCTATGACGGCTTCCGAGCACGATTGCTTAGCAATAGCTTTGCGGAACAACCAATCTAGACTCGTGTCGCTGCGGCGAAGGCCTGAAGCTATCGAGGCGGCGGCCACCAGTGTGCCAGACGACGACGCGGCCCGCGCACCTGCTTCAGCTCCTGCTTTTTGTCAGATACCTACCAGCTTAATATGTACGGCCTCCGGCATGGTTCCCTCTCGCAGAATCAGCGGCCTTCCGAGGGGCTCGGCCCCTATTTCGGCGAGCCCTACAGCCACAAAGCCTTGTGTCCCGGGCACTCCTGGGTGGCTTGTTCGACTAACGTCGCCAGTAATGGCGACCCGTAGCGGGCTAAGTAGGCTATGCCGCCGATGGTACGTTCCTGGGGATGGCGGTCGGGGAAGAGATTGAAGCTGAGGGTATCGACGTGGCGGCGGATGCTGCCTTCGCGTTGGAGCTGGTAGTTGGCGGCAAGGCGGCGGAGACGGTTCATCTGGTAGCGCATTTTCGAAGCGGAGACCTGGGCGGAGCGGCCGAGGGCGGGGTCGAGGGAGTTGGTCCAGGCGAGGAGGGCTTCGAGTTCGTCGTCGAGGGCGTTGCCGGTCGCGGAGAGGCGGCGCTTGCCTTCAACCGGCATGGAGCGTGCGCCGAGGCGGTGGGCGAGCTCGTCGGAGTGGGTGGTGAGGATGTCTTCAAGGGTGAGCTCGTGCTGGGCCATGACTTTGGCGATCGAGGGCTCGATGAGGGTGGCGCTGAGGCGCGGGAGGACGGGGGTGGTGCGGCCGAGGATGGCCTGATAGAGAACCTGGTTCTGCGCGTAGTAGGCGATTTCGGCGGGGCCACCGATGACGGCCTGGGTGGGGAGCAGGTAATCCTGAAAGACGGGGCGGAGGAGGGCGTTGGGGCTGAGCCGCTCAGGGGTGGCGTCGAGGATGGAGAGCAGGTCGGGGGTGGAGTAGGTCGTTTTCGATTGCCCACTCAAGCCAACAACGGGCTTTGCCTGCCCACTCAAGCCAACAACGGGCTTTGCCTGCCCACTCAAGCCAAAACCGGCCTTGAATGGGGCACACAGCCAGTTGCCGTTTTTGCGGCGGAGGGGGAGGCGGGCGCCCGATTCATCGATGAGGAAGAGCAGGCTTGACCCGGGGGCGACGAGGACCTGGGAGTGGTAGCCGCGGTCGGCGAGAAGCTTGTCGCGTTCGTGAAGGGCGGCTTCGAGGGCCTCGGCGTGTTCAACGGCGTGGCGGAGGACGGGAGCGCCGAGGGCGTGGAAGGCGCGTGTGGAGGCGTCGATGACGACGAGACCGTAGTCGGCGAAGGTGTTGGCGAGCAGGCGGGCGAAGGCGGAGGTGAAGGTGGCGGTGGGGGTGTAGGCGGCGGAGAGGAGATCGAATTCGGGGGTGCCTCCGATGAGCTCGGCGGCTCGTTCGAGGACGGTGGCGATGTTAGGGCCGAGGTGGAGATTGCCGACGGGCTTTTCCGCGGACGGCTCGTCGAGCCGCAGGCGGAGGGTGTGGAGGGCATGGCGCGAGGGGAGGATGACGTGATCGGCTTCGGCGAGGTCAGGGTCTTCGGTGGCTAGCCAGAAGATGGGGACAGAGCCCGATGCCTGAGCGCGCTGGATGATGGTAGCGGCTTTATGGAGGGTGAAGAGGGGTCCGCCGAAGAGGGCTACCTGCTGGCCGGTAACGACGGCGCCGGTGCCCTGGCGGAGGCGCTCGATGTTGGCGAGGGTTTTGTTCCTGGCCTGGCCTGAATCGGAAAACCAGGCACGATTTTGTTCGAGGAGGAGGCCGGCGAGGGCGTTGCGGTGGGCGGGGCTTTGGGTGGGGATGGTGTTCGCCCATTCGCGGGACCAGGGGGTGGAGATATAGAAGGGGGCGAGAGACTCGTGGCTCGAGGTGTAGTCGAGGAAGAGCCGGGTGAGGCGGGGGAGGATCGAGATGGGGAAGCAGTCGACGTTCACGGCTCAGGCCTGATGGAAGTTTCTCATGGGGCGTATTGGGATTTACGGGGGCTTTTGTTGGGATGTTGGGCAGCGGCGGGAAGATGCAGAAGTGCAGGGAACAGGGAATAGGGAACAGGGAATAGCCAATAGGTGACTGGAGGCGGGCGTCTTTTAAACCACAAGAGCAAAGAGAGTACGCAGATGAAGACATTGAGGCGATGTGTTCGAGGCGATGGCTCTGCCAGCCATCTCGCCCGGATGGTAGGGTAGGAAAAAGGAGCGAGGCACGGATGGCGAAGAAGGGTAAGAGGAAGAAAAGTGGGGCGGTGAAGAATGATGCGCATGCGATACCGGTGGTGAAGAAGCTGAAGATTCGGCCGGGTGGGCCGGCGAAGGTTTTGGCGTCGGAGGTGGCTTACGAGGGGCCGCTGTTTCGGGTGTTGACGGAGGAAATTGAGGAGCCGACCGGGAAGAAGGTGAAGCGGGAGGTGATCCGGCACAATGGGTCGGCGGTAATTCTGGCGATCGACGATTCGAAAAGTAAGAAGGATCCGCTGGTGCTGATCGAGCGGCAGTTTCGACATGCGGCGCAGCAATATATGTACGAAGTGCCGGCGGGCAAGATGGAGGAGGGCGAGGACCATCTGGAGGGGGCGAAGCGGGAGTTGCTGGAGGAGACCGGTTACCGGGCAAAGAAGTGGACGAAGCTGGTGCGGTACTTCGCAAGTCCAGGATTTCTAGGGGAATGGATGCAGGTTTTTCTGGCAGAGGATCTGACGCCTGGGGAGGCGCATCCGGAGGAAGATGAGACGTTCGAGCTGCAGTTTGTGCCGCTCTCGGAGTTACTGAAGTTGATCCCCTTAGGGAAGATTCTGGACGGAAAGACTCTGATTTCAGTGATGTATTACGCGCGTATGCGGGGGCGGAAGAAGAAATGATGTTGGGTTTCCTGCGGGGGGGCGGAAAACCAAAGCTGAGGGCGCGGCGTCTTTATCAGGACAGGTTGGAATCCCCAACCCACACTGCCTGACAGGAAGGTTCGCGCACGTGGCTCAGTACAGAGGCAAGGTGAAGTGGTTCAACAACGCCAAGGGTTACGGGTTCATAGGCCGTGATGACGGGCCCGATGTGTTCGTTCACTACAGCGCGATCCAGGTGGATGGATATAAGAGTCTCAAAGAGGGCGACGATGTGGAGTTCGACATCGTGCAGGGGCAGAAGGGGCCACAGGCGGACCAGGTGATACGGGCTCGCGACGCCAGCGCCGATGCGGCGTAAGGCGCGACAAACTTCCTCCGATGTTTCTCGTGAACAACTGAGTTATCCGGAGTGTGTTTTGCGGGGACTTCGGGGTGCGGGGCGCGATGCATTGCGATGCGCGCGGTTAGATGAGAATTTCCTGAAGAATTCCTGACATGATGTAATCGACAGCGATGGATAATCGGTCGATTGCGCAGCTGCTGGCGGATACGGCGGACCTGCTGGAGATCAGCGCGGGCGATCCTTTTCGTATCCGGTCGTACCGGCGGGCGGCAGAGGCGGTCGAGTCTTCGACCATTCAGCTGAGCACGATTGCCGACGATCCTAAAAAACTGCAGGAGATTCCCGGCATCGGCAAGGGGATGGCGGCAAATATTCAGGAGATTGAGCGGGCGGGGACACTGCCGCTGCGGGAAGAGCTGTTGGTAAAGTATCGGCCTACGATGCTGGAGCTGCTGCGTCTGCCGGGGATGGGTCCGAAGACGGTGGCGTTGCTGTGGGATTCGCTGCAGGTTGGGTCGGTGGAGGAGTTAGAGAAGGCGATTACAGCGGGGCGGCTGGAGGGGCTGCCGCGGTTCGGCGAAAAGCTGATCGAGAAACTGCGCAAGGGGATTGAGGACTTTAAGCAGAACAGCAGCCGTTTTCTGCTGGACGATGCGGAGACAGCGGCAGAGAAGCTGATTGCGTATCTGAAGGGATTCCCCGGGATCGAGACGATTCTGCCGGCGGGATCGTTGCGGCGGGGCCGGGATACAGTGGGCGATCTGGACATCCTGGCGACGGGGCCCGCTTGCGCGGAGGATTGCGTAGGCGCGGCGGTGGAGTATGTCGCGAATTATCCGGCGCTGCATACGCTGCTGGCGAAGGGACAGAACAAGGTGAGCTTCCGGCTGCGAAGCGGATTGCAGGTGGATGTGCGGCTGCTGCCGGTGGGTTCGTATGGGGCGGCGCTGCAGTACTTCACCGGATCGAAGATGCACAACGTGACGGTGCGGCAGCGGGCGCTGAAACGGGGGTACACGCTGAGCGAGTATGCGCTGGCGCGGGTGGAAGATGGGTCGTTCGTGGCGGGGGCGACGGAGGAGGAGATTTACGGGGCGCTGGGGCTCGACTGGATTCCGCCGGAGCTGAGGGAAAACAACGGAGAGATTGAGGCGGCAGAGGAGCATCGGCTGCCGGTGCTGATTGAGGAAAACGACATTCGCGGCGATGTGCACATGCATACCGTGGAGACGGATGGGAAGAACACGATCCGGGAGATGGCGGAAGCAGGTCTGGCGCAGGGATATGAGTACATTGCGATCACGGATCACTCGAAGAACCTGGCGATGACGAATGGGCTGGACGATGCGCGGGCGGTAGAGCATATTCGGCGGATTCGGGCGGTGGACGCGGAGATGGAGGGGAAGATCCGGGTGTTTGCGGGGATCGAAGTGGACATCCTGGCAGACGGGGCGCTGGATTTGTCCGACGGGGTGCTGGCGCAGATGGATGTGGTGATTGCCAGCGTGCATTCGCTGTTCAACATGCCGTTGGAGCAGATGACGGAGCGGATGGTGCGGGCGATTGAGAACCCTTATGTGCGGATTTTGGGTCACCCTACAGGGCGGTTGCTGTTGAGGCGAGAGCCTTATCAGATGGATTTGAACGCGGTGCTGAGACGCGCGGCAGAATTTGGCGTGGCGGTCGAACATAATGCGTATCCCGACCGGCTGGATTTGTGCGATCGCGATCTGCGGCTGGCAAAAGAGCTGGGGTGCCGCATCGCGATCAACACGGACGCGCATCATACGAGTCATCTTGCGAAGATGCGGTACGGGATCCGGCAATTGCGGCGGGCGTGGCTGACGAAGGGGGACGTAGTGAACACGCTTGGGGCGGATGATTTTCTGGAGTCCCTGCGCCGCAAGCCCACTCAAGCCAAAAGCAGGCTTGAATGGGGCACCCCGCAGGCCCACTCAAGCTAAAAGCGGGCTTGAATGGGGCACCCTGCAAGCCCACTCATGCCAAAAGCAGGCTTGAATGGGGCACCCTGCAAGCCACTCAAGCCAAAAGCAGGCTTGAATGGGGCACCCCGGAAACGACTCCGTTAGAATGCGATAAACGCCATGTCTGACAGCAACGAAGCCGGGAATCATCCCCTGTTTACGGTCCTTGCGGCGACGATTTTCGTCGTGTGCGCGATCGGGGCTTATGTGTGGATCAACTACAGAGGCCCGGTGCACGCGGGGCAGGTGATATCTGTGTCGGCGTACCCGATCCATCGCGAGCTGTCGACGGGGTCGGGGCTGGGCGGGGTGAACGGCGGGGCGAATATCTACGACGAAGTGATCGTGATCGCCGATGTGAAGATTCAAAGCACGACGAAGCTTCCGCTGTTTTTACACGACATGTATGGCGATGTGACACTGCCGAACGGGGACGTAGAGCGCAGCGTGGCTGCGAGCGGACCGGACTTTCAGAAGGTGTTCGTGGCGTATCCGGCGCTGGCCGGGCAGGAGAAGAGGGCTGTGCCGCGCGACATCACGATGACGCCTGGGCAGGAGATCGAGGGGCAGATGATCTTTCATTTTCCGATTACGGAGAAGGATTGGGAGGCCCGGAAGGGGTTCGATGTGGTGGTGGGGTTCATCAACCAGAAGGACCTGGTGCTGCATACGATGCCTGAAGGCAGGCAATAGGCAACAGGGAACAGCCAACAGTTGTGTCCCGCCAGGGTTAGTTCCCTGCTCTCATATTTGGGCTGCGACGCCAGTTCTCGCAAATCTGATTTACTTCTCCTATGTTCGCTAAGGCGCAGCGGGTTCATTTCATCGGGATTGGCGGGATCGGGATGAGCGGGATCGCGGAGATCCTGCTCAACCTGCGGTACCCGGTGAGCGGGTCGGACCTGCGACGGTCGGCGGTGACGGAGCGGCTGGCGACATTGGGGGCAACGGTCTTCGAGGGGCATGGGGCTGCGAATGTTGTGGGAGCGAGCGTGGTGGTGGTGAGCTCCGCGGTGCACGAGAACAATCCTGAAGTTATTGAGGCGCGGGCGCGGAAGATTCCGGTGATCCAGCGCGCGGAGATGCTGGCGGAGCTGATGCGGCTGAAGTATGGCATCGCGGTCGCGGGCATGCACGGGAAGACGACGACGACCTCGATGGTGGCGTCGGTGCTGACGGCGGGGGGCCTGGACCCGACCGTTGTAGTGGGCGGACGCGTGGATGCAATGGGATCGAATGCGCGCCTGGGGCAGTCGCAGTACCTTGTGGCGGAGGCCGATGAGAGCGACCGGTCGTTTTTGCGGCTGTCGCCGATTCTGGCGATTGTGACGAATCTGGATCGCGAGCATATGGACTGCTATCGGGACCTAGCGGACGTGGAGGAGGCGTTCGTGGAGTTCATGGAGCGGGTTCCGTTTTACGGAGCGTGCGTAGCGTGCGCGGACGATGCGATGCTGGCGGGAATTCTGCCACGGGTGCGGCGGCGGGTGTTTACTTATGGGGCTTCGCCGAAGGCGGACTTTGTTTTGCGGCTGTTGCCGGTTGAGCCGGCAGCAGAGGCGGCTGGAACAGGTGCGCGGGTTTGCCGGAAGCGGTTTGAGGTGGCGGCGGGCGGCGAGGTTTATGGACCGCTGGAGTTGCATGTTCCTGGCATTCACAACGTGTTAAATGCAACAGCAGCGGTTGCAATTGGCGCGCAGCTGGAGATTGCGCCGGAAGCGATTGCGGCAGGGCTGAAGTCGTTTCGCGGTGTGGATCGGCGTTTCCAGGTAAAGGGATGCGTTCGCGGAGTGACGGTGGTGGACGACTATGGGCATCATCCGACGGAGATTCGGGCGACGCTGCGAGCGGCGAAGGACTGCGGGTACGGCGGGATGCATGTGATCTTCCAGCCGCATCGGTACACGCGGACGCGGGATCTGATGGAGGAGTTTGTGCATGCCTTCGACGACGCGGCGAGCGTGGAGGTGCTGGATATTTATGCCGCCAGCGAGGAGCCGATTGCGGGGATCACGGCGCAGGCGCTGGTAAAAGGGATTCAATGCGGCGACGTGGAGTATGCGGCTTCGACGGAGGAGGCGATTGCGCGGGCCGTCGAGCGGGCGCGGGAGGGGGATGCGATTCTGACGCTGGGCGCGGGGAACGTGTCGCAGCTGGCTCCGTTGGTGGTGGAGAGGCTGAAGGCAGGCACCGGGCAATAGGCAACAGGCAACAGGTTTCATTGCGTGCCGGACGCCTGGGGAAGAGGGGGGATACGTCCCGCGTGGTCAGGACGCAAACTCCAGGGTGTTGCTGGCGCGCATGACCTGCTCGATGACCCAATCGACACCCATGGCCTGATCGCCGGGAGAGGCGAGGGGGGACTTGCCCTCGAGGGCGTCGACAAAGTTTTCGATCAGCGGATAGTGGACGTTGCCATCGGTGGGCAGCGATTCGACACTGCCGGCCGTGCGCAGATCGGGACCGTTGAGCGGGTCGAGGTTGAGTTCGCCTTCGGCGCCGATGACGCGGAACTGGTCGCGCGGGATGCGGGAATTCCAGCGCACGTCGACAATGCCATGGATGCCGCCGTCGAACTGCATCAGGACGGTCGCGGAGTCTTCGACGCCCATCTTATGCAGGGCATTGGAGGTGATGCCGGTGGCGCGACGAGCGCGGCCGAAGAGAAAATTCATGGCGTCGATGCGGTGGGAGGCAATGTCGTAGAGCGGGCCGCCTCCGGCGAGGGCGGGGTCGCGGAGCCAGGCGCGCTCTTCGCTTTCGAGCCAGCCGTGGCAGTTGGCTTCGGCGAGGACTGGCTGGCCGATAGCGCCATCTGCGATGAGTTGTTTGGCACGGATGAGCTTGGGGTAGAGGCGGCGGTAGTAGGCGACGCCGAAGAGGCGGCCGCTCCGATGGGCCGCGGCAACCATGCTTTGGGCTTCGGCGAGGTTCATGGCCATGGGCTTCTCGCAGAGTACATGGACGCCAGCGTCCAGGGAGACGATGGTGGCATGAGCGTGCATGGCCACGGGCAGGGAGATGTATACGGCGTCGATGTTTTTTGGGGCGAGGGCGGCTTCGAGGGTGGGCCATGCGAGCGCGCCCGGGTACGCGTCGGCTTTGGATGGGTTGCGGGTGACGACAGCGGCGAGGGTGCTGCGCGGCTCCGCGAGGATGGCGGGTATGACGCGTTTGCGGGCGATATCTCCGACGCCGACGACGAGCCAGTTGATCATGATGGTGTCTCCTTTCGGGGAATTTCTGATTAAGCCTTCGAGAAACCATCCTTCAGGGGCTGAAGCCCTTTTTCACCGATGCTTACGGCGCGGCTGAAGCCGTACCCGTGCAAAACAGCGGATTTTCAGAGCTTCCTTAGTCGCTCCCGGTTGGATCGCGGTGCGTTTCGGGTGCGAAAGGAATGCCGAGCTGGCTCGCGATGATTGGCCGGATGGGTTTGTCGAGGCTGGATGCGTCGTAGTGCAACTGGGCTTCGAGCTTCATGCCGAAGTAGAGGGCTGTGAATCCCCAGAAATGGGTTTGGCCGAGGCCGAGGCCGGTTTCAGCGTCGTAGTATTCGCGGAGCACAGGATTCTTTTCAAGGGCCATGCGGAATAGGCGGTCGGCGAGGATGGCGGCCTGGTCTTTGAATCCATAACGCATGAGGCCGTGGAAGATCATGTAATTGGTGGGGGCCCAGGTGGGGCCGCGCCAATTGCATTCGTGGTGCGAGCCCTGGTAGTAGTCGGGCTCGGTTTTGGCATAGCTGGCGACGGGGTAGGCGAGCCAGAATTCGTTTTGATTGAGAAGGTGCTGTTGGACGATGCGGTGGGCTCGCTGCGGGGTGGCCGCGCCGGCGAAAAGAGGCGTGAAACAGGTGGCCGATTTGACGCGGACGAGCTTGCCAGTCTTCTCGTTGCGGTCGTAGTACATGCCGTCGGAGTCATCCCAGAAGGTTGCGTTCATGAGCTGGGTGAGATGGGCGGCGTGCTGGTTATAGGTTTTTGCATCGGCGGCTAAACCGAGGTTATGCGCGATGACGGCCATGGCGCGGAGCTCGCGCACCAGGTAAGAGGCGAGGTCGACGCCTTCGGTTTCGAAGGAGGAGAGAGCACCGCCGCGGCTCCACTGATTGTCGGTGCCGGCGGCGTCGGCTGAGTTCCAGACAGGTAGACCGTTGCCGTCGTTGTCGTAGGAGAACCACTTTGTCAGATATTTTCCGAGACGGTCGTAGTATTTGCCGCGCAGCCATTCGTAGTTGTTGTTGTTCTGTTTCGAGCCGAGGACCGCGAGCTGCGCCAGGAAGGGCTTGAAGTGCTGGCGGTCGCGCTGCTTGATGAGGCTGCGGTTGATGTAGCCGTCGGGCTGCTGGCGGTTGAGAAATTCGCGCAGGTTGGTGAGGCAGTATTCCCACACGCCGTAGTAGGAGAGGTAGAGGTTTTCGAAATAGAGGTCCCAGTCGTAGAACTCGTTGTAGGGGTAGCCGGTGAGGAGCAGGCCGGGGACGCCGGGGAGGGTGCGGAGACCGTGGGCGCGGATGTCGGCGTTGACCTGGGCAAGACGGTCACGAAGAGCTTGCCAATCGGCCGGGCCGATGGCGGCGGAGAAGCGGCGGCCGGCGGGTGTGGGCGGGGGGGTCGAGTCCGGCGCGGCCCAGAGCGGAATGCGTGTGGCAGCGGAGGCGAGGATGGCTGTGGCTGCCTGCAGGAAGGTTCGACGGGTGGGTTTGCGCGTGGCGGACATAAGTGCTGGTTTCCGGGACTGTCTGGAGCAAGGGGGGGAGAATCCGGGACTGAAATTATTTCCCTGTTGAAGCGGAACTGTATCATGCCGGTTCTGGCTGTGGCGAGGGGACAGTTTTGTGAGTGCCGGGGGGAACCTTTGGAGGGCTGCTGTCGTAGGAATTGGCATGAGACTGCTCTACGCTGGTGCGGCTGCGGGTTTATTGTTCTGCGGAGTTGCGGGGTTGGGGGAGACGGTGGGCGACTGCGATCACGCCATCGAGGCGCCGCTGCGATCGAGGGCTGCGCTGGTCATCGACTCGCGACCAGCGGGAGTTGAGGTGGTGGGCACCGATGCGGAGGTGATTCGCGTCTCGTGTACGGTGAACCACGAAGTAAACCCACAGGACATTGAGCTGCGTTTGTCCGGTACTCCGGGTTATGGGCGGTTGACGGTGAAAGGCGGAGGGGCAGTGCATAACGAGAACCTGGAGATTCGTATCGAGGTGCCGCGCCGGATGAATCTGCGATTGCATATGGGCGCGGGCCAGGTGAAGGTAGACGGCGTTGCGGGCGATAAGGACATCGATCTGTATGCCGGCCAGATCGTCATCTCGACAGGCAGCGGAAGCTATAAGTCAGTGGACGCGTCGGTGGACATTGGGGAAGTGAATGCGTCGGCTTACGGAGTGGAGAAGGGCGGGTTTTTCCGGAGCTTTACGAAGACGACGGCGGACGGGGAGTATCGGCTACGGGCGCATGTGCTGACGGGGCAGATCGATCTGGAGTGAGGGCTGCTATCGCAGCCGGTCCTTGCGATCCACGAGGAATGAAGAGGGCTCCTGAATGATCAGCGTTCCAAGGTGCGTCTGAATGGGAGTATTCATCCATTTCCTGAAGTGGTGCTTGTCGCCTGTGATCAGGTAGTCAGCGCCCGCGTGAATGGCGGCGACGAGGATTGGCGCATCCTTCGCGGGAATGACGATGCCCCGGGGTAGAAAAGCTCCGGGAACATCGGAGACTAAGTGGGTCCTCTCTATAAGGTGAGCGAGGCGAGCGGAGTGGCTTTCGCTGATGCAATTGCGCCGGGCCTCATCGGCGGCATACATCGAGGTCATAGGAGTAACGGTCCGCATCTTCCAGAACTGAAGAAACCTGTGGCCTTCCCTGTGAGAAGCGGAGAAGAGGATGTTTGCGTCCAGGTAGACCCGCAGCAGTTCAGGCATGCTTGCGCCGGCTTTTGGCCTCGTCCTTGCGACGATTGCGCTCTATCCACCCGTCGAATTCGGCGTTGGTGGGGAGGCGATCGCGCATCTTTAGATCGGTGAATGAGATTTTGGCGGGGTCGAGACCGAGTTCTTCGCGGATGGTGCGGCAGGCTTCGTCGTAGTCCTCTTTGGTCAGAGAATTATTCAGGAAGAACTCGGCTTTGCGCTGGGGGGTGTAGATTTCGACGGGGACGGCGACGGCTGGACGGAGGAGGATACCGTCCTCGCGCTCCTCGGTGACGAGCAGGTCGCCTTCTTTAAGGGCGAAACGCTGGCGGAGTTTGGCGGGAATGACGAGGGTTCCTCGCTTGCCGATACGGGCGGTGTCCATGGCTGAATCTCTGATATTCAGAATATCAGGTCCTTCGCGGGCGGCGGGACCGTGCTTCGCGCGCCAGGAACACTGCGCATCAGCGGAAGCTTGTGGGCGTTCCCAAAAAGGCGCGCCTGAGAAAGTTTCGACGGTACTTCGGGGCGAAAGCATGTTATCGAATCATTGACCGATGAGAAGGCGGGAGAGTTTGCTTCTTGCTGTGGGGTGAACCTGGCCGTGTTTCGCGGGCTGGGGTTTTTGGTTCTGGGGTCGCGCAATGCCTGGGTTTCGCGCAATGCCTGGGTTTCGCGCAATACCCTGGCGGTCGCGCAATGCCTGGGGTCGCGCAATGCCTGGGTTTCGCGCAATGCCTGGGTTTCGCGCAATGCCTGGGTTTCGCGCAATACCTAGGTTTCGCGCAATACCCTAGCGGTCGCGCAATGATTCAGGACAAGGCGCGGCAGGGCAACGGTTGAGCAAAGACTTAGGAAGCTCTTAGCGCTCGCACTCGACGCTTGCGCCTGAATCGAGCACGGTTCCGCCGTACCCTTCCGCAGCGCGGATGACACGGTTATCGTCATTGAATACCAAGCCGTCCACGGAGCGGATGTTATAGCTCTTTTGTCGGCCAAAATCTCTGAAGGTGTTGTACTCGACGGTGATCGTAGACTTGTTGGAGCCAATCAGCCGGGCTTTCAATTCGGATGAGAAGACTGCGTCGTAGCAGTACCCGTGCTGGTTTCTCCTGTAAACGAGAACCGGCGGCTGGCCGTTCTGGCCAAGTTCAATGTCACCCCAAGGCGCTACACCACTTGCCGACCAGCTCATTTGGTACGAGTGAACGGCAAGCTTGTTTGTGAAGAGCCTGTCAACGGCAAGAGAAGTGAGAACTAACACGAACGAGACGGCGAATGGCCAGGCCTTCCGAGCGTTTCGGTTGCGGAACGAGAAGGAAATCAGAGAAAGCGCAATGGCAACCGGGGCGGCAATCGAGAGCAGCCAATAACCTGAATTCCTGTCCAGGTGGCCCGATCCTGACAGTGGCTGGAGGAGCATGACGGCAACGCCAAGGACCGGAAAAATGCCCAGACCCGGAGCCCATGAGGGTTCGATTAGCCAGATTACTGCGGATAAAGTCCACAGAAATCCGCAAGGAATGTACCAGAAGCTGGACGCACTGAGCAGCAGAATCAGAGTCACCCAAGCGCCCGACAGGAAGAACAGGATGGCTGCGATTCCTCGATGCTCTTCGGGACGGAAAATCCACGAGGTTGCCTGCATTGAAGCACTCCAGTTCAGAAACACGGTGCAGTGTAGCGTGTCGCGTTGGGATGAGCAGCATGCCGCAGTGATTCACGATTGCTGAGGGAACGAACGAACAATGAAGGGAATGCCGAGACTGTCCTTTCCCAGAATGGCGTGGGGGATATCGAAGCGGTACTTTCGAGCCGATGAACTCAATCGAGCCGTTGACGGTGGGGCAGCGGGAGAGTTTGCTTCTTGCTGTGGGGTGAACCTGGCCGTGTTTCGCGGTGGGTTTGGCGGCAGGTTCGGGCTAATTCAAAAACTTCGTAACTCAGGAAATGACGATATCATCGCCGTGTGATGGCGCCATACGTCGCAGATGTGGTTTGGCCTGCCTTGGTCCTTGAACGGAGAATGTTGAGCATTCTGCCGATTCTTTTTGGACTGGTGTTCGAGGCGGCCGTTCTACGCTACGGGTTTCCTATGCCATGGGAGAAGGCCGTTCTGGTCGACGTCGTCATGAATGGCATTTCAACGGTTGCGGGAATCCTGCTGTTGCCTTTGGCCGGATTTCTATGGGAGTTCTTCCCGGGGTTGCTTCTGGAGAAGCTTTTCAAGATGGGGACATTCAATCCCTACACTTGGGCCGCCACCTGTCTTTTGGCGATGTTTCTATCCACGGGTATTGAAACGGCTGTAGTGCGGTGGATATTCCAGTACATAATCAGCGCGAAGAGATTCTGGTTGATCGCGTTCGCGAACCTCGGAAGCGTTGCGATCGCTTTCATAAGTCTTTTTATCCACCCGCCCCGACTTTAATTCAAGAACATGGTGCGGTAGAGGGTGTCGCGTTGGCGGGGTTGGAAGCCGGCGTCGCGGATGATGCGGCGGAGTTCTTCTTCTGTGGTGCAGTTGGAGGTGCCGGCGGCCCTCACTACATTTTCTTCGAGCATGACGGAGCCTACGTCGTTGCCGCCGAAGCGGAGGCCGAGCTGGAGGACCTTGAGGCCCTGGGTGACCCAGCTGGACTGGACGTTCTCGATGTTGTCGAGATAGAGGCGCGAGATGGCGAGGACTTTGAGGTAGTCGACGGCGGTGGCCTCGTCCCAGCCGCGTCCGCCGAGAGCGGTGTTGTGAGGCTGGAAGCTCCAGGGGATGAAGGCGGTGAATCCTCCGGTTTCTTCCTGGAGGTGGCGGATGACTTCAAAGTGGTTGACGC
>Ga0181520_10008648_pt1 | contig 14352 bp, 12 predicted proteins | sample PEATcosm2014_Bin_29_FD_132451 | JGI IMG/M metagenome (GOLD analysis project Ga0181520, IMG submission 132451) | Peatland microbial communities from MTU Mesocosm Facility, Houghton, MI, USA - PEATcosm2014_Bin02_30_metaG | ecosystem: Environmental > Terrestrial > Soil > Wetlands > Peat | place... | reverse complement strand
GTGCTTTGCCAGCACCTTCGTAATCGCCGCCGTCAACGTCGTCTTCCCATGATCAATATGACCAATCGTCCCAACGTTCACGTGCGGCTTGCTGCGGTCAAATTTCTCTTTCGCCATTGCTCTTTGCCCTAATCATTACGGTAGATTTCGCGTACTTCTCGCGCAGACCCGGGTCGACCGCCTCGACTGCGGTCCGGTAAAAACTCGCGCAATTGCCCCTGGTCCGGACCAGCAATTCCGCATACCATTTGGCTGGCCGTTTTTCCCGAACCCGCCAACCGCTCCAACGCCTTTGCCGCCAGCACCGACTCAAAATCTAGCCTTCAACCCGCGATTTCGAGCTTGCGCATCGACCACCCAACGAACTCTGGCGCCGACACCTCTCCAGCACCGCGTGAAAAACCTCGTATGCCTGCCCCTGCCCAAATCGTCAACGGCGGCTACCCATACCCGGTTCTTGGCGTAACCCTCTTGCACCACAAGACGACCCGCGACTGCCAGCTTACTTGCAGCAACTCGCGTTTCGCCCTAATCGCCTTGCCGAACCCACAACAGCCCTCCCGAAGGAGGGCCGCGCAACGGCCTTGCCAGAAATGGAGCTGATGATCGGGATTGAACCGATGACCTCTCCCTTACCAAGGGAGTGCTCTACCAACTGAGCTACATCAGCATTTACAACTTGCAGTATATACGACCTGCAAAAATCATGGAGCGGGAGACGGGAATCGAACCCGCGACCAACAGCTTGGAAGGCTGAGACTCTACCACTGAGTTACTCCCGCCCGCTAAAACTACTCGTGCCCGGAACGGCTGCGCTCTTCCAGCATCTCGCGTCGATAATGAATCCAGCTTCGAAACGCAAACAATGCTAACACCATGATCGCCACACCGCGAATACTAATCTCCAACAGCGGCGCGCCATTCGGACCGTCTACCACGCGAATTGTTTCCGCGCTCAACGTCGTCCATTCCAGCACGCCCAACAGAGCAAACGCACCCATCGCAATCCAGAATCGCTTTGCTCGTGCCATTCCGCCTCAATCATACCTGCCGCAGGCGAACCGCGCTCCAGCCAGGGCATTAAAAATGGTGCACAGGGGAGGATTCGAACCTCCGTAGACCTAAGGCCGACAGATTTACAGTCTGTTGGTTTTAACCGCTCACCCACCTGTGCGTAAATTTCTATACGGACGGCACCGGAGTGCTCATCTGTCCCGCGCTGACTTTCAAAGATCCAGATGGACGCTTGAGTCCACCGCGGAATCATCACCCGACCGAGCCTCGCCTTGCGCGCCGAAGCTCGCGCTCTAAGCCTGTCCGGTAGATCCTTTGGGAGAGCGTTCCTCTCGGAAAGAGGACCACAACACTGGGATCTTATCTCGCCGCGCATCCGCCTTGCGCAAGGAGACGAAACTTGGAGCTGGCGAAGGGATTTGAACCCCCGACCCTCTGATTACAAATCAGATGCTCTACCAGCTGAGCTACGCCAGCCCACCAAAGCCGCTTCCAACCATACCGCGCTTTAGAAACTGAACCGGCGTCCGGGACTCCAAAGCGAAGATAGCACGCCAACTTGCGTCGCGCAACTCGCATCCCTATACCGGTGCCCGGTGCCTACCAACAGGACTCGAAGCCCCGCCGGATGCTATCATTCGGCACCGAGCATGATATTACCTGAAAAGCATCCGAGTGGCTACAACACCGTCCCCGCAGCGCGCACCGGCAATTCCAATCAACCCGGTTGCACCGCAACCCTCACCGTCGCCCGCTTCGGCCGCTCGCGTCGCTCTACTTGCGCGTCATGAGAGCCCGCCGCCGCATCTTCATCGTCTCGATTTGTGTGCTCTTGTTCGTAGCCGCTGTCGGCTCGGTCGTACTGTTGCGCAAGCGTGCCGCTCCGGAAGCTGCGCGTCTGCTTCCGGAAGCCGATGCCATCATTTACATCGACTTCGGCACCGTCCGTAATCTCACGGCCTTCGATCAGCAGCAGCTGCCCAAGCTCGCCCCTGGCTACGACGAGTTTGTCAAAGACACCGGCTTCGCCTTTGAGCGCGACCTCGATGAGGCCGCCATGGCCGTGCATCGCGGCACAACGCGCGGCACAACCCGCTATTCGGAAATTTTAGTCGGCCATTACGACCAGACGAAGCTAGCCCTCTACCTGCGCCAGCATGCGCGCTCCGTGGAAAGCTATCGCGACGTCGACATCTTTTCCATCCCGGTCGAGAACCGTACCCTGCGCGTTGCCCTGCTCGCGATTGACACCGTCGCCGTCTCCAACGTTGATGATCCCAGCGTCGTGCGCGGCATCATTGTCCGCTTCAAGAAAGTCGCCTTGCCGTTCGGAGGCCCGGTCCTAGTCCGCACTTATTACCCCAAGGTTCCGCTCGGCAGTCTGCTCTGGGCGATTGCGCGTGTTCCTGCCGCCTCGCCTGTTTCATCGTCAAAACCCAAGTCCGCACCTTCGTTCACCCTTCCCGGGGGCATCGATATCGGACTTCCCGGCGAGAGCGATGTCGTGGTCTCCTTGCGCATGCTCACTACAATTCACGCCCGCGCCGAGTTCTACACCCAGAGCGAGGAAGCCGCCCGCAACTTCACGGACCAGACCACGACTTTCCTTGCGCTCTTTCGCAGCATTCAGGCGAATACCGTCCCCGGCCCCGGCGATACCGACGTCAAAACCGTTTTCGATTCCATCAAGGTCACGCAGAAGGGCGACCGCGCTGAAGTCCTAGCCACCATTCCGCCCAGCTTTTTGCGCAAACTCGTCAACGAACCCGCTCGCAACACCGTACAGAATGGCACTGCGCCCAACTCCAGCACGCCCGATCCCAGCGCGCCTTCCAAACGCTAGTCGGTGTGCCAGTCACATTCCACATCCGCCCACTCTTGACGAATGTGGAATGCAGCAAAAGATAAGCAACTTGAACGCCAGTGTTGGTTCAGCGGCTTTACGCGCACTATCGCCAGCGCAGAAGGGCACTCCCGGTCACGCCGCCATCTTTGATCGCTCGGCCAGTTTTAGCCGCGTAACAAGCGTGGCTCCCGTCTTGTCCTGTGACCTGCAAAACTACTGGAGAGGAGTATCGCTTACGGTGGGGGTTGCGCCGTCATTGTTGTAGCGGATAACACCGGTCTGGTCGGAGTAGAAGGAACGGATGCCCGTTCTTCCAGCCGTCGCGGGAACTGTATAGGAGACAAAACTGCTGCCACCGCCGTTCACGTAGAACTGGTAGCCGCTCTTCACACAACCGGTTCCAGCAGGGCAGCCCAGGAGATTGTCAAGCAGAGCCGCATTCGCTTCCGAGACGGGGCCACTTCCCGGTCCAAGGTTCGACAAAGTTGGGGAGAAACCTGCGTCTGGGTACGTGTTGGCGTAGGCGAACTGCGCGGCGTTGATGGCACGCATGGATTCCACGGCGGAAGCATCATTGGCGGCGATGCGCGCATTGAGCAGCATGGGGATGGCGAGAATGGCCAACACACAGATGATGGCAAAGATGATCAGCAGCTCGATCATCGAAAAACCTCTCTGGGTCACAATGGATCCTTTTCCCCTCCGCTTGTGTCAGCGAAACAAGCGCCGGTGCTGGTGGAAGCGCGTTCACTTTTTCTGCTCAGACTTGTTCTGCTCCGTATGTGGCGCTGTTCTTACCCTGAGAGATGGGGGCTCCAAGCTACTCTGCTTTGCCTTGCAAGGAGTATAGCAACGGGCCACCACAGACAAGAGCAATCGCGCACCACACTTTAGCCAAGGTAACCACGTCGTAACCAGGCAGGCGCGGAAGCAATGACTGCAGGCGAGCTCGGAAACCTGACGTTCCCCAACTGTGTGGGTATGAGCCACCTCTCGGCTATGCGGCGAACATCCAGCTCTGGACGTACTGTCGCATGGTTCAGAGACGAGGCATCCTGGACTCATCCGGCAGCAACTTATCAGGCATTTCATCCCACTCCGTGGAGGTTGCCACCGTGAAACACCAAAAGACCCAGCTGCTGATTTTCTGCCTGGCGCTACTTGCAGTTTTCCGCGCAGAGATCACCGCGCAGACTACGCACGGCGGCTTTGCCTACATTGCGATCGATGTGCCGGGCGCAGCCGCAACCACCCCAAACGGCATCAACAATCACGGCGAAATCGTGGGGACGTATTTGAGCGCCCTGGTCAATACAGAGATCCATGGATTCATTCTGCGCAATGGCGTCTTCCGGACCATCAATTTTCCGGGGGCAAAGCTAGGCACAGACGCTTTTGGCGTGAACAATCACGGCTGGATCGTTGGCGATTACTTTGTCAACGACCTCAATGGCGGTCACGGCTATGTCGCGGTGAATGGGGAATTCAGGCCGCTCAATTTTCCCGATGCCAGCGAAACAGCAGCGCTCGGCATCAATGACTCGGGCGAAATCGTGGGGGACTATATCAATCCGGGTGGCGACCAGCACGGTTTCCGGCTTAAGGACGGTCATTTTACAAAGATTGATTTTCCGCGCGCGTCGGGAACAGTTGCCAACTCGATCAACAACGCGGGAGAAATTGGCGGATTCTACTTCGACACGAACGGCGTAACGCACGGATTCTTGCTGAGCCGGGGGATGTTCCTGACCATTGATTTTCCGGGCGCATCCAGTGATGACGTCTCTGGGATCAGTTCCGTGGATACGGCGGTTGGCGGATATGTCTTGCCGAACGGGAACGGAAATGGATACCTGCTGCGGCGGGGAGTCTTCCATGTGATTGCGTATCCCGGGGCAGCACTCGGGAGCCATGCCAACGGAGTGAATGACAAGGGCGGGGTTGTGGGGGACTACGTCGACAGCCAATTTGTGACGCATGGGTTCTTTGCCTATGCACGATAGCGTGGGCGGACGCGCCGAGGTGAGGAGGATTGTTCCCCACCCTATCGCCCGCAAATCGGCCGGCGCCAAGGCACAGCACCCCTGAATCCCGCGCTCTCGTTAGCTAAGCTTCTTTGACAGCAATTCGTTGAGCATAGCGGGGTTGGCCTTGCCCTTGGATGCTTTCATCACCTGGCCGACGAAGAAGCCGATCATGGTGGTCTTGCCGGCGCGGTACTGCTCCACCTGCTTGGGGCTCGAGGCGAGAACGGCGTCGATCATCTTCTCGATTTCGGCAGTGTCAGTAATTTGCTGCGGTTTTTCTTTTTCGTAAATCACCGGAAAGTCGACGTTCTGCTCGAAGGCGTGGTCGTAGAGTTCCTTTAGGATCTTGGAACTGATCGTGCCGTCTTCCAGAAGATCGGCGGAAAGGCGGGCACCTGCGATGGTGATCGGAGAGTCTTCGAGTTCGAGTCCGGCGGTCTTGAGGCGGCCCTGCAGTTCGCTGATGACCAGGTTGGCAAGGCGTTTGGGAGACTTGGCTTTTTTCGCTTCAGTCTCAAAGAGCGCCGCGCGAGCCTGGGTGGCGGTGAGGGTGGCAGCGTCACCTTCGCTGAGCGAATATTCGGCAATGAGGCGCTGGCGCTTGGCCTCGGGTAGTTCAGGGAGAGTGGCGCGAATGGCGTCCTGCTGCCTGCGGTCCACGATTAAGGGAAGCAGGTCAGGTTCGGGAAAGTAGCGGTAGTCGTGCGCCTTTTCCTTCGTGCGCATGGTGTAGGTGCGGCCTTCGCTGGGATTGTAGAGGCGGGTCTCCTGCTGGATGGTGCCGCCGGAGTCGAGAACCTCGGTCTGGCGCTCGATCTCGTACTCCAGAGCCTGCCGGACAAAGCGAAAAGAGTTTACGTTCTTGACCTCGACCTTCGTGCCGAGCTCCTGCTGTCCCCGGGGACGGATGGAGATGTTGGCATCGCAGCGGAGCGAACCCTCTTCCATGTTGCAGTCGCTGACGCCGGTGTAGAGGATGATCTCTTTGAGCAGGGTGAGGTACTCGTAGGCTTCATCGGGGGTGCTGATGTCAGGGTCGGAGACGATTTCCGCGAGGGGCGTGCCGGTGCGGTTGAGATCAACATATGTCTTGGTGGCAGAGTCAGGGAAGCCCTCATGCATGGATTTCCCGGCGTCTTCTTCAAGATGCAGGCGGGTGATGCCAATGCGCTTCGTTCTCCGTTCCCCAGCGCTTCCGGCGGTGGTGACCTCGATGTAGCCATGCTCGGAGAGCGGCTTATCAAACTGGCTGATCTGGTAGCCCTTGGGCAGGTCGGGATAAAAATAGTTCTTACGGGCGAAGATGGAGGTCTCGTTCACCTTCAGATTAAGCGCCTGCGAAGCTTTGACCGCAAACTCAACGGCCTGACGGTTGAGGACTGGCAGCGCACCGGGCATTCCCAGGCAGACGGGGCAGACGTTGGTGTTTGGGTCAGAGCCGAATACGTTGGGGCAGGCGCAGAAGATCTTGGTCTTCGTGAGCAACTGCACATGGACCTCAAGACCGATGACAGTTTCGTACTTGGAGTCAATTTGAGGTTTCGCTGCGATCGCCATATGACCTCAGATTATAACGTCTGCGGGCTGAAGAGAATCGCTGAAGACGTAGGAGAGTGGAAGGGAGTTGATATCAGAACCGAAAGTTGTTTGATAGGACCGAAGTGGAGTGGCTCAACCGAGTCACTCCACTTTGCGCTTAAGGCGAAGCAGGTGTAGTGACTGTCACGACGGGGGCGAGGCTTGCAGTGACACTCTGGGCGACCATGGTGTAGCTGCTTCCGGTGAGGAAGAGCAGGCCGCGCACCTTGGCGTAGGGGAGTGAGCCGATAGGCGCTCCGACCATGGTGGTGGTGAGACTGCCGTCGATGGTGGCGACGGCGGGAACCACCACCTGGATGCTGGGCACGAAGCCTTTGGGCTCGATGGGCAAGGCAGTGTACTGGGCGAAGACGCTGCTCGGGTCAAGGGTAAGCGTGAAGCGGGTGACGCCGTTGGCGTCCGTGGTGACGTTACCCACCGTACCTTCCTCGTCCTGTTGGCTGAGGGTGAGTTTCGTGGCGTCCATGGCGGCGACGGTGATCTTACTGCCCGGAATGGCGCCGACGTCGTTTCCGGAGACAAGCAACGGGATGTTGGAAGAGGCCTCGACGTACTGGCCCGGAAAGAAGGTGGCCGCGCTAAACAGCGGAGTGAAGCCGAGGTTGACCGGTGAGATGCCATCCCAATCGACAGCAAACGTGGCGGCCGGAGAATCAAAGTTGACGTTGATGCCATCGCCAACGAATACAGGCGAGACTCCGGCACCTGAGCCTTGCTGCATGACAAGAGTCAACTGATAGGGCGCCGTACCTCCGCGATAGGAATTGACGGTGCCGGACATCGCGTAGGCCTGATTGGAGGCGTTGACGGCCTCGATGCGGGCACAGTCGATGGATGAATCGGGCTGGGCGGCAAGATCGACACGCACCAGCGATCCCGGGGGCAATCCAGCGGAGGCTGAGTAATTCACCGTAACGGTGGAGCCGGTCATGCTGCAACTTAGCGTGTCTTGCAAAACGTCGGTGCTGAGGCTCAGCACGCCGCTACCGTACTGGGTGACAGTGCCGAGAACGCCCTCGATGAGTCCGGTGCCGATCGTGGGCGCAGTGGCTGCGATTGGAAGGGCCTGCGCAGTGAAGACCGGGGTAAGAGTCAGGTTGCCGGTGATGGGATCGAGAACAACGGATTTCTCAAGGTTAAAGTCGAGCGTGATCTCGAGCGGAGTGGTATCGACGTTGAGGAGTTCGGCAAAGTCGATCTCGGCAGTTCCGGTGTAGGCGGGAAACTCTTGGGTAACGGTGGCTCCGGTGCTGTCAATGTAGGTGATGAGCGGATCACTCAGAGTGATGACGATGTTCTTGTAAGACGCAGGCGAGATGCCTACGCTGGCGAGGTACTGGGTGGTTCCGGCGAGGTGCGTGACCTCGAGTGTGGAACCCGAGGCGTAGAGCGTGGATGCGGTCCCCTGGCGCGGCGTAATCTGCACCTGGCTGATGTTGACGTAGAAGCTGACCAGGCCGTTGGCAGTGGCGTCGTCGGTAAGGGTGACGAGAATTGGCGTGGTGGAGGTGGCGGGAGGATTAGGAGGCGGCTGCTGGACAGGCGTGGAAGTGGCCGTGCTCTTTACGCCGCAACCAGTGCAGCACAACAGGACGGCCAACAACACCGCCGCAGACATCGAAAGACACGCACCACGCCAACCCAGATACACAAACGCCTCCCGCGGCGGAAACGGCCCCTTGGTCGAATTAACGATCAATACACCACAGCTGTAGAACCAAACGATATTGCTATTGTATCCAGCATTGGGGCGGCCGGTCGCAGCAAAGAAGGCGCGCCGAGAGCGGAGGCTAAGGCTTTCCCAGTGGAACTTCAAAGTACATCAGTTCATGGCCGTGCGCGTCGTTGACACCGGTGACGAAAAGGCGCGCGCCCTGGACGGGATTCTCGAGGTCGCCAATGTCAAAGAAAAGGAAGCCCTGCTGCGAGGCATGAGGCTCGACGGCACGGGCGAAGAAGGAAGCGTGTTCGAGTTCGTCGCGATCCTTCTGCGAGAGTCCCCCGTGAGCCTTGCTGCGGCCGGGCAGGGGGACGGGGAGCCTGTCCTGTGTGCGGGTGCCAGGGACGCGAATGGCGGTAAAAGCGCGCTGCAGGTCCTCCTGGGAATAGGGATCGGCCTTGGCGCGGTCGCGGGTGACGAGCTGGAAGCGGATGTGGCTCAAGACGACGGTTTCGTTGCCCTCGTTGGTAAAAACGATGAGGATGGGAAGCACCGAGTGTTGAAGCATGTTGGGATGGAAGAGCGCGGCTTTCTCCGGGGTATCGTAAGCATCGGCGCCGAGGGTGAGCTTCTCTGCAGGGTGGGAGTCGCGGGCTGCCATGGAGGTGGCCGAGACAAGCCGCGGCATGACGAAGTCTTTCGCCAGAGCGGCGAGAACGAGGGCGGCGAGGATGGCTAAGACGCAAGCAGTTCGCTTCATGCGGGGAATTATAGGCGGGAAAGCTGGCCGCGGAGTGGCGGAAAATGTGATTTCCGCATGAAAGCAGCTCTCGCATTTGCAGTCTCTGCGTGATTTCTCCCTAGCCGCAGGATTCTGCTCCGAAGGTGCAGAACAGATTTCTCTGCAAAACCGCTGCTTGAGATGTACGCGTGCTCTATCGGTCCGCCACCATCGCAAGAATCGTTCCGGTAAATGCAACACTACCGCAAGTCAAGGCGGCCGAACCCGCAAGAATCGCTCGCTGATCGATATCCGGGCGCGGACTTTGTAGGCATGTCGCTCCGCCTACAAAGTCCGGCTTACGAAACCAAGTGGTAGTAGCCATCCTGCCGGGTAACCTGCACTGGACATCCAAACAGAGCGCCCAGGGAATTCGTGGTCAGCAACTCCGGCTTCCGGCCATCGCCAACAATCCGGCCATCGCGCATGAAGATTACGCGCTCGATTTCGGGAACCACGTCCGGCAGGTGATGCGTGATCAACAGCAACGCGATGCCAGACTGCGCCAGTTTGCTCATGGTGTGCCGCAATTCGACCTGCGCGAAGACGTCCAGGCTATTGCTTGGCTCGTCAAACAGCAGGGCCTTGGGATCGTGCACCAGGGCGCGAGCAATCATCACACGCCGAACCTCGCCGGACGACATCTCGCCGATGACCCGGCTGTCGAGATGCGCAATTTCCAGCCGGGCGAGCAGCTCCTCGGTCTTTTCCCGCATTTCGGGCTTTATCGTCTGATGCCACGGTATGCCGACGCTGCTGAAAAACCCGGAGAGAACCACGTCGTACCCGGTAAGCGGACGCGAGTAGAAAGGGGCGATATCGTTGGTTACGATACCCAGCATGGTGCGCAGCTCAGAAACATTCCAGGTTTCCTGTCCGAAGAGCTTCATCGAGGAATCTTTGTCATAGAGCGGGTAAAGCTCGCGCGTGATGGTCTTGATGAGTGTAGATTTACCGGAGCCGTTTGGCCCCATAATGGCGACATGTTCGCCGTCTGCGATGCACAGGTTAAGTTCGTGCAATACCACGCGGCCACTGCGGACCACTGAGACGTTGCGGAGTTCGATGAGCGGAGGATTCGTATTGGTCATCATGAAGTCAGAGATATGTATTCCCGTTTTCTGGCCGGCGGATGAGATCAGTGACCCCGATTCGCCGCACGTATCGTAATGGGCAGCTTCTGGCAAACAGGGAGCGAGGCTTTTGGCGCGCACTACCTCGCATCCTCCATCTACAATGGCTGGCGTGTACTTTCTTTATAGCGTAATTCTAGGTCTGCTGCTGGCACTGTCGCTGCCGTGGTGGTTCGTACAGATGCTGCGGCTAGGAAAATACCGTGCTGGGCTGGGCGAGCGGCTGGGCATGGTTCCGGCGCGGATTCGGCTGGCGGAGAACGTCGCGGGAAGTGCTGCGGGGCTCGACACTGCACAGCAAACGCCACCGCTCCGGCCGCGAGTACCCAGTCCGGTGGCGTGGATCCACGCGGTGAGTGTCGGCGAGGCGCTGGCGGTTGCGCCCCTGGTGGCGCAACTGCGCGAGCAAGGGTACCGGGTGGTGGTTTCGACCACGACGCACACCGGACAGCGGCTGGCGCGGGAAAAATTCGGCGAGGCGAATGTGTTTTATTTCCCGCTGGATTTTGGGCTATGTATTGGGCCGTACCTGCGCGCGCTGCGCCCTGCGTTGGTGATTCTGGCGGAGACCGAGTTCTGGCCGAACTTTTTGCGCTTGGCAGCCGGGAGCGGAGCGCGGCTGGCCGTGGTAAATGCGCGGATCAGCGACCGGTCGTTTCCGCGGTATCTGCAATTTCGTGGGTTGCTGCGCCGGGTGCTGGCGCCCGTGGAGCTGTTTCTGGCGCAGAGCGAGGCGGACGCCGAGCGGCTGTGCGCGGTGGGCGCCCCGGCGGAGCGGGTTGGGGTTACCGGAAATTTGAAGTTCGACGTAGCTCCGCCCATGGAGCCGGCGGCGGTGACTCAGTTAGGCGAGCAGTTAAGAGCCTCAGGGGAACCGATACTGGTTGCGGGCAGCACGGTAGAGGGCGAAGAGGAATACGTGCTGCAGGCGTTCCGGATGGTGCTGGCCGAGTATCCGGGAGCCACACTGGTACTGGCTCCACGGCACAGGGAGCGATTCGAGGAAGTGGCGCGACTGCTGGCGGAGCGGCGCTTCCGCTTTGTGCGGCGCTCGGCGGCCAATGCGGCAGAGCAGAAGATGCGCGGCGCGGTGCTGCTACTCGACACGCTGGGCGAGCTGGCCGCGATTTTCCGCTACGCGAACCTCGCGTTCGTGGGAGGATCGCTGGTGGCACGCGGCGGACATAATATTCTGGAGCCGGCGTTTTTTTCGCGGGCGATTTTGACCGGACCGCACACCGAGAACTTTCGCGACATTCTGGCGTGCTTTGAGAACCATAAGGCCGTAGTGCGCTGCACAACCAGCAATCTCGGAATTACTTTTCTGCTGCTTTTGCGCGACCATGCAGAGCGCGAGGCGCTGGGGCAACGGGCACAAGAGGTGCTAATGGAGCAGCGCGGCGCGACCGCACGAACCACGGCGCGGCTGCTGGAGCTGATGAGGAGTCCACGCAGATGATCGCCGATCCGTTCACCTGGCTTTTCGCGCAGATTGTGCGGGCGCGCAATGCGCGCTACGACGCAGCGCGCATTGCGCCGGTCCGGAGGCTGCGGCTGCCGGTGATCTCCGTGGGCAACCTGAGCATGGGTGGGAGCGGAAAGACCCCGTTCGTACAGACCTTGGGGCGTTGGCTGAACGCGCAGGGGATTCCGTTTGACGTGCTTTCGCGGGGCTATGGGCGAACCTCGCGCGGGGTGCTGCAGGTGGATGCGGGCTTCCATGTTGCGGGTATGGGCCAACACAAGGCCCTTCAGCCACCGACGCTGGGGAGTGAGGCAGCAAGGTACGGCGATGAGCCGCTGCTGCTGGCGCGGACGCTGAAGGCTCCTGTGTTTGTGGGCGAAGACCGTTATGAGGCGGGACTGGCTGCCGAAGCATTTGCCGCAAAATGCGAGCGTCCGGCGCGAGTGCATATTCTGGATGATGGCTTTCAGCATCGGCGCCTGCATCGCGATTTCGACATCGTGCTGCTGGCTCCGGGCGACCTGCGCGGCAGCCTGCTGCCTTTCGGAAGGATGCGAGAACCGCTGTCATCGCTGGGCAGGGCGCATGCGGTGGCCGCGCCGGAGGAACTGGCAGCGCTGCTGGCGGAGCCAAACGTGTGGCATATCAGGCGCAGGCTGACCTTGTTGGAGCCAGCGCCGACGCGTCCACTTGCGTTCTGCGGGCTGGCGCATCCGCGGCAGTTCTGGGAGTCACTGGCCGATATTGGAATCTACCCGGTAGGGACGTTTGCCTTTGGCGATCATCACAGGTACAAGACTCTGGACATTACCCTGCTGCAACGGTTGGCCCGGCAGTATGAGGCCAACGGCTTCTTGACGACGGAAAAGGACCTCGTAAAACTCGATGGCGCGGGACTCGCTCCGATCACCGCTCCGGCGCTGACGATTGAAGTGGAGAACGCGAACGCAAGGTTCACCGGGATGCTGGAGGCTGCGGGAGTGCGATAGAAGACTCACCTGCGGCGACCGCCTCTGTACTATGATGGACGGCTATGCTGCTGGTTCTGGACATTGGCAACACGGAAACCGAGATCGGACTCTTCCCCTTGCAGGAGGATGGCACGGCTGCGCCGGAGCTGGTGGCGCAGTGGCGCATCTCGACCCTGCACAAGCAGACCGCCGATGAATACGGAGTGTTGATCCGGCAGTTGTTCACCATGCAGGGGGTTGGGCTAAGCGCGGTGCGAGGGATTATCGTGGCCTCGGTGGTGCCGCCCATGGAGTCGTTGGTGCGGCATATGTGCGAACGGTATTTTGGCACCAGGGCACTGTTCATCGAGCCCGGCATCAAGACAGGGATGCCCGTGCACTACGACAATCCGGCAGAGGTCGGAGCCGATCGTATTGTGAACGCGGTGGCCGCCTATGAGAAGTGCAAGCAGAGCTGCGTAGTGGTGGACTTTGGCACGGCGACCACGTTTGACGCCGTGTCGGCGCGGGGCGAATACATGGGCGGCGTGATCGCTCCGGGGATCAGCATTTCGGCAGAGGCGCTGTTTGCGCGCACTGCACGGCTGCCCCGGGTGGACATCAAGCGGCCTCCGCACGTGATTGGCAGCAACACGGTACATTCGCTGCAGTCAGGTCTCTTTCACGGATACGTCGGGCTGGTGGACGGCATCCTGGAACGGCTGCTCGCCGAGCTTGGCCCGGCGCGGGTGATTGCCACGGGCGCGATGGCGCACTTCATTGCCGGCGGATCGCGGTTCTTGTCAGAGATTGACGACGCGCTGACCCTGACAGGGCTGCGAATCATCTGGGAGCGGAATCTGCATAGCCGCCGGAAGTAAAAGCCCACAACACAAGCCTGAAGGCCGCCGGTTCGCCCGCGCCCGGCTCTCGTTATAGTTCCCCACGCATACTGATTTACGATAGAGCTGGCATCGATCCGTGGAACACTTTACATATTTTTCCGAGATTGAAGAACACTTCCAGCGCAGGCGGGGAAACATCCTCATCTGCTCTCCTCTGGACTGGGCGCTGATGGAAGTATGGAAAGAGGCGGGAATTCCGCTGGAAGCCGTGCTGCGCGGCATTGATGCAGCCTTCGACAAGTATGACCGGCGGGCGAAGAAGACGCGCAAAGTGAACTCGCTGGCCTATTGCCAGCAGGAAGTCCTGGCGGCGGTGGAGGACCTGAAGGAAGCGGCCATCGGTTCGACCCGCGACCCGGCGGCGACCAGCATACCGAACACCGAGGTGGCGCAGTATTTTGAGCGCAACGCGCAGCAGATGGCGGGATGCAAGCATCCGGCAGCGGCCTTGCTGGCTCTGGTCCAGGAGCAGTCGGCGACACTGCGCGGGCTGGCGGCGGAGCTGGCGGCAAGCCCGCGTCCGGCGGACCTGGAAGGGCTGGAGCGGCGGATGACGATCATGGAAGAGAAGCTGTTTGCGGCACTCTGGAGCACGGCAGGCGACGACGAGTTGATGGAGGCGCGAGCCCAGGCGGAGCGTGAACTGGCACCGTACCGGGGAAAGATGAGCGGAGCGCAGATTGACCAGTTGTTGCGGCAATACGGCAACAAGCAACTGCTGGAGCGGCACAATCTGCCACGGCTAAGCCTGTTCTATTTGTAGGGCGCGACGGGAATTCCGAATGATTTCTTTGCGATGGGGCCGCAACCCGTTATCCTCATAAGGTGCAGTTCACTATAGAAAAACTCATCTACGGCGGAGACGGGCTTGCCCGCATCCCCGCCATCGGCGACGAGCGACGTGGCAAAACCGTCTTCGTGCCGTACGTACTTCCGGGCGAAGTGGTGGAAGCCACGGTGGTGGAGGAGCGC
>Ga0181520_10008647_pt1 | contig 14353 bp, 13 predicted proteins | sample PEATcosm2014_Bin_29_FD_132451 | JGI IMG/M metagenome (GOLD analysis project Ga0181520, IMG submission 132451) | Peatland microbial communities from MTU Mesocosm Facility, Houghton, MI, USA - PEATcosm2014_Bin02_30_metaG | ecosystem: Environmental > Terrestrial > Soil > Wetlands > Peat | place... | reverse complement strand
GCCGTACTTTGCAAACAAACGCACCTCATCGGCGAACACCGATTCGTAGCAGATGAAGACCCCGAAGGTATGCCCGCCGGTCCGGAAGACCGGCCGGTTGCGGCCGCGTGTGAAGTCGCCCACCTGTCGCGTCAGGTGGTCAGCGAAGAAAAAAAGATTGCGGTAGGGAACGTATTCGCCAAAGGGGACGAGGTGGATCTTGTCGTAACGCCCGGCAACTGAGCCCTTCGCGTCGACCAGGACGGCGGAGTTGTAAATGCCGGCCGGATCTTCGCCGACCATCCCGGCGATAAACGGAGCATTGGCGCTGGTTGCGACTGAGCGCAACAGGGCCAGGGTGCGCGGGTCATCCGACCGCATCCAGGAGCCGACCTCGGGCCACAGCACCATGCCGGGTGGTGGCGTGTTCACCGGGCAGTTCTGAATTGGTGGCGGCGCGTCAGACACGGGCATGCCGTTGAAAGCCGGAGTGCAGGTTTGGCGAGCCGCATCGGTCAGCCAGCTGACATTTCCCTGCCATTCGGGGCCCTTCCAGTTATCCGGAGGCTCGACGTCGATATTGGGCTGGAGAAGGACGGCATAATCGGATGTAGGTGCGGGCCCTGGCGAGTTCCAGAGCACGAATGCACCGAGGATGCCCAGACTCAGGATCGAGACAGTGATCCGGATCCCTCGGCTGGCGCGTGGCCGGGTAATCCAAACCGCGACAAAGACCGCGTTTGCAGAAACCAGCACGAAGGAAATACCGTAGACCCCGGTGACGGGCGCGAGTTGGGTAATCCAGAGGCTGTCAACCTGCGAATACCCCAGCTGATCCCACGGGACGCTGGTGATCCGCGACGCCGCCAGTTCCAGCCCAGTCCACAAAAACGGAGCCAGAATCAGCGCCGCGCTCAACCCAAACCGCTTCCGAAAAAAAGCCAGCCCCAGTCCAAACAGTCCGAAGTAAAGCCCCAGCACAAGGCTGAATAACAGCAGAATCCCGGCCGCCCCGGGAGACGGCACATGCCCGTAATAGAGCATTGTCTGGTAAATCCAGCAGCAGTTCAGGACGTACCAGAGAACCCCACAAATATATCCAGTGAGCGCAACGCGCCGCAGATACCGCGGATGGATCGCCACCCGTTCGTTCAGCAGCCCATACAGCAGCGGTACAAGCGCGATCCACGCCAGGAGCCCGCGCCACTGCGGCATCGGTCCCCCAACAGGAAAGCAAAAGTCGAGCAGAACGGCCGAGACCAGACCGGGCAGGATCGAGAGTGGAAGCGAAGAGCGGAAGGTGCGCGCCGAACCTTCAATGGGAGTCTTGACGGTCGAAGCCACGTCCGAAACTCCGCGACTAGTCTTTGCCGACAAGTTCGTTCAGGTCTTCAAAGAAACTAATGAAGATAACCAGGAGCGACCCGGCAATCCCAATGAAGAAGAGCCAGGTGCAAAGGGCCATTGCGGCGCGGGCCAGAGCGATCACAAAAGCATTGTAAATCAGGCCCGGGACGACCGCCCGTGGCCTGCAATTTGAACAACCTCGACCTCCGCTCGGTATGCCTCAGGACCGTACAAAATCAGGTTCAAACTACTACTTAGGAGTCACATCCCGCCTATTGGCAGCATGGTAGGATGATGCAGCATAAACAGGGGTAAGGTAATTTTTCCCGGGCAGACAGCAATGTCCCCCTGATATCCAGGAGCATTCAGAGAAGCTATGAGCAAGGGCATTTCCATCGCCGTCGTCGGTTCAGGATACGTGGGTCTGGTCGCCACCGCGTGCTTCGCGGAGATCGGGCACCGCGTGATTTGCGTGGATAACGATGAAGCCAAACTGCGCATCCTGCAGAACGGCGGAGTCCCTATTCACGAGGACTACCTGCCGGAAGTGCTCGAACGGCATCGCGGGCATTCCATCGAGTTCACCAGCGATCTGCGAGCCGCTACCCAGGCGGCGCAAGCCATTTTTATCGCGGTGGGCACCCCGCAGAGCAGCACGGGCAGCGCCGACCTCTCCTATGTCGACGCGGTCGCCAGCGAAATTGCCCGATCCATCAATGAATACAAGGTAATCGTCGAAAAAAGCACCGTCCCCGTGTACACCAATGAGTGGATCCGGCGGGTGGTCGAGCGTAACGGCGTCCCACGCGATCTCTTCGACGTTGCTTCAAATCCCGAATTTCTCCGCGAGGGCACAGCCGTCGTCGATTTCCTCCATGCGGATCGTATCGTTGTCGGCGCGGACACCGAACGGGCCGGCGAGCTGCTGAGGAAGATTTATTCGCCCCTCACCTCGGGAACCTATTACCGGTCGACGCATGCCGTCCCGGGACCCTGCAGCGAAGGAAACCCGCCGCCAGTACTGCTCACTTCGACCAAAGCCGCGGAGATCATCAAGCACGCCTCGAATGCCTTTCTGGCAACCAAGATCTCCTTCATCAACGTCGTCGCCAACATCTGCGAGGCTGCCGGAGCCGATGTCGAAGAGGTTGCCCGCGGCATGGGTTTGGATAGCCGTATCGGCCCGAAGTTCCTCCGCGCTGGCGTCGGCTACGGTGGATCCTGCTTTCCCAAGGATGTAGCCGCCTTCCGCCACGTGGCCGAAACGATGGGGATCGATTTCTGCCTCCTCAAGGAAGTCGAGAAGATCAACGAAGAGCAGAAGCGCCGCTTCTTCCAGAAGGTGCGCTCCGCCCTGTGGACCTTCCGCGGCAAGAAAATCGGTGTGCTTGGCCTCGCCTTCAAAGGCGGCACCGACGATATCCGCGAATCTCCCGCCCTCGACATCGTGAAGCAAATGCTCCATGAGGGTTCCACGGTGACGGCCTACGATCCCGCGGCTGCCGAGCGCGCCAAAGAGACGATTCCCCCAGGCCCTCAAATGCGCTACGTCGGCGATCCTTACGCCGCCGCACAGGACGCCGATGCGCTGGTCATTCTGAACGAATGGCAGGAGTTCGCCGAGCTCGATCTGAAGCGCCTGCACTACACCCTGCGCTATCCCATCATTATCGACGGTCGAAACCTGTACGACCCGGCTATGATGACGGAGAGTGGGTTTACCTATCTCAGCGTGGGCCGCCCGGGATTGTCCCACACACGCGATGCCATTGCAGGCCAACGAATGCCTTAAAAGGCGAAACGTCCGTCGTCTCAGGCTCTTGAAGAAAAGGCGTCCCAGTTGCGCCGTGGACGACTCCTCTGTCGTTCGATCAGGGAAAGAACACAGCAAACGGCGTCCCCTCCCTTCCAGACAGGCGCATTCGTGTTGAATTTCGATACAGCACGCGTGAAGCGGGTGCTGATCTATCGGCTCGGCAGCCTGGGCGATACCGTGGTGGCCCTCCCCGCGCTGCACCTCGTCGAGCGCACCTTCCCAAACGCCCGCCGTTCGATGCTCACGAATATCCCCGTCCACGCCAAAGCGCCCCCGGCAGCCGCGGTGCTGGAGGGTTCACGCCTGGTGGACGGTTACATCCACTACCCGGTACACACGCGAAGCATCCGTGAAATCGCTCGGCTGTGGTGGCGGATTTTCCGGTTCCGCCCCCAGGTCGTGATCTACCTGATGCCGGCACGTGGTCGCGGCTCCCTCCGACGGGACACCTGGTTCTTTCGGCTGTGTGGCTCGCGTCACATCGTCGGCTTGCCGGGGGGCGATCTCGCGGAGTCCCGGTTCGATCCCAAGAGCGGGATGTGGGAGCGTGAGGCGTCGAGACTCCTGCGTTGTCTGCGCAGCCTGGGCGAGGCCGATGTGAATGACCCCGCCGGCTGGAATTTGCACTTTACCGCCGAGGAAGAACGGAAGGCAGAGGAGATGCTGGCCTGCTTCGCCGGACAGCCATTCATCGCCTGTGGCCCCGGCACCAAGATGCAGGCAAAGGACTGGGGACAGGAGAATTGGGGTGCGCTGCTGGCGAGGCTCACTGCCGAACTTCCCGGCCGCGGCCTGGTGCTCGTGGGTGCGAAAGAGGATGCGGCAGTAAGCAATTATTCGAGCGCACAATGGGATGGCCCGGTTACAAATCTGTGCGGACTCCTGACTCCGCGCGAGACGGCCGCGGTTCTGAGGCACGCAGAACTTTTCCTGGGCCCGGACAGCGGACCGATGCACCTGGCGGCGGCGTACGGCGTGCCTTGCGCCATTGCCTTCGCGGCTATAGACCGCCCGGGACGATGGTTCCCGGTCGGGGAGCGGCACCGGTCTGTTTATCATGCGGTGGAATGCGCGAACTGCAGGCTGACGGTTTGCATCGTGAATCGGAAAAAATGTATCACCTCAATTACGGTCGATGAGATGTTTCAAGCGGCACTCGGTGCGATGAAAGGGAGACCGGCGTTTGTCAAGACTGACCGAGAGGAAGAGTAGCGGTCCGGCCAGGCCGGAGTCCAAGGTAATGCTCCTGCCTCAACTGCTGGGGCGTGTGGCCGAATGGCGAGCGTCCGGGCTGACGACTGTTTTCACAAACGGTTGCTTCGATTTGCTCCACATCGGCCACGCCGTTCTGCTTGACGAGGCACGGCGTGAGGGAGACAGGCTGATTGTTGGGATCAACAGCGACGCCTCAGTGAGCAGGCTGAAGGGGCCGTCGCGCCCGATTGTGCCCGAACATGCGCGGGCCCGTGTGCTGGCGGGTCTGGAGGCGGTGGACGCTGTTGTGATCTTCGACGAACCGACTCCGCTGAAACTGATGGTTGCCATTCGTCCCGATGTCATCGTCAAAGGCGGCGATTACGCCGCAGATGAAATTGTCGGCGCAAAGGAAGTGCGCTCGTGGGGCGGCCGGGTAAAAATCGTCCCTTTTGTGGAAGGGTTCAGCACCACGTCGCTGCTGGCGCGAGCGGCGCTGCCGGAAACCGCAGGCAAGAAGCAGGACGGCGACGGCGATTGATTACTTCGCTTCGGCGTGCGAACGCGCCCGCTCCTCGAGAAACGCCTCGATGCGGGCACAGTCCGGGTCGTAGAAGACCGAGCGGTCGTCGATGACATAGTCGAAGCGGGGCTTTCCCATCCACAGTTCGTGATAGCGAACGCCCCACGCGGCGAGCTGGCGCTCGGTGAAATCGCGGCCAATGCGCTCGGCTTCGGCGCGATCGCCCTTGGCGCGGCCCATGAAGCGGCTGGTACTGAGCACGATCCGATGGCCGCGATCGTACAGGCGGTTCAGCAGGTCGATCATCGCGCGGCGAGGCAGTGCGTCCTGGTAGTTGCCTTCGACCTGCTCGCAGAGCACGCCGTCGATGTCGAAGCAGACCGTCATCAGGACATCCAGCCCTGAAAATCCCTGAGGAAGCCCTGGACGGATTTGTCAGTCGCGGGATGGGCGGACATTTGCTCGATGATTTTCGCGCCCGCGGTGACGATGTGACCACCGGCAAGGTGGGCTTCAAGTATGTCTGTCTGCATGCGGATGCTGCCGACGATGATTTCTGCTTTGTGCCCTGCCTGGTCGAAGATGCGGCGCGTGTTAGCGATCACGCGGACTGGGTCGCCGCCGATGTCTTTGAGCCGGCAATGAAAGATGGATACGTAACTGGCTCCGCTGTTCGCCGCCAGCACACACTGCTCTTCCGTGAAGATGCAGGTGCAGTTGACCTTGATGCCGAGTTTCGCGAGAGCATAGATTGCCTTCAGTTCATCCCAGCCAACGGGGATCTTGATATTGAGCTGAGGATAACCGATCGACTGCATGATGTCCTGACCCTGCGCGACCATCTCGTCGGGCCTGGTGGCGAAGACCTCTACGCTGAGAGGCAGTTTGCGGCCATCGGCTTCGATCAGCTTCACAATCTTCTTAATATGCTCGTAGAAATTCGCCTTCGGTTCTTTGGCGAGCAGGGAAGGGTTGGTAGTAATACCGGACAGATGGCCGCGCGCCAGGCCGTTTTCCAGATCCTGAAGATTGGCCGAGTCGAGGAAGATTTTCACGCAGGTTGCTCCTGTTTATCTGATGGGGAAGGTTTGGAGTCGACGTCGATGTGACAGTAAGTCTGGCCGTCCTCGACCAGGTATGAATCCGAGTCCGAGTCCCGGGTGGAGACTTCGATGATGACGGTGTCCTCCAGGCCGATACGCATGTGCATGACCCCGGGGCGGACATCGTAGCTCTGGCCGGCCGTCATTACAATGCTGCGGTTCTCTGCGCGGCCAATGCGCAGGCCGACCTTGAGCAGTCCGGAGTGGATGTAATAGCTTTCGCTCTTCTCAACGTGATACTCAAGGCTGCTCTGGCCTCCTTTGCGGACGAAGATGCGCTTGGCCGCGACGTCGCCACTGACGATGGTTTCAATGCGGCCCCAGTATTTCTCGCGGATATCGGTGGTGGATAGGCCGATGCCGGGGATGGCCCTGGCGTCGAGCGCCCTGAACGCCGCCAGGGCCTCCGATTGAGTTTCGGCGAGGATGGAGCGAAGTCCTTGCCGGGTGCGCGGGCCAAAGAGATAAACTACGGCGCCGGAGGGGCTGCCGAATCCGTGCACGAGGTATTCGGGCAGGGGCACGGTTTCCCCCGCGCGAGCGATTCCCGCCACTGCTTTGCCGGTCTTGTCGAGGCTGCGAACGATGACGTCGCCGGCTTCCACGAAGGCGTGGAACGAGCCTGCACCGACGATGTGCAGCGGCTGCGCAGCGCCGGCGTGGATGTTAACGCGGAACATCGCGAAGGGATCCATTTCGGTGAGCGAAGCGATGCTTCCCCACTCTGTTGGAGACGGCTGCGGCTGATTGACTTGCCGGACCTGATCGAGGGTCAACCCATAGGACATATCGGTGCTTCCTTTGCTTTACGCGCCGGCTGCGCGGGCGAGGTCTTCTTTTTTGGGAGGGATGGTGCCGTGAATCTGCACCGACAGGCCTGCCCAGGCGTTTGCCAGCCGCAGCGCGCCCTCGGGATCGTCGAGGCCCGCAAGGCAGAGCGCGGATAGAAACGAGTCACCAGCGCCAGTTGTATCCGTGACAGTTACTTTATTGGCGGGGACCCGCGAAATGCGGGTTCCGTTCTGGAAAATCGCTCCCTCTTCGCCCAGCTTCACGACAATGCGGCCGGTATCGAGCTCGCGATTAAGAACCGCGAAGGCCTCAGGGTCGGCAAGCGGGGAAAATGCCGGGTCGATGTAGCGCGCTTCCTTCAGATTGAGCACCATGACGCACCCTCCGCGGTACAGCTTGTGGTTACTAACAGTTTGCGATACCTGAGAATCGACGTAAACCACCTTGCCCGCTCCGTGCACGAGTGGCAGGAGCGCTGAGACCAGATCCGGAGAGAGAAGGCCATGACGGTAATCGGAGAAGACGACCAGATCGATATCGGAGAGAGCTTCCTGCACCAAAGAGAGAACCTCGAATGCGATGGCGGAAGAGATTGGCGAATCGTCGCGCTGATCGAGCTGGAACAGCTTATAGCCATCCACCCAGAAGCGATGCTTGACAGTGGTGGGGCGGGCGGGATCGGCGACCGTCAGCAACTTCAGCTTTGCAGCGGAAAAGTCGCGAACATGCGCGGCCTCAGGGCCGGCGCCAACCAGGGTGATGAACTGCACCGAGGCGCCGAGTTCAAGCAGGTTGCGGCACACAAGGGCAGCCCCTCCAAGAGAATACCGATCCTCTACGCGGCGGGCGACGATAGTCGGTGTCTCCGCCGAAAGTCCCATAGCTGTGCCATAAGTGTAAATATCGAGGATCGTGTCGCCGAGCAGCAGAACGCGGACAGCGTCGAATTTGCGGAGGATCCCCTGCAAGTCAGTCAATGAAGGGTACCTGGTTGCGCGGCCTCGTAGCCGGAGTGCGAGTTGGCATGGGCGACTCTCGTTTAGTGGACGCGCGGGGAGCTCTGCGTCGCGGGCGCGGCCTCATCACCCCTGATTTTGCGAATGACCTGGCTCGATGAGTAGCCCTTGACGAGGGGAAAGATCTTGATTTCGATGCCCTCCGGGATTTCGTCCTGCTCGCGCACTTCTGCGGCGAGCCATTCGCCGCCCTTGACCACGGTGGCAGGATGAAGAGCGGAGATGAGAGCCGTTGGCCTCAGGTCGTCGAAAATCAGCACTTCATCGACAAACCGGAGAGCCTGGAGCACGGCTTTCCGGTTTTCCTGAGAGTTGACGGGCCGGCCCTCACCCTTGAGCGCGAGCGTGGAACTATCGGAATTGATGCCAACCACCAGCCGGTCGCCAAGGTTGCGGGCCCACTTCAGCAACTCAATATGACCCTGGTGGAGAATATCGAAAACACCATTGGTGAACACGACTTTGCCGCGCGGATCGGGAGCAATGCGCTCGACGCGGCGCACGTGACGACGTTCGCCGAACTTCTCGGACAGCCAGCGATGAGTGATTTCAAGGTTCTCCTCATCCGTACAGATCCACGATCCGAGGCAGAGGACGTTGGCGTCGTTATGCTCGCGGCACTTGATGGCGGTTTCGCCATTGTGGACTACGGCGGCGCGCACCTTCGGGAGCTTGTTCGCGGCGATGCTCATACCGATGCCTGTGCCGCAGATCAGAATGCCGCGGTCGCAGTCCCCGTTTTGAATGAGCGTGCCCACCAGCTGTGCAAAATCCACATAGTCGACGGAGTTGGCAGAAGCGTAAGGACCCAGGTCGAGGCAGCGGCATCCCGTTTCCGTGAGCGAGGCCTTGATTTTCGCCTTCAGATCCACGCCGTTGTGGTCCGAGGCAAGGCAAACGATCATGTCGCTCATACGCAATCTCTCCAGCGGCGGATGTGGGGTTGATTACACAACGGGAGGTCACCGAGCGCCATCCCACTGCGGACGGAGGACTGACCGGACTGCCCTCAATTTACGCGAAATCCGAGCCTGGGGGCAAGAAACTCACCGCGCATGCGATGTCGCATGGCGAGACATGGCGCCTGACGGCGGATAACACGCAGGAGCGCCGGTACCGGCGCCGCGCGCGAAGAATGAGCGGCGGAACCCCGACACCTAAACCCCGACATATAAACCCAGACCCATAAAGCCAGACACATAAATCCAGAACCATATTTTCGTTATCATACGAATCACACCCGATGCCATCCTTGCCCGCGACGCCGCAGTTTCCCGGCATACAAACCGTCTTTCTCGATCGCGACGGGATCATCAATCGCAAGGCGCCCGAAGGCGAGTACGTCGGAGACTGGCGGGATTTTCATCTTCTTCCGGGTGTGGAAGCGGCGGTTGCCGCGCTCAACCGGTCCGGCCGCCGGGTTATCGTGGTCACCAATCAGCGCGGCATCGCTCTGGGACGCTATACATCCGCGGGAGTCGAAGCGATTCATGCGCAATTGCAGAAGCATCTGGCAGCTCACGGCGCTCGCATCGACGGCTTCTATATTTGTCCTCACGATAAAAACGAATGCGACTGCCGCAAGCCGAAGACCGGTCTCTTCGAGCAAGCCTTCCGTGACTTTCCTGAAGCCTCACCCTCGACCAGTCTCGTCATCGGAGACTCGCTCTCCGATATCGACGCGGCGCGCAACCTTGGAATTCCCGCGATCTTCGTCGAGGGCGACCGGGAAACACAAAGGCCTGGCGCTGCGATAGCCGGTTCCCGCGCCCAGGCCGTGTGCGGCTCGCTCGCCGAAGCCGTCAGGATGTACCTGCCGTAAGACCTCAGGCCCGGACTGAGAAGTCTCGCGATCTCTCTCAGCTTTAAATCGCAGGCTGGTCATACGTAGTGCGAAGACCCGGTAGCGCCTGTCCTTTAGCCCCCGACAACCGTCGCTGAAACCCCTTCGCGCTGGAACATCTGCCGAATGCCGCGCAGCGCCTGGCGGGTCCGCTCCTCGTTCTCAATCAAGGCAAACCGCACGTGCCCGTCCCCATACTCGCCAAAGCCAATACCTGGACTCACCGCTACCTTCGCATCGCTCAAAAGTTTTGTTGAGAATTCAAGCGATCCCAGATGCCGCCACGGTTCCGGAATCGGCGCCCACACAAACATCGTCGCTTTCGGTGAAGCAATCTCCCACCCGGCCTTATTCAGACCGCTCACCAGGCAGTCGCGGCGGCGGCGATAGTTGTCGCGAATCTCCCCAACACACTCCTGTGGACCCTCCAGCGCCAGAATCGCCGCCACCTGAATTGGCGTAAACGTCCCGTAATCGAAATAGCTTTTCAGCCGAGCCAGCGCCGAAACGAGTTCCGGATTGCCCACCATGAATCCCACCCGCCAGCCGGGCATGTTGTAGCTTTTCGAAAGCGTGAAGAACTCCACCGCGATATCTTTGGCTCCCGGAACCTCCAGCACCGAGGGCGCGCGGTATCCGTCAAAAACGATATCCGCGTACGCCAGGTCATGCACCAGCCAGATCTCATGCTGACGGCACAGCGCCACTACCCGTTCAAAGAACCGCAGGTCCACGCATTGCGTCGTGGGATTCGCCGGGAAGTTGAGGATCAGCATCTTCGGCCGGGGGTACATCATCGGGATCGCATGTTCGAGTTCGGCCAGGAAGGCGTCCGCGTTGTGAATGGCTACGCTTCGAATGTTCGCCCCCGCGATGACCGGTCCGTAGATGTGAATCGGGTAGCTCGGGTTCGGCACCATGACTACATCGCCCTGGTCGAGCGTCGCGAGGCACAGGTGCGCGATTCCCTCCTTCGAACCGATCGTCACAATGGCTTCGGTCTCCGGATCGAGGCTGATCCCGTAACGCGTCTCATACCATTTGGTAATCGCCCGGCGGAGCCGCGGAATCCCTTTGGAGAGCGAATAACGGTGGGTCTCCGGCCGGCGCGCTGCCTCGATCATCTTGTCGACGATGTGCTGCGGCGTGGCGCCATCCGGATTGCCCATGCCGAAATCGACGATGTCTTCGCCCCGGCGCCGCGCTGCGGCCTTGAGTTCGCCGGTGATATTGAAGACGTACGCCGGCAGGCGGCGAATGCGGGGGAACTCGTGCATGGGTACCTCGTTAATCCGTCCAGCGGCTGCTGAGCCCCAGCCGTTTCTGGTATTCCCGGAACGTTCCCTTCATATTAATGAAGGGCCGCCATGGGGCGAGCTTGTCAGTAGAGATTTGAACAACTTTCGTCATCGACAGAGCGCAGGAATTCCCGCAGAAGGGCGATACGGGGCTCGGCCAGAGACCGCGTGCTTTCGAGCCGGATTTTGCCGGGCAGTTCCTCAAGATTCCGGCGCAGCACCGCGACCGCGTCGGTAAACCGGGAAAAGCGAGTGTCCCTCCCGACTTTGCTGACGGTTCGAAGGATGCCGATGGCTCCGAGCTGTTCCAGAATATCGGCGTCACGGAGAATGGCGGCTTCGAGAGTCGTGGGTTGGTCTTTGGGCTGGTGTTGCCGGATGACGTCGAGAACTGCGGGGATTTTCTCTTCGGGGAAGCCGGCCTGACGGAGGACCTCAGGCGCCCGAGAGCAGGCATAAGCCACGTGATCCCATTGGGCCAACAGATCTGGCTCCTCGGGACGGTGCCCAACAAAGACCCCCAGGTCGTGGAGCCACGCCGCAGCCCGTACAATGTCGCGGTCATAGGGTAGATCGGTGCCGATGGCCAGGCTCAGCGCCTCCAGGCGCGGCTGGTGCCCAAACTTGTCCACAGGGCGGCACTGTGTTTCGATGTAGTGCGCAAGGATCTCGACGTAATCAAAATTCATGAAACCTTTGTAACGCGAAAGTCACGCCTTCTGACCCAAAATTACCACTGCGGAGATGGCCAGGGCAGCCGATTATGGATTACCAGAATCCATTCGACACAGTTGCTGTGACGTCTCTAGTATTCAAGTACAGAACCGCAAAAACCTCAGGTTCACAATTGGATTCGAATTCGCCTTTTGGCGTTTGATGTCGGCGCTTGATCGATGCATAAGCAGGTGAATTGATGTATGGTGCTTGTATCGGGCAAGTTGTTTTGTCTGCATACTTTGCTGCCGGAATTGCTGGATTCCGCCGGATCCGGAAACGGCGTTCAAAGGATGCTCAGCCTTGCATTGTGAGAAGCAACATCTGACTCGATTTCGCATCTGAACTTCGAAGATCAGCGAGTTCGAGATCAGCGAGTTCCAGTGGGCATCTTTCTGATGTCTTAAAGAGAGCGTTTCAGCCTGCCGGAGTTCTCTTCGGCCAGGATCGCAAGGATTATGGCGACTTCTGAATACCTGCGAAACGGCGATTCAACAAAAAGATCAAAGGCCCCTGTTTTGCAGCTCCCCGCTGCGACACGCCACACCGTCATCGGTCCCGCCACAGTAGCGTCAGTTGTAATGATGGCCAATGACGTGCTCATGATCCTGCTGTCATTTGGCTTCGCAATTGCCCTGCGAAGGCTCGCGGTAGGGAAGATTTTGCCAGCCGGCTACGCGCTCAGCTCTGGAGCCACTCCCGTCGATCTCTTTTATCTCGGCTGGTTCGTTCTGGCATACGTGCTGGTCAGCCGCCGCTACGGCTTGTACGCTCCCGCTCCCACTGGCACCGGCTCTCACGAGGTCCGCCTTGTCCTTCAGGCCTGCCTCAACGCCGGTCTGCTCCTTTGCGGAGCGTTGTATATGTTTCACGCCGTCGCCATTTCCCGCATCGTCGTCATGCTCGCGGTGATAACGGCATGCGTTGCCCTTGCTGTGCGCCGGGCAATATGGCGCTTCTCCCGCTACAAGCAGTACGAGCAGGGTATCGACCTGCGCAATGTTGTCATTCTCGGTACTAACCAGCTCAGCTACGCCCTCAGCCGCCACATCCGCGACTACAGCCGCCTTGGTTACCGCTTTGTCGGATTCGTCACCGCCCCGGGCTCCTCAGTCAGTGCGGAAATCACTTCGGATCAGATCCTGGGTGGCGCCGACAAAATCCGCCAGCTCGCCCGCCAGCACTTCGTCGACGAGCTCGTCATCGCCGAGTTTTACCCCACCGACGCCGCCATTCGCCTTGTCCAGGATGCCCGCGAACTCGATATCGATGTCCGCGCCATCTCCGGCTACTACAGCGACCTGACCACCAACGCCCCCGTCGAGTACCTGGGCATCTTCCCCGTCGCCCCGCTCCACCGCCGCGAACCGCGCGTGATCGGACTATTCTGCAAACGAGTGGCAGACATCGTCCTTTCTTTCCTGGCGCTGATCATCACAGCCCCGCTTTTGTTGGTCGTCGCTCTTGCGGTGAAGCTTGAAAGCGAAGGGCCCATCTTCTACATCTCGGAACGCATCGGCAAGCGTGGCCGCGTTTTCACCTGCTACAAATTCCGCACCATGGTCGACAACGCGGACAAGTTGAAGACGGACCTCACTGCCCTCAACGAGCGGGACGGAATCCTCTTCAAGGTTTCCAACGACCCCCGCGTCACCCGCCTCGGCCGTATCCTCCGCAAGTACTCCCTCGACGAGCTTCCTCAGTTCCTCAATGTTCTCCGTGGCGAAATGAGCATCGTCGGCCCCCGGCCCCCCATCGCCTCCGAAGTCGAGAAATACGAACTCGAGCACTTCCGCCGCCTCGAAGTTCTCCCCGGCCTCACCGGCCTCTGGCAGGTCCAGGCCCGCCACGACCCCTCCTTCGCCCGCTACATCGCCCTCGACACCGCCTACATCGAAAACTGGAGCTTCTGGCTCGACGTCCGCATCCTTGTCCAGACCGCCCACGTCGTCGCCCGCGGCACCGGCACATAACCTCGGTTGCCGACGCCCACCCCGCCCCGATCCTCCCCGCTTGCCTCAATCCCCAATCCCAGGTGAGACTGAATCGCAGGTTGATCCGTCAGAAGAGCATTCGTCCCCCGCCGTACCCCAAATCCAGAATCATCGCGCCGTCCTCCGGAGGTCATCTTGAGCCAGTTGCCACGCACTTCCTGCGTCCTTCCTTCCCGCGCCCTTCTGCGCGCCCCCGCTCTTCTTCGCATCTCTGCCCTCGCCGCACTCTTCCTCGCCTGCACCCTGCCCGCCCTTCGCGCCCAGGACCAGCCCCGGCATTCCGATGAGCCGCACACCGGCGATGCCAAGCCCGAAGCCACGCCCGCCGTTCCACCGGAGAAGAACTCCGTCACCCACCACGACCTCACCCTCGACGGCAAACCCCTCCACTACACCGCCACGGCCAGCACCCTTATCATCCGCGACGGCGAAGACGATCATCCCTACGGCACCATTTTCTCGGTCGCCTACACACTTGACGGCGCCGACCCCAACACGCGCCCCGTCACCTTCCTTTACAACGGTGGCCCCGGCTCGGCCACCCTCTGGCTTCACATGGGCTCCGTCGGCCCGGTGCGCGTCGTCACCGCCAGCCCCAAAGCTACCGGCCCCGCTCCGTATCAGATCGTCCCTAACCAGTACAGCCTCCTCGATAAATCCGACCTCGTCTTCGTTGACGCCCCACTCACCGGCTTCTCCAAAGCCGTCGGCAAAGGCACAGAAAAAGACTTCCG